>Ga0302157_10004646_pt1 | contig 14865 bp, 7 predicted proteins | sample I_Bog_N3_3_FD_193502 | JGI IMG/M metagenome (GOLD analysis project Ga0302157, IMG submission 193502) | Peat permafrost microbial communities from Stordalen Mire near Abisko, Sweden - I_Bog_N3_3 | ecosystem: Environmental > Terrestrial > Soil > Wetlands > Peat | place: Sweden: Abisko, Stordalen...
GGCTGCCGCGATAGCCCTGGCCCAGCATTTTCTCGATGTCGCGGTCGTCCTCGCCGGAGAAACCGAGTTCGGCACGGATGCGCTTGTGCGTCACCTCGGCCATCGCCTCCGCCATCTCGACGGACAGGCCGTGCAGATAGAGATAGTCCTGGTAACGGTTGTCGTCGAACCATACACGCGCAATATCGCTGGCCTTCTGGCCGACGGTCACGACCTGCAGGCCGATCACGTCGCGTTCGGCGTCATCGATGTCGCGGAAGAAGTCGGCGATGCACTCGCCGTCATCCTTCGGCTGGCGTGGCAGGCTGAATCGGCAGAGTTCGGTGGTACCGTCCTGTTCGAACACCACGAGATCGTTGCCCTGGCCAGCAGCTTTCCAATAACCGTAGATTGCCTGCGGCTTTAGGATGTCCTGCTCCTCGCAGATCCCCAGCATGCGGCGCATCACCGGGCGCAGTTCCTGCTTGGCCCAGCCAAGGAAATCATCCAGCGACTTGCCCTGCTTTCGGAAGCCCCATTGAAACTGATAGAGGCTGCGTTCGTTGATGAACGGCACAAGCGACTTTGGCGAGGCCTCGACCATGCGGGCGCCCCAGAACGGCGGGGTGATCACCGGCTGGTCGGCCGTTAGCTTCCGCCGGCGGGCCTGAACAGCCGCAACGTCGACCGGCCGAAAGGCACGGGCATCGGCCTGGCCCAAGGTGCGCGCGGTGTTGCGCTGCTTGCCCGAGCGCTTCGATTGCAAGGCGGCGAGATAATCGTCAAAGCCGTTGCCGGTGACGCGATCCATCAGGTGCAGGCCATCGAACGCGTCACGCGCATACGCCACGCGACCGCAGGAATAGGCGCGCACGCAATCATCCTCGACGTAGTTGCGGGTCAGCGCGGCACCGCCGAGCAAAACCGGAACATCAAGGCCCAGCCTGGACATTTCCTCAAGATTCTCGCGCATCACCACGGTGGATTTCACCAGCAGCCCGCTCATGCCGATGGCGTGCGCGCTATGCTCGCGCACGGCCGCCACCATGTCGTTCAGGCTGACCTTGATGCCAAGATTCACCACGCGGTAACCGTTGTTGGTAAGTATAATATCGACGAGGTTCTTGCCGATATCATGCACGTCGCCCTTCACGGTGGCGAGCACGATGGTGCCCTTCTCCTGGCCCTCAACCCGCTCCATCAGCGGCTCCAGATGCGCCACGGCGGCCTTCATGGTCTCGGCGGATTGCAGCACGAACGGCAACTGCATCTTGCCGGCGCCGAACAACTCACCGACCACCTTCATGCCGTCGAGTAGAATGTTATTGATGATATCGAGAGGCTCGTGCGTCACCAGCGCCTCATCGAGTTCATCGCCAAGCCCCTTGCGATCGCCATCGACGATGCGGTCTTTCAGGCGACCCTCAACAGTTTCGGACCGGACCTTCTTGACGGCATCGACAAGCTTGCGATCGGCAAAGATCTCCAGCAGCTTCTGGAGCGGATCGTAACCCTCGGCGCGACGATCGAAGATGAGGTCTTCGCAGACCTTCACTTCCTCGGGCGCGATCAAATGCAACGGACGGATTTTCGACACGTGCACGATGGCTCCGGACATTCCGGCCTTCACCGCGTGATCGAGAAACACGCTGTTCAGCACAGCGCGCGCCGCCGCATTCAGGCCGAAGGAGATGTTCGACAGGCCGAGGATAATCTGGATATCCGGGAAGCGATCACGGATCAGCTTGATCCCCTCGAGCGTCCACTGCCCAAGCTTGCGGTCATCCTCGTTGCCGGTGGCAATGGTGAAGGTCAACGGATCGATGAGGAGGTCGGATTGCTGCAGCCCGTACTTGCCGCAGGCGAATTCAACAAGCCTTGTGGCAACAGCGAGTTTCGATTCAGGAGTCTTGCACATGCCCTCCTCGTCGATGGTGAGCGCGATCACCGCCGCGCCGAACTTCTTCGCCAGGATCAGGCGATCTTCGGCGGCCTTCTCACCATCCTCGAAGTTGATCGAGTTGATGATCGGCTTGCCGCCATGCAGCTTCAGCGCATGTTCGATAACGTTGGTCTCGGTGCTGTCGATCACCAGCGGCGAATTCACCGAGGAAGTGAAGCGCGTGATCACCTCGTTCATCTCGAACACCTCGTCGCGCCCGACAAACGCCGTGCAGATATCGAGGCTGTTGGACCCTTCGGCGATCTGCTCACGGCCCATCGAGACGCAACCGTCCCAGTCGCCCTTTTCCTGCAGCTCGCGCCACTTCTTCGAACCGTTGGCGTTGCAGCGCTCACCGATGGAGAAATACGAATTCTCCTGGCGCAGCGGCACTTGCTGATACAGGCTCGCCACCGACGGCATCCAAACCACGCTCCGCTGGACCGGCGCCGGGCGGAAGCCGCCGCGGTTGCGCAACATCGCGTCGAGGCCTGCAATGTGTTCAATCGACGTGCCGCAGCAGCCGCCGATGAGATTGACGCCATCCTCGGCCACGAAACGCTCCACCCAGGTGGCCATTTCAGCCGCACCCAGTGGGTAATGCGTCTTGCCGTCGACCAGCTCAGGTAGGCCGGCGTTCGGCTGGATGCTGATCAGGCCGGGCCAGTTGGTGGCAAGGTATCGCACGTGCTCGGCCATCTCCTGCGGACCGGTCGCACAGTTCAGCCCCATCAGCGGCACGTCCAGTGCCTGGATCACCGTCGCGGCGGCAGCGATATCCGGGCCGACCAGCAAGGTGCCGGTGGTTTCCACCGTCACCTGCACGAAGATCGGCGTGTCGGTGCCGGCCTCGCGGCGGGCGATCTTGGCGCCGTTCACCGCGGCCTTGATCTGCAGCGTGTCCTGGCACGTCTCGATCAAAATCGCATCGACGCCGCCGGCGATCAGCCCGCGGCATTGCTCGGCCAAGGCTGCTTCCAGCGGGTCATAGGCGATGTTGCCCAGCGACGGCAGCTTGGTGCCGGGCCCAACGGAGCCCACCACCCAGCGATGCCGGCCGTCCGAGAAGGTCTCGGCCGCCTCACGCGCCAGTTCGGCGGCAACCTTGTTGATCTCGAAGGCGCGGTCGGTGAGGTCGAACTCGCCCAGGGTGATCGGCGAGCCACCGAACGTGTTGGTCTCCACCATATCGGCGCCGGCCAGGAAATAGCCGCGATGGATTTCACGCACGAGATCTGGGCGCGACAGATTCAGGATTTCGGTGCAGTTTTCCTGATTCCAGTAGTCGCGCTCGATATCCAGCGTCAGCGCCTGCACGCGGCTGCCCATGCCGCCGTCGCACAGCAGAACCTGGCGACGAAGTGCTTCGAGAAGATGCGGACGGGTCATCGAGTGGCTTCCAGAACGGGAGAGACGGCGGCGCCAACGCGGGTGGCCGCCCAGAGGCGAACCTCCATCGGGCCGGCCACCGCGACTGATATGGGGGTGGCGAGGTCGGCACCCAACAGAGCCTGCAGGCGCTCGTCGGAGAAGCCGGGCCAGCGGTGGGCAAGGCGGGTCATGCAGTCGGCGTTGTCGTGGGCGGCAAGGTCGACCACCACCAGGGTGCCGCCGGGGCGCAGCACGCGAGCGGCTTCGGCGAGGGCAGCCTCGGGGTCTTCGGCGTAGTGCAGCACCATCTGCAGGATGACGTGGTCAAAGCTGGCATCGGCCATCGGCAGCCGGTACATGTCGCCGAGGCGGACGGCGCAATGCGTCAGGCCGGGTCGCGAGAGCCGGGCGCGGGCGAGGGCCAGCATGGCGCGGCTGGCATCGACGCCGATGCCCTGCGAAATCCGTGGCGCCAGCAACTCCAGCATCTGGCCGGTGCCGGTGCCGATATCGAGCAGCCGGCCCATCTCGCGCGGCAGCACATCGAGCAGAGCGATCTCAACATCGGCCGCAGGCAGGTCGAGGGCCCGCATCTCGTCCCAGTCAGCACCGCGCTTCTGGAAGCTCTCGGTGGCGATGCGGGCACGTTCGGCCAGCACCCGGGCCGCCTGCCGGCGATCGGCTGAAAGTGTGGGGTCATCCTCCGGCAGGCGGGCGAGGATGGCACGGGCCAGGCTGCCGGGTTCGGTCTCGGCCGGCGGCAGCGCGAACCACACATTGGCGCCCTCACGGGTGCGCTCCAGCAATCCGGCCTCGCCAAGCAGCCGCAGATGGCGCGACAATCGCGGCTGCGACTGGCCGAGGATTTCGGTGAACTCCATGACGCAGAACGTGCCGCGGGCCACGAGAGCGAGGATGCGCAATCGCGTGGGCTCGGCGCAGGCCCGCAGTCCGCTTAACAGATGTTCCATAGCTTCCTATATCGTATAAACATATCCTTATGTCCAGCGGGTTCGCCAGGGGGTCTTATGTATATCGACGCACGGGTGCCCGTGGTTTTTGGGGCGATTGGCGATGCCGGACCGGAGGATGCCCTGCTCATCGAGGGTGATGCGGCCGCACCCGAGGGCCGCGTGGTGGTGCGGCTGATGGCGGACGCCAAGCCGACACACGCCATCGGCTGCGTCTGCTGCGTGCCGCGCTCGGCCGCCGGTTCAGCGTTGGCCGGTCTGTTCCTGGCACGTGGACGCGGCGACGTGGCATTTTTCCGCCGCGTGGTCGCCGTGACCGAGGACCGCGCTGCGATCCTGGAGGCAGTTCAGAACGACATGCTGGCGTCGGGGTGGTTCAAGCCAGGCTAGAGCACCATCCGACCAGATGGAATCACCCGTCGGATAGAGATGCTCGATAAAACATAAACCTAGAGTAAGGTCTGCGCGCCTATCAGCGCGGATTTTGCTCTAGGCGTCGTTCGCCGGGAACTCGCTTTCGCCATCCCCCAGGGCCCGTTGCATGTAGACGGTGTCGAGCCAGCGATCGAACTTGCGGCCGGTGGCATGCAGCACGCCGACCTTGCGAAAGCCCAGGCTGGTGTGCACGCCGATCGAGCCGATGTTGTCGCTGTCGCCGATCACCGCGATCATCTGGCGAAAGCCGGCCTCAGTGGCGGCGTGCAGCAGCGCCACCACCAGCGCCTTGCCGACACCTTGGCCACGCACGTCCTCGCGCACGTAGATACTGTCTTCGGCGGTGTAGCGATACGCCGAGCGATCGCGGATCTGCTGGTAGTAGCCGTAGCCGGTCACTCCCGTGGCATCGACGGTGACCAGCCAGGCCCAGCCTTTGCCGGCGACAGCAGACCAGCGCGCCTGCATATCCTCCACGGAAGGAGGGACCTCCTCGAACGTTCCAGTGCCATGCAGCACGTGATGTGCGTATATAGCCTGGATTTCGGGTATATCGGCTTCAGTGGCAGGGCGGATTTGCATCTGGATCCATCTTTTAACTGGTCTGCGGCGGACAGGTCGTGGCAGCTACGCGGTTGTACCGGCCGGTCACAGCCGAAGTGAAACAGTACACGTGGTTTGTGCTAGGCGACAATAAGCCCGCAAACGAGTATTAAGGAGCGGGTGGTGCTCCGCGAGACGATTTTTCAGCCGCGTGCAATGGCGACCGCACGCAATGTTATCAGCATGTGCAACTGCGCATGACGGAGGGTTTGAGGTTGGATTCAATTGACGGCCAGTTTCAGGGCCCCGCCGATGCTCCACGCACGCCCTATGGTGGCGGCGACGGAACCCCACGCACGCCATTGGATATCCGCATCATGGCGGTGCTCGCCGCCGCACGTTTTCATGGTTTCGAGCTCGATCCGAACGACATGCGCGTGGCCAAGGGCGATACCCCACCGCCGGCGAGCTACGTCCGCTGGCTGCAGAACGCCGGCCTGTGGGCGCGTGCGACGCAGCTGAAATGGCGCCAGCTGGTGGCGATGAGCGATGCGCGCCCGGTCGTACTGTTCCTCAACGACGGCAGCGCCGCCCTGATGGTGCGCACTGACTCCTCCCGCAATCTGGTATGGCTGAAGGACCCCGCCTCCTCGTTCGAGGCGGAGCCGGTGGCGGTCGACGAATTGCGGCTGGGGCAGGTCTGGTCCGGGCTGGTGCTGCTGCTGAGGCCCGAGCGCGCGCTGTCGCAGGACGACCAGCCGTTCAGTTACCAGTGGGTGGTCAACCTGGTGATGATCGAGCGCAAGCTGCTGCGCGACATCCTGGTCGGCTCGGTCACGCTGGCGATCCTGACAATTTTCCCGCCGCTGATCATCATGACGGTGGTGGACCGCGTGGTGACGCACCACAGCTGGTCGACGCTGACGCTGGTGTCGCTGCTGCTGGTGGCGGCGACGCTCTATGAGATGATGATCGGCTGGTGCCGGCGCCAACAGATCCTGTTCGTGGCGACACGCATCGATTCCAAGCTCAGCCTTTACATGTTCCGCCGCCTGCTCGGTTTGCCGATCGACTTTTTCGAGCGCAAGCCGGCCGGCGAGATCATGCATGCGCTGCATGAAACCGGGAAGGTGAAGGAGTTCCTGACCGGCAAGATGCTGGCAACGGCACTCGACCTGATCACGCTGTTCATCATCATTCCCGTGCTATTCATCCTCAACCCGATTCTGACCTGGCTGATCATCGCGTGCGGTGCGGCGATCCTGCTGATCATCGTGGCCTTCATGGGCCCGTATCGCAGGCTTTATAGCAAATACATGCAGGCTGAGATCGCCAAGGGCGTGACGATGGTGGAAACCATCCACGGTATCCGCACGGTGAAGTCGCTGGCCATGGAGCAGGTCCAACGCGACGAATGGGACAAGCGCACAGCCGCCGCCGGCGAGGCCCGGCTGGCGTCGCAGAGCCTGGCGAACTGGCCGGCCACGCTGGTGGCGCCGTTCGAGGCGATCATGACCCGCTTCGTCATCCTGATCGGTGCCGCGATGATCCTGTCCGACGGCGGCGGCACCATCGGCAGCCTGTTCGCCTTCATGATGCTGTCCGGCCGCGTCGCCCAACCGCTGGTGTCGCTGTCCCGGCTCATCGAGGACGCCGAAGAGCAACGCACTGCCGTGGCCTATGCCGCCGGCGTGCTCAACGGCCGCCCCGAAACCACCAATCCCAGCGCCGGCCTGCGCCCGCGCTTCGACGGTGCGGTGACGTTCAACAACGTCGAATTCAGCTACCCCGGCAGCCGCTCCAAGGCGCTCGACGGAGTCAGCTTCGAAATTCCGGCTGGCACCATGCTCGGCCTCGTCGGCCGCTCCGGCTCGGGCAAATCCACCGTCACGCGCCTGCTGCAGGGCATCAACCGCGACTATGAAGGCTTCGTGAAGATCGACGGCATCGATCTGCGCGAGATCAACCTCACCCATCTGCGCCGCAGCTTCGGCGTCGTGCTGCAGGACAACTTCCTGTTCCGCGGCACCATCCGCGAGAACATCATCGCCGGCCGCGCCGGGCTGACCCTCACCGATGCCGTGCGCGCGGCCCGGCTGTCGGGGGCGGAGGAGTTCATCGAACGCATGCCGCTCGGCTACGAGACCTTCATCGAGGAAGGCTCGCCCAACCTGTCCGGCGGCCAGCGCCAGCGCCTCGCCATCGCCCGCGCGCTGATCCACGACCCCCGCCTGCTGATCCTCGACGAAGCCACCAGCGCGCTGGATCCCGAAAGCGAGGCGTTGGTGAATGCCAACATCAAGCGCATCGCGCATGGCCGCACCATGGTGATCGTCTCGCACCGGCTGTCGTCGATCATGGATTGCCACCAGATCATGGTCATGGACCGCGGCAAGGTGATCGACATGGGCACGCATGACGAGCTGGTGGAGCGCTGCGCGATCTACCGTCATCTGTGGATGCAGCAGAACCGCCATATCGATGCCGCCCTCGAACGCTCGGCCGCCGCCGCCGCAGCCTTGACGCAGGGGATCTGAGCGATGTCCGGAAGACTGATCCCCAACGCCGGCCGCTCACTTTCGCCGCGCCAGGAAGCTTCGGCCAACCGCTCGCTGCTGGAATTCCAGTCGCCAACGATCGCGTTGATCGCCAAGCCGGTGCCGGCGTTCGCGTATTACGGCACCTACGTGCTGGCCAGCATGCTCATCGTGTTCCTGGTGATTGCAGGCACCGTGCCGATCGACCGCGTGGTGTCCGCCACCGGCAAGGTGGTGTCGCAAAGCTCGAACCTGCTGGTGCAGCCGCTGGAAACCTCGATCGTGCGCTCGATCGATGTGTCCGTGGGCCAGCACGTCCATGCCGGCGACCTGCTGGCACGCCTCGACCCGACCTTTGCAGGCGCCGATTTCGCCGGGCTGGACACCCAGACCGCCAGCCTGCAGGCCGAGGTTGACCGTCTGAAGGCGGAAGCCGCCGGCACGCCCTATGTTGGCGACAGCAGCCCCGCCGGCCAGTTGCAGAGCGCGATCTACCGCGAGCGCGAGGCCGAGCACGGCTTCAAAGTCGAGACGTACCGCCAGAAGATCAGCTCGCTCGAATCAGCGCTGACCAAGGCGCAGGGCGACATCACCAGCTACACCGAGCAGCTGCGCATCTCCAGCGGCATGCTCGAAGCGCGCCAGCGGCTGGAGCAGGAAGGCGTCGGCAGCAAATTCAACACCCAGCAGGCGCTCAGCACGGTCACCGATGGCAGGCGCGCGTTGAACGCCTCGATCGCCCAGGCGGCGTCAGCCAAGCAGGACATGGACGCGCTGATCGCCGAACGCGACGGATATCTGCAGCAGTTCCGCGCCGAAACCTCGCAGCAGTTGATTGAAGCCAGCCGCAAGCTGGCAGATGCCACCGACCAGCTGGCCAAGGCACGCCGGCGGCATGACCTGGTGGACATGCGCGCTGATCGCGACGCGACGGTGCTGGCCGTTGCCAACGTGTCGGCCGGGTCGGTGCTGAGCGTTGCCGAGCCGTTCATCACGATGGTGCCGGACGATGCGACGCTGGAGATCGACGCTGCCATTCCGGCTGCCGACGTCGGCTTTGTGCGCCTGGGCGACAAGGCGGTGATCAAGTTCGACGCCTATCGCTTCTTCGAGCACGGCTATGCCGAGGGCCATGTCCGGGTGGTGGCGCCAGACAGCCAGCCAACGCCGACGGAAGGGCCGGACAAGCCGCGCATGGATGCGGTTCCGCTGGGCGCGGCGCTGTACCGGGTCAAGGTCGCCATCGACGCGCTGAAGCTCAACAACCTGCCGCCGGACTTCCATCTGCAGCCGGGCCTGGGGACCGAAGTGGACATCAAGGTCGGCCGGCGCACGATGCTGAGCTACCTGCTGTCGCGCTTCGTGCCATCATTCACCGAGGGCATGCGCGAGCCATGATGTCGGAGACCCGCCCGCTCGCGGCGTGGCGCGACCAGGGCGAGCGGGCCTAAGCATGGCGCTGTCCGGCATTCGGCGGCTGCTGTCGTCGCCCGCGGCGGACCTGCGCAAGGCACTGGCGCTGATCGAGGCCGGCGATCGTCCGGCCGCGTTCGAGCTGTTGGCGCGGGCGGCCAAGGACAATCTGGCGGAGGCGAAGTACCAGATTGCCCGCAGCTATCTGGAAGGCGCCGGCGTTCCGCAGAGTGCTGTGGAAGGCCTGCGCTGGCTGGAACGCGCGGCCGAGCAGGGCCACCTGCCGGCACAGTCGTTGCTGGCGGCGTTCCATGTGCAGGGCGTTCCGATCAGCGGGCCCGAGGCCGGCGACGACAAGATCGGCGGTGCCGTGGCGGCGTCGCTGTTCAGCAATGCCGTGGAGCAGGCCAAGCCTGACCTCGAAAAGGCGGCATTCTGGGCCCGCAAGGCCGCCAATGGCGGCTCCGCGGAGGCGCAGGCGCTGCTGGGCTTCCTGCTGACCAGCGGCCTGGACAGCATGCGCGATGAAGCCGCGGCGTTCGAGCTCTACAAGGCATCCGCGGCAGCGAAGTGCGCGCAGGGTCAGCTTGGCTACGGCCTGGCTTTGCTGCGCCGGGCCAAGTCCTCTGAGGACTGCAAGGTCGCGGCAATTGAACTGTCGCTGGCCGCCGACGCCCAGCTTGGCACCGCGCAGTACCTGATGGCGGTGCTGACCGAGCGCGGCGAGGGGGTTCCGGCGGATCCCGAGCTGGCGGTCAAGATGTTCGGCATGGCCGCCGAAAAAGGCGTGCGTTCGGCGCAGGCGCGCTACGGCATGGCACTGCTGCGCGGCGCCGGCATCGAGGCCGATCCGGTGATGGCCGAAACCTGGCTGCGCCGTGCCGCCATGCAGGGCGATCCAGAAGCCGCCGCCGCGGTGGGCCAGTTGTATGCCACCGGCGGCACCTTGCCGGCCAACCTGGCGGAAGCGGCGATCTGGTTGCGGCGTGCCGCCGAGGCTGGCCATTCCGGTGCCGCGCGCGCCTTGGGCACCATGCATCTGGCCGGCAACGGCGTGGTGAAGGATGTCACCGAGGCATCGCGCTGGTTTCGCATCGCGGCCGACAACGGCGACACCCAGGCGCGCTACGATCTTGCCGGCCTCGCCGTGCAGGGCCGGGCCAACGCCGAGGACAGTGCTGCGACAACCGCATGGTTTCTGGCGCAGGCCGAAACCGGCGACATGGTGTCGGCCTATAACTATGCCTACTGCCTGCTCGAGGGCGTCGGCGTCGAGAAGGACGAGGTTGCGGCTGGGGTCTGGATGCGCCGCGCCGCCGACACCGTGGGCAACGCCCAGTATTGGTTTGGCCGCATTCTCGCCGAGGGGCGCGGGGTGGCCCAGGATGCCGAGGGCGGTCGCGCCTGGCTGCAACGCGCAGCCGAGGCCGGAGTGACCGACGCGCAGGTGGCATTGGCGGAAATGATGGTCAACGGCCGCGGCGGGCCGCGCGACCATATGAGCGCATTGGGCTGGTTTCATCGTGCCGCCAGCCAAGGCCATGTCGGCGCGATGTACGCGATGGGTGCGCTGTATGGCGGCGGCCACGACATCATGTGGGATCGCGCCATCGCGCAAACCTGGTTCCAGGCGGCAGCCGAACGTGGGCATGCGCCGGCACAGATGGTACTCGGCCGCTACCTCGCACGCGGCCTCGGCGGCACGCGGGATCGCCTTGCCGCACGCGACTGGTTTGAGCGGGCGCTGGCGGCGGGGCAGGTCGACGCCCAGCTCGATCTTGAGGCGTTGCCACAACGGCCCGGCACCCCGACCGAACAGCCGCACGCCGTGCCAGCCCCTGCCGGGGCCTGATCGCCCCGGCCCCATGCTGAGCATATGAACGCATCATCGGGCCCGGACAGTCCCAAGACCTACGCGGAACAGGTCGCCGAGCAGGCCGCCGATGCCGTGGCGCGCGGCCATTCGGCCCTGCAGGCCGAAGATCTCGCGGAGGCCACGCGTTGGTTTGAGCGAGCCCGCTACCTGGTGCCGACCGACCCGCAGATTGCCCTCGCACTCGCGGGTGTGCGGCTGCAGGTCGGCGATCCCACCGCGGCCGGGCTGTATGCCGAGGCGGCCGAGGCCTCCGACACGCGAGAGGCCTGGCTCGGTCTGGCGGCGGCGGAACGTCACGCCGGCCGTCGTGATGCCGCAAGTGCAGCGATAGCGCGGCTGTTGTCAGGTCATGTGCTGCCAGCGGCATCGGACACCGTGGCACGTTTGGCTGGGCTTGTGTGTGCTGACAGCGAGATGCCCGGTTGGTGCGGCGTGGAACGTTCGCCGAAGGGGCTGGCGACTGTCATCAGTCTCGATGGCGCCACGATCAAGCTGGACGGCGTGGCGTTCTCTGGCGGTTTGCTGCCCAGCAGCGGGCAGCTCACGGTCACCTATCGGGGCATGGCTTTGCTAGGCAGCCCGATCGATATAGTCCGGCTGCGACGGGTTGAGGGCGTGGTGGAGGTCAAGTACGGCGGGTTGTCCGGGTGGGCCTGGCTGCCATCTGATGCCGACACCGATCCGACGCTGATCGTCAGCGACGGGCATCGAAGCCTCACGATCGTAGCAAGCGACACGAATATGCTGGCGCCGCGTCCGCTCACCCGGCCACGGCAGTTTCGGGTCACCGGGGCTGACCTTGCGGGAATGTCGGGCCAGCTCAGCGTGACCGGCGAGACCCATGCGGCGTTGCTCGGCAGCCCCGTCGATCCCAGCGGTCCCAGCCGGGCCGCCGCTGGCATCGCCCGCCTGGTGGCGGCCAGCGTGCCGGCTCGCGGCCTCGCCGACGCAGCGGAGAGCATCGAATACGCCGCCGCCGCCGATCTTGTCGGCCCTGCGGCGCATGCGCCATTGGCGCCGGATCGGCCGGTGGCGATCGTGGTGCCGGTCTATCGCAACCTCGGGCTGACCCGCGTTTGTCTCGACAGCGTGTTCGCCAGCCTGCCGGCCGGCACCCCGGTGATCGTGGTGGACGATGCCACCCCGGAGCGCGAACTCGCCGGGCTGCTCGACCGCCTCGCCGCGGCCGGGCGGATCACGCTGCTGCGCAACCCAAGCAACCTGGGCTTTCCGGCCAGCGCCAACGCCGGCATGCGTGCAGCCCTGGCATTGCAGCCGGAGCACGACGTGCTGCTGCTGAACAGCGACACCAGGGTTCCCGCCAGCCGCGGCCGTTCCTGGCTGCAGCGGCTGCGCGCCTGCGTACAGGCCGCGCCCGACATCGGCTCTGCCACGCCGCTCAGCAATGACGGCTCGATCACCAGCTATCCCACGCGCGACGGCGGCAATCCACCGCCGGATCGCGCCGGCCTCGCGCGGATCGACTCACTGGCCGCCAGGGCGAACGGCGATGCTGTCGTCGATATCCCGACGGCGGTTGGCTTTTGCATGTATGTCCGCCGGGAGTGCCTGGTTGAGACAGGGCTGTTCCGGCCGACGCTGTTTGCCCAGGGCTACGGTGAGGAAAATGATTTCTGCCTGCGCGCCCGGCATCTCGGCTGGCGCCATGTGGCAGTGCCGGGAGTGTATGTCGCGCACGGCGGCGGGGCTTCGTTCGGCCACGCCAAATCGCCGCTGATTTCGCGAAATCTTGCCGTGCTGGAGCGGCTGTATCCCGGCTACCACGCGATGATCGCGGCATATCAGCAGACCATCCCGGCGCAGGATGCCCTTGCCCCGGCCCGACGCCGCATCGACGCGCTGCGGTGGGCGACCGGGCGGCAGGACAGCACCATCGTGCTGGTGACGCATGACAGCGGCGGCGGCGTGGAGCGGGCGGTGCGCGAACGCGTGGCGCAGATCCGCGCCGCCAGGCTGCGCGCCGTCGTGTTGCGCCCGGTGCCGGATCCAAGCAGCCCAAACGACTGGATCGCCGGACTGTGCCGGGTGGGCGACGGCACCGATATCACGGCTTTTCCCAACCTAGTCTTCAACCTGCAGACCGAGTTCGACGCACTGGCCCGGCTGCTCAAGGCCGACCGGCCGGTGCTGCTGGAAGTGCACCACAGGCTTGGCCACAGCCAGGCGGTCATGCAGCTTGCCGATCGCCTCAAGCTGCCGACGGCCTTGTATCTGCACGACTACGGGTCATTCTGCCCGCGCGTGCACCTGCTCAGCCCGGACCGCCGTTATTGCGGCGAGCCAGAGGACGTGGCCGTCTGCAACGCCTGTGTCGCCGACGCCGGCGACCGCTCCGGCGAGGGCATCGGGGCGGCGGCGCTGCGGGCACGTTCGGCCGCCGAGTTTGCCGCGGCCCAGCGCGTGGTGGTGCCATCGGTGGATATGGCGAGCCGGCTGCGGCGGCATTTTCCACTGATCCGCACCGAGGTGATCCAGCACGAGGACGACGGCGCCGTTCCGCCGCCACCGCCTTCGCCTGCCGTGCTGCCACGCCGGATCTGCGTGATCGGGGCGATCGGCGCCGACAAGGGCTACGACATCTTGTTGGCCTGCGCGCGTGACGCCGAATCCCGGGCGTTGCCGCTTGAGTTCGTGCTGGTCGGCCACAGCGACGATGACGCGCGGCTGATGCAGACCGGGCGGGTGTTCATCACCGGCCGCTATGCCGAGGCCGATGCATCCGCACTGATCCGATCGCAGAATACGCATCTGGCGTTCCTTCCCAGCATCCTGCCAGAAACCTGGGGCTTCACCCTCAGCGTCGCCTGGCAGGCGGGGTTGCGGGCCGCGGTGTTCGATATCGGCGCAATGGCGGCCCGGGTTCGCGCCACCGGATACGGCATGGTGCTGCCGCTGGGTCTTTCCGCCGGCGCCACAAATCAGGTGTTGCTGGCACCTTCTCCAAGCTCCCTTGCCGGGGGGGCGCAAGACCGCCTATGGACAGCGGCGAAACCGGCCGGCTGAGCGAAATGACGGGCGCCTGTGTGAACGGGCCAAAGCGATAACGAGCGACTGAAAGAACGAGATTAAAGCATGTCCGATTCCAAGAGCACGCTGCCTGCCCCCGAAACCGCCCAGCCGGGGACGTCACCGGCGTCCCAGCCCGCGGCGGACGGGCGGCTGAGTGAGCTGCGCTGCTCGGCCAGCATGATGCGGCTTGAGGCCGGGCTTTATTGCGTTGTGCTGGCGCGGTCGTCGGAAGCCGATGTCGGCACCGGCCTGCCGGGCATTCGCATCACCCCGGCTCCCGGCCCAGCCGGACGCCCGGAAGCGGTCGAGGTGCGCACCATCGCAGCCGATGGCTGGATGAGTGGCTTTGGCGATGCGGCGCTGGTGCGGGTGACGAGCGGCACGGCGTACGTGATGGTGACGGTCTATCAGGCCCCGGGCACCGGCACCGAGGGCGCGCCGAACATCCAGGTGATGCCGCTGATCACCGGCGCCACCGGCTTACAGCACACGCCGGCGATTGCAGGCCCGGCAGCGCCGACGCCGCTGGCCCGCCCGGCGGCAGTACCGACCCCGCGCGTGCCGTTCGACATCATCGCCCACGTGCAGACCCGCGGCGACGTGGGCGCGGTGTTCGGCGAGTGGCTCGGCGAGCGCGGCAGCGGCAAATGGATCGAGGGTTTCGGCGTGGCGCCCAGCAACGGCGTCGAGCTTGCCGACATCGAATATCAGGTGACCCTCGGCCGCGGCTGGATGTCGCCCTGGGTGGAAGGTGGCCAGTTCTGCGGC
>Ga0302157_10004651_pt1 | contig 14859 bp, 12 predicted proteins | sample I_Bog_N3_3_FD_193502 | JGI IMG/M metagenome (GOLD analysis project Ga0302157, IMG submission 193502) | Peat permafrost microbial communities from Stordalen Mire near Abisko, Sweden - I_Bog_N3_3 | ecosystem: Environmental > Terrestrial > Soil > Wetlands > Peat | place: Sweden: Abisko, Stordalen...
TGGAACCTGCTCGGCCCATTTGGCGGTGTAGGGGTAGCCCTGCTGGTCGGTGGCGATGGCGCCGTAGACATGGTGGGAGGCTTTGGTCCAGTCGGGGTGGATTTCTGTGCAGTGGGTGGTGAGGCTAGCCTCATAGGCGAGGAACTGGTGCTCGGCGAGGGTGTGAAAGCGGGGATCCTGCCGCGTAGTTGCAATGGAGGGCGGCTCCTGAGCAAAGGCAGGAAGCATGAGGAGCGAAAAAAGAGAGGCAGTAAGCAGAGTCCGCAAGGGGGTGCCCAGGCGCGAGCCGACGATACCCGCGACGCCGATGATGAGGTAGGTAGCCAACAGATTCAGTCTACCGCGTTCAATCCTCTGGATTGATTGCACCGAGCGCTTTGTGAGCTATGCTGGCAGTGATGAGGTTCATCACACTTGGCCTCGCGGGATGCATCCGCTGGCTCCGTGGCTAAAGCCCGCAATTCTATTGGACCCTCAACGTACGGGCTGAAGTCCGTACGCTTCAAAGCCTTCTTATGCAGAGATTTCGCAGGTAGCTAATAGCTGTGCCCGAGGATCGGGTGTGGTTCGTAGGGCTCTTCGAGGCGTTTGATCTCGTCGTCGGTGAGTTTGAGTTGCAGCGCTGTGAGCGCGTCTTCGAGCTGGGGGAGCTTGCTGGCGCCGATGATGGGCGCGCTCACGGCGGGCTTGGAGAGAATCCACGCCAGCGCTACCTGCGCGGGCTTGGCGTTGCGGGCCTCGGCGATCTCGATCACGCGGTCGACGACGGTGAAGTCGGAGTCGCGGTAGTAGAGATTGTGACCGTAATCGTCCGTCTTCGCGCGCAGCGTGGCTCCTCCAGAAACTTTCTTCTGCTGTGAGTCGTAATCTGCGCGCTTGCGGTTGCCGGTGAGAAAGCCGCGCGCCAGCGGCGACCACGGAATGCAGCCGATCTTCTGGTCGAGGCAGAGCGGAATCATCTCGCGCTCTTCTTCGCGGTAGACCAGGTTGTAATGGTTCTGCATGGTGACGAACCGAGCGAGCCCGTTCGTTGCCTGAAATTGCAGCATCTTCTGGAACTGCCACGCGTACATGCTGGAGGCGCCGAGGTAGAGCGCCTTGCCGGACTTGACGACCTCATGCAAGGCCTCGCACGTCTCCTCGATGGGGGTGTGCGGGTCGAAGCGGTGAATCTGGTAGAGGTCGATGTAGTCCACGCCGAGGCGTTTGAGGCTGGCATCGATGGAGGCCAGGATGTGCTTGCGCGAGAGGCCGCGGTCGTTGGGGCCGTCGGACATGGGGTTGAAGACTTTGGTGGCAATGACCAGCTCTTCGCGGCGCGGCTGGAACTCGCGGAGCAGCTTGCCGGTGAGGCGCTCACTCTCGCCGAGGGAGTAGACATCGGCGGTATCGAAGAAGTTGATGCCGGCCTCGACGGCGCGGCGCACGATGGGGCGGGACTCGTCCTCTTCGAGGATCCACTCGCGCCACTTCTTCGAGCCGTAGGTCATCATGCCCAGGCAGAGTTGCGAAATGCGGGTCCCGGTGGCGCCCAGCGGGACGATAGGCATGGCAGTGTTGGGAGTTTCGCTCATGGGGATTGGACGCACGGAGAGCCTGTGAAGACACATCCATCGCTCCACAGACATCGCACTCCACCCATGATGACGGTGGGACTGTCGTCATGAGTGGGCCACCCCGAGTTGTTGCCGGGCATCTTAAGAACCGGGATCCGCTGTGCGCCGCGGACGGGCCCAGATGTGACCCGCGGGCGCACGGCGTCCTGCCTCATCGAATCTGATAAATCCTACTTCTGCCACAGCCCCGTCCAGCTCTCGGAGACCAGCACGCTGTTGCCGGGGTTGCGCTGGTCATAGCGCACCTGCACGGGCTGGTCGATGCGGAAGCCGCGCACCTGCTCGGGCAGGCGGGAGACGTCCTGCGCGCAGTTGTAGGTGACGCCGGCGAGACGGTAGCTGTAGACCAGCACCTCCGGTGTGGGCGAGACGCTGTCTTCGCCGGAGAGGGTGCGCGCGTCCACGATGACGCCGTCCGTGATGCGGCCGGTAGTGGCGAGGCGCTCACGGCGGCGGCGCTCTACTTCCTCCGGCGAGGGCCGGAAGGCCCGCACGAGGAAAGCCACGATACAGATCAGCAGCACTACACCCACCACGATGCCCGATATCGCGCGCGGGTCGCGGTCTCGGAGCAGTTGCAGCAGATGTTGGAAGGTGGGGTTCACGGCCGTGTGAGTCAAGGATAGCGCAGCGCGCGGCTGTGCGAAATGGTTCTTAGCCGTTCCCGAAGCGGGAGCCGCGCGGCAGGCCGCACGGCGGATGGCGCTGTAAGAGCGAAGATTGCGGCGATATACTGCACTGTGCGAACAATACGCAAAAATTCCGTGGGCAAGAGCTTTGTCGGGCATCCTCTCGATCTGGCGGAGGGCCGCCGGGTGCGATCGACGACCGTGCTGTGCGTGCGCCGCGGCGATGCCGTGGTGATGGCCGCTGACGGGCAGGTGACGCTGGGCGCGACCGTGATGAAGCACTCGGCTAAGAAGATCCGGCGGCTGTACAACGACAAGATCCTCGCGGGATTTGCAGGCTCCACGGCGGATGCGTTCTCGCTGTTTGGGCGCTTTGAGTCCAAGCTGGAACAGTATGCCGGCAATCTGGGACGCAGCGCGGTGGAGTTGGCCAAGGACTGGCGCACGGACAAGCTGCTGCGCCAGTTGCAGGCGCTGCTGATCGTCGCGGACGGCAAGCAGATGTTTCTGCTCTCCGGCGACGGCGACGTGATTGAGCCGGACCCGGTGGGCGACGGGGAAATTGCCACCATCGGCTCAGGCGGCAGCTTTGCGCTGGCAGCCGCGACCGCGCTGATGGAGAACACGCAGTTTTCCGCGCGCGAGATTGTGGAGCGCAGCATGAAGATCGCAGCGGAGATCTGCATCTACTCGAATACCAGCGTGACGATTGAAGAGTTGAAGGCGAGCGAGTAGATGGCGATCTACCTCCCCGGAACGGCCGAAGACCAGGCGCTCTCGCTGGACGAGATGACGCCGCGCGAGATCGTTGCCGAGCTCGACAAGTATGTTGTGGGGCAGGCCGCGGCCAAGCGCGCGGTCGCCGTGGCGCTGAGAAATCGTTCGCGGCGGCAAAAGCTCTCCCCCGAGCTCGCCGAAGAGATCATGCCGAAGAACATCCTCATGATCGGCTCGACCGGCGTGGGCAAGACGGAGATTGCGCGCCGGCTGGCGAAGCTGACCAACTCGCCGTTCCTGAAGGTCGAGGCGTCGAAGTTTACCGAGGTGGGCTATGTGGGCCGCGATGTCGAGTCCATCGTGCGCGACCTGGTGGAGATCGCCATCGACATGATCCGCGATGAAAAGCTCGATGAGGTGGAGGACCGCGCCGAGCTCGCCGCCGAGGATCGGCTGATTGAACTGCTGCTGCAGCAGGGAGCGGGGGCTGAGTCACCGGTTGCGCCGACGGCAGTGCACCCGACCCATGCCGACGATACATCTGTAGTCATGGATGGGCCACCCGGCAGTGGAGCCGTCATGGATGGGCCACCCACTCTTTCGATTGCGGCGCGGCCGGACGGAGAGCGGGCGCGCGAAAAGGAGCGGCTGCTGTTGCAGTTCCGCGAAGGGCGTCTCGATGACCGCATGGTCGAGCTCGATACCCGCGACCGAAGCCTGCCGGCGATCGAAATCATCAGCAATGCACCGCCGGAAGAGATGGAAGGCAGCGGCATCAAAGAGATGCTGGCCGGGATGTTCGGGCAGCGCACGCGCAAGCGGCCGATGAAGGTCGCCGATGCCTTTGACTACCTGGTGCAGGAGGAGGAGGGCCGGCTGCTGGACATGGACCAGGTCACGCGCATCGCGGTGGAACGTGTTGAGGACTCGGGCATCGTCTTCCTCGATGAGATCGACAAGATCGCGGGGCGCGAGGGCGGGCACGGGCCGGACATCAGCCGCGAGGGCGTGCAGCGCGACATCCTGCCCATCGTGGAAGGCACCACCGTGAATACGAAGTACGGCATGGTGGCGACCGACCACATCCTGTTCATCGCGGCGGGAGCGTTCCACGTCTCCAAGCCCAGCGACCTTATCCCAGAGCTGCAGGGGCGATTCCCCATCCGCGTGGAGCTGCAGCCGCTGACGGTGGGAGACTTTCTGCGTATCCTCACCGAGCCCCGCGCGTCGCTTACGCGGCAGGCCATCGCGCTGCTGGAGACCGAGGGGCTGAAGCTGGAGTTTGCCCCTGAGGCTCTGGAAGAGATGGCGAACTTCGCCTTCCAGGTGAACGAGTCCACGGAGAACATCGGCGCACGGCGGCTGCACACGATTATGGAGCGCGTGCTGGACGAGATCAGCTTTGCGGCGCCGGAGATCGTCAAGGCCGAAGCTGCGGCATATGACGGCGTGCCTGCACTGGTGGAGCGTACCACGGATAAGGGAGTGGAGCGCGTGCTGGTCATCGACCGCGCATATGTAGAGAAGCAGGTGGCGGGCATCGTGAAGAACCAGGATTTGAGCCGTTACATCCTCTAGCCTGGGCTAGACTTTCAGACAGCATACGGACGCACGAGGGAACTGTTGGCACTCGCTGAACATCAAGATCGCGCCGCGCGCATCGAGAAGTGGTTGCGCGTGCTGGTGATGGCCGTCGCGGTCTTCCTGATGCTGCTGTTCGTCATCACGGCGATGGAGCGGATACGCTATCCGTACGAGCTGGAGGAGCTGGAAGGCAACATGTTCCTCGGCGCGCTGCGCGTCTTCCACGGGCAAGCGCTGTATCCGCGGCCGTCGCTGGAGTTCATCCCTTACATGTATCCGCCGGCGTACTTCTACGTCAGCGCGGCACTGGGTCGGGTGATGGGTATGACCATCGCCGCGCCAAGGCTGGTCTCCACACTCAGCACGCTGGGCAGCTTTGGGATGATCTACGCCATCGTGTATCGCGAGACGCATCAGGGTTTGGCGAAGGCGAGCCGCCGCTATCTGCCGGCCATCGCAGCGGCGGGCTTCTACGCGGGCTGCTACACGCTCAGCGAAGGATTTTTCGACTCAGGCCGGCTGGACCCCTTCTTCCTGCTGACGGTGCTGCTGGCGATGTACGCCACGCGCTGGTTGCATCCGGTGGCGGCCGCTCTGTTGTGGACGCTGGCCTTCCAGACCAAGCAGAGCATACTGCCCGCGGCGTTTGCGATGCTGTGCTGCGACTTCGGCCTGGGACGGACGCGGCGCACGCTCTCGGGAGTGGTTGCGCTGGCTCTGGGCGCGGGCGGCTCAGTGCTGTGGCTCAACCACGCGACCGGCGGCTGGTACAGCTTCTACGTCTTCACTGTACCCGGCGCCAACGCTGACATATTGTTGCGTCCACTGTTGATGTTCTGGCCCATCGACATGCTACGACCGTTCGCGCTTCCGCTGCTGATGATGGTGGCGGCGGTGGTACTCACGCGGCCCTCCTGGAGCAGCCGGGCCACGCGCTTCTATCTGGCAGCGTGTTCGCTGCTGCCGCTGTACTGGTGGATACGCACGCACGACGGCTCCAGCACCAACGCGCTGATGCCGATCTATGTGCTGCTGGCGCTGCTGTTCGGGCTGGCGCTGGCGCGGCTGCTGGAGTGGCTCGCGCAGATTGGTTGCACCACGCCGCAGGGGCATGGATTGGTGCGCACGGCAACGCTGCTGTTGCTGCTGGCGACGCTGCTGCAGTTGACGGCGCGGATCTACAACCCGCACAATGACCGGCCGACCGCAGATCGACGCCAGGCGATGGATGCGGTGATCGCCGCCGTCCGTTCTGCTCCGGGCGAGGTGTACGTCGCGCAGCACCCGTACTACGCGTGGCTGGCGGGCAAGCCCACGCAGGCAGATCTGGTCTCCCTGCACGATGCCATGCGACCGGTTTCGCCGGTACGCGATGAGCTGCAGGCGCAGATGCGTTCCGCGCTCGCAGAGCACCGATTCTCCGCTATCCTGCTGGACCATCCGGGCTCCGCGAATCGAATCGACCGCATCGCCGACGATGGCGGAGCGTGGCGCGCGGACTTCGCTGTGCAGCGCTATCTGCTGCCCGACGATCTGGAGATTCGTCCCGACTGGATACTGCTGCACGCGCCCTCATCCACAGCGGGGTTCAGCGTTCTGGCTACACCCAGCGAGGCGCAGGGCAGATAGATCCAGCGCGGCTCGCTGCCGAAGGCCTGCTGGTCGGCGCCGATGGCCGCCACGCGCAGCGGATAGAGTACGGGGAAGTCAGCGGGCATCCAGATGCGGTGGCCCTCGGCCTGCTGCGCGAGGTTCTGCTCGGCGGTCATGTCCAGCACGATGGCGCTCAGCTCTCCGCTATGCAGCAGATCTTCATACTGCGCCGTCAGAGCAGTGCTCTTGCTTCGGTCGCCGCCGTCGATGACTGCGCCGATGGACTCGCTGCCGGCGAAGAGCGGCTTGACGGCGAGCACGGCGTCTTCGGGATGGCTCAGCACCATCACCTCGCCGGGGATGAGGCGGAGCTGGCGCTCGAAGGCCTCGCGTTCTGCGAGCTGCTGCGCAGTTGGCAAGAGCGACGACGGTGCGTAGAGGTGTTGCACCAGTTGCAGCGATGCCACTACGAGCAGCAGAGTTAAGGCTGCGTCCGCCGCGCGGGAGCGGCGCTCTTCCAGCACGGCCAGCAATCGCGCCAGCGCCAGGCCGAAGAGGACCGCGACCCAGGCGTACATGGGCAGCAGCGAGTTCACGTTGGCTCCGCGGTGCGCACGCAGATAGCCGGTGAAGACGATCATTCCCAGGCTGCCCAGGGCGTAGAAGCTGAAGGCACGGCTTCGCCAGTCAGGCGGCGCAGCCAGACACGCGGCGAAGATCGCGAGCAGAGCAAGGCCGCAGGGCCGCACCAGGTCCGCGCGCAGAAAGTCGGTGGCCTGCGCCTTGACCAGTCCAAAGCCGCCGGCCAAGTGGAAGACGTAGTAGTTGTACCAGCCGTGCGAGGCGTAGTTGAGAAGGAAGATGGATACCGCAAGCAGTGCCACAAAGCTGCCCACCCCCAGCAGAACGCGGCGTGGCCTCTGCCAGTCGTAGCAGAGGGCGAGCAGAGCGATGGGCAGCACGCCCTGCTTGGTCTGGAAGGCCAGGACCCACAGCAGAGCGGCGAGCGCGGGGCTCCAGCAGCGCGTAGCGTAGAACGCCAGCAGAACGAAGAACAGATAGAGCATGTCCACGCGGCCGAGGTCGAAAGCCCCCTGCACCACCGGGTAGCACGCGGCGAAGAGTCCTACAGCGGCAAGCGCGGGCAGTCGGCGGCGGAGTTCGCGGAAGACCAATGCGTAGATCGCCGCGAAGCAGCCCAGCGTGCTGAGGATGGAGATAAGGCGCAGCGGAGCGTAGCTGATGCCCATCACGCGCGAGAATGCAGCAGCAATGTAGAGGTAGATGGGCGTGTAGAGATAGGGCGTGAACGCAGTCGATGGCGCGGAGTACAGCGGCAGGCCGCTGCGGAGGTGGCGGACAGATGCGAGAATGCCGTCCTCAATCCAGTCGTACTCGAAGGCAAAGTGCATCCGCCGCAGCGCGGTGAAAACAAACAGCGCGACCATCAGCGCGGAGAGCGCGGCCAGCAAACTACGTAGCGCGGTCAGCAGGCGAGGGGAGATGGGCAGCGGTCCATCCGCTTTGGGGGGCGCACTCATGTCGCACCCATCGTCTCATGCGAAGGAGGGCGAACAAACGACTGCGCTCGCCGGAATCTCCAGCGGGCGCAGCGGGGTTCTGAATCGGGAAGGGTCAGCGTGCTACGGCGGCCTCCGGCTTGGGTAGCTCGGCGACGCGCTTGGCCAGCAGCTTCTCCAGGTCTTCGAGCGCCTTGGAGAAGCCCTCGATGCCTTCTTTCAGTTTGTCGTGGGCCATGCGGTTTTCGGCGTGCATCTTGTCGAAGGTCGCCTTGTCCACCGTAATCTTCTGGATGTCGGATGCCTTCGCGGTTTCGGGATCCAGCTTGCGGACCAACGATCCTTCGGTGGTCTGCAGCTCCTGCAGCAGCTTGGGAGCGATAGTCAGCAGGTCGCAGCCGGCCAGTTCGACGATCTCGCCCATGTTACGGAAGCTCGCACCCATGACCACGGTCTTGTAGCCGAACTTCTTGTAGTAGTGATAGATCTGCGTGACGGACTCGACGCCGGGGTCTTCGGCGGGGGCGTAGTCCTTGCCAGTGTCCTTCTTGTACCAGTCCAAAATCCGCCCAACAAAGGGGGAGATCAATGTCACCTTGGCCTCGGCGCAGGCGATGGCCTGGTGCAGACCGAAGAGCAGGGTCAGGTTGCAGTGGATGCCCTCGGTCTCGAGTATCTCGGCGGCCTTGATGCCCTCCCAGGTGGAGGCGATCTTCACCAGGATGCGTTCGCGCGAGATGCCGGCGTGGTCGTATTGCGCGATGATGTCGCGGGCGGCGGCGAGGGTGCCCTCGGTGTCGTAGCTGAGGCGCGCATCCACTTCCGTGGAGACGCGGCCGGGGACAATGGCCAGAATCTTCAGGCCAAAGGCCACGGCGAGCGTCTTGAAGGCGGCCGCGGCGACGTCCTCGTCGGAGGCGCTGGGGCCGGCCTGCTCGCGGGCTTCGGTGAGTACGTCGTCCACGATGGATTGGTACTCCGGCATCTGCGCGGCAGCGGCGATCAGCGAGGGGTTGGTCGTCGAGTCAGTGGGCTGGTAGGCCTTGATGGAGTTGATGTCGCCGGAGTCGGCGACGACGGTGGTCATACTCTTGAGCTGATCGAGAAGGTTTGCCATGGGAGGCTCCTGTGGGGGTGCGTTTGGGGCGCCTGAGGCGGCGCGACCTGATTAGTATAGAGCGATTTTGCTCCCAATCTTTGAATTTTGGATGCTTTTCGGTGGCCCGGCGATGCGCGAGCGGAAGGAACCAGCCCGTTGGCCGCCCGGTGAGCGACAATCAACGTATGAGCGACGAGCATCACGGAGACCATCGGCACGCGGACACCGGCCCCAAGGCACCGCACGAGCAGGCAGTTCCCTACTGGAAGCGCGCCCACAAGGACTGGAAGTTCTGGGTGGGCGTGGTCGCTATCGCAGTCGCCATCGTGATCTACGTCTGTTCGCTCGACCTGTCGTCCGTACCGCGCTAGATATATGAGCCGCGTGCAGCAACGAGCTTCTTATACAGCTCAATCGTCTGGGCGGCGATGGCGGTCCAGGAGAAGTGACCTTCGACGCGCTTGCGGCCGGCCTCGCCCATCGCCTTCGCTCTAGCCGGGTCACGCAGCAGAGCGGTGACGCGCGCGGCCAGGTCGCGGGCAAACTGTGCGGGGTCGGTGGGGAAGGCGGTCTCTTCGTCCGCGTCAAACGGAACCAGGTGGCCGGTCTTGCCTTCGACGACAACCTCCAGGATGCCACCCGTCGCGCTGGCCACTACCGGGGCGCGGCAGGCCATGGCCTCCAGATTGATGATGCCGAAGGGCTCATAGACCGACGGGCAGCAGAAGACCGCGCAGTGCGAGTAGAGCTGGATGGCCTCCTCTTTGGAGACCATTTGCTCAATCCAGACGATGTTGTGGCCGCGGCCAGTGGGGTCGCCGGTGGCGGCAGCGTGGCCGGGCGGATTGTGCACGTTGTCAGAGTCTAGCGCCACGGTGGGCGGCTGGGTGCCCGTGGCGGGCGGGTCGTCGTGCAGTGCTGCGGTTACATCCACGTTGGTGAGCGCCTGAACCTTGGCGCGCATCTCGTCGGCGATCTCCGGGGTGTCGGGCGCGCCGGCGCAGAGCACGACCTGGGTGCCGGGCGGCAGGTGCGGAATGGCATCCACCAGATGCGTTACGCCCTTCTGGCGCGTGATGCGGCCGACGAAAAGGACGTAAGGCTTCGCCGGGTCCACGCCGTACTTAATCAGCGCGGAGGTGTCGGGGGTGTACTGGTACTGGTTGAGGTCGATGCCGTTGTAGATGACGTGAATGCGCGCTGGGTCCACGTCGGGGTAGGCCTTGAGGATGTCCGCCTTGGTGCCATTGGAGACGGCGATGATGGCGTCGGCGTCGAGGACTGCGGTTCGTTCCATCCACGAGCTGAGCGCGTAGCCGGTGCCGAGCTGTTCGGCCTTCCACGCCCGCAGCGGCTCTAAAGAATGTGTTGTTAGCACGAAGGGGATGTTGTAGAGCTTCTTGGCCAGGAATCCTGCCATGGCCACGTACCAGGTGTGGGTGTGGATGACGTCCAGCTTATCGAGGTGAAGGTTTTCGAGCAGGTTGAGCGACAGGGCCTCCAGCGCGCCCTTGAACTTGGCCTCGGTGCCCTTGCTGATGCGTGGCCAGGGCTGTTCGAAGTGGACGTGTAGGTTGGGCAGCCGCGGCAGAGCGGGGTCGTGCAGGCTGTCGGCTTCGGGAGTTTCGCCCCAGGCGTGGACCTCGACCTCGATGGACTTGGCGAGCTCGCGAGAGAGGTACTCGACGTGGACGCCGGCGCCGCCGTAGACGTAAGGTGGATATTCGCGGGTCATCAGGCCTACGCGCATGGTTGAAAACTCCTTACTAATTCCGGCTGCGCCCATCGCGGCGCACCGATGAGCATAAACGAGAGATGCCGATGAGAGCGAAAAAGCAGGTTGCAGGATGCCTCGGCGTGATGCTGATGCTGGCGAGCAGCGGCCGGGCGCAGCAGGTAATTGACGATAAGACGGTTGCGGCGAAGACCCGGCGGATTGTGCTGGTGGGCGATTCTACGATGAACCACTCGACGGGCTGGGGCAGCGCGTTCTGCGACGACCTGGCCGGGGACATCGAGTGCTTCAACATGGCGCGCAACGGGCGCAGTTCGAAGAGCTATCGCGCGGACGGCTTCTGGGCGCGGGCGCTGGCGTTGAAGCCGAACTATATGCTCATCAGCTTCGGGGCCAACGACACGCCGGGCAAGGGGCCGGAGCGAGAGACTAATCCGAAGACGACCTTCTACGCGAACATGAAAGCCTACGTGGAGGAAGCGCGCGCGGCGGGTGCGCAGTCCATCCTGGTGACGCCGATGGAGGTCCGCAAGTACGGCAAGGACGGCAAGCTGGTGCACAACTACGACGACTACGCCGCGGCCATCCGCAAGGTGGGTGTGGATACCAAGACACCGGTGATCGATCTGTATGCGAGCTCGACGGCGTACCTCGAAAAGCTGACACAGGCGCAGGCGGATGAGCTGAACCACGTGGACCCGACGATGCCCGCGGTGGTCGACCGCGCGCACCTGAACCGAAAGGGTTCCGCGGTGATGGGTGCGCTGGTGGCGGAGGGATTTGAGACGGCGATCCCTGTGCTGGCAAAGGCGGTTCGGATACAACAGTAAGCATGACAATCAAGGGTTGTATTGCGGCGGCGCTGCTGGTGCTGTCGGTGAGTGCGTTTGGGCAGGATGCAGCCAAGGCGAGCGCGCCGAAGCCGGCCGACGTCGCGTTCCAGTCGATCTACCGTGCGGATGAGGTGTGGCGTCGCGCTCTGCGCGGCAGCGTGTCCAAAGAGGACGAAGACCGGCGTCTGCCGCCGGAGCATCTGGCGCATGTGGACGCGGCGACGCAGGCCAAGGCGCTCACGCACTGGCAGAGTGTGCTGGCTGACCTGAGCAAGGTGGACTCAGCGGCGCTTTCGCCAGAGGAGCACCTGAACTTTGAGGTCTATCGCGCGCAGATTGTGGTGGAGCGCAACGACGTGGCGTTCCGCGAGTATGAGCGGCCGGTGAACTCCGACTCGCAGTTCTGGGGGTTCATTGCGCCGATCGACGGGCGCGCGTTCCGCACCCAGGAGCACTACAGGCGCTATCTGCTGCGGCTGAAGGATGTACCGGAGTTCTTCGACGAGCAGATGGCGAACATGCGCGCCGGAGCAGCGCGCGGGTTTACACCGCCGCGCGTGACGCTGGAAGGCCGCGACCAGGGGCTGAAGGACGTAGTGAACGCAAAGAGCGTGCAGCAGACCAGCTTCTGGCGGCCGTTTGTTGCGATGCCTCCGTCGATCTCCGCGGAGGACCAGGCCAAGCTGCGGGCTGAGGCGGAGGACGTGATCACGCACCAGGTAATGCCGGCCTACGCGAAGATGCTGGCCTTCTTCGATGAGGAGTATGTGCCGCACGCGGTGACCTCGCTGGCGGCGGAGAGCCTGCCCGAGGGCAACGCCTACTACCAGTCGAAGATCCTGGAATACGCGACGGTGACGATGACGCCAGATGAAATTCACGCCGTCGGGCTGAAGGAGATGGACGGAATCCACGCGGAGATGCTGGCGGCGATGAAGGCCAGCGGCTTTACTGGGAGCTTTGCAGAGTTCCTGCAGTCGCTGCGCACCGACCCGAAGTACTACGCGAAGACGCCGGAGGAGCTGCTGCACGATGCGGCGTGGATTGCCAAGGAGTTCGACGGCGTATCGAGCCGGTACTTTGGCTACCAGCCGCGTGGGCGCTTCGGCATTGTTCCGGTGCCGCCGGACATGGCGCCGTTCTATACGGCGGGCCGCGGCGGCACGAGCTCCTACCTGCTGAACACGTATGACCTGCCGTCGCGGCCGCTGTACTCGCTGCCGGCGCTTACGCTGCATGAGTCCGCGCCGGGGCACAGTTGGCAGGGCGCGATTGCGATGGAGCAGGAGCGCGACAAGAAGCTACCGCAGTTCCGCCATGCCTACATCTCGGCCTACGGCGAGGGCTGGGCGTTGTACTGCGAGCGGCTGGGCACGGAGATGGGCATCCACCACACGCCGCAGGAGACCTTCGGGATGCTGAGCTACCAGGCGTGGCGCGCGGCGCGGCTGGTGGTGGATACGGGTATCCACGCTCAAGGGTGGACGCGGGCGCAGGCGCAGCAGTACCTCCACGACAACACTGCGCTGAGCGACCACGAGATTGAGACCGAGGTGGACCGCTACATCAGCTGGCCGGGCCAGGCGCTGAGCTACTACCTGGGCGAGATGGCGATTATGAAGGAGCGCCGTAAGGCCGAGGCCGCGCTGGGCGCGAAGTTCAACCTGCGCGCGTTCCACGACGCGGTGCTCGAGACAGGCAGCGTACCGCTGCCGGTGCTGGAAGAGCATCTGGATGCGTGGATCGCGGGCGGCGGGGTGGGGCCGTTTGCGGAGATGGAGCAGTGACGCTGCGGAACACGCGGACAGAACGCAGTTATATTGGAGAAACACCTCAAGGAGCTCCTCATGCCGAGCGCATTCGCACGTCGTTTCAGCACTCTTTGTCTTCTATCGATTGCGGTTACCGCCGCCGCGCAGGCGCCGCGCCCCGCCGCCGAAAAGACCACCACCACGACCACCATCGCGTCGGAGCCTGAGAAGAAGGCCGCCGCACTGCCGGCGGACTCTATCTCCGAAGGCTTGGTGACCGTAGGCGGCAAGCCGATTGCGTACAAGACCGTTGCGGGAATGCTGACCGTGGGCGCGACCGATCCGCAGGACGCGATGATCGGGCTCGACGGCAAGTGGCTGCCGGATTCCGGCATGGACGTGCCGCCGAAGACTGAGGACCAGCCCGCGACTGCGCGGATGTTCTACACCGCGTACTTTGCCAAGGGCGATGAGAACAAAGGGCGGCCGATGGTGTTCTTCTACAACGGCGGGCCGGGCTCGGCGACGATGTACCTGCGCATGGGCAGCCTGGGGCCGGTGCGTCTGGTGCTGCCAGACCTGCAGCACCCGTCGGGCGGCCCGTACAAGATTGTGCCCAATGAGTACAGCCTGCTGGATGTGGCGGACATCGTGTTCATCGATGCGCCGGGCACGGGCTACAGCCGCGTGATGGGCAAGGACGCGTTCAAGTCGTTCTATGGCGTGGACCAGGATGCAGCGGCGTTTGACCGCTTCATCCGTCGCTTTCTCACCAAGTATGACAAGTGGTCGAATGCGAAGTTCCTCTTCGGCGAGAGCTACGGCACTACTCGCGATGCGGTGCTGTGCGCCGTGCTGGAGCGTCACGGAGTGGACCTGAACGGCGTGGTCTTTCTGAGCCAGATCCTCAGCTTCAACAACTCTGCCGACGGCTCGGACGGCAATCCGGGCAATGAGAATGGCTTCTTCTTGGCGTTACCCAGCTTTGCGGCGACCGCGTGGTATCACCACCGGGTGCCGGGCGCTCCGGCCACGCTCGAGCCCTTTCTGCATGAGGTGGAGCAGTATGCGCTGGGCGAGTATGCCGCCGCGCTGTTGCAGGGCGCGGACCTTCCTGCAGACAAGAAAGCTGCGGTCGCCGCGAAACTGGAGGGCTACACCGGGATTCCCGCTGCCATGTGGATCAAGGCGAACCTGCGTATGACGGGAGGCGAGTATTCAAAGTATCTGCAAGATCCTGTGGATGTTACGACCGGCCGGCTGGACTCGCGCTACGAGGGCCCGGCGCTGAATCCGCTAGCCGCAGACTCTGAGTACGACCCGTTCACCGATGCCACCACGTCGAGCTTTGCGGCGGCCATGAACACCTACGCGCATGAGACGCTAAAGTTCGGCGACAACATGACTTACAAGCCCAGCGCGCGCGAGCCGGGCTTCAACTGGGACATGAACCACCGCGGGCCGGGCGGTTGGCCGGGGACTTATACCAACGTGATGCACGATCTGGCGTACACCATGACGGTGAACCCGCACATGCGTATCTTGTTGATGGGCGGGTACTTCGACCTGGGTACGCTGTACTTCGGCGCGACCTATGAGATGAAACACCTGCCCATGGCGGAGGCGTTGCAGAAGAACATCGAGTATAAGTTCTTTCCTACCGGGCACATGGTGTACGTCAATGAAGAGGCACTTAAGGGTCTGCATGACCGCACGGCGGCGTTTGTGCGGGAGAACGAGAAGGGGCAGTAGGCGCGAGAAAACCCTCGTGGATATTGGCGA
>Ga0302157_10004657_pt1 | contig 14846 bp, 11 predicted proteins | sample I_Bog_N3_3_FD_193502 | JGI IMG/M metagenome (GOLD analysis project Ga0302157, IMG submission 193502) | Peat permafrost microbial communities from Stordalen Mire near Abisko, Sweden - I_Bog_N3_3 | ecosystem: Environmental > Terrestrial > Soil > Wetlands > Peat | place: Sweden: Abisko, Stordalen...
AAGCCCACATCGGTGGGAACCACGTGATCGGCTTGAGCAGCGCCAGCGCAGCGAGCGCATCAGGAAAGGAATCGACCGGTTTGAGAGCTTCAAGTCGTGCCATGGTGTAAATCTAGACCTCACACTTTTAAGTGTCAATCAAGACTTACACATGAGCCGCATGGCGGCTGGGATTGGCGCCGCGCGCGCGGCCGCCAGCAAATCGTCACTCGCCGTTGTCAGTCGCCGTCATCGCTGCCACCCACCACGGCGCCGCCTGGGCCGCCGATATCGGCGATTCCATGGCGATGCAGCTTGGCGTACAAACCCTGGCGGCTTAGCCCCAGGATCTCGGCCGCCGAGGCTCGGTTGTCACCGGTCAGCTCCAGCGCCGCCTCGATGCACAGCCGCTCGATCATGTCGGTCGACTCTCGCACCAGGTCCTTCAGCGGAACCCGGCCGACCAGGCCGGTGAGCTGCTCTACCGAACGCGGCCGCTCGCCGGTGTTGCGCCGCTCGACCGGCAGGCGATTGCTGACATCGCGGATACTGAAGCCACAGTACGGCTCGCCGCCCTCGGGTACCGCGACCGCGCAGATCTCCACCTCGGTGGCCGAGCCGTACTCGCCGCGCAGCATGGTTGAGAACTGCTTCAGGGTCTGGTGTTCGCGCAGCTGGCCGGCGAGCAGCGCGAAATCCAGCCCTGGGCGGCCGAGCCAGCGATCCAGCGGCTCGCCACGCACCTGCTCCTCGGTGCCCAGTTGCACAAAGTCCAGGAACGCGCGGTTGGCGAACTGGATCTGGCCCTTCATGTCGGTGACCACGAACCCGTCGGGAGACACCTCGACCAGTTCGAACACCCGCGACTTGCGCTTCTGCTGTGCCGCGCCGTCGGTGTCGAGCGGGCCTGCCAACAGGCGCACCAGGTAGAAATCCGACCTCCCTTCACGAAACAGCGAGGCCGATACCCGGAATGCACTGACCGACTCCGCGGCCGACAGCAGCGGATATTCCTCGCCGTGCCCGGTAGCGCTGACCTTGGCCAGCAGCGCGTCGAGCGCTCGCCGGCTGGCAGGCGCAAAGGCCTCGGTCAGCGCGCGTCCGACCAGGCGGCGCCCGGCATCGCCGAGCATCTGCATCGCTGCAGGATTGGCCTCGACCACCTTGCGGCTCGACCCGTCCACCACGATGATAGCCTCGGCAGCCACCTGGAACAGCAGCCGATGCCGCGTCTCGGCCTGGCGCAGACGTGAATATTCGCGCTCCATCGAGCGCTGCGCTTCCAGCAGGCGCTGCTGCATCGACGCCATTGGCCGCATGCTGCGCCCGATAGCAATGACCCGGCCGCGAGCTCCGACCGGCACCGCCGAATACATCACCGGAAGGTCCTCGCCATCTGGCATCGGATGATTGACGTGCCGCCAGCGTGGGTCGGCCTTGGAGCGCGCGTCGTGCAACAGCGCCTCGATCTTGGGCCGGCTCTCGAGCGTCACGGTGTCGACCCATGGCTTGCCGAGCAGCGCCTGGCCGTTGAACTCGCGCTCCATCTCGTCGCTCCCGAACGAGATGTCACTGATCAGGCCGTGATCGCCGGCGTTGACCACCAGGGCGATGTCCGAGGCCACAGTTATCAGCGTTGACGCCGTCTCGGTATCAATATCGGTCAGCCACTTCCTGGCAACTGAAAATCTCTTCACACCCGAACCAGTCATTCTCTGCATGCATGGATGGCACGCTAACGCAGCGCGCCCTTGACACCACAACTGTCTACATTTCGCAACAAGTGATTGCTCGCTTCGGCACTCGCGCCTTTGCTATGTCCTCCAGTCGTTACTTTTCTCCCGCCAGCAGCGCGCACACGCTTTCGGCCAGGCGCGCCGCCTGCTCGCCGTCTTCGGCGGTAGCGTCGGCGCCCACGCGCGCGGCCAGCTCCGGACGCCCCTGCAGCAGCGGGCCGCCGACGATGACGCCGACCGCGAGGTTCAGCGAACTGCGCCGCACCGCCCGCACCGCTGCGCTGAGCGCGTCGATCCGGGTCTCGCTGCCGGCGGACAGTCCGACGATCGCGAACGATTGCGCGTGCACGCAGCTGCACAGCTCCGCCTCGGAAGCAGGAAATTCATTGAAAACATCCCAGCCGTTCTGGCGAAAGAACTGCGACACCATCATTACCCCGAAGCAATGGGTCTCGCCCGGCACGGTCGCCAGCAGCGCACGGCGACCATGGCCGCGTGATTCCAGACTGTCCGGTCCTGGCGTCAGCAGGCTAACGCGCTGCAACAACTGGTGCAGGCGGCCCAGGCCCATCGCCACCTGCATGAAATCGCACTCATCCCGGTCCCACATTTCGCCGAGCCGCCGCGCCGCCGGCGCAAGCAGCAGCAGGTACAAATCCCGCTCGGCCACGCCGCGGTGGTGAATCACCTCGACGTACGTATAAAGTTCGGCAATCTCCTGCACCAGCAGCAGGCGCGCCAGTTCATCGGGCTCGCTGTCGCGTATCGTGTCGGCACTCTCGACCAGCGATAGCTTTGCGGCGCTGCGTCGCGCCAGCAATAACCGCGGCACGATTTCGCCTTCCACCGCCCGTACCAGGCTCAGCAGGTGCTGGTCTGCCACCTGCTGATGAAGGCTACGAGTGACTCCACCCTCGCCGTCGCCGGAACGCCGCAAGGCGGCCCCGGTGCACTGTGCCGCGCTGTTCTCAGTCATGCTCTGGATGGGCATACGCTTGCGTCTCCCGGTTGGACTCGGTTTAGCCGGAGTTCGTGCCCAGGCTTTGGGTCCCTGCACGAACGCTGTCGCTCTTATTGTCATCTGCAACTCTATCTCTAGCCGCGGCCAATTTCGAGTCCGATGGAAACATCGCAATACGGGAGCTTCGTGTCAAGTAAGATTTACGTGAAGTTTAGTTGACACTTTCGGAGCGCAGGGCTAGTTTTCAGTCATGGATTGTCTGCAGCAAGCCAGGGCCACAAACCGCAGAATGAACAGGCGCGCTTCGACGGGGTTACCTCTCTATACGCCAGCCGAGCGGGAGCGGCGCGATGCCTCGCCATGGACCATGGTGCAGGGAGTACTGGCACCGCTGCAGTTCCTGGCGTTCGCTGTCAGCCTGTTCCTGGTGTTGCGCTATCTCTATGACGGACAGGGCCTGACGGCCGCAACCGTCTCGGTGCTGGTCAAGACCGCACTGCTGTACTCGATCATGATTACCGGCTCGCTCTGGGAGCGCGACGTGTTCGGGAAATACCTGTTTGCCCGGGCATTTTTCTGGGAAGACGTGGTCAGCATGCTGGTGATCGGGCTGCACACCGCGTACCTCGCGGCGCTGCTGGGTGGCTGGCTGTCGGCGCATCCACTGATGCTGCTGGCACTGGCGGCCTATGCCAGCTACGTGATCAATGCGGCGCAGTTCCTGATCAAGTTTCGCGCCGCCCGGCTGGCTGCACCGCAGCCGGCAGCCCCGCTGGTCGCACCCGGGGTCGCAGCAGGGGCGCTGGAATGACCGGCTGCGCCGTCATGCCTGACCAGGACGCGAGCGCCGGTGGCGCCAGGCTTCCAGAGGGTGGCACCCATCAGATCGTCAGCGAACGCGGCCAGCGCTCGGTGTTTTGTGGCCTGACCGGCATCGTATGGCTGCACCGCAAGATCCAGGACGCATTCTTCCTGGTGGTCGGCTCGCGCACCTGCGCACACCTGATCCAGTCCGCGGCTGGCGTGATGATCTTCGCCGAGCCCCGCTTTGCCACAGCAATCATAGAAGAGCGCGACCTGGCCGGGATGGCCGATGCCAACACCGAACTCGATCGCGTGGTGACGCGCTTGCTTGAGCGACGACCGGATATCCGGCTGCTGTTCCTGGTGGGCTCCTGCCCCTCCGAAGTCATCAAGCTGGACCTGTCGCGCGCCGCGCAGCGGCTGTCGGGGCAGTTCGCGCCGCGCGTGCGCATCCTGAATTACTCCGGCAGCGGCATCGAGACCACATTCACGCAGGGCGAAGACGCCTGCCTGGCATCGATGGTGCCGACGCTGCCGGCGAGCGACACCCCGCGGCTGCTGATCGCCGGCACGCTGGCCGATGTGGTCGAGGATCAGCTGGCGCGCCTGCTCGCGGAAATGGGCATCGGACCGGTGGAATTCCTGCCGCCGCGCCGCTCGCTCGACCCGCCGGCCTGCGGCCCGGGCACCCGGGTGCTTCTGGCTCAGCCGTTCCTGGCCGATACCGCGCGCGCACTGCAGGAGCGTGGCGCGCAGATCCTGACGGCGCCGTTTCCGCTGGGCGCGGAAGGCACGACGCTGTGGCTGCAGGCCGCCGCCAGCGCCTTTGGCGTCGATCCCGCGCGCTTTCGCCGCGTTACCGCGCCGGCGCACGAGCGGGCGCAGCGCGCGCTCGCCACCTATCGACCCCTGCTGGCCGGCAAACGCGTGTTCCTGTTTCCGGACTCGCAGCTCGAGCTGCCGATCGCGCGCTTCCTGACGCGCGAGCTCGGCATGCAGGCGATCGAAGTCGGCACGCCGTTCCTGCACCGCGCGCACATGGCGGCCGAGCTGGCGCTGCTGCCAGCGGGCACGCGCATCACCGAAGGCCAGCACGTCGATGAGCAACTCGATCGCGCACGCGCGGCGCGTCCCGACCTGACCGTCTGCGGCCTCGGGCTTGCCAATCCGCTGGAGGCGGAAGGGTTGACGACCAAGTGGTCGATCGAGCTGGTATTCACGCCGATCCAGGGGTACGAGCAGAGCGCGGACCTGGCGGAACTGTTCGCCCGGCCGCTGGTGCGACGCACCCGGCTGGCGGTGTAGCCCATGCAGCTCACCCTCTGGACCTACGAAGGACCGCCGCACGTGGGTGCAATGCGAATCGCCACCGCCATGAAAGGCGTGCACTACGTGCTGCACGCGCCGCAGGGCGACACCTACGCCGACCTGCTGTTCACCATGATCGAACGCCGCGAGCAGCGCCCCCCGGTCACCTACACCACTTTCCAGGCGCGCGACCTGGGCTCCGACACCGCCGGCCTGCTGCAGGACGCGGTGCGCGACGCTTACCAGCGCTTTCGTCCGGACGCGATGCTGGTCGGCGCGTCGTGCACCGCCGAGCTGCTGCAGGATGACCCGGCGGGTCTTGCGCTGGCGCTGAACCTGCCGATCCCGGTGGTACCGCTGGAACTGCCGGCGTACCAGAAAAAGGAAAACTGGGGCGCCGCCGAGACATTCTATCGGCTGGTGCGCACGCTGTGCCCGGCGTCGGCCGCGACCCCGCGCGCGCCGCTCGAGGGTCGCCGGCCGAGTTGCAACCTGCTCGGTCCGACCGCGCTCGGTTTTCGTCATCGCGACGATGTGCGCGAAATCACCTCGCTGCTCGCGCAGCTCGGGATCGACGTCAATGTGGTGGCGCCAATGGGCGCGACCGCCGCGGATCTGGCGCGGCTGATCGCCGCCGATTTCAACGTGGTGCTGTATCCGGAGATTGCGAACTCGGCAGCGCAATGGCTGCGGCAGAATCATGCCCAGCCGAGCACGCGCGTGGTACCAATCGGCCTTGCGGCGACCCGTGATTTCATCGCCGAAGTCGCCGGGCTGGCGCACATCGACCCGGCGCCATTGCTGGCTACCTCCTCCTCGCGCCTGTCGTGGTATTCGCGCTCGGTCGATTCCACGTATCTCACCGGCAAGCGGGTATTTATTTTCGGCGACGCCACCCATGCGATCGCCGCGGCACGGATTGCCGCCAGCGAATTGGGATTCACCGTGGTCGGGCTTGGCACCTACAGCCGCGAACTGGCGCGCGAAGTGCGCGCCGCCGCCGAGCAGTACGGCATCGAGGCACTGATCACCGACGACTACCTGACGGTCGAGGCGCGGGTCGCCGAACTGCAGCCGGAACTGGTACTCGGCACCCAGATGGAACGCCATATCGCCAAGCGGCTGTCGATTCCGTGTGCCGTGATCTCGGCCCCGGTGCACGTCCAGGATTTTCCGGCGCGCTACGCGCCGCAGATGGGTTTCGAGGGCGCCAACGTCATATTCGATACCTGGGTGCAGCCGCTGATGATGGGGCTGGAAGAGCACCTGTTGACGATGTTCCGCGGCGATTTCGAATTTCACGACCAGGCAGCGCCTTCGCATCTGGGGACTAACACCCCGGCAGCGGCCAACCCGGCTTCTCCCGCGCCAGCCCCCGCAGGTCCCGCCGTCGTCGCCAGCAGCGCGGCCGGACCGGCCGGCTGGGCGCCGGATGCGGAGCGCGAGCTCAACAAGATTCCGTTTTTCGTACGCGGCAAGGCCCGGCGCAATACCGAACGCTATGCGCAGGAACGCCAACTCGGCCAGATCACGATCGACACACTATATGAAGCCAAAGCCCACTTCGCGCGCTGAACCCACGCCCATCCGGGTGCTGATGCTGACCATGGATACGCACCTGGCCGTGGTGGCCGAGCGCGTCGGCCAGCAGCTCCAGCACGAACTGCCGGGGCTGTCGCTGCAGTTTCATGCGGCCACGGAATGGAGCGACTCGGCGGCGGCGCTGGGGCGCACCCTGGCCGAGATCGAACGCGCCGATATTATTTTCGCCAACATGCTGTTCCTGGAAGATCAGTTCCTGCCGATCCTGGGCGCGCTCACGGCACGACGCGATCAATGCGATGCCATGGTGTGCGCGATCTCCGCCGGGCAGGTGGTGAAACTGACGCGCCTCGGCGGCTTCGACATGTCGCGCTCCGGCGGCGGTCCGATGGCGCTGCTGCGCAAGCTGAAACCAGGCAATCGCAAGGGCAAGTCCGACGAGGACAAGACCGGCGCCGGCAAGGCCAGCAACGGCGCGCAGCAGATGCGCATGCTGCGGCGGCTGCCGAAGATCCTGCGCTTCATTCCGGGCGTCGCCCAGGACGTGCGCAACTATTTCATCGCGCTGCAATACTGGCTGGGAGGTTCGGAAGACAATCTCACCAACCTGGTGCGCATGCTGGTGTCGCGCTACGCCGCCGGCCCACGCGCCGCACTGCGCGGACGTGTCAGCTTCAAGCCGCCGGTCGAGTATCCGGAAGTGGGCCTGTACCATCCTTCGCTGCCCGCCCGCATGACCACTTCGGTAGACAAGCTGCCGGCAGCTCGCCGCGATACCCGCGGCACGGTCGGACTGCTGGTGATGCGCTCCTACGTGCTGGCGGGCGATACCGCGCACTACGATGCGGTGATCGAGGCATTCGAGCGCCGCGGCCTGCGCGTGCTGCCGGCGTTCGCCAGCGGGCTGGACGCGCGTGAAGCCATCGATGCCTACTTCATGCGTGACGGCGCGTCGACCATCGATGCGCTGGTGTCGCTGACCGGATTCTCGCTGGTCGGCGGCCCGGCCTATAACGATTCGCAGGCAGCCACCGAGATCCTGAGCCGCCTCGACGTGCCCTACGTGGTGGCGCATTCGCTCGAGTTCCAGACCATCGAGCAGTGGGAGGCCTCGGAACGCGGCCTGATGCCGGTCGAGTCCACGATCATGGTTGCGATCCCGGAACTGGACGGCTCCACCGGGCCGCTGGTGTTCGGCGGACGCTCGTCCGCGGACGCCAACGCCGGTATACGCCAGATGCATGCGCATGCCGAACGCATCTCGACGCTCGCCGCGCGCACTGCGCGCCTGGTCGAGCTGCGCCGCACCGAGCGCGCCGAGCGGCGGCTGGCCGTGGTGCTGTTCAATTTTCCGCCCGGCGCCGGCAACACCGGCACCGCCGCTTACCTGTCGGTGTTCGAGTCGCTGCAGCAGACGCTGATCGCGCTCGCCGCGCGCGGCTACACCGTCGAGGTACCGGCGAGCGTAGATGCGCTGCGCACCGGCATCATCGAGGGCAACGCCGCCCGCCGCGGCACCTATGCCAACGTACATGCCCAGGTCAGCACAGACACGCACGTGCGTCGCGAGACCTGGCTGCGCGAGATCGAAGCCCAGTGGGGGCCAGCCCCAGGGCGCCAGCTCAGTGACGCCAAATCGATTCATATCCTCGGCGCACGCTTTGGCAACGTGTTTGTCGGTATCCAGCCAAGCGTGGGCTACGAAGGCGATCCGATGCGCCTGCTGTTCTCCAAAGGTTTTGCACCCACGCACGCTTTCGCGGCGTTCTACCGCTGGATCCGCGAAGACTTTCAGGCGCATGCAGTGGTGCACTTCGGCACTCACGGTGCGCTCGAATTCATGCCGGGCAAACAGGCTGGTCTGTCCAGCAGCTGCTGGCCGGATCGCCTCATCTGTGACCTGCCGAATTTTTATGTGTATGCGGCGAACAACCCGTCCGAGGCCGCGATCGCCAAGCGCCGTTCCGCTGCCACCACCATCAGCTACCTGACGCCGCCGATCGCGCACTCGGGCCTGTACCGCGGCCTCGCGGATCTCAAGTCCTCGCTCGAGCGCTGGCGCGCGCTGGAGGTCGAGTCCGGCGAGGAGCGCGTCGAGCTTGCACGGCTGGTGCGCTCGCAGGCTGCCGAAGTGGAGCTGTGCGCCGCCGGCGCCGACTGGGGCGACGATACCGATGCACACATCGACCGGCTCAGCAACCAGGTGCTGGAGCTGGAATACACGCTGATTCCGCAGGGCCTGCACGTGATGGGCGTAGCACCTTCGCGCGCCGCTCGCATTGATATGTTGTCCGCGATAGCCGATGCGTCGCATGGACTGAAGCTGTCGCAGGACGCGCTCGAGGCGCTGGTGGACGGAGCAGAGGTACCGGCCGGACAGATCCCCGAACCCATCCACCAGGAGCTGGCGCGCACCGCGCGGCTGCTGTGCGAGGATCATGAACTGCCGGCGCTCATGCACGCGCTGGACACAGGCTTCGTGCCGCCGACACCCGGCGGCGACCTGCTGCGCAATGCCGCCATCCTGCCCACCGGTCGCAACGTGCACGGCTTCGACCCGTTCCGGATTCCGAGCGTGTACGCGGTCGCGGACGGCGCCCGGCAGGCCCAGCGACTGTTGCAGCGCTATCAGCAGGACGGCGCCGAACTGCCCGAATCGATTGCCATTGTCCTGTGGGGCACCGACAACCTGAAGAACGAAGGCGGTCCGATCGCACAGGTGCTGTCGCTGATGGGCACGCGCCCGCGCTTCGACGCGTACGGCAGGCTGGCGGGCGCGGAGCTGATCCCGCTGGCGGAGCTGACCCGGCCGCGCATCGACGTGGTGGTGACCGTATCAGGCATTTTCCGCGACCTGCTGCCGCTGCAGATGAAACTACTCGCCGAGGCCGCGTTCCTCGCCGCCAGCGTCGATGAGCCGCCGGAGTGCAATTTCGTGCGCAAGCACGCACTCGCCTACCAGCGCGCCAACGGCTGCGATATCGAGACGGCGGCGCTGCGTGTGTTCGGCAACGCCGAGGGCGCCTACGGTTCCAACGTCAACCACCTGATCGAGAACGGACGCTGGGACCAGGAGGACGAGCTGGCGGAGACCTATACCCAGCGCAAGAGCTTCGCCTTCACGCGTAGCGGACGCGTCACGCAGCAAAGCGCGCTGCTGAAGAGCGCGCTGGCCCAGACCGCGATCGCCTACCAGAACCTCGACTCGGTGGAACTCGGGGTGACCACGGTCGATCACTACTTCGACACCCTCGGCGGCATCAGCCGCGCCATCCGCCGCGCCAACGGCGGCACCACGCCTGAGGTATTCATCGGCGACCAGACCCAGGGCACCGGCACCGTGCGCTCGCTGGCCGAGCAGGTGAGTCTCGAGACCCACACCCGCATGCTGAACCCGAAGTGGTACCAGGGACTGCTGGAGCACGGCTACGAAGGGGTGCGCCAGATCGAAGTGCACATCACCAATACCATGGGGTGGTCCGCCACCACCGGGCAGGTTGCGCCCTGGGTGTACCAGAAGCTCACGCAGACCTTCATGCTGGACCCGGCGATGCGCGCGCGCCTCGCCGCACTCAACCCGACCGCGACAGCCAAGGTGGCCAACCGCCTGCTGGAGGCGCAGGAACGCAAGTACTGGCAACCGGACGAGAAGACGCTGGCGGCGCTGCGCGCAGCCGGCAATGAACTGGAAGACCGCGTGGAAGGCGTATTTGAAGGAGTGGCCGCATGATGATCACAGAAGTGCCCGTTGCCTCGCTGAAGAAGCGCCTGCCACCGGGCGACGGCGCCGGCAGCGTGCAGGTGGAGCTCGATCCGTCGATCAAGATCGGCCGCGCCAAGGTATTCGCCGTGTACGGCAAGGGCGGCATCGGCAAGAGCACCACCTCGTCCAATCTCTCGGTCGCATTCTCCAAGCTCGGCAAGCGTGTGCTGCAGATCGGCTGCGACCCCAAGCACGACTCCACGTTCACGCTCACCAAGCGGCTGGTGCCAACAGTCATAGACATCCTGGAGTCGGTGGACTTCCACGCCGAGGAACTGCGCACCGAGGACTTCGTCTACGAGGGCTACAACGGCGTGCGTTGCGTCGAGGCGGGCGGCCCGCCGGCCGGCACCGGCTGCGGCGGCTACGTGGTCGGGCAGACCGTAAAGCTGCTGAAAGAACACCATCTGCTGGACGACACCGATGTCGTGATCTTCGACGTGCTCGGCGACGTGGTGTGCGGCGGCTTTGCCGCGCCACTGCAGCACGCCGATCGCGCGCTGGTGGTCACCGCCAATGATTTCGACTCGATCTTCGCCATGAATCGCATCGTCGCGGCGATCCAGGCCAAGTCCAAGAATTACAACGTGCGCCTCGGCGGCGTGATCTGCAATCGCAGCGCCGCGACTGACCAGGTGGACAAGTTCAACGAGCGCGTGGGCCTGAAGATGATGGCGCGCTTCCCGGACCTGGACGCGATCCGTCGAAGCCGGCTGAAGAAGCAGACGCTGTTCGAAATGGACGCCACCCCGGAACTGGAAGCCGTGCAGCAGGAATACATGCGGCTGGCCCAGGCATTGTGGGACGGCACCGAGGGCCTGGCGGTCGCGCCGCTGAAGGATCGGGAAATCTTCGACCTGCTGGGGTTCGACTGACATGAGGTTTGCCCGACGTGAGGATTCACTGACGTGAACAGCGCCGCCTACCTGCAACGCCGCGGTCAGCTCGAGCAGTACTTCGACCGCACCGCGGTGCGCGCCTGGGAGCGCCTGACCTCGGACGCGCCGGTGAGCCGTATTCGCGCCAGCGTGCGCGCCGGCCGCGATCGCATGCGCCAGGCGATGCTCGACCTGCTGCCGGTGCAACTGGCCGGGCGGCGCGTCCTGGATGCCGGCTGCGGCACCGGCGCGATGGCGCAGGAACTCGCCGGCCGCGGCGCGCAGGTACTGGCGATCGACCTGTCGCCGACGCTGGTGGAGCTTGCACGGCAGCGCACTGGCGCGGCGGGCGCGGCGGGCGTTGCCAGCATCGACTTTCGCAGCGGCGACATGTCGGACACTGCGCTGGGCGAGTTCGATCACGTGGTCGCCATGGATTCGCTGATCCACTACGAGGCCGGTGATATCGTGCGGGTGTTGGCGACGCTGGCGCAGCGCACGCGCCGCTCGATGCTGTTCACGTTCGCACCGCGCACGCCGGCGCTCGCGGTGTTACACGCCATCGGCCGCGTATTTCCGCGCGGCAATCGGGCGCCGTCGATCGCGCCGGTGGCCGAATACCGGTTGCTGCATCGGCTGGCGGGCGAGCCTGCGCTGCGCGACTGGCAGGTCGGTCGCGCGCAGCGCATCGTCAATGGTTTCTATACCTCCCATGTGATGGAACTGGTGCGCCCATGAGGAAAGCCCTGCAACTACGCGCGCAGCGCGCCTGGATGCGGCTCGGACCGGAGCTGCTGCCGTTCGCCGATGCGGCGAGCCAGCAGTTGCCGTTGGCGCGGCTGCTGCGGCTGTCGCTGTTCCAGGTCTCGGTCGGCATGGCCACGGTGCTGCTGATCGGCACCCTCAACCGCGTGCTGATCGTGGAGTTGGGCGTGCCGGCATGGCTGGTGTCGTTCATGGTGGCGCTGCCGCTGGTGTTCGCGCCGTTTCGCGCCGTGGTTGGCTTTCATTCCGATCACCACCGCTCGGTGCTCGGCTGGCGGCGCGTACCGTACATCTGGATGGGATCGCTGCTGCAGTTCGGCGGCCTGGCGATCATGCCATTCGCGCTGATCGTGCTGTCCGGCGACACCCACGGCCCCGTGATCATCGGCAACATCTGCTCGGCGCTGGCGTTCATGCTGGTGGGTGCCGGATTGCAGACCACGCAGACCGCGGGCCTGGCACTGGCGACTGATCTTGCGCCGCCGCACCTGCGCCCCAGGGTAATCGCGCTGATGTACGCGATGCTGCTGCTCGGCATGGTGGTGTGCGGCATCGTGTTCGGCACGCTGCTGGCGAAATTCAGCGAGTTCCGGCTCATCCAGGTGGTCCAGGGCGCGGCGATGGTCACCATGGCGCTGAATATCTTCGCGCTGTGGAAGCAGGAGGCGCGCGATCCGACGCGCGCCGAGGATGCGCCGCAACCGGACTTCCTGGATTCCTGGGACCGTTATGCGTCACAGGGCAACGCGGTGCGGTTCCTGGTGGCCGTAAGCGTCGGCACCGCCGCCTTCAACATGCAGGACATCATCCTCGAGCCCTACGGCGGCGAGATACTCAAGCTGTCGGTGAGCGCGACCACGACGCTCACGGCGATGCTCGCCGCCGGAGCGCTGCTCGCGTTCGGCGTCGCTGCGCGCGCGCTGAGCCGCGGCTTCGACCCGTTTCGACTGGCCGCCTACGGATTACTGGTCGGCCTGCTGGCTTTCGCAACGGTGATTGCCTCCGCGGTGCTGGACTCCGCGCTGCTGTTTCGCATCGGCTCGTCGGCGATTGGCTTTGGCAACGGACTATTCTGCGTCGGCACGCTGGCGGCGGCCATGGACAACGACCAGACCGCAGGTACCGGCCTGGCGCTCGGCGCCTGGGGCGCAGTGCAGGCCGGCGCTGCCGGCATCGCGATTGCCTTCGGCGGCGCGATGCGCGACGCCGTATCGGCGCTCGCAGCTGGCGGAGCACTCGGGCCTGCGCTCAAGGGCCCGGCCGTCGGCTATGGTTTTGTGTATCAGGTTGAGATTCTGCTGCTGTTCGTGGCCCTGATCGTGCTGGGACCGCTGGTGGGCGCCAAGCGCCGGGCCGCGCGCGTTCAATTGAGCACGCCATCGGGGGCGGGAGCTGCAGGGGCGGCGGGGGCGTTCGGATTTTCGGTCAATTCCAGTCAACAGCTGGTTTCCTTGGAGTAACTCACATGCAAATTGGTGCCATTACCCAGTACATCGACGTGGCGCAGATCGTGCTCTACGCATTCTGGATCTTCTTCTTCAGCCTGCTGATCTACCTGCGCCGCGAGGACAAGCGCGAAGGCTATCCGCTTGAGTCCGATCGGACAGAACGTACCGACCGCGTCGTGGTGCAGGGCTTCCCGCGCATGCCGCCGCCCAAGACCTTCAAGCTGCCGCACGGCGGTGAATCGACCGTGCCGCGCGTCGAGGCTCCCACTACGATCGCGGCTTCGCCGGTTGAACCCTGGCCGGGCGCGCCGCTGGAGCCGACCGGCAACGCGATGCTCGACGGCGTCGGTCCGGGCTCCTATGCGCGCCGCCACGACAAGCCCGACCTGACCTTCGAAGGCCATGCACGCATCGTACCGATGCGCGTGGCGACCGATTTCACGGTCGAATCGCGCGATCCTGATCCGCGCGGCATGCCGGTGTTCGGGGCCGACCATGTGCAGGGGGGCGTGGTGTCTGATGTCTGGGTGGACCGCGCCGAGCCGCAGATCCGCTACATCGAGGTCATGACCGCCGGTTCCGGCCGCCAGGTGCTGGTGCCGATCGGGTTCGTGCGCTTCGACAGCTGGGGGAAGTGCGTGCGCGTGCGCTCGATCCTGGCCGAGCAGTTTAATGCGGTGCCGGATCTTGCCAGCCCGGACCAGATCACGGCGTTCGAGGAAGATCGCATCAGCGCCTACTATGGTGGCGGCACATTGTATGCCGAGCCGTCCCGGCTGGGGCCCACGCTGTGAACGTCTTCGAATACGATTACGAACCGATCCCCGGCCTGCCGGGACACCTGCCGCCTGGCGAAAAGCTCCTGTGGCAAGGCAGTCCGGCGCGCTGGCCAATGGCGCGGCGCGCGCTGCGGGTGGTGCCGGTCGCCGTCTATTTTGGACTGCTGCTGGTCTGGCAATGCGTCAGTGCACTGCGATCCCATGACAGCTGGCAGCAGATGGCCCATTCGATTGCCATCCCGCTGCTGCTGGGGGCAGCCGTGCTGGGGCTACTGTCGCTGATCGGCTCGGCCGCGGCCCGCGCCACCGTCTACAGCATCACCACCCATCGCGTCGTGATACGCCACGGCATCGCGTTTCCGATGTCGCTCAACCTGCCGTTCGTTCACATCGCCTCGGCCTCGCTCGGCATGCACGGCGACGGCACCGGGGATGTGGCGCTGGTGCTATCGAAGCCGCAGCGCGTCGGCTACCTGCTGACCTGGCCGCATGTGCGCCCGGGACACTACATCCAGCCGCAGCCGACGCTGCGCGCCCTGGCCGATGCGCCGCGCGCAGCCCAGGTGCTCGCCGGGGCACTGGCAGAGTTCGCTCATGGCCCAGACGCGGAGTGCGCGCCACCGGCGATCGTAAGGGTGGCGGGCGCCAAGGCGGCCCCAGGCACGCGTGCTACGGCGGCCGCCTGAGCGCGGCTGCCTGAGCACCCTCACCTGAACAACGCCGTCACCTGAACCAGGAGTTGCCATCTTGAACGCTACAGTCAAACAAGAGTCGCTGCCCTACGGCGCGGTGCAGGGCGCCGGCGTGCTGGTCGGGCTGGCCCTGCTGCTGGTCCTGGGCGCACGGCTGCTGCACCTGCACCCCGCCGCCAGCGCGCAGCTGG
>Ga0302157_10004658_pt1 | contig 14838 bp, 12 predicted proteins | sample I_Bog_N3_3_FD_193502 | JGI IMG/M metagenome (GOLD analysis project Ga0302157, IMG submission 193502) | Peat permafrost microbial communities from Stordalen Mire near Abisko, Sweden - I_Bog_N3_3 | ecosystem: Environmental > Terrestrial > Soil > Wetlands > Peat | place: Sweden: Abisko, Stordalen...
TGGCTGGCGGCCACGAATTTGCCGCAATTTCGCCCTCCTATGTTGGCTGGTGTACAGAGCGGCGGCCGCCGTGCTGGTAGCGTGCGCAAGGGTCCTGGTGCGCAGGATGGTCTTTCCAACACGAGCGTTGCCGGTCCGCCAATGCGATTCCTCGACCTGAAGAGCTTCTGGCAGCGCGCCATCGTGCTGTTGCTGCCGCTGGCGTTCGCCCTCGGCGTCGCCGGCTATTCCTGGCGCGTCAATCGGCAGCTGGCGAGCGACTACGCCGAGGTGACGCGCTCGCATGCGATCAGCACCAGGCTGGAAGCGCTCATGGGTCGGGTCACCGACGGCGAGACCGGCGAGCGGGGCTACCTGATCACCGGCAACGACACCTATCTCGAGCCCTATGTCCTGTTCACCTCGACGATCGACACCCTGTACGGCGCGCTGCTGGCACTCATCGCCAACGACTCGATCCAGCTTCCGCAGCTGCTGCAGCTGCGCAGTTTGCTGGATCAGCGCAAGGACGAGCTCAGGGCAATCATCCAGCTGCGGCGTGAGCACGGACTGATCGCTGCGCGCAACTCCGCCGGCTTCGCGCGCGGCAAAGCCATCCATGACCAGATTCGCCAGGTGGTGAAGGCCATGAGCGATCGGGAGTGGACCACCATCAACCAGCGCAACGCCGCGATCGTGACTGCCACCGAGCATTCCGAGCACGGCATGCGGCTGCTGGGCGTGGCGGTGGCGCTACTGGGACTGGCAGCGATCGCGATCGCGCTGCTGGGCGGCAGGCGCACCAGGGAAGCTGCCGCCGCAAAGCTGGTCGCTGCAGCCGACAAGGAGCGGTTGCAGGCGGAACTCGCCAGCAACTTCGGGCTGCTGAAGCGGCTGGAAGAGATGGCGAAAATCGGCGGCTGGGAGGTGGACGCGGCCACCCGGCGGCTTACCTACTCGCCCGAAACGTATCGGATTCACGAGCTGGATCCGGCCGACACGCCTGATCTTGGGCGCGCATTGGATTTCTACGCGCCGGAAGCGCGCAAGATCCTCGAGGCGACGGTCGAGGCTGCCTGCAGCACCGGCGGCTCGTGGGATCTGGAACTGCCGTTCACCACCGCCAAGGGCCGGCAGATCTGGGTGCGGACCATCGGTTTCGCGGTGCGCAGGGATGGGGTGATCGTCAAGCTGGAGGGTACCTTCCAGGACATCACCGAGCTCAAGCGCGTCGATGAATCGCTGCGATCGCTGAACGAGCAGCTGGTGTCCGAACGCGACCGCGCGGAATCGGCCACGGCAGCGAAAGGCCAGTTCCTGGCCAATATGAGTCACGAAATCCGCACGCCGATGAACGCGATCCTGGGAATGCTGCAGCTGTTGACGCAAACGGCGCTGGCGCGCAATCAGCGCGATTACGTCGACAAGACGCGCGCGGCCGCGACCTCATTGCTGCGCATCATCGACGACATCCTGGATTTCTCCAAGATCGATGCCGGCAAGATGTCGCTGGACGTGCGCCCGTTCTCGTTCGACCAGGTGTTGCGTTACCTGGCAGTCATACTCTCGAGCACCATCGGCACCAAGGATATCGAAGCGGTGGTCGACGTCGATGCCAGGCTGCCGCTGGAGGTCGAGGGCGATTCGCTGCGATTGCAGCAGGTGCTCACCAACCTGATCGGCAACGCGGCGAAATTCACCCAGCGCGGAGAGATCGTGCTGTCGCTGAAGATGCTCGAGCTCAGCGATGCTGCGGTCGAGGTCGAGTTCTCGGTACGCGACAGCGGCATTGGCATTTCGGAGCAGAACCGGCAACAGATCTTCCAGGGTTTCTCGCAGGCCGAAGCGTCCACTGCCCGGCGCTTCGGCGGCACCGGGCTGGGCCTGGCCATCAGTGCGCGGCTGGTGCAGCTGATGGGTGGGGTGCTGCAGGTGCAGAGTGAGCCCGGGGTCGGCAGCAGGTTCTTTTTTGCGCTGTCGTTCGCGCGCTCGGCCAGTGCAGTGGCGATGAAGGACAAGTATGGAGCGCTGTCGCTTCCAGGGATGACGCGCGATCAACCGCTGCGCGTGCTGGTGGTCGACGACAACCTGTCGGCGCGCGAAGTGATGAAGTCCATGATCGAGGCGCTGGGCTGGCACTGCGACACGCTTACCAGCGGGCGCGACGCGCTGGCAGCGTTGCAGCACAGCATCGAGACGGCGCAGCCGTATGATGTCGTGTTCATGGACTGGAATATGCCGGGACTCGACGGCTGGCAGACGACGCAGCTGATTCGCGATTCGCATTGCGCGCTGCAGACGCCGATTATCATCATGGTGTCGGCGCACGGCCGCGAAGCGCTGGCAGTGCGGCTGCGCGACGAACCGACGGTGCTGGATGGCTTCCTGGTCAAGCCGGTGACGGCATCGATGATGTTTGATTCGGTCGCAGACGCCAGATCCGGCGACGCCGCGGTCAACGCCGTCGCACTGCACCGGCCAGCGACTGCGCGGCTTGCCGGACTGCGGCTGCTGCTGGTGGAGGATAACCTGCTCAACCAGCAGGTGGCGTTCGAACTGCTGTCGCATGAAGGCGCGAAGGTCACTGTCGCGAGCACCGGGCAGGCCGGCGTCACTGCGGCATTGGGCGCCCGTCCGGCGTTCGATGCGGTGCTGATGGATATCCAGATGCCGGATATCGACGGTTACGCGGCGACGGCGCTGATCCGGCAGCGCGCGGATATGGCATCGCTGCCGATCATCGCGATGACCGCGAACGTGCTGCCCGAGGACAAGGACGCATGCCTGGCAGCGGGCATGAACGACCACGTCGGCAAACCGATCGACCTGGACGCGCTGGTGGCGACTTTATTGCGGCATTGTGCGCGCACTTCCGCCCATGACAGCGCGACAGCGCCGATCATCACAGCGCCGACAGCCGCCCAGCTGCCGCCGTTCCTGGCCGCATCGTCCTTCGCCAGCGGTCAACAGGATTTCGACAGCGCTTTGCGGCAGATCGGCGGCAACAGCGCGCTGTTCCTGAAGATGACGGGCATGTTCGTGCGCGATACGGCGGGGCTGGCCGCCGATCTGCAGCGCCAGGTGCTGGGCGAGGAGAAAGAGGACGCGCTGCGGCTGTTGCACACGTTGCAGGGCACCGCCGGCACAGTGGGCGCCAGAGCGTTGGCGGACTACGCCAGGCGCATCGAGCGACAGCTGCGCGTGAGCGGCAGCACCAGGTCGCTGCCGTTTTCGGCCGAGGAATTCGAAACCTGCATACGCCAGAGTTGCCAGGCGTTGCAGGCTTATGCCGATGGCCTCACTGCAACGGCGAGCGCGGCGGCGCCCGTCGCCGGCAATCCGGGTGCGGCGCTGGACAAGCCGGCGATTACCAGGTTGCTCGACCAGCTCGATGCATTGATGCGCAATCGCAATATGCGCGCGCTGGCAATGTTCGACGAGCTGCGGGCGGCCTATGGTCCTGCGTCCGCGGACCGGCTGGTTGCGCTGGAACGCAGCATGAACGATCTGGATTTCCCATCGTCGCTGGCGTGCACCCGAACATTGCGGGAAGCGTTGGCATGAGCAGTCCGACCAGGGCGGGCGCGGGCGCGGCTGGGGCGACGGGCGTAGCCGGCGCGACGGGCTCGGCGGGCTCGGCGGGCGCGGCGGGCGCGGCGGGCGCGGCGGGTGCATCGAGCGCGCGCCCGCAGCTGTTGATCGTCGATGATCAGCCGCTGAATATCAGGCTGCTGCACCAGGTGTTCGAGGCCGATTGCGAAGTGTTCGTCGCCACCAGCGGCGAGCAGGCGCTCAGCTTCTGCCAGCAACAGCTGCCCGACCTGATCCTGCTCGACCTGGTCATGCCCGGACTGGACGGTTACGAGGTCTGCCGCCGGCTAAAGCGTGCACCGCGCACCAGCGAGATACCGGTGGTGTTCGTGACCTCGCAGAACGACGCCGCGGAAGAGGAGGACGGACTGGCCGCCGGAGCGGTCGACTTCATCGCCAAGTCTGCCAGTGCCAAGGTGATGCGCGCACGCGTCAATACCCTGCTGGTGCTGAAGCGGCAGACCGACCTGCTGCGCTCGATTGCACGCATCGATGCCCTGACAGGGCTCGCGAACCGGCGCGATTTCGACGAGCGCATCGATAGCGAGTGGCGCCGCTGTGCCAGATCGGCCAAGCCGCTGGCGTTGATCATGATCGACATCGACTATTTCAAGCTGTTCAACGACTGCTACGGCCACCCGGCGGGTGACGCGTGCCTGCGGCAGGTGGCGCTGTGCCTGAAGGGCCAGGTCAACCGCTCGCCTGACCTGGTGGCGCGCTATGGCGGGGAGGAGTTCGTGTGCGTGTTGCCGGAAACACCGATGACCGGCGCGCAGGCCAAGGCACAGTCGCTGGAAGCGGCGGTGCGCGGCCTGGGGATTGCTCATCAGGGAACGCAGGTCCCTGGCAGTGTGGTCACGATCAGCCTTGGCGTCGCGGTCGTGGTGCCGACGGTCGCTGACGGCTACGAAAGTCTGGTCCTGTGCGCCGACCGATCGCTCTACCTGGCGAAGGAGGCCGGGCGCGGGCAGGTCAGGGCGCTGCAATCCTAGCGGCGATCCGTCACGGCAAGGATCTTGCAAGGACTTGGTACGGGGGGTTTGTTCCAAGGAGGTTCATCGTGAAGAGATTTCTCCCCTCGATTGCACTGCTGACCTGCCCGGTGGCGTTCTGCGACGAACCGGTCAAGGCCGACAGTGTTCAAGCGGTGATGTACGAGTTCACGTACAACGCCCAGACGCTGGTAATTACGCATGCGCAGGTTGTCGGCGGCTTTCCCAGCGTCGATCTGTGTCGCGAGGCGATGCCCAGGGTCGCGGCAACCGGATCGGTGCAGCTGGATGCCGGCGAGCAGATGCAACTGCAGTGCTCGGGCATCCGCGCCCCTGGCGCGAGCGAACCGCCAGCCTCGGAGCCGGTGGTGTCGACCACCACGCTGTAATTTCTACTGCCGCCTGATGGAGCAAAGCGCCGGGTAGCTGATCATTTTGGTGCCCATTCGGCGCAGCAGTGCGACCGTGCGTCGCGTGTCCGTACGTTGCGGCATCGTCGCGCACGTTGCGGCATCGTTAACGACAGCTACTTGCCGTCTCCGCGCTGCGGCCTGGTTTTCCTGTGGCGGGCGCCCGCAGCGTGCTCCACTACGGCCGCGGCCAGCGCTCGCCCCTTGACCCGCACCCGCTGCAGGCGCTCGAGTGTCTCCGCAGGCATGCCGGCTGGCAGGCGCACGAAGCTGTGATTATCCTGGATATCGATACCGTTGATCTGCGAGCCATCCAGGTCCGCCTCATTGGCAATCGCACCGACAATGTTGCCCGGCTGCACGCCGTGTGAGCGGCCGACTTCGATCCGATAGGTTTGCTGCGGCCCGAAGCGCGAGCCGCCGCGGCCGGTGCGCGGTCTCGCCGCAGGCTCGCTGCGCGCGGCACGATCGTCGTGCTCCGGCGAGGCTGCGGCGGACTCCTCCGGGGCACGCTGGCCACTCAGGATCAGCGGCGTCCTGCCCTGGGCGAGACTGGCGAGCGCTGCGGCCACATCCGCCATGTCGGCGCCGCACTCGCGCGCAAAATCCTCGACCACCGCCCGGTAGGAACTGGCGGCGCCGCCATTGAGCGCGGCGGCGATGCGCTGCTTGAAGCGGGCGATGCGGCGCTGGTTGACATCGTCCAGGGTCGGCAGGTTCATCGCCTCGATCGGCTGGCGCGTCGCGCGCTCGATGGCGCGCAGCATGTTGCGCTCGCGCGGCGCGACGAACAGGATCGCCTCGCCGCTGCGCCCGGCGCGGCCGGTGCGACCGATGCGATGTACGTACGATTCGGTGTCGTGCGGCACGTCGAAATTCACCACGTGTCCGATACGCTCCACATCCAGGCCGCGCGCCGCGACATCAGTGGCGACCAGGATATCGATGGCGCCGGACTTCAACTGCGCGACGGTGCGTTCGCGCTGCGACTGCTGGATATCGCCGTTGAGCGCCGCGGCGGCGAAGCCGCGGGCAATGAGCCGCTCGGCCAGCTCCACCGTGGACTGCTTGGTGCGCACGAACACCAGCATCGCATCGAAGCTCTCGACTTCCAGAATCCGCGTCAGCGCATCGAGCTTGTGCATGCCACTCACCAGCCAGTAGCGCTGATGGATATTGGCGGCGGTCGTGGTCTTGCCCTTGATGGTGATCTGGTTCGCGCTGCGCAGATGGCGCTGCGAGATCTGCCGGATCTGGGCCGGCAGGGTGGCGGAAAACAGTGCGACCTGCTTGCCGGCCGGCGTGCGGGACAGGATGGTGTCGATCGCGTCGACGAAGCCCATCGCCAGCATCTCGTCGGCTTCATCCAGCACCACGAAGCGAATGGCATCCAGCACCAGCGTGCCGCGCTCCAGATGGTCCATGATCCGGCCCGGGGTGCCGACGATCACATGCGTGCCGCGCTTGAGCGCATTGAGCTGCGGGGCGTAGCTCTGCCCGCCGTATATAGGCAGCACGTGAAAGCCGTTCAGGTGCGCGGCGTACTTCTGGAACGCCTCCGCCACCTGGATCGCGAGCTCCCGCGTAGGCACCAGTACCAGCGCCTGGGGCGCGCGCTGCGCGAGGTCGAGCCGCGAGAGTAGCGGCAGCGCGAAGGCCGCGGTCTTGCCGGTCCCGGTCTGTGCCTGGCCCAGCAGATCCTCGCCGCGCAGCAGCACAGGTATGGTAGCCGCCTGGATCGGGGTCGGGGTCTCGTAGCCCACATCGCGCAGCGCCTGCACCACGGCATCGCTGAGGCCAAGTTCGGCGAAAGTGCTCGGTTCCATGGCGTCGCCGCTGGGCATGGGGAAGTCGGTTCAGGTAGGTGGGCGCGCAGTCTACCCGCAGGCTTCGCCGCTCGTGTCACACATTCTGCAACCCGATGATTTAAGAGCATAATAATACCAATCGGCGGCGTCTTCGGATTCCCACGGGCGAACGCCCGCCTCGCTGATGACGACAGCCGTGTCAACGTTCACAATACCGGCACGTTCCCAACAGGTGGGCTTTGGCGCCCATGCATCGTCGCGAGGCACCTTTATGAACATCCGATCTTCTGCCACCGCTGCCGGCATGTGCGCGATCGTTCTGGCGACGGCGCTGGGGGCGTCTCCCGGTCAGGCACAAGCCTATGGATACGTCGGCCACGCGGGAGCATTTCGTGGCGGCTATGGCGGCTACGGCTATCGCGGCTATGGGTACGGCTATCGCGGCTATGGGTACGGCTATCGCGGCTATGGATACTACGGTGGCTGGGGCTGGGGTGGTCTTGGATACGGCCTGTTCTTCGCCTCGCTGCCGCTGTACTACTCGACTTTCTGGTGGGGCGGGGTGCCTTACTATTACTCGGCTGGCGACTATTACCTGTGGAACGGCGCTGCCGGCAGGTACGTTACCGTACCCCCGCCGCCCGGAATGGAAGGCCAGGCGGGGGGCCAACAGCCGGGTGGTCCAGGTGGGCAAGCGCCGGGCGCGACCGAGCTGTTCGCTTATCCCAAGAACAACCAGAGTGCCGAGCAGCAGGCCAGCGATCGATACGAGTGTCATCGCTGGGCCAAGGATCAGACCGGATTCGATCCGACCCAGCCCGGTAGTGTCGCCGCCCCGGACGCGGCGAAACCGGGCGTGAGCACTGCCGCGCAGCCCAGGCCGGCGTCGCCGGGACAACGCCAGGATTACCTGCGCGCGCAGACGGCATGTCTCGAGGGCCGCGGCTACAGCGTACGCTGACTTCCCCTTAAGGCCAGTGGGCACAGGCCATGGCGCAGTGGCCTGTGTGACTTACCGTACATATCAATAGAACCGACCAGCGGATACTGACTGCCTCCGTAACCGGCGCGGCTGGCTGTGCCTGACTGCACGCATGCCCGTGCCCAAGCGGCGCGGTCCGGCGCCGGGGTAGTGCCCTTGGTCGACAGCACTTCGAGTCAAGCCGCGCTCACTCAGCTGGACGCGGCCGCGAGAACGCAGATTGCAGCCAGCCTGCGCGCCTGCGACCGCCCGTTCAGCGAGATGCTGAACGGCATTCCGATGCCTACGGTGATGCTCGACGGTCAGGGCCGCATCATCTATTGCAACGACGAGCTGCTGCGGCTCACCGGCTGGCTGCGCGAACAGATGCTGGGCCGCGACTGGTTCGAAATGGTCGTGTGGACCGAAACCGGTGAAGTGAAGAGGAACGTCGCCGCGGCGATAGCCGGTAACGTCGATCCCTGGCATCGTGAAAATATCATCGTCACGCGCACCGGCGAGCGCCGCCGCATGCGCTGGAGCAACGCGCTGCTGCGCTCGGACACGGGCGCGGTGATCGGGATCGCGAGCATCGGCGAGGACCTGACCGATCAGAAGCGCGCGGACAAGAGGGTCAGGCAGCTCAACCGCGTGTACGCGGTGCTGAGCGGCATCAATGCGCTGATCGTGCGGGTACGCGACCGCGACGAGCTGTGTCGGGAAGCCTGCCGTATCGCGCTCGAGCATGGCGGCTTCCTGATGGCCCTGATATGCATTGCCGAACCGGACTCGGACCGGATCGTGCCGGTGGCCTCGGCGGGCATGACCGGGGAACTGCTGGAGCAGGTGACCGGCGTGCTGCGGTCCACCGAGGGAGCGCGCAATACCGTGCTCGCACGCACTATCCTCGAGAAGAGCACGATTGTGCTCAACGATTCGCAAAGCGACCCGCGGGTGCTGTTCCCCGGCGACTATGCCAGGGCCGGCGTGCGCTCGATGGCGGTCCTCCCGCTGATCATCGCCAACGACGCCGTAGGCGCACTGGCACTGTATGCGCGCGAGAGCGAATTCTTCCAGGACGAGGAGATCAGGCTGCTGACCGACCTGACCGGTAACATTTCGTTCGCGCTCGACGGCATCGAGAAGCAGAAGCGCCTCGACTACCTGGCCTATTACGACGTCCTCACCGGGCTCGCCAATCGCGGCCTGTTTCTCGAACGGCTGGAACTGCTGGCGCGCCAGGCCGTGACCGGCGGCCACAAGCTTGCGGTATTCCTGATCGACCTGGAGCGCTTCAAGAACATCAATGACAGCCTCGGCCGCCCGGCCGGCGACAAGCTGCTGGTGCAGGTGGCGCAGTGGCTCATAAGCCGCGTGGCGGATACGACGCTACTGGCGCGGGTGGGCGCAAACCAGTTCGCGGTGGTGCTGCCGGAAGTCAACCAGGAGGGTGACGTCGCGCGACTGCTCGAGAAGACGGTCGAGGCTCTGCCGCAGCAGGTGTTCCGGCTGGACGACACCGATTGGCGCATCGGCGCCAAGGTGGGTGCGGCATTGTTCCCGGACGACGGCGCTGGCGCCGGCGACCTGCTGATGAACGCGGAGGCCGCGCTCAAGAAGTCCAAGGCCCGCGGCGACCGCTTTCTGTTCTTTACCGAGCAGATGACCGCGAAGGTGGCCGGCACGCTGACGATGGAGAACCAGCTGCGCCAGGCGGTGGACCGGCAGGAGTTCGTGCTGCACTACCAGCCGAAGGTGTGCCTGAGGAACGGGCAGGTCACCGGCGCCGAGGCGCTGATACGCTGGAACGATCCGCGCACCGGACTGGTGCCGCCGGCGGTGTTCATTCCGGTGCTGGAGGAGACCGGCCTGATATTCGACGTCGGGCGCTGGGCGCTGCAGCAGGCGATCGCCGATTACCTGCGCTGGTGCGCCGCCGGGCTGGTACCGGTGCGCATCGCGGTGAACGTGTCCCCGCTGCAGTTGCGTCACCACGGATTCATCGCCGAGATCGAGCGGACCGTCGGCATCGATGCGCGGGCGGCGGCGGCGCTGGAGCTGGAGATCACCGAAACCCTGATCATGGAAGACGTCAAACTGAGCATCGACACGCTGCAGGCGATCCGCGCACTGGGGGTCACCGTGGCGGTCGATGACTTCGGCACCGGCTTCTCATCCCTGAGCTACCTGCACAAGCTGCCGGTGGACGCGCTCAAGATCGATCGCTCGTTCGTGTCGGAAATGACCGTGGCGCCGGAAGGACTGGCGCTGGTATCCACGATCATCAACCTGGCGCGCTGGCTGAAGCTCACGGTGGTGGCGGAGGGCGTGGAGACCGAGGAGCAGTCACGCCTGCTGCGGCTGCTGAGCTGCGATGAGATGCAGGGATTCATCGTCAGCAAGCCGTTGCCGGTGGCGAGCTTCGAGGCGGCCTACCTGCAGAAGGTTGCGCAATAGCCGGCCAGTCCACGCGTGCGGCCGGTCCGTGTGTTGCCCATAGGGAAGCGAAGCGGATCAGTGTACTGAGCATCGAAGCGGTACGCTGGGACGATCGTCTGTTTTCCTACAAACCATAGCGCCCGAGACCCATTGGGCGCGCACTCCGGGCGCGACGGCCGCGCCGTGCCAAGGCTGACCGCCTTCTGCTGCACCTGCTCGACACAGGGGCGCAGCTTGTCGTGTTACTTGTAGGTGTACTGGATGAAGCCGTGGTTGCGCGCCACGCGCTCGTAGAGTCGCCGGGCAATGCTGTTGGATTCATGCGTCAGCCAGTACGGGCTGTTGGCGCCCGCGGCGAGCGCCGCGGCATTGACCGCCTCGATGAGCTTGCGTCCGCAACCGCTGCCGCGCACTGTCTCATCGACATACAGGTCCTGCAGGTAGCACGCGCGCGCCGTGGACCAGGTGTCCTCGTGGTACAGGAAGTGCACGATGCCGATCAGGCGGCCGGCAGGATCGCGCGCACCCAGTCCGTGTATGCGTCCGTCGTGCATGCGCTGCCAAGTGCTCTCGGTGACCGCGGCTGCGATCTCGACGCCGTAGAAGCGCTGGTAGGCGCTCCACAATTCGTTCCAGCGCGGGCGTTCCGCGATACGCAGCGCGGAGATTTCAACAAGCGACGTCTCGATAGGGGACATCGGCGGCTCCTGAAGTTGTCAGTCATCGTGCAGGGCTTGCTGCAGGGCTGGCGCCTGCCGGCGTGCGCAGGCCCTCGAGTAGTGCTGCATGGAACACGTCAGGCGGCGCGAGGTTCTTGCCGATCGCCGTCGTGTCCTTGTCACCGATCATCAGCAGCACCGGCATAGCGAGCTGTCCGAGCTCGTAGTACACCGGCTGGGAGTAGATCATGTCGTACAGCAGCGCCCGTTCGGACGTGCCGGCATCACATCAATATATGCCATGTCCAGCGCCACACCCTGGGAGCTGAAGCGGTAATGCTGCACCGGCCACGGATAGTCGAAACCCTGCAGCTCCGGCCCATACGCCTGATCGGCACCAGTGCTGGGTGCGGTGGTGGCTGAGGTCGCCGCGGTGTCCGCAGTGGCCGACGCCACCAGCCCCAGCGCAAGGACCAGCGCAAGGACCAGCGCGACACCGGGCAACACGCTCGCCGGCCTGCCGGCGCGCGTAGTCACTTCCTCAACTTCCGGTCTTCCAGCTTTGCCTCGTGCATCGCTTCGGGCTCCAGTTCTTCCGCGTAGCGGTTCAGGCGGATGAAAACACCCCAGGCGGCCAGCAGCGCCGCAGTGCCGGCCAGTATCCACGAGGCGGCCGGCAACTGCGCGGGATTGTTATCGTGCACGCCCCTGAAGATGGCGACCAGGCCCTCGATGGACAGGGCGACGATCAGCACCACCAGGAAGCGCGACAGGAAACGTCGCACGCGGGTGGGTCCGCTGACATGGGCCTCGCGAATGACTTCTTCCTCTGTGATCGTCTGCGAGATCTGCAACGCGACCACCGCCGCTGCCAGGAAGCCGATCGCCTCGATGATCTGCTGTGCGTCAGTGGGACCCAGGCCCGCCGCGACCGCGGCCCAGGCGTTGCGAGCAGCGATGATGATCAGCAGCACGGCGGCAAGCGCGAACAACACCGCCATCAGGGCGTGCACCACTGAAAACAGCCGCAGCAGTGCTTTCACTGGACGATCACTGGGACGTCATTGCGGCACGGAAGTAGGGGATTTGGAATCGCCCTGAACATTGCCGAGAGTAAGCGCGACCTGGTTGGCAAAGTCGGACAGCTGCGCGGTCATGCGGGCGCGCGAGATGTGGTCATCCGCGACTGCGCGGCAGTAGGCGGTGCTCAGGGCTTCGACCACATCGGCGCTCGAAGCGTCGGGCTGTGCTGCGCGGTAGTTGCCGACCAGCGTCGACATCAGGGCATGATCGGTCGCGGCCTGCTTCAGGGCGACGGTGCCGGCTCCCAGTGCTGGCTGCAGCACTTTTGGGGGGATATTTGGGCACAGCAGCGCGTGTGACTCGTCCGCGGGCGCCGTAGCATTCTTGCGCCAGTCGCTGACCGACCATGGCGTGGCGTTCGCCAGAGCATTATTTCCCCAGGCGGTGCGCACGTAATTGGCCACATCCGCGATCTGATCGTCGGTCAACGTTCCGGCAAAGGAGCCCATCGCTCCCCATGTGCCTTGCGGCGGGAAGCCCTCGAGGATCGCCATGATCACGTTGTACGGCTCGCTTGCGGTAACCGCATCGTTGCCCGCGAGCGCCGGAATAGTCGAGTCGCGCCCCTTGCCGTTGACCTCGTGACAGCTCATGCAGTTATCCTGGTAGACACGCTTGCCGGCCATCAATCGCGGGTACTTTACCGGTGTTGGCTTGACTGGCGTGACATGCGTGTCCTGGTCCTTGAGGTACAGCGCCATCGCGTGCAGATCCTGATCTGTCAGGTAGCGCAGGCTGTCGTGCACCACCTCCTGCATCGGACCGACGGTCTTGGCGTTTCCGGGCAGGGTCCCCGTCTTAAGCGTTTGCGCGACCTGTTCGACCGTGTAGCTCGCCAGCTTCGACATGGAATCGTTGCTGATATCCGGCGCGTACCAACCCTCGATCTCGGCACCGGCGAGCTGATGTTGCGGCTCCAGGCCCTGCGCCAGATTGCGCGGCGTATGGCATTCGTCGCAGTGGCCAAGCGCCTGGACCAGGTAGGCGCCGCGATTCCATGCCGCGCTCTTGCCAGCCACCGGCGTGAACGGGCCGGGACGGAAATAAAGGCTCTGCCAGGCGGCAATCCCGCTGCGGATCGTGAATGGAAATGGCAGGGTATTCTCTGGCGGGGTGTTGTTCACCGCAGGGACGCTGCGCAGGTAAGCCCAGAGTGCATCCATGTCCGCCGCCGACATTCGGGTGTAGTTGCCATAGGGCATCGCGGGATACAGGTAGGCGCCGTCCTTGCGCACGCCGCGACGCAGGGCACGCTCGAAGTCCGCCTTCGACCATCGGCCGATGCCGGTGTCCGGATCCGGTGTGATGTTGCTGCCGTAGAACGTCCCGAGGGGCGACTTCAGCGGCGCGCCGCCAGCAAACGGCTGGCCGCCCGGCGCCGTGTGGCACGAATGGCAGTCCGCAGCCAGTGCGACGTATTTGCCGCGAGCCACCAGCGCTTTGTTGGCGCCGGGTGCCGCGACGGCTGGGGGCGCGCCGACTTCGGGTGGCGTGGCGGCGCCCGCTGCTGCCGCGATGACCAATGCTGTCAATGAAGTGAAGAGCACCAGCGCGGTGCGTAGCGCCACAATCCCGAAGAGGAATTTGCCGCGGCGGAGTGATCCTGTGTGACGTGACAAAGCCGTGTGACGGGACATAGCCGGCAACCCATGATCGCTTCGGTTGGCCTATCGTCACGTAAAAGGCCCAGCCGTCGCGTCGGCGCATTACCAATTGACCTGTCAGACGATGGAGCATGGCCGGCGACAGCAGCGACCCCTCGATTGAGTTAAAGTCATGGCCTGCCTCAAAGTCATCGCCCAGCAATGTCGCCACCATGCCCCCATCCATACCCGTCACCCTGATACCCGGCGACGGCATCGGTCCGGAGATTGTCCAGGCGACGCTGGCGGCGCTCACGGCCCTGGGAGCGCCGTTTGAATGGGATGTGCAGATCGCCGGGCTTGCGGGCGTGACGAGCGCGGGTGACCCACTGCCCGCGGCGACCTTGCAGAGCATCCGCCGCACGCGGCTGGCCCTGAAGGGCCCGCTGGAAACCCCGTCGGGGGGCGGCTATCGCAGCTCCAATGTACGCCTGCGCGAGGAGTTCAAGCTGTATGCGAACCTGCGGCCGGCGCGCACGCTGATCCCCGGCGGCCGCTTCGATGGCGTCGACCTGATCGTGGTGCGCGAGAACCTGGAGGGCCTGTACATCGGCCACGAGCATTACGTGCAGATCGACGACGATCCGCATGCCGTGGCCATGGCGACCGGCATCAACACGCGCGCCGGCAGCCGCCGTCTGCTCGAGTTTGCCTTCGCGCACGCCGTTGCCACCGGGCGCAGGAAGGTGACGATCGTGCACAAGGCCAACATCATGAAGGCGCTGACCGGCATCTTCCTGGAGACCGCGCATCAGGTGTACGAGAAGGAGTACCGCGGCCGCTTCGCGCTGGACAGCGTCATCGTTGACGCCTGTGCAATGAAGCTGGTGCTCAACCCGCAGCAGTTCGACGTGCTGGTGACCACCAACCTGTTCGGCGACATCCTGTCGGACCTGGTGGCCGGCCTGGTCGGCGGACTTGGCATGGCGCCGGGAGCCAACATCGGGGAGGATGCCGCCATCTTCGAGGCGGTGCATGGCTCGGCGCCCGACATTGCCGGCAAGGGCCTGGCGAACCCGATTGCGCTGATGCTGGCCGCCGCGATGATGCTCGATCACGTCAAGCTCGGCGAGATGGCGACGCGGCTGCGCCGCGGCATCGATGAGACGCTCAATGTGGATCGGGTACGCACCGGTGACCTGGGCGGCAGCGCCGGTACCGCGCAGTTTACCCAGGCACTGGTGGCGCGCCTGAGCGGCTGAGCGTGCCGGAGCGGCTGAGCGTGCCTGGACGGTTGACGCGCGCCTACACCAGCGCGGCGGCGGCACCGACC
>Ga0302157_10004659_pt1 | contig 14836 bp, 10 predicted proteins | sample I_Bog_N3_3_FD_193502 | JGI IMG/M metagenome (GOLD analysis project Ga0302157, IMG submission 193502) | Peat permafrost microbial communities from Stordalen Mire near Abisko, Sweden - I_Bog_N3_3 | ecosystem: Environmental > Terrestrial > Soil > Wetlands > Peat | place: Sweden: Abisko, Stordalen...
ATCCAGCAGAAAGCGCTCGACCTCCTCCACGTCACCGTGTAGCCAGTAGCGACCACCCCTGGACGAAAATCGTCGTTCTGGATCAATGGGTTGTAGTATTCGAAAGTCGGAAGTTCCGGCTAGTCGGTCAGCCAAGGGTCAATCAGCCGCACAGCGCAATCCACGAAGTCGTTGGTATTGCGGGTCAAGACCGTGGCGCCGTAGGCACGGGCAGTCGCAGCGATCATGGCGTCCTCGACCGCGATCGCACTAGCCACCGATCAGTTCAGCGATCCGCGCCTCATACGCGGCGATGGTGTCCACGACCGACAGGTTGCGCTCGGCGTAACGCCGCGCGTTGCCGCGCAGCCGGCGCGCCAGCGCCGTGTCCTCAAACAACCGCAGAACCTTATCGGCGAGCGCCTTGGGGTCGAAGAACGACGCCAGCAGCCCGGTCTCACCGTCGGTGATGAACTCGCGCACCGGCTCGGTGTCGCTGCCGACCACCGCGCAGCCGGCCGCCAACGCCTCACGCAGCGACCAGGACGCGACGAACGGATAGGTCAGATAGACATGCGCGTCGGAGCGCTGCAGCAGGGCGAGATAGGTCTCATAGGAGACCCGGCCCGGGAAGATCACCCGGCTGAGGTCCACCTTGTCGCCCAGCTCGCGCAGCATCGCCTCGCGCCAGGTGCCGGCGGGCGGCGCACTGCCATAGCTGACGCCGTCGCCGCCAACCATCACCACCCGAACATCCTTGCGGGCGCTCAGCAGATGCGGCAGCGCGCGCATCATGACGTGGAAGCCGCGATACGGTTCCAGATCGCGCGAAACATAGGTCACCAGCTTGTCCGTAGCCCGGATCGTCTGGTCGCCGATGGCGAGAGAGTGTCGCCGGCGCTTCGGGTCGGGCCGGCAGATGTCCAGATCGACGCCTTCGCGCAGCAGGACAATCTGCCGCCGCGCCCAGGCCGGATAGGTGGAAAGCTGCCACGCCGTCGGCGTCTGCCCGTGCTGCTCCAGATTCAGCGCCAGCAGGTTCACCGCGTTCTTGGCCCGGATGCGCGGAAAGTCCTCGGTCGCGCTGGGGAATTCGGGGTCGAAGCCGACATCGGCCTGGTCCACGCGGTAGAAGAACTCGAAATAGCCGAGCAGCGGCACGTCGGGCCAGACATCCGTCAGGTTCAGCATCTCGCCCCAACCGTGATGGCCGATGATGATGTCCGGCCGGAAGCCGAGCTGCTTGAGGCTGTTGGCGGTCGCGGTCACCCGGTCGGCGCGCCGGGCCGCGGTATCCAGTTCCCGGACGATCAGGTGTGTGCCGGCGGAGGGCGCGCCCGGCCGGCGATACGGCACCTTCCGGATGCCGTGGATGTGGTTCCGGTTTGGTTCCGTGATGAAGACGATCTCGTGCTGACGCGTCTCGGCCAGGTGCCGGGCGAGGTGCAGATACTGGCCGGGAAAGTTCTGATGGACGAACAGATATTTCACGCCTCAGCCTTGGCGGTCGGCCGGCAGGCGCGGCCCGCCGGCGATGTTTGTGAGGCGGGGTGCCGTCAGCGGGGGCGGCGCGGCGGCGTCCGGTCGGCCACGGCGGCCTTCTTGGCCGGGGCCGGCCTGGCCTGCGGAGCCCCCGCCGCGTTGCCGCCGCCCAGCGGCCGCAGCTCGATCAGCAACGACTCCAGCGCGGCGAGGCTTTCAGCCTCACACGCCTCGCCGTTCTCGACCGGGCCAGCCACGCTGCCGTCGACGAAGGTTGCCGAGTAGACGCAGGCGTAGTCTCGCGCCGCCGCACCCTTCAGCCGGACCTTGAAGCCCAGCAGCGGCAGTGCCATGCCGCGGCTGCCGCAGAACTTGCCGCCTTCCACCCAGGGGGACAGCCAGCCGCGGCCAAGCACCGCCTGGTACTCGACGTCCTCTGCCGCCACGCCCGCCTGGGGCAGCACGGCAAACCCCTCGATCCACTGGTTGCTGCCCCGCTTGCCGAGCCAGGTGCCGAGCGGCACGCCGACATCGCCGGCGCGCTGGATGTGGGCCATCACCTCCACCGCGCCGCCGGTCTCGACGGGACTGGGCCGGGTCGGCGCGATGCCGGAGGGCGCCGCGCTCAGGCGCAGCACCTGCAATCTTGGCGCGAGTTCCGGGGCGTGCAGCGGCGACTGGTACACCGTAACGAGAATCTGGGCCTGGCCGTCGGCAACGCGCACCAGGGCCGCGGAGTCACCGGTCAGCCAGCCGTCGTCACGGAACGAGCTGATGCGTACGGCCTCGGGGCGGCTGGCCGCGCCAGGCGGCAACGAGATGCGCACGCCGGGCAGCCCCGACCCGTCGCCGGACACCGGCGCGCCCGGGACCTGGAAGACGCAGAACAGGCCGGCATCCAGTGTCATCAGGTGTCCTGACACGCGCAGTTCGGTCACGCGCGGCTGGTTCGCGTCGGCGGTTTCTGGCGCGGCTTGAGCCGTCTTGTCGGCTCTCTCGGCGGCTTCGGACATTAAGATGATCTCGCTCTCTGTCGGACGGTGGCAGTCGGCGCCGCTGCATGGAATGGATCGGTCAACGCAACGGCCAACTAGCACCGTCCAGTTCGATTGTCAGTCCCGCGGCCTTCAGCAGCACATTATTTATCCCGGCGGGCGGCAGGCCGAGCGGCAGCAGCAAGCCGCGCCCCGTCCTGCGGATGCGTTCGGCCGGCGCCCCGATGTCGAACGCCGCAACATCGAGCCCGGCCTGCCATGCCTCGCTCAGGCCGAAGCACCAGGTCTCCGGACAGATCGAGGGCAGCAGCGCCAGGCGCGCGTTCTGGGCACGGATCAGCGCCACCACCTCATCCGCCCGGTACTCGCCGGTCACGAAAACCCGCCCGGTCGCTTGCAGGCGGCGGTCGTCGATCGTGTGGCCGACCACGACGAACTCCAGATTTAGGCGCCGGGCGGCGGCGTCGCGCGCACAGGCCAACAGCACGTCATAGCCTTTATGCACCCCGATCGCGCCGACGACGCAGATCCGGCAGGGCATGGCGGGATGCGGCCGAGCCGGCGGCGGGTGCGCCAGCGCCATGTCGTCTTCCGGCTCGGCCACCTCAAGTCCGCGGTCGGGAAAATGGCGGCGTATCCGGACGGCGGCATCCGCGGATGGCGTCAGCACCCGGCGGGCACCGGCAAGCAGCCTGGCGGAACGGGCGCGCAACCCCGCCACGGAGACCTCGTCGCCGAGCAGGCTGCCGGCATCGGCCACGCACGCCTCGCAGCCCGGCAGATCGGGCTCGCCACAATAGCGCTTCTCGGCGCCCACCAGGGAGATTCGCGGGCAGAACAGGGCATAATCGTGCACGTGCACGTCGTACGGCACGCGCAGCCGCTCGATCAGCGTCAGGACGGCCGGGTCGAACCCAACCAGATGGTGGACTTCGGCCGCGTCCGGCCGCTCCGCCTGAAGCAGGCGCAGCAGCGGCGAAAGCTCCTCCGGCAGGGCGTAGCGCAGGTTGGGATAGCTGCCGGTGCATCCGTCATCGACCAGAACCGCCAGCCGGCCATCCGCCATCCTGCCTGGGCGCAGCACGATGGCACGGTGGCCGGTTCCGCGGTGCGCCTTGGCCGCCTGGCCGATCATGCGCTCCACCCCGCCGCCTTCCTCGTGCGTGACCAGGATGACGGCTCGCTGACCGCGACGGCGCGCCGCGCGCCAGCGTGCTAGGTCCAATGCGCGGCGCGCGGGGGCCAGCGGGTCGGCGGCGGCAAAGTCCCGCACGAGCTGATCGTGGCCGGGATGCAGTCGCTCCAGTATTGCGCCGTTGCGCGCCCGCAGCGCCGCCGCCGCGGCGCCGAAAGAGGCACCCCCGACATGGGCGACGAACACGCCGGGTGCCGCGACGTGGCGCCAGCCAAGATGGCGGGCGCGCAGGCAGAAATCGTTCTCCTCGCCATAGCCCTGGGCGAACACGTCGGCGCGCAGCAGGCCAACCGCGTCCAGGCAGTCGCGGCGGATAAACAGGCAGAAGCCGACACCCACGGGGATATCGACCAGCATCGCGCCGTTGGTCCGCTGCGCCATCGCGTCGAGCCGGGCCGCCTCGGCCCGATCGGGCACGGGATTGCTGCCCGCGGGTCCCGGGTAGCTCAGGATGCTCGCGTCGTTCGACAGCGGGGTGACCGTGCCGATGTCGGGCGCGGCGCGCGCCGCCTCGGCCAGGCGGATGAGCCAGCCCGGCGGCACCAGCGTATCGCTGTTCAGCAGCACGACATCGTGGCCCGGACAGGCCGCCATGCCGGCGTTCGCGCTGGCGGCAAAGCCGCGGTTGCGCGGCGCCCGGATCAGTGCGATCCGCCGCTCCGCCGCGAGCGCGTCCAGCGCCTGCCGCAGTGCCGGCTCCGGCGAGGCGTCGTCAACCACCACCACCCGGCTGCCGCGCGGGATCGTGGCCAGCACGCTATCGATGCAGGCGAGCACGGTCGGCAGACCGCCATACACGGGGATGACCACGTCCACGTCCCGGCGGCGCAGCGCCGCGCCGACCGGCGGTGACGGCCCGATCGTCCTCGCCGGAAGCGCCGGCGGTGCCGCGCCGACCGGCGGCGGCGGAGAGCCCGTCCGTGCGCGCAATGGCGTGGCCGGGTAGAGCCGCGACAGCATGACCGTTGCCGCCACCGCCATCCGCTGTTCGGCCCCCGGTTCAAGCGGGCTGCCAAGAAGGTCGTTGCCGTCCCGGTCGAGCACGTGCACGAGCCCGCGCATGTCGGCCAGCGCCGCCGCCGGGACGCAAAAGCCGCGTGGACGCGCCAGCACGGTTGGCGTGTCGATGGCCACCGTACGGTCGACGGCGGTCAGCCGGACCTGCCGCCGCCCGGTGTCGGCCCTGACGGACAGCACCGGATCGCGCTCCGGGTCGCCGGGATGCCATGCCCAGCCAACCAGCCCACCGTCGCGAGCGGTGACGCAGCCCGCGACGCGGCGGACGGCGCGGATCGAGATCGGACTGCCGAGCAGCGCCTGGCCATCGGCGATAACCCACAGGCTGCCGGCCCGCTCCCAGCCGGCGGGCAGCCGCGTGGTCCGAGCGGGCAAAGCCCGGTCGTCGAGCCGCAACGCGATCCGCGCTGCGTTCCGACCATCCGGGTGACGGTCGGCGCGGCAAGCCACGGGGTGGAGAATAAGCTCGCCATCGCCGGATAGGCCGCACCAGCCGGGCACCCCGGCCTCACCGGCGATGGCATCCGCCATGGCGCCAATATCCGGGGCTGGGGAATGGCGTGACAGCGCCCGCCCAAGCGCGGCGGCAGCGCCCGCCGGATCGCCCAGCCTGCGCCGTGCCGCGGCGAGCCCAAGCCAAGCCTCATGCAAATCGTCCCGCTCGGCGACGAATGCGAACAACGCGGCCGCGCGCCGGTCATCCAGGCCGAGCGCGGCGGTGGCCAGCGACAGGGCGACTGTCGGTTCGCCGGGCGCGAGCCTGGCTGCACGTTCCAGCCAGCGAAGCGCCGCGGCGGCTTCGCCGGCGGCAGTGAGTTCGGCGGCGCGCGCCAGGGCCTCGCTGGTCAGGGCAGCACGATCGGTCGCACGGTCGGCATCGCTGAGTGGCAGGTCGCCAGGCGCCACCTGCTTCAGTTGACCACCGCCTGCGCTTCGGCTGGCTCCGGCGATGCCGGTGGCGGCAGCGCGGCGAGGTCGCCGCGGGCGTCCTGCACGCCCTGGGCGAGAGCACGCTCAAGCCAGACCCGCGCCTGGCCGGGATCGGTTTCGCCGGCCAGGCCGCGGGCCAGAAAGCGGCCGAGCATCAGCTGCGCTTGCGGATGGCCGCGCTCGGCGGCGGTGCGGTAGAAGCGTTGCGCGGCCGTCCGATCGGTCGGCACCTCGTGCCCGCCGCCCAGCATCGCGCCGACCGCGAAGGTCGCCCCGACATGGCCGTTGGCTGCGGCCTTTTCGAACAGCGCCAGCGCGGCGGGGTGATCCTTGGCGCCACCGCGACCGTCCAGCATCAGCTCGGCCAGCGCTACTTGCGCCTCCGGCATGCCGAGGTCGGCGGCACGCGTGATCCAGGCCCGCCCCTCCTCGGGGTTGGCCTCGACCCCGCGTCCTTCGACCAGCATGCGGCCGTACCAGTATTGCGCATTGACCACGCCGTCGGCGGCCCGGCGCAGCCACTCCGCGGCCTGCCGGTCGTCGCGCTCGATGCCGACCCCCTCGGCGAGGCAGACGCCGAAATTGAAAGCGGCCACCAGGTCGCCGCCCTTGGCCGCCGTCTCGAACCACTCGCGCGTGCGTACGGGGTCTTCCTGGCCGCCTTCGCCGCGCAACAGCAGGTTGGCGAGATCCACCTGCGAGCGCGAATCGCCGGCCTCGGCCGAGACCCGGAACCATTGCGCCGCCTCATGCGAATCGCGCGCCACCCCGGCACCGGTGAGATACAGCAGGCCGAGCGCGCGCGCGGCGCCGCGATGGCCTGCCTCGGCCGCGCGGCGGAACCACATCGATGCCTCGGCATAGTTCGGCGGCAAATGCCCGCCCCTGGCATAAAGGTCACCGACCACCGCGGCCGCCTCCCGGTCGCCGGCCAGCGCGGCGCGCCGCAGCCAGGATTCACCGTCCTGCGGATTGGCGGCGACGCCTGTGCCGGCAAGCAATGCCATGCCCCAACGGGCCATGGCGTTGCGGTTGCCCTTTTCGGCTCCCTGCCGGAAGAAGTCAGCGGCCTTTTCCTTATCCGCGGTCGTGCCAAGGCCGCGCTCGGTCACGATGCCAAGCAGGAACAACGCGGTCGCGAGACCGGCATCGGCGGCGCGACGCAATTGCGCGACCATCTTCGCCTGGCGTTCCGGGTCGCCGGCATCATCCCGCGCCAGCGCCAGCGCATAGCCGAGCGCTCCCGGCGGACAGCCCGCGGCGGCGGAGCGTTCGTACCAGGCATCCGCCTCTGGCAGGTTGCGCAGCGATTCCGGGCCCGAGGTCAGGATGTAGGCGAGCACCGCCTGGCCATCCGCCGACCCGGCGTCGGCGGCCTGCCGCGCCCATTTCGCCGCGCTGTCGAAATCCGGTTTGGTGGCTTGGCCGCCGGCGAACAGGCCGGCGGCGGCCCCCGGACCGGCGCCCTCGGCCGCGGCCGCAAAGCCATGGAGGAACAGTGTTGCCAGCAAGGCCTGGGCCTCGACGTAACCGTGGCCCGCGGCACGCTCCAGCCAGCGCACCGACTCGCTGCGGCTGAACGGCACGCCGGACCCTTCCAGGTAGCAGCGCCCAACCTTGTATTCGGCTTCCGGCAGCCCGGCTCGGGCAGCCTCGGTCAGCAGCGGAAAGGCCCGCTCCGCCTGCCCTTGTTCTGTGAGGCGGATCGCCCGCTTGAGCGCCGCGTCCGGCGACAGCCGTCCGATCACCCGGTCGAACAGCGCCATGGCGGTCAGGCTCCCCGGCTCATGATGGACCGGCGCGTCACGGCTCCCGCATCCCTTCCATCGCGACTCCCATCACCCGCTGCAGCATGTAGGACAGCACGGTCCGCTTGCCGACGGCGACATCGGCGGTCACCGACATGCCGGGGACCAACCGGAAATTGGCCGGCGTATCGTGCAGCGCGACCCGGTCAAGCGAGATGTGGGCACGGTAATAGGGATCGGTACTGCCGGGGGCCGTCGGAACCGCACCGGTCGGATTACGCTGGTCGTCCTGTGGGATGAAGCTGTCCGGGCTGATAATCCGGACGGTGCCATAGGCGACGCCGTAACGGGTGTAAGGGAAGGTGTCGAATTTGACCGTCACCGGATCGCCGACTCGGACATAGCCGTCCTCGCGGCCGGGAATGTTCGCTTCGACCTCCAGCGGCGCGTCCGCGGGCACCAGGGTGATGAACTGCTGCCCCGGCTGCAGCACCGAACCCTCCGAGACGCGGGCAACGCTCTGCACGGTGGCATCACGATCGGCGCGCAACTCGACAAGCTGGCGGCGGAGCTGCGCCTTGTTGAGCTGCTCGCGCGCGTCCGACAGCTTGCCGATGGCGTCGGACAGCTTTTCGGCGAGATCGGCGTGCCAGCTCTGGATGTAGCCATTGCGCTCGGCGATCAGCGCCGACAGGTCGCGTTGCCCGCTCTGCGCCGTCTCCATTGCATTGGTCAGAAAGCGCTGCATCTCGGCCCGGTTGTCCATCGCCGCCAGCGTGTTCAGCTTGCTGCCGACCCCCAGCCGGTCCAGTTCGCGCCGCATGCTCTCGACGTTCTGCGCCACGGCGAGCCGGTTGCGATACCCGTCGGCATCGGCATTGGAGCGGGAGATCGCCGTCACCAGGCCGTCGATCTTCTGCTTGTAGCCTTCAAGCTTGAGTTCGTATTCGGCTTGGCGCTGGCCGAAGATCGCCGCCTGCAGCGACATATCCGGGTCCAGCCCGCTGTAGGTGAAGGGCCGGCTTTCCACCTCGGCCTGCATGCGCGAAACCTGCGCCTGAAGGGTGGAGACCTGCGCCGTCAGCGAGCCGAGGTCGGCCGTTGCGAAGGTGGGGTCCAGACGCGCGAGCACCTGGCCGGCGCGCACGATTTCCCCTTCGCGCACCTCGATCGAGCGTACGACGGAGATCTCCAGCGGCTGCACCACCATGGTCGGCGTGATTGATATGACGCGCCCCTGCGCGGTCACCACCTGGTCGACTCGGATCACGCCCAGGGCCAGGAGACTGACGGCGAACATGCTGGCGACGACCCAGATCGTGCCGCGCGCCGAGCGCGGAATCGGGGCAGTGGTAATCGCCGTGGAGGGCGACTGGAACTCGAGCACCGCCGGCAGAACGGGATCGTCCCGCTCGACGAGCGCGCGGCTGGGGCTAGTCGCCTTGGGCGAGCGTCGGGGCAAGAGCTGCATGACGATGACCTTGCGGGTTAAGGTGGCGGTTCTGCTGCAACCAAAGCTGGCGGTAGACCGAGCACCGCTCGACCAGCACCTGGTGCGGCGCGATATCCATCACCTTGCCGCTGTCGAGCACCAGGATCAGGTCGCACTCGGTCAGCGATGACAGACGGTGGGAGACGATGAGCATGGTGCGCCCGAGCGCGATGCGCTGCAGGTTGGCATTGACCAGCGCCTCGCTTTCCGGGTCGAGCGCGCTGGTCGCCTCGTCCAGGATGAGCAGGCGTGGATCGGTGATCAGCGCGCGGGCGATGGCGAGCCGCTGGCGCTGGCCGCCCGACAGGTTGGGCGAGCCTTCCTCGATCTGGGTCTCGTAGCCGTTCGGCATGCGCTCGATGAACTCCTCGGCGCCGGCGAGCCGCGCCGCCCGCACCGCGTCCTCCAGCGTCAGCCCCGGACGCCCGGCCAGGATGTTTTCCCTGATCGAGCCGCGGAACAGGAAATTCTCCTGCAGGACAACGCCAAAACTCTTGCGCAGATGCCGGAGGTTGATCTCCCGCAGGTCGCAGCCATCCAGTTTGATGTAGCCCGAGTACTCGCGGTTGATCCCCTGCAGCAGGCGGGTGACGGTGGACTTGCCCGAACCCGACCGGCCAACCAGCCCCAGCATCGTGCCGGCAGGGACGGAAAAGCTGATCCGGTCCAGCGCCGGGGTCTTGGTCCCCGGATAGGTGAAGGTCACGTCGTCGAAGCTGACCGCGCCGGACAGCCTTGGCCGCATGCCGCCGGACGCGGGGTCCATCTCGAGCGGGCGGTTGAGCACCGAGGCGGCCATATAGAGCGAGGAAGCGACGTCCTGGTAGTCGTCGATCAGCTTGGCGAGCCCCACCAGCGGCTGCGCCACGCGCATCGACAGCATCATGAAGGCGAACAGCGCGCCGACGCCGTAGCCGGTCGGGTCGTTCAGCGCCATGTAGGCGCCGACCATGATGATGCCGGTGGACATGAACCGCTCGATCGGCGTCACGATGGTTTGCGGCCAGTTCGAGATGCGGCTCAATTCAAGCCGCCACTTCCCGGCCTCAGCCACGCGCTCGTCCCATAGCGCCTTGCGCTGCGGCTCCAGCGCCAGGGATTTAACCGTCTTGACGCCGAAAATGGTCTCGCCCAGCGCGGCGCTCTTGTCGGTCTCGGCCCGGACGACGCGGCCAAAGATGATGCCGATCGGGCGCAGGTAGACCAGGATGATGAGGCCGATCAGGCAGGAGCAGGCCACCACGATCCAGGTTAGCGAGGCATTCAGCCAGAACAGGAACGGCAGCAGCACGAACAGCGTCATGATATCCAGGAACGAGGTCAGCAGCTTGCCCGTCATGAAGTCACGAATCTTGTAGATCTGACTGATGTTGTACATCGTCTCGCCGGCCGGATGCCGCTCGAAGTATTCCAGCGGCAGGCGCAGCAGGCGGTTGAACACGTGCAACTGAAGCTTGGCGTCGATCCGGGCGCCGACCACCGCCACCACCAGGCGGCGTGCGTGTCCCAGGAACGTCTCGTAGACCAGCGCGATGCCGAGGATGGCGGCGAGCATGGTCAGGGTGGAATAGCTGTGGTGCGTCAACACCTTGTCGACCACCGTCATGACCAGCAGCGGCGGGAAGATGGTCAGGAAGCTCAAGGTCAGCGAAGCGATCGCGATGTCGCGAATCGACCGCTTCTCCTGCATCACAAGTCCGGCCAGCCAGCGAAACGAGAACGGCGCGTCGGCGTCCGTGATGCCGCGATTCGCACGCAGCAACACCGCCTCGCCGGACCACGCCTGGGCTAGGCGCAGCTCGTCCACCGGCACCGGCAGGTCCGCGGCGGGACCTTGCGGGTCCTTCAGGAAGACCACCTTCTTCTCGACATTGATCCCGGTGAGCAGCCCCGCGCTGCCGTCGGAGAACAACAGCACCACCGGCGATGTCTCATGCAGGCGCATGAGGTGTTTCCAGCTCAGCCGCACCGCGCGCGCCCACATGCCGGCGGCCTGCGCCCATTCCGACAGCGAAGCGGCCGATGGCACAGGCTCGCTCGGGGGGCCGCGGAACTCGTTCGGATCGAGTTCGATCCCGTGATAGCGGCCAGCCAGGACCATGGCCTGCAGCCGCGCGTGGAACTGCGCTTCGGGCCCGGCGCCGGACTCGGGCGTCCCGGATTCGACTCCTCCCCCACCGCCTGCACCCACAAGCGCCGCGGGCGGCACGGTATGCCCCTTAGGCCCGGAGATCGGTCCGTCGTTCATGTCCACGAGCAACCCCTTCCGAAACCGGGCCCGCCACGCCCCGGCGCGCCGACCCAAACATGCCTATGCGCGGCTAATCCTCACCGCTCGCTAAATGGCGCGGGAGACTATCCGTTGCGGGCATCGATCGGGCACTGCATTTTTTTGGCGCCCACCGTTTCGGGACAGACTATGCCCTCGGGGGCACCCGGAAAGCAACTTATCCTTGGTTTGGTGCCCGGATCAGGGACACCTGCGCGACATGCGGGCCCGCGACAGCCATTTCGCTCCGCCTTTTCGCCACGGCAAGCCGCTATGATACCAACCATTGAAGCTTCTGTACAATCGTTTCGATCGCTTTCGTCCCTTTGCCCGGCAACCCGCTGAGGCTGTTGGCACAAGGGGGGAGCGCACCGATAGTGTGACGCAGCCGGACCCAACGCGTCTATGATGCCGGCGCCCCGGTCGTTCGCCAGGTGATTGCCGAGCGGGCAAGACAGGCTGCAAAGCACGAGGACGATGCGGAATGACGGCACTTGAAGATACGGTTGACGCCTTCGTGCCAGGCCCCCGCATGGCGCTGGCGCCGCTGGGAACGGGGCGGTTGTCAGGCTACGCCTTCGCCGTCAAGGACCTGTTCGACGTCGCCGGCGCACTGACGACCTATGGCAACCCGGACTGGGCCTGCTCCCACCCGCCGGCGATCGCGACCGCGCCGGTGGTAACAACGCTGCTGCAGGCCGGGGCGAGGCTCGCCGGCAAGACCAAGACGGTGGAGCTCGCCTACGGCCTCACCGGCGAGAACGTCTGGCAGGGCACGCCCCTGAACCCCCGCGCGCCCGACCGCTTTCCCGGCGGTTCCAGTTGCGGGTCGGCCGCCGCCGTCGCCGCGTCGCTGGTGGATTTCGCGCTTGGCTCCGACACCGGCGGCTCGGTCCGCATCCCGGCCAGCTATTGCGGCCTGTTCGGCATCCGGCCGACCCACGGCGCGATCAGCCTGGCCGGCGCCCGCCAGCTCGCGCCGAGCCTCGACACCGCCGGCTGGTTCACCCGCACCGCCTCGCTGCTGGCCGGAATCGGCGAGGTGCTGCTGCCGGGCAGCCGCCAGGGATTCGACGGACCGCTGCTGCGCGTTGAGGAAGCCTGGGTGAACGCCCAGCCCGAGGTGGCCGAGGCACTGCGCCCGGCGCTGGAGCGGCTGGAGCAGCTGCGCGGTCGCGCCGTCGGCATCCGGCTGGCGCCCGAAGGCATCGACAGTTTCTTCGACCATTTTCGCGTGGTGCAGGCCGAGGAGGTCTGGGCCACGCTGGGCCCCTGGATCGAGGCCAACGCGCCGCGGCTCGGCCCCGGCGTGGAGGAGCGTTTCGCTGCCGCCAGGGCGATCGAGCCCGCCGTCGCCGCCAGGGGCCGCGCCTTCCGCCGGGTGCTGCAATCCCGCGTCGCCCCGTTGCTGGCCGGCGGCGCGGTGCTGGTCTATCCCACCAGCCCCTGCCCGGCGCCGCTGCTCACCGCCTCCCGCGAGGAGCAGGATCTGGTGCGCCAGGTCAGCATCGGGGTCACCGCGATCGCCGGGCTGTGCGGCCTGCCGGAGGTCACGCTGCCGGCCGCCACTGTGCATGGCGCGCCGGTCGGTCTGTCGCTGGTCGCTGGCCCCGGCCAGGACCGCGCGCTGCTGTCGTTCGCCTGCGACGCCGCCGAAATGCTCGGGCTGCCGGTATGATGCCTGTTGGGGCGCCGGCGGTTATGGTACCCGCAGGGCTGACGGTCCTCCCCTGTCGCGACGCCCTCACCTTTCAGGAAGAAAGGCCCCAGGAATGACGCCCATGCAGATCCGTGCCGCCACCGTGGCCGACCTGCCGGAGATCCAGTCGATCTATGCGCACCATGTGCTCACCGGCACCGGAACCTTCGAAGAAGCGCCGCCATCGGTGGAGGAAATGCAGGGGCGCTTTCGCGATGTGCTCGGCAGCGACTGCGCCTGGTTGGCGGCGACCGACGCCACCGGCATCCTCGGCTACGGCTACTACACGCGCTTCCGCAATCGATCGGCGTATCGGTATTGCGTCGAGGACAGCATCTACGTGCGCCAGGACGTGCGCGGCCAGGGGCTGGGCAAGGAACTGGTCGCGGCGCTGATCGAGGACGCGACCGAGCGCGGCATGCGCCAGATGGTGGCGGTGATCGGCGACTCGGAGAACGTCGGCTCGATCGGCGTGCATGCCAGCCTGGGATTCCAGGTGTCCGGCACGCTGCGCGGCGTCGGCCTGAAGTTCGGCCGCTGGCTGGACGTGATCTGGATGCAGCGCCGGCTCGGACGCGGCGACGTGGACCTGCCCGAGTAGTGCCGGCCGGTCAGCTTGCGCCATCCGCCGCTGCGGCGCCGCGGGCGGCGCCGGTCGCTTGTCCTCCCACCATGAACCACGCCAACTGACCATGAACGATGTCAGCAGGCCGATGCCAGGCGACGCCCTGGCCGGCGAGGACCATCGCGGTCCGCCGCTCTGGATGATGCTGGCCTACGGCTTCGTTGCCGGGCTGCCGCTGCCGCTGTCGGGCTTCACCTTTCGGCTGTGGCTGTCCGAGGGCGGCGTGTCGCTGGCCCTGATCGGGCTGACCGCGAATATCGGCCTGGCCTATTCGCTCAAGTTCCTCTGGGCGCCGGTGTTGGACCAGGCCGCACCGCCCGGACCGCTGCGGCGTTTCGGCCGCCGGCGCGGCTGGCTGCTGGTCGTGCAGCCGACGCTGGTGCTGGCCGCCGCGCTGCTGGCGCTGTCCGATCCGGCGGGGGCGCCGCTCGCCGCGATGGCGGCGGCCGCTCTGGTGGCGTTCCTGTCGGCGAGCCAGGACATCGTGGTGGACGCCTGGCGTATCGAGAGCTTCCCGCCGCGCCGGATGGGCGAGGCGATGGCCGCCTATGTCTGGGGCTATCGCATCGCCATGCTGATTGCCACCTCGGGCGCCATCGCGGCGGCCGGCAGCGTCGGCTGGCACGCCGCGTTGCTGGGCGTCGCCGCGCTGATCGCGCTCGGGGTGCCGGTGACGCTGCTGGCGTCCGAGCCGCTGGTTGCGGGACTGCCGGCCGCCACCGCCAGCCTCGCCGGACGCTTCCGGCGCGCGGTGCTGGACCCGCTGATCGAGTTCCTGTCGCGCCCCGGTGTGTTCACCATCCTGGCCTTCGTCGCGCTGTTCAAGCTGGGCGAGGCCATGGCGGGGATTATGACCGCGCCGTTCTACCGCGCGCTTGGCTTCAACCGCGATGCGATCGCCGCGGTCGGGCCGTTCTCGCTGGTCGGAACGCTGGCGGGCATCACCTTTGGCGGCTGGCTGGTGGCGCGGATCGGGGTCGGGCGCGCGCTGCTCTGGACCGGCTGGGTGCAGACGCTGGCGATGGGCATGTACCTGCTGCTGGCCTACTCCGCCGGCGAGCACCACGTGCTGTATGGCACCGTGCTGGCCGAGGCGTTTGCCCAGGGTATGGCCGACGCGGCCTTCCTCACCTACCTGTCGGGCCTCTGCTCGGTTGCGTTCACGGCGACGCATTACGCGCTGCTTTCCTCGCTGGCCGCGATCGCGGTCCACACGCTGGGCGGGTTCTCGGGCATTCTGGCCAACGCCGTCGGCTGGAAGTGGTTCTATGCCCTCTGCATGCTGGCCGCGTTGCCATCCATGGGCCTGATGCTGCGGCTGCTGCGCCGGCACCCGCCGGCAGAAAACGGGACGATCAGTGATTCGCCGCGGGCCGGGCAGCGGCGGGCCGGCAACGAGCGCTGA
>Ga0302157_10004664_pt1 | contig 14833 bp, 11 predicted proteins | sample I_Bog_N3_3_FD_193502 | JGI IMG/M metagenome (GOLD analysis project Ga0302157, IMG submission 193502) | Peat permafrost microbial communities from Stordalen Mire near Abisko, Sweden - I_Bog_N3_3 | ecosystem: Environmental > Terrestrial > Soil > Wetlands > Peat | place: Sweden: Abisko, Stordalen...
CGACGAGGCATTACTCCGCTCAAGCGCCGCCGAAACTGCCCAGGTGGATGATATTGCCGTCCGGGTCAGTGATCCAGGCTAGGCGCATCTCGCCGGCCAGGTGGATGTCGCCCTCGCGGTCCAGGCCCGGTATGTCGTAATGCTCGAACCGCGCGCCGCGCGCCTTCAGGTCCGCGACCGTCTGGTCGAACGCCGCGCCAAGCGGCCAGGTCACGCCGGTGGCCCGGTTGGTTCCGGCGAATTCAGACTCGTAGACCACCAGGACTGAGCGACCGGCTTGGTAGTTCTGCACCGATCCCATCGCGGCGCCGACGGGCTTGAGACCCAGAACGTCTTCATAGAACGGCCGGGCCTTGGCGAGGCTCCTGACGGCCAGGGTCGGATGAGCATCGATATCGGCGAGCATGGCGAAACTCCCTTTGCTTTCGGCCTAGCACGTTTGCGGGCAACAGGTTCCGATTGCGGTGGCGGTTCCAAGCCTATCGAAAACCGCCGCAGCGCTCCGGCGGGCAATGAGCGCTGTCTTTGCTCTCGCTCAGCCCAGGGCAGGGACACTCTACAAGCTCCTCGCCACCCTGAAGCCATGGTTGAAAGACCGCACGCCATTCAGGTGCCAGATGCGCCTGGCCGCCCGCAAATAGCTCGGATCGTTGAGCTTGGAGCCGCCGCGCAGGACGTGCTGGCCGCAATCGCCGGCGGTATTGGCCGAGCCGTCGGTCGGGGCGCCGGCATAGGTGTCGTTGGCGCAGTCCGCTGTCCAGGACCAGGCGTCGCCTGTCGTGTCGTAAAGGCCGAAGGGATTGGGCTTGAAGCGGCCGACAGGCGAGGTGAACACATAGCCGTCATGACAGGCGGTGTTGGCCGACAGCCGCGGCAAGCGCGCCTTGGCGTCCAAATCCGCCCCGTTGGCGTAGGCGCAGGCCGCCGCCGGGTCATCGCCCCACCAGTAGGCCGTTGTCGATCCCGCGCGGTTGACGTATTCGGCTTCGGCTTCCGACAGCAGCCGATAGGCGTGTCCGGTGGTCTTCGACAGCCAGGCGACATAGGCCTCCGCGTCGCCGTAGCTGATGCACACCGCCGGGTGATTGTCGGTCTGGTCGAATCCCACATGGCGCCAGTCGCGGCCGGTTCGGCTGTCCAGGCCGCCGCCTTCCATCGTCAGGCATTGGTCGCCCGCCTCATAATGGGTATCGGTCACGAACCGCGCGAACTCGCCCACGGTGACGAGGTATTTGCCCACCGCGAAGGCGTTGCCGATCCGCACCCGGTGACGCGGACCCTCGCTGTTCTGGTGGTTTGGTTCGGCGTCCGCCGAGCCCATGGTGAATTCGCCGGCCGGAACCACGATCATGTCCGGCAGGTCGGGGCCGTCCCATAACTCCGCGGGCGTCTCCGAGGCTGTCCAGGCCACGGGCGGCTTGTCGATGCCGGCGGCGTCAATGGCCGGCGTTCCGGCCAGGAGCGCCGCCGTTTTGGATTTGATGTCAGCGATCTCAACGTCGGGATCGCGATGAGCGGCCCGATAGGCGGCAAACCGCGCCTGCCGGTCCTTCAGCCAGGCGGCGGAGTCATCTGCCTTGGCGCCGGCGCCCGCGAGCGCCGAAAGGGCCAGGGCTGCCAGCAGGGCGCAATTCACCCTCGCGCAGCCCATCGTTCCTCCCCCGATTTGCGGCCTGCCCTATTTCGCCAGAAGGCTAGGACTTGAAGCTGGCGGCTGCAACCGGTCATCCGGCGGTGGCCCGAGCCCGCGGGCGGATCGCCTCCGGGCTCGGGCTTCGCCGGCCATCGGCGCCCCAGCTAGAAGTGAACCTTCACCGTTCCGCCGAACGTCCGCGGATTGCCCGGATAGCCCTGGACGATGCCTGTCGACTTCGTCAGGCCAAGCAGGTTGATGTAATAGGGCGTGTTCAGCAGATTTTCAGACCAAAGCTGCACATCGACTGAATCCTTGCGGAGCAAGGTCCCCACCCTGAGGTTGAGCAGGGCGTAAGGATCCATGTCGGCCGCCGGATCCAATGTGATCGTTGTATTCTGCTCGGAGCGCCAGTTGACGTCGAACACTACATAGCTGGTCGTTTCCGGCACGATCTCGCGTGAATATTCCGCTGTCAGGTCGCTCGTCCATTTCGGGGCCCAGGCCACTTGCCGACCGGTCAGGTCGCAGCTCAGAGCGGTGGATTCGGCGGGGCAGACCGAATTGTGGAACGAGGCGTAGGTGGCCAAATCATAGGCCAAGAAGCCTTTCAGATGCAGGCCGCCCGGCAGCCAAGCCTCGCTTTCCAGCTCCGTCCCTTCCGATCGCTCGGCGCCGACATTGGCCAGGAACTTGGTGGCGGTATTGCCGACACCAATGGATTCGTTCGCCTGGGCGTTCTGCACAAGAGTATCGAACACGGTCAGGTTCAGCAGCAGGCGATGGTTCAGCCATTCGCTCTTGACCCCGGCTTCCCAATTGTCGGTCGTTTCGCCCAGGATGTCCTGGGTGGCGCCGTGGGCGATGGCCGAGGCGACGCCTGGGTCGGGATTGGTCGCGTTCTCGGGGAGTAGATTGAAACCCTTGGACTTATAGCCGCGTGAGAACTGCAAGTAGGCCATCACGTCGGGCGTGAAGTGGTAATTGACCGCGACTTGGCCCGAAAGGGACGAGTCGGTGACAGAATCGTTGGCCTGTCCGAGTTGGGCGTTGGCGCCGGCGGCGGACATGACGTTGATCTGGGCGGCGTTGAGCCCGCCGGGGTTGGAGGTCACCACCCCGTCATAGTCCATCTTCTTCTCTTCCCACGTTTGCCGCAGGCCCACGTCCAGCGACCATTTGCGCTCCGCATCCGGATGCCAGCTGGTGTTGGCGAATATCGCCTGGGTATCGGTGTGGAAATGGGCGCGCGAGGCGATGCCGAAGCCCGTCAGCGCGTTCACATAGGCGCCATTCGCCCAGGTCTTGGCGCCGATATTGGGAAAAGCCGTGGTCGAGGGGTTGGCCGCCCAGATATTGTACTGGTTGCCGAACTGAATGCGGGAATCCACCTGCAGCAGCTGGTGGGAGAAAAAGGTCCCGACCACCGACTCGAACGGGCCTCCTTTGCGCGAGGCCCAGCGCGCCTCTTCGGACCACTGGGTTTCCGTGTTGCACGAGCCGTAGTCGGGCAGGGCGTTCAGCTGTGTGTAGTCGTTGTCGTTGTTCGTGTAGCAGGACCAGGCTTGGTAGGCGGAAATTGAGGTCAGCGATCCGGCGTCGCCCAGATCGTAATCGGCCTGGCCGCTGACGAAGTTGGAGTGGGTCACCGCGTTCAGCGTCGAGTTGATGTTGATGTCTCGATTGGATGCCGTGCCCGTGGTCAGGGTGTAACCGGCCGCGGCCATGCGCGCCTGCAGGGCGGCGGGGTTGTAAACCGACAGGGTCACCGGCGAGATCGTATTGAACGCTTGGCTGCCCACCGCGCCGATCACCCGAACCGTCAGCTTGTCGGTGACATTGCCCAACACCTGCAGCCGAACGCCTTCGCCTTGGCGGGCGTTGGCGTTCGCGCCGCCGGGATCGAGGTTGGGATAGGTCCCTTGCATGTCGCTATAGAAAGCCGACAGCCGCACGGCGACCTTGTCGGCGATCACCGGGCCAGTGACGCTGGCCTTGAACTGCTCATCGCCGTAATTGCCCCCGGTGGCTTCGGCCGCGAGTTGTGGCGTGAAGCTGGGCGCCTGGGTGGTGATCAGCACCGCGCCCGCGGTGGTGTTCTTGCCGAACAGGGTGCCCTGCGGGCCGCGCAACAGGTCGATCTGGGCGATGTCGTTGAAGTCGCCGGAAACCATCCCTGGTCGGCCTGTATAGACCCCGTCGATGAACACGCCGACCGAGCTGTCGATGCCGTCGGTGTTAAAGCCGTTGTTGCCTATGCCGCGGATGCCGAGATTGAGTTGCTTGGGGTTGGTCAGATAGACGGAAAAAGACGGAAACTTGTATTGAAAGTCATCGAAGCTGACCATGTTCTGACGGGCCAGTTCCTGGGTGGTCAGCACGGTGATCGGCACGGGAACCTGCTGCACGTTCTCGGCGCGCTTCCTCGCATAGACGGTCACCGTCTCGATCTGGTCGGCGGCGGGCGCCGTGGCCACCGCCGCGTCGGTGTCGGCCCGCGCCTCTGAAGCTCCTAACATCAGGCCGCTAGACAGCAGGAAAGCAACGCCGCTGAAGTAGCGGGTTTTACGGTTACCGTTGATCATGATTTGACTTAGCCCCTACAGCAAAAATTAGGACAGGGGCGACATACTGCAAACAGAATACACACTACATATCCGTTTGTGCGAATGCTATAAGCAGATTAGCCCCGGATTGGGATCGAATTGTCTTTTATTGGCTTGTATATAAGTCAGACAGCCAAGAAATGACCCCATATCAGCTGTGCTTAGAGGCGATTTGCATCGGTTTTATTACAGTTATATGGCGGAAGGGCGAATATGCCGGGAGCCGCGCCTCTCACTCGGATGCATAGGGCGCACGGGCGGCCGCTGGCTCGAGCCCGTCAGTTTTCCCGCACCACCTTGAGCACCGCCGCGCCGTAATGCTCCAGCTTGCTCTGTCCAACGCCGTTGGCCAGGGCCAGGTCGGCGAGGGTGGCGGGGCGCAGGAGGGCGATGTCGGCCAGGGTTCGGTCCTGGAAGATGACATAGGGCGGCACGCGCTGCTCGGCGGCGGTCTCGCGTCGCCAGGCGCGCAGGGCTTGGAACAGGGGTTGGTGCTCGGGCGCCAGCAGGGCCGCGGCCTCGCGGGTGCGCTTGCGCGGGCGGCCGGAACGGGTGGTGGGATCGAAATTTTCCGGCGGCCTGCGCACGCTGACCTTCCGCTCGCCGCGATAGACCGCCCGCACGCCGTCGGCCTCGCCCAATCCGATCAGCGGTCTGCCGTCGTTTGGGTCTTCCCTTAGCAGTCCCTCGAATAGCAGCTGGTCGACCAGTTCGCGCCATCCGGCGGGGCTCAGTTCACGGCCCACGCCCCAGGTGGATAGGGCGGTTTCATGGGGCGAAGGGTCCTTGGTCTTGCCCAGCAGATGGTCGATTAGCCGTCCGCGCCCCACGCGCCCGCCCAGCCTGTGCGCCGCCGACAGGGCCTTTTGCGCGGCCAGGGTGGCGTCCACCGCTTCTGGCGGGTCCAGGCACACATCGCACTGGCCGCAAGGCTCGACCTGCGTCTCGCCAAAATAGCGGCGCACGGCGGCGGCGCGGCAAACGAAGCCGTCGAGCAGGGCGTAGAGCTGGCGCACCTTGCGCACCTGGCCCTGTTTGACGCTGTCCGGCGCCTCGCGACTGTCGATCCGGCGCAGGGCCCATGCCATGTCCGAGGCGCCGTATAGGGTTATGCCCTCGGCCGCCTCGCCGTCGCGACCGGCGCGCCCGATCTCTTGCCAGTAAGCCTCGATGGCGGCGGGCGGATCGGCGTGGATCACATAGCGCACGTCCGGCTTGTCCACCCCCATGCCGAAGGCGATGGTCGCCACCATCACCGCTTCATCGGCATTGAGGAAATGCATCAGGCGTTGCTGGCGCATGCGCCGTTCCAGGCCCGCGTGATAGGCCACCGCCGGCACGCCCTCCGCCTGCAGTTTTTCTGCGATCCGTTCGGTTCCCTCGCGCGAGCCGGAATAGATCACGCCGCACTGCCCGCGGCGGGCCTTGACCAGCTCGATCACCCGGTTGTCCGAGCGCCCTTGCTTGCGCTCGGCCGACAGGCGCAGCTCGGGGCGGGCGAAGCTGGCCACGAATTCGCGCGCGCCGCCCAGGCCCAATTCCGCGCGAATGTCATCGCGGGTGCGCGCATCGGCCGTGGCGGTCACCGCCAAGCGCGGAACGCCCGGAAAAATCTCCGCCAAGCGCCCGAGCATGCGGTACTCGGGCCGGAAATCGTGGCCCCACTGGCTGACGCAGTGGGCCTCGTCGATGGCGATGAGCGACAGGGGATGGCGGGCCAGCCGCTCCAGCATCATCGGCTGCATCAGACCTTCGGGTGACAGGTAGAGCAGATCCAGCTCGCCCGCCTCGATCTGCCGCCAGATGGCCGAGCGCTCGTCCAGACTGGTGTCGGAATCCAGCCGTGCGGCGGCCACCCCGGACTGCTGCAGACCCGCCACCTGATCGGCCATCAGGGCGATCAGCGGCGAGACCACCAGCCCGACGCCGGGGCGCATCATGGCGGGGATCTGGTAGCACAGGCTCTTGCCGCCGCCGGTGGGCAGCACGGCGACGGCGCCGCGTCCGGCCAGCAGTTCCTCGATCACCTCGCCTTGCAGGCCGCGGAAATCAGCGTGGCCGAAAGTGCGGCGCAGGATTTGGCGCGCGGCGTCCAGACCGGCGGGCGCGGCGTCGGGTTCGGCAAGCTGGAGGGAATCGTGGGTCACGCCGACAGAATGGGGCATCCGACGCGGCGGCGCGAGGGGCGCGCGCTAAATGCGGCGGGCGGATTGGCCCTTAAGTTCATGGCGAGCAGTTTTGCTCAGTCCCCAGCCAACTCAAGGCTCGCCTGCGGCGACCGCGCAGCGGCGGCCCGAAAGGGCCGGCCTTGACTTGGCTGGGGACTGAGCTCCGATCTCACCATGGGCTTCAGGGCTAGTCGGCTTTCTCTCGACAGCCCCCAATAACAATTCCCGGTTATTTCGGCTGGGCCGTCGTCCGCAGATACGGCTTGTGCGTCACGAAGCCCGGGAACAGCGTCTTGGCGTCCTCGTCGCTGACCGCGGTGGTGATGATGACGTCCTCACCCTGCTTCCAGTCGGACGGCGTCGCCACCTTGTGCTTGGCGGTGAGCTGCATGGAATCGATCACCCGCAGGATCTCGTCGAAGTTGCGCCCCGTGGTCATGGGATAGGCGATCAATAGCTTGATGCGCTTGTCCGGCCCGATAATGAAGACGTTGCGCACAGTGGCGTTGTTGGCTGGAGTGCGGCCGTCCGATGAGCCGGGCTCGTCGGCCGGCAGCATGCCGTAGAGCTTGGACACCTTCAGGTCGGTGTCGCCGATCATGGGATAGTTGGGCGCGGTTCCCTGCGTTTCGGCGATGTCCTTGGACCATTTGGCGTGGTTCTCAACCGGGTCCACCGACAGGCCAATCACCTTGACGCCGCGCTTGTCGAACTCCGGCTTGAGCCTGGCCACCGCGCCCAGTTCGGTGGTGCACACCGGGGTGAAGTCCTTGGGGTGGGAGAACAGCACGACCCAGCTGTCCCCGGCCCAGTCGTAGAAGTGGATCGGGCCCTCGGTGGTTTGCGCGGTGAAATCCGGGGCTGCGTCGTTGATCTGCAGAGGCATGGAAATCGCTCCTGGGGCTGCCAATGGGCGCGACCTTGCCCCAAAGGCGAAAGGCCCGCCACAGGAGAAAATCTAACGATCGATGAAGGCAAGGCCGTCAGGCGGGAGGCTTAGGGCGGACTTTCCGGCACAAAGCCCACGGGCAGAAAACCGTGCAGGAAGGACTCCACGGCCACGGCCACGGGCCCCGAAATCATTCGCTTGCCCGCTTCCATTTCGCGCACGCGCTTTTCGCCCTGTGAGCGGTCCCCGGCCAGACGCAGGGCGCGGGCCATGTCAGAGGGGCTCCATCCCAGTGCTTCGCGCGCCTGTCTCAGGTGGGGGCCGGTAACGATCATCAAACTCTCCAGGCGCGCACAAGCGCCGCTGGCGAACCGAAGTGCCCTTTCGCAGCGCGAAGATCAACCGGCTGTCGAGCGAGCGCGGCGTTTTTACCCCTGCCTTGAGGACCCGGCCAAGTCAGCGCGCACGGGGTTGCCTGCATTTCGCCATGTTTTTGGCCAGGACTGTCGTTAAGCCTGACTAAGACGGGCTGATGCATGGGGGGATGTTCAATATGAAGCTGTGCGCCCTGTTGATGATAGCGGCGATGGCTGGTTTGGCCGGGGCCTCCCACGCCCAGGCCCCAGCGGGCGGCTCGGCGACAGCCATCCCCGCGCCTTCCGGTCCCGCAGGCCCGTGGAGTCACGGGGGCGACCGGCGCGCGGCCATGGATGCGGCCAGGAAGGCCTGTCAGGCGGATATGCAGACCCTATGCGCGGGCAAGACCGGCCATGACGCCATGATCTGCATGCGCGACAATCGCGACAAGGTCAGCCCCGCATGCAGGGACGCCATCGCCAAGGTCCGCCATCACCGTCACTGGTTCCACCGCGGCTGGTTCCGGCGCGGCCCAAACGGCTTCGGACCGGGCGGACCGGGTTTCGGCGCTCCCTCGCCTGAAATGAAGGCGGCGAGGGAGGCCGCGAAAACGGCGTGCGAGCCGGATATGAAAGCGCTTTGCGCGGGCAAGACCGGTCGCGACGCCAGGATGTGCCTGCGCGAGAACCGTGACAAGGTCAGCCAAGTCTGCAAGGACGCCAGGGCCAAGGCCCGCCGCCCGCATGGGCCCGGCCAAGGAAGGGACCGTTGGAGACCGCCTCCGGGGCCCCCGGCGGCCTCGCGCTAGCGGGTCGCGCGCCGGTCGCCCGGGGCGCCGCCGACATCCCGTTTTTCACCGGATTGCCTGACGCTCGGCGCCTGCTATGGTCCGAGCCAACAGGGATTCGCGCCCTTCGGCAGCGTCGCGGCAGGCGGCCGGTGCGACAATGCATACAAGCGCCTCGCCTTGCTTGCGCCACCGTCGGGCGACAAGAGACCACCCTTGGAGCGCGAAGCATCTAGGCAAATGGCCGATTTCGTTTTCCACGATCCATCCGGACGCCGGGCCCGTCGCGTAGGCTTGGCCATCGGACTGATCCTGTCCTTCATCGCGGCTATGGGCGCGGGCTTCGCCGTGACCTTGGCCATGGCGCCTCATCTGCCGGATGTGCGGCTGAAGGACCCTCGGGTCCTGTCGGCGCTGCACCAGGAAACCGTGCGCCGGCATCTCATACGCCCCACTTGGACCCGTGTTCCAAGGCCCGGCGTCCTGAAGTCCGCCGCCGCCGGCGCCGTGCGGCCCCTGACGGTGGCCTTCTATGTCACCTGGGACCCCGAATCGCGCCAGTCGCTGGCCGATCACATCAACAAGATCGATGTGGTGGCGCCGCAATGGCTGCAGCTGAGCGGTTCAGGCGGCGGCATGACGCTGATCGACGATCCCCAGGCCGAGGCCATCATCGCAGGGGCGTCCAAGCCGCCCTCGGTGCTGCCGGTGATTTTCAACTTCAATTCCCAGGAACAGCGCTGGGACGGCGTCCTGGGCTCGGCCCTGGTGCTCAATCCGGCCGCCCGCAAGGCGATGATCGATCGGCTGGTGGATCTGGCCAACAAGCGCGGCTTCGCCGGCTATGTCATGGACCTCGAGGAGCTAAGCCCGCAGGCGCTGCGGGTCTATCCGGCCTTTCTGGCCCAGGTGCGGGCCGCCCTTCGCCCGCTCGGACGCGAACTGTGGGCCACCGCGCCGCTGGACGAGGACCAGCCCTGGCCGCTGAAAACTCTCCAGGACAATTGCGACGCCCTGGTGCTGATGGCGTTCGACGAGCATTACCAGACCGGCGATCCCGGCCCGCCCGCCTCCCAAAGCTGGTTCCAGGCGCACGTCAGCCAGGAGCTGCGCCGTCTGGACCCCAACCGCACCATCGTGGCGCTGGGCAACTACGGCTATGATTGGCCCAAGGAAAAGGGCGCCAAGAGGTTCGACGCGGCCGACCCCCTGACCTTCAGCGAGGCCATGGTGCGGGCCAACGATTCGGGCGTGGACATCGATTACGACTCCGACGCCCTCAATCCGCATTTCGGCTACACCGACGAGGACGACGGCGAGGAGCACGAGGTCTGGTTCCTGGACGCGGCGACCCTGTTCAACCAGATCAAGGTGGTGGACGCCTGGCGACCGCGCGGCTACGGCCTGTGGCGCCTCGGCGCGGAGGACCCGGGCGTCTGGACGATTTTCGGACGGGGCTATGGCCGCGCCGACACGAGCGGCCTGGCGATTCTGCCGGGCGGGACCGAGCCGGACTTCGACGGCACCGGCGAGGTGCTCAAGGTCACGGCCACGCCCAAGGACGGCAAGCGCAGCCTGACCATAGATTCCGCCACTGGACTGATATCCGACGAAAACTACGACGTCGTGCCGACCGGCTATGTGATCGAACGCTATGGCGCCCAGCCCGGCAAGGTGGCGCTGACCTTCGACGACGGTCCCGATCCGCGCTGGACGCCCAAGATTCTCGACATTCTCAAGCGCAAGCAGGCCAACGCCACCTTCTTCGTGATCGGCCAGAACATGGCCGACTGGCCGGGTCTGGTGAAGCGAGAGATCGCCGAGGGGAATGTGGTGGGCAACCACAGCTACACCCACCCCAACATCGGGGCCATTTCCACGCCCCAGGTGGATCTGGAGCTGAACGCCACGCAGAGGCTGTTCGAGGTGGTCACGGGCAAGTCCATGCGCCTGTTTCGCCCGCCCTATTTCGGAGACGCCGAGCCATCCACCCCGGCTGAAATCACGCCCCTGCTCAAGGCCCAGGCGCTGGGCTATCTGATCGTGGGTCTGCGCATCGATCCCGACGACTGGAAGAAGCCCGACCCGACGCACATCATAAACACGACCATTCAGCGGCTTGCCGACACCAACCCGGACACCGGCGGCCAGGTGGTCCTGCTCCACGACTCCGGCGGCGACCGCAGCCGGACCGTGGCGGCGCTGCCGCAATTGATCGATCAGCTTCGGGCCCACGGCTATCAGCTGGTGACCATCGCCGACCTGGCGGGCATGACCCCGGCCCAGGCCATGCCGCCCACCCAGCGCGACATCGTCGAACTAACCCTGGACCGGATCGGCTTCGGCTTCGTGCATGGAGTGGACGTGTGCATCTACACCCTGCTCGTCACCGCCATCGCGCTGGGGCTGGCGCGGTTGGCGTTCCTGTCGAGCCTGGCCCTGTGGCGCCGATTCACCTCCCCGCCTCCGCCGCCCATGATGGATCCCGCGACCGGCCCGCTCGTCAGCGTGCTGATTCCCTGTTTCAACGAGGAGAAGGTGATCGTCGCCTCAACGGCGCGAATCCTGGCGTCGGACTGGACCAATATCGAGGTGCTGGTGTTGGACGACGGGTCCACGGACAACACCGCGGCCGAGGTCGAGAAGGCCTTCGGCGGTGACGCGCGCGTGCGGCTGATGCGCTTTGCCAACGGGGGCAAGGCGCACGCCCTCAACAACGGGCTGGCCGTGGCCCAGGGCGAAGTGGTCGTCGCCCTGGACGCCGACACCTTGTTTCCCAAGACCACCATCGGCCGCCTGGTGCGCTGGTTCCAGGATCCGCAGATCGGCGCGGTGGCCGGCAACGCCCTGGTCGGCAATCGCCTGAACATGGTCACGCGCTGGCAGGCGCTGGAATATGTCACCGCCCAGAACCTGGAGCGCCGGGCCCTGGACGCGCTCGGCGCCGTCACGGTGGTGCCGGGCGCGGTGGGCGCCTGGCGGCGCGCGGCGCTGGAGTCGCTCGGCGGCTATCCGCCCGACACCCTGGCCGAGGACCAGGACTTGACCATCGCCGTGCAGCGCGCCGGCTGGAAGGTGGACTTCGACTCCGAGGCGCGCGCCTACACCGAGGCGCCGGACACGGTCGCGGGCCTGCTCAAGCAGCGCTTCCGCTGGTCCTTCGGGACCCTGCAGTGCCTTTGGAAGCACCGCGAGGCCCTGTTTGACCCGCGCCGCCCGGTGCTGGGCTTCGTGGCCCTGCCGCAGATCTGGCTATTCCAGATCATCCTGGCCGTGGCCTCGCCGCTGGTGGACTTGGCGGCCATCTGGTCGATTATCTCCGCGATCATGGCCCACTATTCGCATCCGGTGGAGTGGTCCTCCGACGATCTGGTGCGCGAGCTGCTCTACTGGACCGCCTTCACCATGGTGGACCTGTCGGCCGCCGCCCTGGGCATGGCCCTGGAGAAACGCGCGCCCTGGTGGGACATCATCTGGCTGCCCGTGCAGCGCTTCGGCTACCGGCAGATGATGTACTATGTGGTGGTCAAGGCGGTGCTGACGGCCCTGCGCGGCCCGCGCGTGACGTGGGGCAAGCTGGAGCGAAGGAATACCGCGGTGGCGGGGGCGGCTTAGCGCTTAGCCAGCGCTCAATCTCCGCCGTCGAAAGCACGCGCGCCATGCGATCGACGGAGCGGCGCGGCGGTTCAGTATAAAGCGTCCTTCCCCTCAAAGAGGATGGGGCTCAGCTGGCCTTGGCCACCTGGGGATCGCCGTGGGCGGTGGCCTGCAGGATCGATCGCTCGGTCCCGTAAAGCCGTGCGGCGGTGAGGATCCCGGTGGCGTAGGCGCCGGTGTCCAGCCCCAGGCGATGCTCACCCAGGAAAGGCTCGGCCTCCGGGGTGTGGCCATGCACCACGATCTTGGGAAAGGCGCGGGTCTCCTCGAGGAACTCGTCGCGAATCCACAACAGATCCTTCTCGTTCTGCCGCTCGATGGGCACCCCGGGTCTCAGACCCGCGTGCACGAAGACATAATCGCCGTACTCGGCGTAGAGCTCCAGCCCTTGCAGGAAGCGGACGTGCTCGGCGGGAAGCGCCTCGGCCAGGGCCACGCTGGCCTGGCTCCAGATATCGGTGGGGATCCGCGTTTGCGGGGCGGCCACGCCATAGGACACCAGGGTCGCGGCGCCGCCCTGCGCCACCCAGCCAGGCCCGACCTCCGGATCGTCCAGGAACCCGAGCATGGCCTGTTCGTGATTGCCCTTGAGCGCCCTCAGCTCCACGCCGGGAACCGTGGAGAGGCCGATCAGGCAGTCGATCACGCCGCGCGAATAGGCGCCTCGATCGATGTAGTCGCCAAGAAAAACAAGCACCGTATCGCCCGCGTCATCCACGGCGGCCGCGTCCTCGGCGATCTGTCCCAGCAGGTCTTCCAGCAGGTCCAGGCGCCCGTGCACGTCGCCGACGGCGTAGACCAAGCGGCCGTCCGTGGAGGGCGCATGTCCCAGCGCCCGGTGTTTCTTGGCTCCGAAGCCGAACAACCGAAATTCTCCCGCACTAAAAGCTCACGCCCTGGCGTTTTACCACCTTGGCGATCGTCATCATCATAACCTTCAAGTCGAACATAAGGCTCCGACGGTTTAAATATTCCTCGTCCAGGCGCACTTTTTCCGCAACCGCCAGTTCGTCTCGGCCATTGACCTGCGCCCAGCCCGTCAAGCCAGGGCGCAGGGCGTCCACCCCCTTACGCATGCGCGAGGCGATCAGATCATCCTGATTGAACAGGGCCGGGCGCGGCCCGACCAGGCTCATCCGGCCCGCCAGGACGCTGAAAAGCTGGGGCAACTCGTCCAGGCTGGAGCGGCGCAGAAACCCGCCGATCGGCGTCAGCCAACGGTCCGGATCGGTCATCAGATGGGTCGCCACCTGCGGCGCGTCGATGCGCATGGTGCGGAACTTGGGCATTGGAAACAGGCGGTTGCCGCGCCCCACGCGCTTGGACCAATGGATCGCCGGGCCCGGCGAGGTCAGACGGACGGCGGCGGCCAGCAGCAGCATGGGGATGGCGAGGATCACCAGCGCGATTCCTGAAACAAGGATGTCCAGGGCGCGCTTTGCGACGTCTGAGGATTTTTTGGGCAAAGGGATGATCCGCTCGTACCGGCCACGCCGAAGTGAGTGGATCATAACCGCAAAGGCCTGCGGCTCGACAATCGGAACGCGGAAGGCTAACTCGGCGGTCCTCAAAAGGGTTCAAACGATGACCGACGCCCCGGCCCAGCCCTACGCCGGCCCCAAACGCATCCTGTCCGGGGTGCAGACCTCCGGCGCGCTTCACCTGGGCAATTACCTGGGCGCCCTGGTCAAGTTCGTGCGCCTGCAAGATCAGGCCGAATGTTTCTATTTCCTGGCCGATCTGCACGCCATCACCGTGTGGCAGGACCCGGCCAAGCTGGCGGGCCAGATGCGCGAAGTGGCGGCGGCCTACATCGCCTCGGGCGTGGACCCGGACAAGGCGGCGATCTTTCCTCAGTCCGCCGTGCCCGAGCATGTGGAGCTGGCGTGGATCTTCAACTGCGTGGCGCGGCTGGGCTGGCTCGACCGCATGACCCAGTTCAAGGAAAAGTCCGGCCAGCACAAGGAGCGCTCGTCGGTCGGGCTCTATACCTATCCGGTCCTGCAGGCCGCCGACATCCTGGTGTACAAGGCCACGCATGTGCCGGTGGGCGAGGACCAGAAGCAGCATCTGGAGCTGACGCGCGACATCGCCCAGAAGTTCAACAACGACTTCGAGGCGCCGGGCTTTTTCCCGCTGACCGAGCCTGTGATCGACGGCCCCGGCGCGCGCGTGATGTCCCTGCGCGACGGAACGGCCAAGATGTCCAAGTCCGACCCCTCGGACCAGTCGCGCATCAACCTTCTGGATGAGCCCGACGCCATCGCCCAGAAAATCCGCAAGGCCAAGACCGACCCCGAGCCCCTGTCCGATACGGTGGAGGGCCTGAAGGATCGGCCGGAGGCGGACAATCTGGTGGGCATCTACGCCGCCCTGGCCGGGCTGACGAAGATCGAGGTTTTGGCTGAATTCGGCGGCAAGGGTTTTGGAACGTTCAAGCCGGCCCTGGCCGACCTGGCGGTGTCCAAGATCGGCCCCATCGGCGCGGAAATGCGCCGCCTGCTGGCCGATCCGGCCGAGATTGATCGGGTGCTGCTCAAGGGCGTGGACAAGGCGCGGGCCGTGGCGGGACCGGTGGTGGCCGAAACCAAGCGCCTGGTGGGTTTCTGGTCGCCGGGGCGCAATAGCTAGCGCCCGCCTCGCAGCCTTACATCCGCTCATCCCCGCGAAAGCGGGGACCCAGGAGTGTCCAGAATGCACTTCGCGGGAAAGGGCTGGGCCCCTCCTTTCGCGGGG
>Ga0302157_10004665_pt1 | contig 14831 bp, 15 predicted proteins | sample I_Bog_N3_3_FD_193502 | JGI IMG/M metagenome (GOLD analysis project Ga0302157, IMG submission 193502) | Peat permafrost microbial communities from Stordalen Mire near Abisko, Sweden - I_Bog_N3_3 | ecosystem: Environmental > Terrestrial > Soil > Wetlands > Peat | place: Sweden: Abisko, Stordalen...
TCAGAGGCGGGTGCGGAAAGCGTTCATCGAGGTACTCAATGATCACGCGCGAGTCGTACAGCACCAGGTCGCGGTCCACCAACGTCGGCAGGCTGTGGTATGGATTCAGGTCGAGCAGGTCCTCGGGATAGCGTCCTGGCACGACGTTGATGATTTCGATCTCGACGCCCTTCTCCGCCAGCACGATGCGCGTGCGATGGCTGTAGGGCTGATCGGGCGCTGAAAACAGCGTCATGATCGAGCGGCGGCTTGACACTAATCAGATCTCCCCGCCAACAGCGGCGCGTGCTGCCGGCCCCCAAGGTTTGCGCGCACGCACGGCACTGTCAATGCACGTCTTTCCAATACTCTTTCTTGAGCGCCCAGGCAAACGCCGACAGCAGCAGCAGGAACAGTACCACCCACAGGCCGATGGAGCGGCGTTCGACCTGCGCCGGATCACCGACGTAGTCGAGGAAATTGACCGTATCGCGCACGAATCCGTCGTACTGCTCCGCTGTCAGGGTGCCCGGCGAGATGGTGTCGAAGTGATCAAACACCTGCTCGGAGATTGCGTTAGCGCCGCTGCCGCTCTTGACCTCGCGAAACACCGCCGCCTTGACACCCTCCAGATCCGACAGCACCGCGGGCATCGCGGTCAGCGGATAGGCCAGGTTGTTGCTGCGCGTCTGGCGGCTCGGATCGGAATAGTAGCTCTTCAGGTACTGGTAGATGTAGTCCGGGCTGCGCGAGCGCGCGATCAGCGACAGGTCCGGCGGCACCTTGCCAAACCAGACGACCGCATCGGCCGCGGGCATCGCGCTAGTGATGTAGTCGAGATTGGTGCTGCCCGGAGGCACCAGGTTCGCGTTGAGGACACTGGTAGGAATGTGCATGTCGTCCGCCATGCGCTGGTAGCGCATGTATTTCAGCGAATGGCAGCCGTTGCAGTAGTTCATGAAATTGCGAGCGCCGCGCTGCAGCGACTCGGTATCCGCCACCGAATTGTCCGCGCGCCATGCTTCCCACTTCACTGCGGTGCCGCCCTCGGCGCCTGTGGCCGCCGGCTCCGCAGCCAGCGCCAGCGGTGCGCCTAGCAGCAGGAGCAGCCAGGCGGCATGTCTGCCGATGCTTGCCCTACCCATGGTAGTTGACCCGCTCGGGCACCGGCTTGGTCCCACCCATGCGCGAATAGAACGGCATCAGCCAGAAGAACGCGAAGTACGGCACCACGAAGATGCGCGTGATATTCAAATAAGGCTGCTGCGCCGGCATCAGCCCCAGGTACATGAGCGCCAGGAACGAAATCGTGAATAGCCCCAGGAACACCTTGGAGATCCAGTTGCGATAGCGGATCGAACGCACCGGGGAGCGGTCGAGCCACGGCAGGAAGAAGAACGACACCACCGCGACCAGCATCAGCAGCGCCCCCAGGCGCTGGCTCGGCACCGCGCGCAGGATGGCGTAGTACGGCGTGAAGTACCACGACGGCGAGATCGGGTCGGGCGTCGATAGCGGGTTGGCCGGCTCGAAGTTCGCCTTCTCCAGGAACAGGTCGCCAAAGGTCGGCACGAAAAACACCACGATCGCCATCAGCGTCAGGAAAACACCCACGCCGAAGATATCCTTCACCGTGTAGTAGGGATGAAACGGGATGCCGTCGAGCGGATGCCCCTTGGCATCCTTCTTCGCCTTGATCTCGATGCCGTCCGGATTGTTCGAGCCGACCTCGTGCAGCGCCACCAGGTGCAGTGCCACCAGCAGCAGCAGCACCAGCGGCACCGCCACCACATGCAGCGAGAAGAAGCGATTCAGCGTTGCATCGGCGATGCCGTAGTCGCCGCGGATCCACTCCACCAGCCCGGGGCCGATGAACGGGATGGTGCCGAACAGGTTGATGATCACCGTCGCCGCCCAGAACGACATGTTGCCCCATGGCAGCACGTAGCCCAGGAAGGCCTCGGCCATCAGCGCCAGGTAGATGATCATGCCGAACAGCCACAGCAGTTCGCGCGGCGCCTTGTACGAGCCGTACAGCAGTGCGCGATACATGTGCAGGTAGATCACCAGGAAGAACGCCGAGGCGCCGGTCGAGTGCAGGTAGCGGATCAGCCAGCCGTACGGCACCTCGCGCATGATGAATTCGACCGAGTCGAACGCCGTCGCCGCGCCGACCTTGTAGTACATCGTCAGGAAAATGCCGGTCAGCAGCTGCATCACCAGCACCAATAGCGCCAGCGAGCCGAAGAAATACCAGATGTTGAAGTTCTTCGGTGCGTAGTAGTCGAGCAGCTGGCTGCGCATGAATGAATCCACCGGCAGGCGCTGGTTGATCCATCCCCACAGACCGGCCTTCGCGGGCGCGCGCAGGGCGGGCTTACTCAAGGTATCAGGCGTCATCAGGCAGCTCCTTGTGTCGCGGTGCCATCGACGCCGATAACCAGCGCGTCCTTGCTGCTGAAACTATACGGCGGCACCGTCAGGTTGGTCGGGGCCGGCGAACCGTCAAACACCCGGCCGGCCAGGTCGAAGCGCGAACCGTGGCACGGGCAGCGAAAGCCGCCCGGCCAGTCAGCGCCCAGCACCGGGTCACCGGGATCGAAAAACTGCTTGGGCAGGCAGCCCAGGTGCGTGCAGATGCCGATCAGTACCAGCACGTCGGCACGGCGCGCACGCATTTCGTTGCGTGCGTAGTCGGGCTGAATGGAATTCTCGGATTTCGGATCCTTCAGCCGTGTGTCGTTCTGCGGCAGCTTGTCGACCATTGCCGGGTCGCGGCGCACGATGTAGATGGGCTTCAGCCGCCAGGTCGGCGTGATCATCTGGCCGACCGCAAGCTTTGACAGATCCACCTCCACCGGAGCACCCAGCGCCCTGGCGCGCTCGGACGGCGCCCAGGAGGCAGCGAACGGAATTGCTGCCAGCACGACGCCGACGCCGGCGGTCGCGCCGGTGGCCGCGATCAGAAACTTCCTGCGGCCCGGGTCGATATCCGGCGACGGTTGACCGGCAACTGCACCGACTTCAGTCATTGGTTACTCACTCTCTAAAATATAGGGGGCCGCGCGCGCCAAATGTCCCGTCACGATTGGATCGCTACATAAACTAACGGGAAGTATCGCATTATACACATCCGATCGGGCCCGCTTTGGCCTCCGCTAACATGAACAGCCTGTAACCTGAGCCGCATGAACCTGCATCGCCTGGGACGCGCCGCCGCCTTCGTCGCTGGCAGCATCGTCGGCGGCCTGGCGCTGGCGTTCGTGATCGTGTTCTTTCGTCCGCAGTTGCTGCAACAGTCGCCGGCCGCGGCGCCCGCGCAATCCGCCAGCCCTTCGGGCGCTGGCTCCGCTGGCTCCACTGGCGTCGATGCCCGCGCGCGCACCGATCCGGCAGTGCTGCGCAACGGCCCGCCGAGCTTCGGCGTGCTGCCCGGCGCCGGCGCCACCGGTGCGCAGCGACCTTCGGCCGAGTCGGCTTCCATCGAGCGCACGGCCGATGAGCCGCCGGTTGCTGCAGCCCAGCCCGCAGGCACTTCCGTCGCGCGTGCTGTCGGCCCCGAATCCTACGCCGCGGCCGTGATGCGTGCTGCCCCCGCGGTGGTCAATATTTCCACGCAGCGGCTGGTCACGGAGCAATTCCAGCCATCAGCAGCCGACCAGCTGTTCGGCGACCTGCAACCTTTCTATCGTCGGCGGGTCGAAAGCGCGCTCGGCTCCGGCGTGATCGTCGACAGCGCCGGTCACATCATCACCAACAATCACGTGATCGCGAATGCCGAGACCATCAACGTCGAGCTGGCGGACAGCCGGGTGACGCCGGCCACCGTCGTCGGCCGCGATCCGGACACCGACCTGGCGCTGCTGTCGATCAAGCTCAAGGACCTGCCGGTGATGCCGCTCGGGCGCTCGGATGAGATCCAGGTCGGCGATGTGGTGCTGGCCATCGGTGATCCGCTCGGCCTGTCGCAGACCGTCACCCACGGCATCGTCAGTGCCACCGGGCGCCAGCAGCTCGGCGTGGCGACCTTCGAGAATTTCATCCAGACCGATGCCGCCATCAATGCCGGCAACTCCGGCGGCGCGCTGATCAATGCGCGCGGCGAACTCATTGGCATCAACACCGCAGTGCTCAACAAGAGGAGCGGCAACCTGAGCGTCGAGGGCATCGGCTTTGCGATTCCGGTCAACCTGGCGCGCGGCGTCATGAAGGACATCCTCGATCACGGTCGCGTGATCCGCGGCTGGATCGGCATTCTTCCCGAGGACGTCGACGACGAGCAGGCGAAGCAGCTCGGGCTGCCGGCGAGCGGCGTGGTGATCACCAACATGTACCGTGGCAGCCCGGCGGTCGCCGCGCAGCTGCGTATCGGGGACATTGTCACCGCCATCGACGGCAAGCCGGTGCGCAGCGCGCGCGACACGCTGTCGCAGATCGCCGCCCAGAAGCCCGGTGTCAGCATCACGCTGCACCTGTTGCGCGGCCGCGGCGAACTGGATTCCAGGGTGAACGTCACCGAGCGCCCGATCTCGATCCAGGGCACCTGATCGATCCGGGGCGCCTGATCGATCCAGGGCTCCTCATCGATCCAGCGCACCTGGGCAGCTAGTTGGGAACGCGCTTGATGCGCGCGCCGAGCTGCGCCAGCTTCTCCTCGATGGTCTCGTAGCCGCGGTCGATGTGATAGATGCGCTCGATTTCGGTGCGCCCCTCGGCCACCAGTCCCGCCAGCACCAGGCTGGCCGAGGCGCGCAGGTCGGTCGCCATCACCGGGGCTGCGGTCAGCTGCCTGATGCCGTGGATGATCGCGGTGTTGCCTTCCAGCCTGATCTCCGCGCCCATGCGCCGCATCTCCAGCATGTGCATGAAGCGGTTCTCGAAGATGGTCTCGACCACGGTGCCGACGCCGTCGGCGACGGTGTCGAGCGCCGCGAACTGCGCCTGCATGTCGGTCGGGAACGCGGGGTACGGCGCGGTGCGCACGTCGACCGCGCGCGGCCGGCGGCCGCGCATGTCGACCTCGACCCAGTTATCGCCGCTGTTGACGGTGGCGCCGGCCTCGCGCAGCTTGACCATCACCGCGTCCAGGTGCTCGGGCCGGGTGTTCTTCACGCGTACGTGCCCGGCGGTGATCGCGCCGGCGACCAGGTAGGTGCCCGCCTCGATGCGATCGGGCAGCACGTCGTAGTGCACCCCATGCAGTTCGCTCACGCCACTGATCACGATCCGATCGGTGCCGGCACCGACGATGCCGGCGCCCATCGCGATCAGGAAATTGGCCAGGTCGATGACCTCCGGTTCGCGCGCGGCGTTTTCGATCACGGTCTCGCCTTCAGCCAGTACCGCCGCCATCATCAGGTTCTCGGTCCCGGTCACGGTGACGGTATCGAGCACCAGCCGCGCCCCCTTCAGGCGCTTGGCACGCGCGCGGATATAGCCGCCTTCGATGCGGATGTCCGCACCCATGGCCTGCAGTCCGGCGACATGGATGTTCACCGGCCGAGCGCCAATCGCACAGCCACCCGGCAGCGACACATCGGCGCGGCCGAAGCGCGCCAGCAGCGGGCCCAGTACCAGAATCGATGCGCGCATGGTCTTGACCAGATCGTAGGGCGCAAAGTATTCGCGAATGGTGCCCGGGTCTACTTCGATGCGCATGCGCTCGTCGATGGTGACCGTCACGCCCATGCGGCCGAGCAGCTCGATGGTCGTGGTGACGTCGCGCAGGTGCGGCACGTTGCCGATGCTCACCGGTCCCTGCGCCAGCAGCGCACCGGCCAGGATCGGCAGGGTTGCATTCTTGGCGCCGGAAATGCGCACTTCGCCTTCCAGCGCGATGCCGCCGGTAATCTGCAGCTTATCCACTGCGGGCGGCCCACTCCTGCGGCGTATAGGCCTCGATCGACAGCGCATGGATCTCGCGCCCCATGCGCTCGCCGAGGGCCCGATACACCAGCTGATGGCGCGCCAGCGGCCGCAGCCCCTCGAATGCCGCACCGACCAGCAGCGCCGCAAAATGGGTGTTGTCCTCCGATTGCACCTCGATGCGTGCATCGGGGATCGACTGGCGGATCAGGTCGGCGATTTGCTGTGGGTTCATATGGGGGTGGGATCTTAAGACAAACGCGCCCGCGGATGGCGCGATCTGCGGCGGCCTAAGGCGCTATCATGGTGCACGCGACCCGCAGGATAACCGCTGCCGAATGAACGCCGTAGAACAAACTGCCAGCATCGAGGCGCAGGCGCTGGCCTCCGCCCGCCGCACATTCGACATCGAAGTGGCGGGGCTCACAGCGTTGCGCGAGCGCCTGGATGGGGCATTTGCGGCGGCCTGTCGCACCTGCCTGGCCTGCCGCGGCCGGCTCATCGTCTCGGGCATGGGTAAATCGGGGCATATTGCCCGCAAGATCGCCGCCACGCTCGCCAGCACCGGCTCGCCGGCGTTCTTCCTGCACCCCGGAGAGGCCAGTCACGGGGATATCGGCATGATCACGCGCGGTGATGTGCTGCTCGGGCTGTCGAATTCCGGGGAAACCCCGGAACTGCTGGCACTGCTGCCGCCGCTCAAGCGCCTGGGTATCGCGCTGATCGCACTCACTGGCAATGCCGCTTCCACGCTGGCGCAGTCGGCCGACGTGCACCTGGATGTCGGCGTGGCGCAGGAGGCCTGTCCGCATAACCTCGCCCCGACCGCCAGCACTACCGCGGCGCTGGTGATGGGCGATGCGCTCGCGGTCGCGCTACTGGAAGCGCGTGGGTTCTCGGCCGATGACTTTGCGCGCACCCATCCGGGCGGCAGCCTCGGTCGGCGACTGCTGTTGCACGTCGAGGACATCATGCGCCGTGGCGATGCGCTGCCGCGCGTCGCTGTCGATACGCCGGTAGCCGAAGGCCTGCTGGAGATGACGCGCAAGGGCCTGGGAATGACCGCGGTGCTGGATCAGCAGCAGCGCGTCGTTGGCATATTTACCGACGGCGACCTGCGGCGCGCCCTCGACCGCCGGGTGGATGTGCACAGCGCCACGATGAGGCAGGTGATGACCAGTGGCGGGCACAGCATCGGTGCGCGCGAACTGGCCGCGGCGGCGGCCCAGCTGATGGAGCTGCACCGCGTGACGGCGCTGCTGGTCACCGACGCCGATCGGCACCTGATCGGCGCGCTCAACGTCCACGACCTGCTGCGCGCGGGGGTGGTTTGATCTACCGGCTGCTGTTCGCCGTGGTGGCGCTCGGCGCCCTGGGTGCACTGTTCTACCTGCAGCAGTCCGCTGGCGGCGGCGGCTCCAGCGGCGCCGCCGACATCGAGAGCACCGAGCCCGGGTACATCGCCAACGGCGCCCAGCTGATCGAGACCGGTGATGATGGCCAGCCGCTGTTTCGGCTGGACGCGCAGCGCATCGAACAGCCGACGCCGCAGGGAATCATCTTCCTGACGCAGCCCAGGCTCGACTACCAGCCCGAGGCCGGCAATCACTGGACGCTGGTTGCAGAGCGCGGCCAGCTGCCGCAGGACCAGAGCAGTGCCGAACTCGCCGGGGCCGTGCATGCCGATGGCAGGCCCAATGGCTCCAGCGACGCCATGCACATCATCACCGAACAGCTGCACCTCGACATGAAGCAGCAGCTGGCAACCACGCCGGCGAAAGTGCGCGTGGACTGGGGAGGCAATGCGCTGCGCGGCCGCGGCATGAGCGCCGACATCAGGAACGACCGCCTGCAGCTGGCGGCAGATGTGCACGGTGTGCTGGCGCACTGAAGCGCAGCAGCGCGTGGCTGTGCCGCCACCGCGCCGCTGGCCGCCAGCGCGCCGCTTGCCGCCAGCGCGCCGCTGGCCGCTGCTGGCGTTGCTCATCGCCAGCGCCGCCGCGCGCGCCGCGGCGCCCGATAATCCGCCGGCGCCGCCAGCGCCGGATGAAGCCTGCAACCAGCCGCTCTGCTATACCGCATCGAGCCTTTCGGCCGAGCGCACCCGCATGGTGATGCAGAACGTCAATATCGTCGACACCACCCGCGGCATCACACGTATCAAAGCCGACCTGGCCGAAGCCAGCGGCCAGGACCTGGGCAACAGCGCATGGGTGCTCACCGGGCACGTACAGGTATTCATGCCGCAGGGCAGGCTCAGCGCCGACCGCGCCACGGTGCAGTTCGTCAACAAACGTATCGACTCGATGAGCGCGCAAGGCTCACCGGCGGAATTCGAACACAGCGGAGCGCCGGCCGAGAACGCTCACGGGCACGCGCGCGAGATCGACTATGACCTGGAACAGGACCTGCTGAAGCTCAACGGCGACAGCTGGCTGTCTGACGGCTGCAACGAGATCACCAGCCAGTCGATCATCTACGACATCGCCAACCAGAAGGTGCGCGCCGACGCGGTGCCGGGCAGCGACAAGCAGGTACAAGGCACGCTACATTCGCGTTCCGGGCCGCAGTGCACGCCGCCGGCCAGCCGCCCGTGACGCAGCTGCCATGACGCGGCTGCCATGACGCGACTGTCGGCACACGGGCTCAAGAAAAGCTACCGCTCGCGCCCGGTGGTGCGCGACCTGTCGCTGGAGATCCATACCGGCGAGGTGGTCGGCCTGTTGGGGCCCAACGGTGCCGGTAAGACCACCGCCTTCTACATGATCGTCGGCCTGGTGCCCGCCGACGGCGGCCGCATCCTGCTCGACGATCGCGACCTGACCGCACTCAGCATCGACCAGCGCGCGCGCCTGGGGCTGGGATACCTGCCGCAGGAAGCCTCGGTGTTCCGGCGCCTGTCGGTATCCGACAACATCATGGCGATCCTGGAGCTGCGCGATGAGCTTGACCGTGCCGGGCGCGAACGCCGGCTGGAGGAACTGCTGGAGGAGCTGCGCATCGGCCATGTGCGCCACACCCGTGGCCTGTCGCTGTCGGGAGGCGAGCGGCGCCGGGTCGAGATGGCGCGCGCGCTGGCGGCCGAACCGCGCTTTATCCTGCTCGACGAACCATTTGCTGGCGTCGATCCGCTGTCGGTACTGGATATCCAGCGCATTATTCGCGAGCTTGCTGGCCGCGGTATCGGCGTGCTGGTCACCGACCACAATGTACGCGAGACGCTGGGGGTGTGCGGCCGCGCCTACATCGTCGACCGTGGCGAGGTGATAGCGTCCGGCACTGCCGAGCAAGTCCTTGCCAACCCCCAAGTCCGTGAGGTGTACTTGGGCCAGGCATTCCGCATGTGATGAATCGGAGCGGCTCTGATAATCCATATCTTTCAGCAACTTACGCGATCCTGGGCAATGCCCGGGAAGCGCGTCGGCACGTTTCATGCTTAAGCCCTCGCTGCAACTCAAACTTGGCCAGCAACTGACGATGACGCCGCAGTTGCAGCAGGCCATCCGGCTGCTGCAGCTGCCGACCATCGAACTGCAGGCGCACATCCGCGAATTGCTCGAGTCCAACGTCATGCTGGAGCAGGACGAGGACACCGAGAGCGGTGCCTACGAGAGCCTGTCGGGCGCGGAAACTGCGCCTGAAACGGCGGCGCCCGCGGAGCTGGAAACCCCGGTAGAGGTGGTCGAGGACGGCTGGTCCGATCAGTCGGTAGGCGCCGCCGAAAACCCGTGGAGTGGCGGTGGCAGCGGCGACGATGACCGGCAGCAGGAGTTCGCCGACGCCGCCGGCCAGTCGCTGCGCGACCATCTGCTGTGGCAGCTGGAACTGGCACGCCTTAACAGCCGTGACGTCGCCATCGGCCGCGCCGTGGTCGATGCGATCAACGACGACGGCTACCTGAGCGAGCCGCTGGATGTGATCGGCGCCAGCCTGAAGCCTGAACTCGACCCGAGCCTGGCGGAGGTCGAGCGCGTACTCGGTATCGTGCAGATGTTCGACCCGCCTGGTATCGGCGCCCGCTCGGTCAGCGAGTGCCTGATGCTGCAGCTCGAGCAGCTCGAGCCGGGCACGCCAGGGCTGGCCTGCGCCAAGGCGATCGCGCGCCAGCACCTGGAATTGCTCGCCGAACGCGAACTGACGGCGCTGCGGCGCGAGTTGCGCAGTTCCGATGAGGAGCTGGAGACCGCGGTGGCGCTGGTGCGCGCCTGCCATCCGCGCCCCGGATCGATCGTCAGCGGCAGCTCGGCGGAATACGTGGTGCCGGATGTATTCGTGCGGCGCACGCCGCGCGGCTGGTCGGTCGAAATCAACGCGGCGACGTTGCCGCGCGTGCGGCTGAACCAGTCCTATGCCAGCCTCGTCGGCCGCGGCACCAGCCACGCCAGCATGCGCGCCCAGCTGCAGGAAGCGCGCTGGCTGCTCAAGAGCCTGGAAATCAGGAACGACACCCTCACCAAGGTGGCGCGCTCGATCGTCGAGCGGCAGAGCGAATTCCTCGACCAGGGCGAGGAATACATGCGACCGATGATCCTGCGCGATATCGCCGAGGCCATCAGCATGCACGAATCGACCGTGTCGCGCGTGACCTCCGGCAAGTACATGCACACGCCGCGTGGTGTATTCGAGCTGCGCTATTTCTTCTCCAGCCAGGTCGAGGGCAACGACGGCTCCGGCACCTCCTCGACCGCGATCCGGGCCAAGATCCGCAAGCTGATCCGCGAGGAGGACCCGGCCGCGCCGCTCAGCGACAGCCGCATCGCGGAGATTTTATCGGGGGAAGGCATACCGGTCGCGCGCCGCACGGTCGCAAAGTACCGGGAAACGATGGGTCTCGCGCCATCGAACGAACGCAGGCGAGTCAACGGCAAATGACATCCACCCAGGAGATCAGGCCATGCAATGCAACGTTACCGGACATCACGTCGAGATCACCGCCGCCCTGCATGACTACGTCGAGAAGAAACTCGGCCGCATCATGCGTCACTTTGACCAGCTGATCGATAATCATTTCGTGCTGACGGTGGAGAAGCTGCAGCACAAGGCGGAGGCGACGCTGCGTGTGCCGCGCGAGACCATTCATGCATTGGCGATCGACGGCAACATGTATGCCGCGATCGACGCCCTGGCCGACAAGCTCGAGCGGCGCGTGCGCAAGCACAAGGAAAAGCTGACCGATCACCATGCCCAGGAAGCGCAGAAGACCGCCCGTCCGTAGCGGCGGCGTAAGCAGCGGCGGCGGCGATGGCACGCCGGGCGCTTTGCAGCGGGCACGCGTTGCCCGGGGTGCGCAGTGCGCCTGATTTTCCTGAGCGGGCTGTCGGGTTCCGGCAAGAGCGTGGCGCTGCACATGCTCGAGGACCTTGATTTCTACTGCATCGACAACATACCGGCGGCGCTGCTCAAGCCCTTCATCTCGCACACGGTGCGCAGCAGCTCGACCGCCTATCAGCGCACCGCCATTGGCATCGACGCCCGCAACCCCGGCGATGAGATCGCCACCGTGCCGACGCTGCTCGATGAGCTCAAGCGCAGCGGCATCCAGTGCGAACTGGTATTCCTGGTGGCGAGCGACGAGGAGCTGCTACGCCGGTTCGCCGAAACACGCCGCAAGCACCCGCTGAGCCGCCATGGGGAAAACCTGCACGAAGCCATCGCGATCGAGCGCGGACTGCTGGAACCGCTGGTAAACGCCGCCGACCTGGTGGTCGACACCTCGCGCATGGGCGTGCACGACCTGCGCGATCTCATCAACCGGCGCGTCGGCCAGCGGCCGCGCGACCGGATGTCGGTGCTGCTGGAATCCTTCGGCTTCAAGTACGGTATCCCCGGAGATGCCGATTTCGTGTTCGACGCGCGCTCGCTGCCCAACCCGTATTGGGAGCCGGCCTTGAGGTCGCTGACCGGTCGGGACGAGCCGGTCATTCGCTTCCTGGAGGCGCAGCCGGCGGTCGCCAGTTTCATCGACGATGTCGCACACTTCATCGAACGACGCATTCCCGAGCACCAGGCCGCCAACCGCCGCTACCTGACGGTCGCGATCGGCTGCACCGGCGGCCAGCACCGGTCGGTCTATATCGCCGAGCAGCTCGCCCTGCGCATCGCCGGCCAGTGGCCGCAGGTCGCGGTACGACACTCCGCATTGTCCGAACCCTCGAGAAGCCGACGCGCCGTGGCAGCCAACGATTAATCACACCCTGCGAGCCACCGGCGCTGCATCACCCACCGGCGCTGCATCACCCACCGGCGCGCTTGGCGGCAAAGCCGCGACGTAGCAGCTCGGCAACCACCGTATCGCGATGCTCGCCCTGGATTTCAATCGCGCCATCCTTGACTGTCCCGCCACTGCCGCAATGGCGCTTGAGTTCCCGCGCCAGCGCCTGCAGGCCGGTGTCGTCCAGCGGCAAGCCCGTGATCAACGTCACTGCCTTGCCGCCACGATTGGCGGTCTGGCGGCTCACCCGCACCGCCCCTACGCTCGCGCCCCCGACGGCCGCGCCCCCGGCCTGGGCGCGCACGGCTTTGCCCGCCGCCGTCTTGCAGGCGCATTGCGCCAGCGGCCGGCGACATCCGGGGCAGATCCTGCCCACGCCGGTGCTGTAGACAATGCTCATCAGACAATGCTCATCGAATCGACAGCGCCGGCAGCATCGTGGTCTCCGCCAGCGGTGCGCCGCCCAGGAACGCCACCACCTCGTCACACTGTTGCATCGCGTCGTTGTAGCCGAGCGCGATCAGCTCACGGGTAAAGCTCGATTCGAACATCAGGTAGCTCGCCAGCTGCGCGCCGGCCGAGCCGCGCGCGCCCATCACCCGCAGCAGCGCGCGCAGGCCGCGCGGCAGGCTGCGCATGTGCTGGGTCGCGATCACACGCATGTCGGCACTCGGGGCGATCACCAGCGTCGCCACCTTGCGCACTCCGGGCACCGCGCTGGGCGCAAGTTCCACCACGCTGTTGAGCCGCTGCACGTGCTCGATGTTGGCGTAGATCTGGTCCATGAACAGGGTGTCGAGCATGTAGCCAAACAGCTGGCCTGGCGTGGGCGGCTGCACCACGGTGCGCGGCCGCGTGTTGACGCCGGCTCCATGCTCGGCGCGCACGCCGATCACCAGCAGGCGGTCGGCGCCCATATGGATCGCCGGGCTGAGCGGCCACAGCTGCCGCTGCGCACCGTCACCGAAGTACTCATCGCCCAGCTGCACCGGCGGGAACAGGAACGGCACACCGAGGCTCGCCATCACGTGATCCAGCCGCAGCTCGGTGCGCTGGCCGATGCGCTGCTGCCGCACCCACTCGCGCGTATCGTCGGTGCCCTGGAAAAAAGCCACCGAAGTGGCCGAGCTGTAACTGGTCGCGCACAGCGCCAGCGAGCGCAGCTGGCCGGCGTCGATATTGCGCTGCAGGCCATGCCAGTCGAAGTGGCTGTCCAGCAGCGAGCGCAGCGGCGAGTTGTCGAACAATGCCAGTGGCGGCGGCAGCAGCAGCCCGCCGGACATCAGCGACAGCGCCCAGTGCAGGCCGGAGCGCAGCATGCTGCCGGCATCGACCCGAAATACCTGCCGCACGTGAAAGTTCGCCCACACGTGTACCAGTCCCTCGACGGCGCGCTGCCAGCGGTGCGCCTCGGTGCCGAGCACCGCGGCGGAGACTGCACCGGCCGAGGTGCCGACGATGATCGGAAATGGATTGGGCGCCAGCGGCATCATCTCGGCAATCGCCTTGAGCACGCCAACCTGGTAGGCCGCGCGTGCACCGCCGCCGGGCAGCACCAGCCCGACCGTCGGACCGATCGGTGCGCGGCCCCTGGTCAACGCATCAGCAGCCATGCCGTCCATGCCGTCCAGCATCCATGCCGTGAGCATAGCGGAGCGCGACGAACTGCCACCGGTACCGCCGTCTCGTTTTAGCGGCTGGTGACCCGCAGGATCTGCATGGAATTGGTGCCGCCGGAGACGCCCGACCGCTCGCCCTTGGTGAGGATCACCAGGTCATTGACGTCCACCAGCCCGAGTTCCAGCAGCCGGTCGAAGATCGAGCTGTACAGCGTCTCGGTGTCGCTGTGACCGATGTCGAACGGCACCGCGTAGACGCCGCGATACAGCGTCACCCGCCGCCGCGTGGCCTCGTGCCTCGTGAAGGCATAGACCGGGATGTCCGAGCGGATGCGCGACATCCACAGCGGGGTATTGCCCGACTCGGTCAGCGCGACGATGGCCCGCACCCGCATGTGATTGGCCGTGTAGATCACGGCCATCGCTATCGCCTCCTCGGTATTGCCGAATTCCGCGTCGGCGCGCCCGAGCGCGCGCGGCGAACCGAGCTGGTACTTCTCGGCGCCGCGGATCACGTCCGCCATCGCCTGCACTGCCTTCACCGGAAACTTGCCGGCTGCCGATTCAGCCGACAGCATCACCGCATCGGTGCCGTCGAGCACCGCGTTGGCGACGTCGCTGACCTCGGCGCGCGTCGGAATCGGGTTCTGGATCATCGACTCCATCATCTGGGTCGCCGTAATCACCACCCGGTTGCTCGCCAGCGACTGGCGGATGATGGTCTTCTGCAGGCCGGTCAGCTCGGCGTAGCCCATCTCTACTCCCAAATCACCGCGCGCTACCATCACCGCATCGGTGACCGCCAGGATCTCGGCCAGGTTGTCGAGCGCTTCGTGGCGCTCGATCTTCGCCACCACGCGCGCATCGCCGCGCCACTTGCGCAGCTCCGACTGCGCGCGGCGGATATCGCCCGCATCGCGCGCGAACGACACCGCCAGGTAGTCGATGCCGATCTCGGCCGCCAGGCGGATGTCCTCCAGGTCCTTCTCGGTCACTGCCGGCGCGGAGATGCCGCCGCCCTGGCGATTCACCCCCTTGCGGTTCGACAGTTCACCGCCCGAGCGCACCACTCCGGAGATGCGCGTGCCTTGCACTTTCTCCACTTCGATGACGATCTGGCCATCCGCCAGCAGCAGCGTGTCGCCGTCGTGCACGTC
>Ga0302157_10004669_pt1 | contig 14824 bp, 16 predicted proteins | sample I_Bog_N3_3_FD_193502 | JGI IMG/M metagenome (GOLD analysis project Ga0302157, IMG submission 193502) | Peat permafrost microbial communities from Stordalen Mire near Abisko, Sweden - I_Bog_N3_3 | ecosystem: Environmental > Terrestrial > Soil > Wetlands > Peat | place: Sweden: Abisko, Stordalen...
CTTCGCCCGGCGCCGGGGTATCGGGCATCAGCGCGGGAAAATCGTTGGGAAAGACCAAGGTCGCCGGATAGGCCGGGTTGGTTTCGCCGCCGGTGCGGGTGTTGCCCGGGCACAGATAACAGCCCGGCTCATACGACGGCCCGCCGCGCGGCGCCGGGTCGCCGGTTTCACCCTGCCACGGCCGTTTGGCACGATGGGGGGACACCAGCACCCAGCGCCCGGTCAGCAGATTTCGGCGCCGATGCGGATGATCGAGCGGATCAAATGTGGTCATGCCGCGCCGATAGCATTGCCCGGCCCTGCGCCGGAGGCCAAAACGACCCGCGCAGACCTATTCATGACCAGAAGACGGGCCTGTCAGCCCAGCAGCGGCGCCACAAGCGCGGTCAGCTCGGCCTCTGGCCGCGCGCCATAGTGCGAAATGACTTCCGCCGCGCAGATCGCGCCCAGCCCGAGACAGGTCTCGAGCGCCAGCCCGCGTACATGCCCGAACAGGAAACCGGCGGCGAACAAATCGCCCGCGCCGGTCGTATCGACCACTTTGGCCACCGGCGCGGCGGCGACCATGGCGTGGTCGCCGCCGCTGACCGCATGGGCGCCCTTTTCGCTGCGCGTGACAACCAGCGTCGGGACTTTCGACGACAGCGCGGCGATTCCTTCGTGAAAATCGTCGTGGCCGGTCAGCGCGGCCAGTTCGTGTTCGTTGGCAAACAGGATGTCGATGTCGCCCGCATCGATCAGCGCGCGGAAATCATCGCCGTGACGCGCAATGACAAAGCCGTCGGACAAAGTGAAGGCGACCTTGCGCCCCGCCGCGCGCGCGGCGGCAATCGCCCGGCGCATGGCGCGGCGCGGCTCTTCGGGATCCCACAAGTATCCTTCGAGATAGAGCACCGCCGCATCGGCGATCACGCTTTCATCCAGCGCATCGGCGGGCAGGAACTGCGACGCGCCCAGGAACGTGTTCATCGTCCTCTGCCCGTCGGGGGTGACGAAAATCAGGCAACGCGCGGTCGAAGGCTCACCGGCGCGCACCGGGGTGGCAAAGGCGATCCCGCCGGCGCGGATGTCGTGGGCAAAGACTTCGCCCAACTGGTCCCCGGCGACCTGACCGATGAAGCCGCATGACGCCCCCAGCGCCGCAAGGCCGGCGAGCGTGTTGGCCGCCGACCCGCCGGAAATCTCGCGCGCCGGGCCCATCGCCTGATAGAGTTCATGCGCACGCGGTTCGTCGACCAGCGTCATCCCGCCTTTGGCCAGACCGAGCCGGGCAATGTCGTCATCGCTCGCCGGCGCCATGACATCGACGATCGCATTGCCGATGGCGACGATATCAAAACGCGGGCGGGTGGAAGCAGAGGGCTGGGTCACGCGGCAGGGCTCCGGCAAAAAAAGGTCGCTGGCCGCCTAGTCGTTTGCCGCGCTTGCGGCAAGCCGCTGCACGACCGAGACGGATGCATCGGCACCTTGATTGACACGGGAAAGCGCGCGCGCGATGGCATAGCCACGATGCGCGCGCTCCTGCTGATACCCATGATCCTGATCCTGGCCGCATGCGGCGGCGAAAACGCGCAACCGGTCGCCGCGGTCAGCCAGCCGGACGGCCACCTGCCGCATCGCGGCCTGGCGCGTGACGGGGCGCTGGGCGGGGTGATCGGCGCCGATGCCGATGCGCTGGTCCGCCAGTTCGGCCCGCCCCGGCTCGACATCCGCGACGGCGACGCGCGCAAGCTGCAATGGTCGGGCACGGCGTGCATTCTCGACGCGTATCTCTATCCCGGCGACCACGGCGGGCGCCCCACCGCGACGTTCATCGACGCGCGACGCGGCGATGGCCGCGATGTCGACCGGGCGGCCTGCATCGCGGCGCTTCGCAAAAATTAATCCTCGACGGCAAAGCTGATTTCGGCGTGGTCCTCCAAGCGCTTGACCAGCGCCGCGCCGAGGATCGATCCCGGCGTGCCGATCCCGCCCGGCGCCTTGCTTTCGCTCAGCGCGATGCCGGTTTCGGCGATCATCCGGCTGGTCGAGCCATAGCCCGGATCATAGCGCCCCTTGACCCCATAGCGCAGCACGCGCCCGTCGGGCCATTCACCGATGAACAGCACGTCGTAATGCCCGTTGGCGCGCTGTTCGGCCGTCGGCCCCTCGCCCGGCAGCGGGTCGTTGGGGGTGCCGATCATCGGGGTTTTCGCCAGGTATTCGGCGACGGCCTTGCCCTGATCGCCCGGGCCGGTCAGCACCATTTCGTCATAGACGAAGTCGGCGCCGAAGGGATGGCCAAGCAACTGGTTGGTGCGGTGCACGTTCTTGGTGTTGATCACCGCCATGACGAAGGGCGCGGCCCAACTGCCGGTTGCCTCGTCGAATTGGGGCTGATCGGCGGGCGGCTGGTCGGGGCCGGTAAAGCCCGGGGTCAGGCCAAACGGGCTGGCCATGATCCGGCCCCGCGCCGGCTCTTTGCCGATCGCGGCGAGCGTCGCCTTGAGGCTGGCCGCAGTGCCGCCCGAAACCCCGCCCTGCATCGCGCGCACCCGGCATTTGACGCGCGGCGCGGGCGAACCGAACCGCGCGCGCGCCTCGGTCTGAAGCATCAGGACGCCAAGGTCGAAGGGGATCGAATCAAAGCCCGATGAAAAGGCGATGCGCGCGCCGCTCGCCTTTGCCTCGGCATCATAGCGGTCGATCATCTGGCGCATCCACACCGGTTCGCCGCACAAGTCCGCGTAATGCGTGCCCGCCGCGACGCAGGCCGCGAGCACCGGGGTGCCATAAAGCTGATAGGGCCCGACCGTGGTCACGATGGCCCTGGTCGATGCCGCCAGCGCGGCGAGCGAGGCAGGATCGTCGCTGTCGGCCACGACCAGCGACGTATCGGCGGGCGCCCCGATCAGATCGCGCACTTCTGCCAGTTTGGCCGCGCTGCGCCCCGCCATCGCCCATTTCAGGCCCGACCCGCCATACGTTTGCGCCAGATATTCCGTCACCAGCCGCCCGGTGTACCCCGTCGCGCCATAGACGACGATATCGTAAATCCGTGCCATCCTCTCACCCCCGCTTTATGGTTTAAGCGAGTGATTAAAGCGGCCGAAGGCGTTCGGCAATCAAATATGCCCTGCTCAGATTATCCCTGACTCAGATTCTGGGCAGCGTGACCCCGCGTTGCCCCATGTACTTGCCCGCGCGGTCGGCATAGCTCGTCTCGCACGGCTCGTTGCCTTGCAGAAACAGGAACTGGCACGCGCCCTCGTTGGCATAGATCTTGGCCGGCAGCGGGGTGGTGTTGGAAAATTCCAGCGTCACATGGCCTTCCCAGCCCGGTTCGAGCGGGGTGACATTGACGATGATGCCGCAGCGGGCATAAGTCGATTTGCCCAGGCAGATCACCAGCACATCGCGCGGCACGCGGAAATATTCGACCGTGCGCGCCAAGGCAAAGCTGTTGGGCGGGATCACGCAGACCTCGGTCTTGCGGTCGACAAACGAATTGGCGTCGAAATTCTTGGGGTCCACCACCGCCGAATCGACGTTGGTAAAGATCTTGAAATCATCGGCGACGCGCGCGTCATAGCCATAGGACGACAGGCCATAGCTGATGCAGCCGTCGCGCCGCTGGCTTTCGACAAAGGGTTCGATCATGCCGTCTTCGAGCGCCCTGCGGCGGATCCAGCGGTCGGAGAGAATGGCCAAGAGGTGTCTTTCAGGTTTGGAAAATTACCCGGCCAGATTGGCCGGGCCAAAGACAAGAGGCAAGAGCGCGCTTAGCCGCATGTCCACGGTTTCGTCGGCGCCGGTGGCAATGATCAGTGGATCGGTCCCGCCCAGCGCGGCCAATTCATGCAGTACCTGCCGGCACCGACCGCAAGGCGCGACAAGCGCGCCCGGCACGCCGCCCGGTCCACCCGCGATCGCCAGCGCGACCAATCCGGCGCGATGACCCTCATGGCTGGCGCGCGCCGCCGCCACGGTTTCGGCGCAGAGCGACAGGCCATAGCTGGCGTTTTCGAAATTGCTGCCGGTGATCACGGTCCCGTCGGAAAACAGCAGCGCGGCCCCGACCTGAAACCCCGAATAAGGCGCATGGGCCCCGGCCATCGCCGCGCGCGCGGCGGCAATCAGCGCGGTGCGGTCGAATGTCCCGTTCATGGTTGCACCACCACCCAGCGCACCGGGCCCGCCACGCCGGCAAGGCGCAGCCGATGCGTCGCGGTCCACAGCACCCAGGGCCGGCTGGCATAGTCCGGCGCGAGCATGTCGCCGGTTACCCAGACATTGCGGTCGATCCGCGCCGCCAGATGATAGCGCCGCTCTGCCGCTGCCGACGGCATCAGCACGACCGGGCGACCGAGATGGCGTTCGACTTCGTTGAGGAACGTGGTCAGTTCGCTGTCGATCGACGCCTCGCCGGGCGGTTCGGGGCAGCGTTTCGGATCGAGATCGATGGCGATCGCGGCGGGCAACATACGCTTGTCGCGCGGCACGGTGGTGACAAAATTGCTCGCCTGCGCATCGGCCGGGGCACACAAGTCATAGACATGCACCGCGCCGACCTGAAGCCCGGCGGCGCGCGCCGCATCAAACCCCGGGGCAAAGGCATCGTCGCGCTTGTCGGCCCCGGTGCTGGCGGTCAGATAGACGAAATCGGCGCCATGCCCGCCCGGCCCGTTGGCCTTGATCGTGTGCCATTCGACCGCTCCGTCGCCGGCATCGAGCCACAGCCCCTGTACCGGATAGCGCGTGCGATCGGGCGCCCAATGGATCGCCCACCACCACCCGGCCAGCGCCGCAAGGCCCAGCACGAGGACAAGACCGGGGACCAGCAGCCAGCGCTTCAGCCCTGCCTTTGCCAAAATTCCAATTCCCTGAATTTACGAAAGCGATCAGCGCTCCCGCGAATCTCGAAAAGCCGCTCTAGCCTTTGATATGGAGAACGCAAATCAGCGTAAAGAGACGGCGGGCGGTGACGAAGTCGGTCTCGATCTTGCCATCCAGCTTTTCCAGCAGCATCGTCGCGGCGTCATTGTGGACGCCGCGCCGCGCCATGTCGATCGTTTCGATTTCCTGTGCGGTGGCGCGGCGGATCGCCTGATAATAGGATTCGCAGATCGCGAAATAGTCGCGGATCGGGCGGCGAAACCGCCCCAGCCCCAAAATCACCGTTTCCAGATGCTGCGCCGCCTCGTCCGAAACCATCAGCACCAGCCGCCCGTCTTCGACCGCCAGACGCAAGCGATAGGGCCCCTCATGCCCGGCGGCAAAGGCCCGCACCGGCTTGAAGCTGTTTTCCTCGATCAGGTCGAAGATCGCAATCCGACGTTCCTGCTCGATATCGGCATTGCGCCAGATGATCGTCGCCTCGTCGAGTTCGATATGGGCAATACGCGGGTCCGCCATGATCGGGACAGTCTTGGCATATGGGCCAAGGTGGGGGCAAGCCCTCCCCGCTATCCACAGGGCACATCTCTCCCATGCGCTTGTCGCTGTTCCGGGACTGGCGCTATTGTGGCCCCATGTCAGTCACCACATCCATCCTGTCGCGCGAACCGGACAATGTCCGCTCGCTCCCCGCCAATGTCGAAGCCGAGGCCGCATTCCTCGGCGCGGTCCTGATCGACAACCGCATTCTCGAAGAAATGACCTGCCCCTTGAAAGAGGAGCATTTCTTTGCCCCCGTTCACGGGCGCGTGTTTGCGCGCATCGGCGCGCTGATCGACCGCAAGGCGATTGTCACCCCCGTCACGCTCAAACCCTATTTCGAAACCGACGAGGGGCTCAAGGAACTGGGCGGAACCGCCTATCTTGCGCGGCTGACCGCCGACGGCCAGGGGCTGCTCGCGCCGCGCGAACTGGCGCAACAGATCTATGACCTGGCGCTGCTGCGCGAACTGATCACGGTCGGGCGCACGCTCGTCGAACAGGCGATGGACACAAGCGAAAGCGTGTCGCCGCTCGGCCAGATCGAAGCCGCCGAAGCCGCGCTCTATGCCGTCGCCGAAGGCGCACAGACCGGCAGCGAAGCGCAGACATTCGGCCAGGCAACGCGCACCTCGCTCGAAATGATCGAAAAGGCGCTGCTGTCGGGCGGCCATATCTCGGGCAAGACCACGGGGCTTACCTCGGTCAACGAAAAGATCGGCGGCCTCCACGAATCGGACCTGATCATTCTCGCCGGGCGCCCGGGCATGGGCAAGACCAGCCTTGTCACCAATATCGCCTTCAACGCCGCCGACCGTCTGCGCCGCGACATGGCCGACGGCATCTCGGTCAAGGATTCGGTCGGCGCGGCGGTCGCCTTTTTCAGCCTGGAAATGAGCGCGGACCAGCTTGCCACGCGTATCCTGGCCGAACAGTCGGGAATCAGCTCCGAAGCGCTGCGCATGGGGCGAATCAGCCGCGAGGATTTTCAGCAACTGTCATTTGCCAGCCAGCGGCTCGCCGAATTGCCGCTCTATCTCGACGATACCCCGGCCTTGTCGATCAGCGCGCTGCGCGCCCGCGCCCGCCGGTTGAAGCGGCGGCACGATATCGGGCTGATCGTGGTCGACTATCTGCAACTGTTGCAGGGGTCGGGCCGCACGGACAACCGCGTCAACGAAATCTCGGAAATCAGCCGTGGCCTCAAAACGCTGGCCAAGGAGCTTTCGGTCCCGGTGATCGCGCTGTCGCAGTTGTCGCGCGCGGTCGAACAGCGCGAAGACAAGCGCCCGATGCTGTCGGACTTGCGCGAATCCGGCTCGATCGAACAGGATGCCGACATGGTCTGGTTCGTCTATCGCGAAGACTATTACGTCGCCTCGCGCGAGCCCAAGCAAGGCGTCGATGGCGACGAGTCCAAGATTCACGAAGCCCATGCCGCCTGGGCGGCGGAAATGGAGCGGGTCTTTGGCCTGGCCGAGCTGATCGTGGCCAAGCAGCGCCACGGCTCGACCGGCAAAGTCCGCCTGCGCTTTGAACCGCGCATCACGCGCTTTTCCGACCTCGCGCCCGATGATATGCGCGCCAGTTCCTATGGCAGCGACGAATGATGTGCAGCGCCCTATAGGTTCAGGGCGGATCGGTCTGCGCTGTCACCTCCCGACTGCTCACGCCTAGAACAGCCCCGCCGTCAACAGGGGGCTGGCCATGGAATTCTTGCCGAATCTGGTCGATCGCGCGGCGCCCGCGCTGCACGCATGGGTTGCCGCGCCGGGTGCCATGCCGGCGGGCGTGCTGGTCATCGTCGCGCTGATTGCAATCTGGCTGGTCGGGCGACTGCTCGCGCCATTTGTCCTGATCCTGCCCGGCGTGGTTGCCGGCGTGCTGATCGGCTGGTGGCTCCATACCGCCGGTTGGCACCCGCCAGTCGCGATTGGCGCCGGGCTGCTGCTATCGGGCGTGGTCTATCAGGTTGCTGCCGGCTTCTATTTCGTCCGGCTGGCCGCTGCGCTGATATGCGCGCCGATCGCGCTGTGGGTCGTATGGCGCCTCGCTTCGGGCACGTTTGACGGATGGTGGGCGCTGGGCATCACGATCGTGGTGGCCGCATCGCTGGGATCGCTGCTCCGCCGCTTCGTCGCCAGCGAGGACCAGACGCTCCGCGCCCGGGTGATCGACCTGATCGACGCCATACGCGGCGACTAGATCGGTAAATCTTGACTCTCGCGCCACATCTGCCTAGTGGCCAGCGCTTATCTCTCCCTCCCGGTCTGTTTTACGGAGTGCCCTGATGGCGCGCGTTACCGTCGAAGATTGCGTCGACAAGGTTTCCAACCGTTTCGATCTCGTGCTGCTGGCTGCAGAGCGCGCCCGTGCGATTTCCGGCGGCGCAGAGCTGACGGTTGATCGCGACCGCGACAAGAACCCTGTCGTCGCGCTACGTGAAATCGCCGAAGAAACCGTGCGCCCGGTGATCCTCAAGGAAAACCTGATCCAGTCGTTGCAGCGCGTCCAGCCCGACGACGACGACCAGGTCGACGAAATCGGCTCGCTGTCGCAATCGGCCGAAGCGCTGCGCATCACCGCGGCCGCGCCGGTTCGCAACACCTCGCTGGGCGCCGACTACGACGGCTAAGGCCGTTTCACGGTAAACGCACCCGAGACTCAACCTTTTTTCCGGCGCCGGGGATAATTCTCCGGCGTCTTCTTGCGATTGTCCTGATCGCACGCCACATCTCGGGGCATGGCCAGCCAGCTTTCCTTGCGGGGCGACCGATCCGCCGGTACGCGCGGAGCAACCGACACATCAAACGTGCGCGCGGTGCTGGGCCCGACCAACACCGGCAAGACGCATCTCGCGATCGAACGGCTTTGCGGCCATTCCTCGGGCGCGATCGGGTTTCCGCTGCGCCTGCTCGCGCGCGAGGTCTATGACCGGGTCGTCGCGATCAAGGGCGCGGACAAGGTCGCGCTGATCACCGGTGAGGAACGCATCGAGCCGAAAAACGCGCGCTGGCTGCTGTGCACCGCCGAAGCCATGCCGCAACGCCCCGATCTCGCCTTTGTCGCGATCGACGAAGCGCAGCTTTCCGCCGATCCCGAACGGGGCCATGTCTTCACCGACCGCCTGCTGCACACGCGCGGGCGCGAAGAGACCATGATTCTCGGCTCGGCCACGCTCGAACCAATGATTCGCGCGCTCGTGCCCAAGGCGGAGATCGTCAGCCGCCCGCGCTTTTCGACACTGAGCCACGTCGGCGCCAAAAAGCTGTCGCGCATTCCGCCGCGCAGCGCGATCGTCGCGTTCAGCGCCGAGCAAGTCTATGCCATGGCCGAAATGCTGCGCCGGTTTCGCGGCGGCGCGGCGGTGGTGATGGGTGCGCTATCCCCACAGACGCGCAATGCCCAGGTCGCGATGTACCAGGCCGGCGAAGTCGATTACCTCGTGGCGACCGACGCCATCGGCATGGGACTCAATCTCGATGTCCACCATGTCGCCTTTGCCGGGCTGACCAAATACGACGGGCATCGCCAGCGCCGCCTGACCACGGCCGAAATGGCGCAGATCGCCGGGCGCGCCGGGCGGCACCATCGCGATGGCACGTTTGGCACGCTGGCCGGGCTCGGCGCGCACCATCACAATCCGGAATTTACCGACGACGAAGTCTACGCGATCGAGGAACACCGCTTTCCCCCGCTGACCCGTCTGTACTGGCGCGAAGCGGACCCGCGCTTTGATTCGCTCGACGACCTGATCGGCGATTTGTCGTCCCCGCCACCGCGCCCCGAATTGGCCAGCCCGCCCGAAGCGATCGACCTGGCCGTGCTGCGCCTTCTGGCGGGCGATTCGGCGATTGCCGACACAGTACGCGGGACAAGCGCGGTGCGGCGGTTCTGGCAAGTGTGCAGCCTGCCCGATTTTCGCCAGCAGGGCAGCGAGACCCATTCGCGCTTCATCGCGCGGTTGTGGCAGGATCTGGGCCAGGGCTATCTCGGCGCCGACTATGTCGCGCAAGCCATCGCGCAGCTCGACAACCCGGCGGGCGACATCCACACCCTGCAGGGCCGGATTTCCGCGATCCGCAGTTGGGCCTATATCGCGCAGCGCCCCGACTGGGTTCTGGCGCGCGAGGAAATGGCCGCGCGCGCACGGGGCGTCGAAACCCGGCTGTCCGATGCGCTCCACGCCCGCCTGACCGAACGCTTCGTCAATCGCCGCACCACCGTGCTGATGCGCAAGGCGGGAACCGACGAACACCTGCTGCCGGTGCGGCTGTCCGAATCGGGCGCGGTACTGGTCGATGACGAACCGATCGGGCATCTCGACGGGTTTCGCTTTGTCGTCGATCCGCTCGCCCGCGCCGCCGACCGCAAATTGCTGCTGGCGGCGGCCGAGCGCCATCTGCCCGGTCTGTTCGCCAGGCGCGCGGCCCTGCTGATCGCGGCGGCGGCCGATCCAGAGGGTCTGACACTGACCGAGCGTGGACTTGTCTGGGATGAAACCGTGGTCGCGCGGCTAGAGGCCGGGCGCGGCGTGCTCGATGCGCGCGTGCGGCTCGATCCCGCGCTCGACCGCCTGCCCCCGGCCTTGCGCGATACCGTGCGCGAGGCGATCAATGGCTGGTTTACGCGCTATTCGGGGCGTTTGCTCGCCCCGCTGCGGCGCCTTGCCGAAGCGGGCGAGGCGCACGAATCCGGGTCCGATCTGCGCGCGCTCCTGTTGCAACTGGTCGATGGCGGCGGCGTTCTTGCGCGCGATGGTTCGGGGCTCGACCGGCTCGATCCGCGCCAGCGCGATACATTGCGCCGGCTGGGGATACGCATCGGCGGGCTTGATCTCTTTCTTCCGGCGGCGCTGCGCCCGGCAACGATGCGCCTCTGGCTGCGGCTGGCGGCCTTGCGCGGGCTGAATCCGATCGCGCCGCCTGCCCCCTTGCCCCCGACGGTCGACGGACGCGATGCGCCGGTCGGCTATCGCCGGGTCGGCCGCGAGGCGTTGCGCGTCGATCTCGCCGACCGATTGTTGCACCGTCGCCGGCTTGGTGCGCCCGGTCGGCGCGTGTTTCTCGATCCGGCGCGAGCGCGGTCGATGGGCCTGTCGACCGCCGGCTATGCCGCGCTGTTGCGGGCGGGCGGATTTCGTGTCGCCATGCCGCGCCCCCTGCCCGATGGGGCATTCGGCCCTCATGCCCCGCCGCTGTGGGACTGGCGCCCGCCTCGTCCCGCACCACAGGTCGCGCACAAGCCGCCCCCGCGTGTTGCGACCGGCGCCTTTGCCGCGCTCGCCGGACTGCTGCGCTGATGGCGGCGTCGCCTGCGACCGCCTCGGCTGTCGGGCCCAATGCCGGACAGAGCATCCGTATCGACAAACTGCTGTGGTTCCTGCGCCTCGCCACCAGTCGCGGCTTTGCCCAAAGCTGGGCGAGCGAGGGGCACATCCGGCTCAACGGGCGGCGAATCGAACGCCCCAGCGCCCCGGTGCGCGAAGGCGATGTCCTGGTCCTGCCGTTGCGCGACGCAGTGCGGGTCATCGAAGTGCTGGCGATTCCCGCGCGACGCGGCCCCGCGCCCGAAGCGCAAGCCTGCTATCGCTTTGTCGACACGCACTGCGGCGGCATGATGGCCAACCACGACAGGCGGGCTTGACGGGTGCCCCCCGACGCCTTTAGCACGACGCTCAAACACCGACCGCACAAAAATCCGAGGGACAATCGCCACCATGACCTATGTCGTCACCGAAGCCTGCATCAAGTGCAAGTTCATGGACTGCGTCGAGGTCTGCCCCGTCGACTGCTTCTACGAGGGCGAAAACATGCTGGTGATCAACCCCAGCGAATGCATCGACTGCGGCGTGTGCGAACCCGAATGCCCGGCCGAAGCGATCCTGCCAGACACCGAAAGCGGTCTGGAACAATGGATTGAGCTCAATGCCAAGTATTCGGCCGATTGGCCCAACATCACCGCCAAGAAGGATGCGCCGGCCGACGCCGACGATCACAAGGGCGAAGACGGCAAGTTCGACAAGTACTTTTCGGCCGAACCCGGCGAAGGCGACTGATCGGCGCGTCCCGCCGCCTGGCTTCGTCGGCGCAAGGCGGTCGGGGGCTTAAAATACGCCCTGCGACTGGGGCCCCAATTTACCCCGTTGCCCCTTGGCAACGGGGTTGATCCGATTTGCGCACATTCCCGTGGTCAGACCACTGGAATTTTTGTGACAGACTTGCTATATAGGCGGTCAAGCACCGGATTTCGCTTTTTCTGTCCGGGCTTTTTGCAACACGAATCAGGCAGGACACACGGCAAACGGATCGCTGGGCTTCGCTGGACCGCGCATAAAACGGTCGTTTGCCGGACCTCTTCCCCAAAGGGCCCGGGTCGCACATTTTGCCACTCTCGAACGCCCGGTCTCCGGGTTTCGTGAGGCACCCAGCTTCCGCAGCCGTTTTTGCCCTGTCGCGTCGAAAGGATATGCAATGGCAGCCAAGGCTCTTGCCTTCGATGTTGGGGACTATGTCGTTTATCCAAAGCATGGTGTCGGCCGGGTGGTCGAACTGCAGAACGAAGAAATCGCGGGGATGAAGCTGGAGCTCTATGTGCTCCGCTTTGAAAAAGAACGCATGACCCTACGCGTACCGGTGAACAAGGTCGAAGCGATCGGCATGCGCAAGCTGTCGTCGGACAAGACCCTGCGCGAAGCACTCGACACGCTCAAGGGCAAGCCCAAGGTCAAGCGTACGATGTGGTCGCGCCGCGCCCAGGAATATGAAGCCAAGATCAATTCGGGCGATCTCGTCTCGATCGCCGAAGTGACTCGCGACTTGTTCCGCGCCGATGACCAGCCCGAACAGTCTTATTCCGAACGCCAGATCTTCGAGGCCGCCTCTTCGCGCCTCGCGCGTGAACTGGCCGCGATGGAAAAGACCGACGAGCCCACCGCGCTCAAGAAGATCCTCGCGATCCTCAACGAGCACGCGCCGAAGTACTACGAAACCGCCTGAATCGGTCGGGTCGTTTCTGGCCCGGAAAATCAGACATCGAGCGGGTCGCCGGGGTTTCCGGCGGCCCGCTTGCGTTGGTGCGGCCCGCTTGCGTTGATACAGGTTGCATCCTAGAGCGGCGAAATGTGTTCCCGCCTCATGTTTCAGGCGCCCGGATTGCCTTCTTCCCGGCCGTTTTCCGCAACAGTCGCCGCGCTCGCCCTGGCGCTTTGCGGGTGCGACGCGCCCAGGGTGTCGATCGACGGCCATACCGGGGTGCCGCTGGCGCAGATTGACCTGTCGGGCCGTACCGCGCGCGAAGTGACCCTGCTCGGCCCCGACACGGTCCATGTCGTACACGGCGATACGCTGACCATCCATGTCGATGGTGATCCCCGGGCGCGAGCCGCGCTACGCTTTGTCCTGAACGATGGAAAACTGGGCATCGGGCGCCAGCCTGACGCCAATAGCGGCAACGGCACCGCGACCGTGACGATTACCGATCCTGCGGTCGATCATCTGGTCATGGCCGGATCGGGCACGATGTCGAGCGATCGCCTCGCGGGCAAAGCGGTGGGCGTGACGATCGGCGGATCGGGCCATGTCGTCACCGCCGGCATCGAAGCGGACCAACTCGATGTCGAAGTCCTGGGATCGGGATCCTTCACGGGCAGCGGCCGCGCCGGCAAACTGATCCTGACGCTCGCCGGCAGCGGCGAAGCCGACCTTGCCCGGCTCAATGCCGCCGAGGCCGCAATCGACGTTGCCGGATCGGGCACCGGGGACCTGGCCAGCGACGGTCGCGTCACCGGCTCCGTGGCTGGATCGGGCGTGGTCACTATCCACGGCAAGGCGCATTGCAATGTCAGCGTGACCGGCTCTGGCCGGGTCACCTGCCAACCGTGAGTCTCATACCAAGGTACTGGTATCAGGCTGCGGCGCGGCGCAAGCGGTCGTTGATCGCCTCGCCAATTCCCTCGTCCGGCACCGGCGCGATCGCCACGCGTGGCTGCGCGGAACCGGCGGCGGCGTGAAGGCAGGCATAGAGCCGCGCCGCCGCTTCGGCGAGATCGCCCGAAGCCGACAGCGTGACATCGCCCGGAACACTGCCAAACCCAATCATGAATTCATCCGCCTCGGGCGCCATGGCATAAAGCCGCACCGGCTTGCCCGGCGCATAGTGGCTGGCCAATTGCCCCGGCGCCTCGATCCCGGCACGCACTGCGACTTCGGTATCCGCGCCAAGCAGCGCAGCAATATCATCGCGCCCGATTGGCCCCGGGCGCAGCACGGTCCAGCCGCCGCCGGGACGAATCGCGACAATTGTCGATTCGAGCCCGCGCGCGCACGATCCGCCATCGAGAATGAGATCGACCCGATCGCCCAGCGAAGCCGCGACATGGTCCGCGCTGGTCGGGCTGACGGCGCCGCTGCGATTGGCCGAAGGCGCGGCCAGCGGCAATCCGGTCGCGGCAATCAGCGCGCGCATCACCGGATGCGCCGGGCAGCGCAGCGCGACCGTCGGCAGCCCGGCGGAGACCGCCGCGCTCAACCCCGCGTCGTCGCGGCGCGGCACGACCAGAGTCAGCGGCCCCGGCCAGAACGCTACGGCAAGCCCGCGTGCCGCGGCATCGAATTGGGCGAGCGCTTCGGCCCCGGCAAGGTCTGCGACATGGACAATCAACGGGTTGAAATCGGGTCGCCCCTTGGCCCGATAGATCGCGGCCACGGCCTGATCGCTATCGGCACGGGCAGCCAGACCATAGACCGTTTCGGTCGGCACGGCGACTGTGCCGCCGGCGCGGATCACCTCGGCCGCGCGCGCAATCGCGTCGCCGTTCATCGGGCCTGGTATTGGGCCGGGCGCCTCGCCTTGCGCCAAAAGACAGTTGGACTTTGTCGCGGGCATGGTGGTTCGCTATAGGCACTGCCAGAGGCTTGCCAAGGAAAACCGCACGATGACTTTCACTGCTCCCACTGCCGACCAGGTCCTTGCCATGCAGGTCAATGCCGGGATCGACCAGTTGGCGGCGAGCGAACGCTTTGCCGCCGCGACCCCCGACCTTGTCGCGGCGATTGCCGAGGGGATCGGCCAGCTTGCAGAGGGCGAATGGGCCCCGCTTGCGCGGATCGGCGACACCCAAGGGGCAAAGTGGGACGACGGCGCGGTGCGCGTACCCGCAGGTTTTCGCGAAGCCTACAAGGCCTTTGTCGAACAAGGCTGGAACAGCATTGCCGGGCCGGTCGACCATGGCGGGCAGGGCCTGCCCTTCACGCTTGCGACGTGCGTGCTCGAAACGCTGGGCGCGGCCAACATGGGCTTTACCCTGCTGCCGATCCTGACCGTGGGCGCGATCGAGGCGATCGACCATCATGGCAGTGACAGCCTGAAAGCCACTTACCTCGCCAAGCTGATCTCCGGCGAATGGTCC
>Ga0302157_10004674_pt1 | contig 14817 bp, 10 predicted proteins | sample I_Bog_N3_3_FD_193502 | JGI IMG/M metagenome (GOLD analysis project Ga0302157, IMG submission 193502) | Peat permafrost microbial communities from Stordalen Mire near Abisko, Sweden - I_Bog_N3_3 | ecosystem: Environmental > Terrestrial > Soil > Wetlands > Peat | place: Sweden: Abisko, Stordalen...
CGGCCTGCCGGACGTCCTGGGTCAGGTTCATGGAACAGAATTTGGGACCGCACATGGAACAGAAATGCGCCAGCTTGGCGCCTTCCGCGGGCAGAGTCTGGTCGTGGAACTGCCGGGCGGTCTCGGGATCCAAAGACAGGTTGAACTGGTCGCGCCAGCGGAATTCGAAACGGGCGCGGGACAGGGCGTCGTCCCGGGCGCGGGCGCCGGGGTGGCCCTTGGCCAGATCGGCGGCGTGGGCTGCGATCTTGTAGGCGATCACGCCCTGGCGGACATCGTCCCGGTCGGGCAGCCCGAGATGCTCCTTGGGCGTGACGTAGCACAGCATCGAGGTGCCGAACCAGCCGATCATGGCGGCGCCGATGGCGCTGGTGATGTGGTCGTAGCCGGGAGCGATGTCGGTGGTCAGCGGCCCCAGGGTGTAGAACGGCGCCTCGTGACAGACCGTCAACTGGCGGGTCATGTTCTCCTGAATCTTATGCATCGGCACATGACCGGGACCTTCGATCATCACTTGAACGTCGTGACGCCAGGCGATGGTGGTCAGTTCGCCCAGAGTTTCCAGCTCGGCGAACTGGGCCGCGTCATTGGCGTCGGCGATGGACCCCGGGCGCAGGCCGTCGCCCAAAGAAAAGGCGACATCGTAGGTCCGCATGATCTCGCAGATGTCTTCGAAGCGGGTCAGCAGGAAATTTTCCTGGTGGTGGGCAAGACACCACTTGGCCATGATCGCGCCGCCGCGCGAGACGATGCCGGTGGTCCGCCGCAAGGTCAGGGGGATGTGGGCCAGCCGGACCCCGGCGTGAATGGTGAAATAGTCGACACCCTGTTCGGCCTGCTCGATCAGGGTGTCGCGGAACACCTCCCAGCTCAGCGCCTCGGGACGGCCGCCGACCTTTTCCAGCGCCTGATAGATCGGCACCGTGCCGATCGGCACCGGAGAGTTGCGGATGATCCATTCCCGGGTGGTGTGGATGTTGCGGCCGGTGGACAGGTCCATCACGGTGTCGCTGCCCCAGCGGATCGCCCAGACCATCTTTTCGACTTCTTCCTCGATGGACGAGGAAATCGCCGAATTGCCGATATTGGCGTTGATCTTGACCAGGAAGTTGCGGCCGATGATCATCGGCTCGGCTTCGGGATGGTTGATGTTGGCCGGAATGATCGCCCGGCCGCGCGCCACCTCGTCGCGCACGAATTCGGGGGTGACGCGATCGGGCAGCGCCGCGCCGAAGCTCTCGCCGTCCCGCGGCGCCGCGGCCGGCGCCGCCTCGCGGCCGAGGGTCTCGCGGACCGCGATGTATTCCATCTCGGGCGTGACGACGCCGGCCCGGGCATAGGCCATCTGGGTCACGGCCCGTCCGGCCCGCGCCCGCAGGGGTCGGCGCCGGCTGGCCTCGGGGAACTCGGCGGCGTTGGCCGGGCCGGCGGTCGGGCCGCGGCCATCGTCTTCGGGACGGACCGCCCGGCCGTCATAGGCTTCGACATCGCCGCGCGCCTCGATCCAGGGCCGGCGCAGGGGTGGCAGGCCGGCGCGGATGTCGATGGCCGCCCCAGGGTCGGTGTACGGGCCGGAAGGGTCGTAAACCCGCAACGGCGGCTCCCCCGATGACGCCTCAAGGGCGATCTCGCGCATGGCCACCCGCAGTTCGGGATGAAGCCGGCCGGGCAGATGGACCTTGCGCGAGGCGGGCAGCGGCCCGGTGGTTACGGCGAAACCCGGTTCGAGGCCGGCTCCGGTCACGGTTCCTTCGGGCATGGGGGGTCCTCTTTCTGGTTGCAGGCTGATCGGGGGTTACGAGCCGATCAGGCCCAGTTGCGGGCTCGACGGGTCGGCGTGAAGTCGCCTGGGAATCCGACCGGCACGGTACGCGCCCCGGCCGGCCTCGACCGCTGCCCGCATGGCCGCGGCCATGGCCACCGGCTGCCGGGCCTTGGCCACCGCGGTATTGAGCAGCACCCCGGCGCAGCCCAGTTCCAGGGCCAGCGCCGCGTCGGAAGCGGTGCCGATGCCGGCATCGAGAATCACCGGCACGGCGCTTCGGGTGCAGATGGTTTCGATGGCTCTCGGGTTGCAAAGTCCCAGTCCCGAGCCGATCGGCGCCCCCAGCGGCATCACCGCGGCACAGCCCAGATCGGCCAGTTTGCGGCACGTTACCGGATCATCGTTGCAATACGGCAGCACCACGAAACCGTCCGCCACCAGTTCGGCGGCGGCCTTCAGCAGTTCCTCGACATCGGGATAGAGGGTTTCCCGATCGCCGATCACTTCCAGCTTGATCCAGTTGGTTTCCAGCGACTCCCGGGCCAGCCGCGCGGTCAGCACCGCGTCGCGGGCGGTGGCGCAGCCGGCGGTATTGGGCAGCAGCCGGTAATGGTCGCCCAGCACGTCAACCAGACTCTCGGAATAGCCGCTGAGGCTGATCCGCCGGATCGAGACCGTCACCACTTCGGCGCCGCTGGCGGCGATGGCGTCCAGCATCACCTGCTGGTTGGGATAGCCGGCGCTGCCGATCAACAACCGCGACCGCAACCCGCTCCCGCCTATCACCAATGACTCGGTCATGGAATTAATCCCTTTTTCTCCCCGGGGTCCGGGGCCGCCGGCCCCGGTGGGGTCCAGGGGCAACGCCCCTCGGTCGCCGAAGGCAGGTGCTTCCTACCCCCCTTGCAACGGCTGAACCACTTCCACCTCGCCCGCCTCCGGCACCACCGCGTCGGCCCAGGTCCGGCGCGGCACCAGCGCGCCGTTGACGGCCACCGCGACCCCGCGCCGCCCGGGATCGATGCCAAGACCGGTCAGCAACCCGGCTACGGTGCAACCGGCATCCACCGTCTGGTCTTTGCCGTTGAGTCGGATGGTCATGGCGTTCACGACCGCAGCTCGGGTTCGGGCCGGCGGAAGCGGTCGGCGCGGAACGGCTGAATTTCGGCCATCACCCGGCCGGTCAGGACATACTGGCTGATCGCCTCCACCGTGACCGGGGTCAGCAGGATGCCGTTGCGGTGATGGCCGGTGGCCATCACCAGCCCGTCCACCCCGGTCGGTCCCAGGATCGGCGCGTCATCCCGGCTGCCCGGCCGGAATCCCACCACGATTTCGTCCAGCACCAGTTCCTCGATTCCCGGCAGCGCCCGCCACGCCCCTTCCAGCAGGCTGAAGACGCCGCCCGCGGTCGGCCGGGTGTCAAAGCCCCGCTCCTCGGTGGTGGCGCCGATCAACAGCCGGCCGTCCCGCCGGGGAATGATATAGGCTTTGGGTGCCCACAGCACATGACGCAGCAGCGGCTCGGCCGGGTTCATCTTCAGCACCAGCAACTGGCCGCGGATCGGCCGGACCGGCGGCCGGTCCGCCCGGGGCAGGCCGGGCAGGTCGCGGGACCAGGCGCCGGCCGCGACCACCACCACCTCGGCCTGGTGGAGCACGCCGCCGGCCTGCACCCCGGCGACCCGGCCGCCGGCGATTTCAATCGCGGTGACCTCGCAGTGTTCATGCAGCACGCCGCCGGCCTTGAGCAGGGCCGGCTTCAGCGCCGTCACCAGGGCGCGGTTATCCACCTGATGGTCATGGCGGCAATAGACCGCGGCGGCGGTGCCGGTGTTGAGGTAGGGCTCGCGCCTGCGGGCCTCGGTTCCGGCCAGCCAGTCCAGTTCGATGCCCAGGCTGCGCTGGAACTCGTAGTTGAAGCGCAATTGCTCGAGATCGTCGCGGGTCAGCGCGATCACCAGCGTTCCTTCGTCGCGGTAGCCAATGTCCTGGCCGGTCTCGGCCTGAAGCGCGTAGCGGAAGTCCGGCCACAGCCGTTGGCTGAGCGCCGCCAGTTGCCACAGGGTTTCTTCTCCGGGCTCGGTTTCGACGCCGGCGGCCAACATGCCGCCGGCGGCCCAGCTTGCCGAGCGTCCGGCCTCGCCCCGGTCGAATACCGTGACCGGCGAGCCGGCGCGCGCCAGCCGCCAGCCGATGCCGAGCCCGATGGCACCGGCGCCGATGACCGCCACGCGCGGACCCGTGCCTGCCCCAAGGATTTGGGATTTGCTCACACTTTGCTCCCTTCGCCGGCATTACCCGGGCAGGTTCAATGGGTTTGATCTCAGCCGCCCCGCCCCTCGGCAGGCAGCACCCCAATCGCATCCTGCCAGCATAACAAAACCGTCACTCTGAACGAAAGGTTTTTCGGGCGGGGCTTTTCGAGAGAGGCGATCTGCTATCCTGGCCGTGGCAATGTCAGGTTGGTATGCCGGAAAATATCGGGTTGGCATGAAGGAAGGGATGATGTGATGCCGGCAGGGAAGGCCGCTGTCGAACTGGCGGCGCTGGGGCAGGCGTTGGCGGAGGGCCGGAAGGGGGCGTTGGCGCTGGCGCTGGCCCGGCTGGAGCGTGACCCGGACGATGGGGAGGTCCTGGCGTTGCTGGAAGCGGCGTGGCGGGCGCCGGTGGCCGAGGTCATCGGGTTGACCGGTCCGCCCGGGGTCGGCAAGTCGACGCTGACCGGGGCCTTGATCGCGGCGCTGCGCCATCGGGGTCGGACGGTGGCGGTGATTGCCGTCGACCCGTCCTCCCGGCGCAGCGGTGGCGCGTTGCTGGGCGACCGGGTGCGGTTGGGCGCCGATCCCGAGGATTCCGGCATCTTCGTGCGCTCGATGGCGGCGCGCGACCGGCTGGGTGGCCTTGCCGGCCTGACCGTGGCGGCCATGGTGCTGATGCGGGCGCTTTACGACGTGGTGCTGCTGGAGACCGTGGGGGTGGGGCAGTCCGAGACCGACGTGGCCGCCGCCGCCGACACCGTGGTGTTCTGCGTCCAGCCCGGTTCCGGCGACAGCCTGCAATTCATGAAGGCCGGCATCGTCGAGATTCCCCATATCGTGGTGGTGACCAAGGCCGACCTGGGCGCGGCGGCGGAACGGGCACGGGGCGACGTGGCCGGGGCGCTGGGGCTGGCCGGGGAACCCGGCGGCTGGCGGGTGCCGGTGCTGGCGCTGTCGGCCCAGCGGCGCGAGGGCGTGCCGGAGCTGCTCGAGGTTCTGGCCGCCCGCAGCCGGTTTCTGGCCGAAGACGGACGCCTGGCCCGGCTGCGCCACGCCCAGGCCGAAGACTGGCTGGCCGACGCGGTCCGCGAACGCTTCGGTCGGGAAGGTCTGAAGCGCACCGGCCGCTTGGTGCTTGCGCCCGGTGAGTCGCCGTTTGCCCGCCTTGCCGGGGTGTTGAGCCGACTGGCGGCGTGGCCGTAGGGGGGCGACCGCCAAACCTCACGGGTTCAAAGGGCCGACCGGCCTTTTGCGGGTGTGGGCAGAGCCCACAAAATCGTTTCGTTTCAACCATCCACTGTAACCTGGCCCCCATCGGGCGGGCACCAGGCCCCCTGGGCCGCCTTCGTGGCCAAGAAATAACAAGTATGCTATGTTAATATAGAAAAAATTATCACGCCGCTCCGCAGAATCCCTTGCGCCATCCGTCCGTTCATGCAATCTGGTTAATCGATAGACTTAGTTAATATGAGGCTTCGCTCCCCCCGGCCCACATGGCGCGCGGGGAGCCGTCAGGAGCTTTCGATGCCTTTGCCCATTCCGCTCTGTCCGGACGCCCGGCCTTTGATTTGTTGAATTGGAAACCCGAATCCAGCGCGTCGGTGTCATTCGCCGTCCCGGCATCCGGGGCGCCGTGGCAGTCGAGAAAGGGAGGCATTATGACGATGACCATCAGAACCCGGCTCAGCCTGAGCCTGACCATCTTCATCGTGGCATTCATTGCCAGCGGGCTCTTTTCGATCAACCGCCTGAGCGTGACCAACGCCATTGCGGTGGATATCGCGACCAAAGCCATGGAACGGCTGAAGCTGATCGAAAGCGTCAATGTCCTGACCTCGGACTACCGCGCGCTTGAAGCCTCGTACATTTCCACGGCCGACGATGCCGGGGTGGCCGGGTTGGACCAGGCGGTCACGACCAACCGGGAGACCATCAAAAGCGTGGAGGCGAGGTACCGGTCCCTGGTTTCCTCCCCCGACGAGCGTAACGCCTACGATGTTTATGTCCAAGAGTGGGATAAGTATCTGGCGGCGAGTGATGATCTGATCAGCTTCTCCAAGAAAGGTCAGAGCTTTAAAGCGTCATACGGCTACCTTGGGTCGCAGAAATTATTCGACAGCATCAAGGGCGATCTCGCCAAAGTCGAAGACCTGACCAACCGCCAGGTTGCGGGAATGATTGACGTTGCGCAAAATAATTACGCCCTGTCCCGTCATGCCTTGATTCTGACGTCCTTGGTGATTGCGATTCTGGTGGTGGCGATTGGCTATTCGCTGGATAGCAAGATTTCCCGTTCCATCATCCGCATTACCAAGGCCATGCACCTTTTGGCCCAGGGGGACAAGTCGGTGGCGATTCCCGGCCTCGCGCGACGGGACGAAATCGGCGCCATGGCCGCGGCCCTGGAGGTGTTCAAGCAGGCGGCTTTGGAGAATGAGCGTCTGGCGCTGGCGCAACGGCGTGGGGATCGGGCCAAGCTGGAGCGGGCCGAGCGGTTGGAACAGCTGACCGCCGTCTTTGAGGCCAAGGTGCGCGGGGCGCTCAAGGCGTTCGGGGACAACTCGGACCGGATCGTCAGTACCGCTTCGGGCATGGGGCGTCGGGTGGGCGATTCGGCAACCCGCTCGATGGGCGCCACCGCGGCGTCCCAACGAACCGTCGCCAACGTGCTCGAACTGACCAATGCCGCCGGGACCCTGTCCCAGTCGGTGGCCGAGGTGAGCCAGCGGGTGAGCCAGTCTTCGGATATCACCCAGCGTGTGGTGGCCCAGGCCGAGCGAACCAATGACACCATGACCGGGCTGGTGGTGGCGGCCGATCGCATCGGTGAAGTGGTGCGCCTGATCACCGGCATTGCCGCACAGACCAACCTGCTGGCGCTCAACGCCACCATCGAAGCGGCGCGGGCCGGGACCGCGGGAAAGGGCTTTGCCGTGGTGGCCCAGGAAGTCAAGGCGCTGGCCGCTCAGACGGCCAAGGCGACCGACGATATCTCGGCCCAGATCGGCAATATTCAGCAGGTGACGCGCGACGTGGTCGAGGCCATCACGGACATCACCCGAACCATCGAACAGGTTGGCGGCCTTGGGGCGGCGGTTGCCGGCTCGATCGGGCAGCAGGATATTGCAACCAACAATATTCTCTCCGTGGTCAATCAGGTCTCGACGGATATCGACCTGTTCAATGAGCGATTCAGTGACGCCGCCCACACGGGGGCGGTGTCGTATGCCTCGGCAATTCGCGTGATCTGGGCGGCCCAGGATTTATCGAAGCCGACCGGGCTGCTGACCGGGGAGATCGAGTCGCTTTTGTCGGAACTGAGAACCGGGTGACCACCGGGCGCGAGGCCAGCCTGCGCGTCCGGCTGTTGACGCTTTACACCTGAGGGATGCTCCATTCCCGATTGAGCGCCTTGGCCAGGGCCTCGAGCCGCCGGTCGACCACGTCGCCGCGCAGGCCGGCGAGGTCCGCGGGCAGCAGCAACTCCAGCCGGTCGGCGGCCAGCCGCAGGCCGATCCGGTTGAGCAGACCGGTGAGGCCGCCGGTCAGGCTGTGGCCCAGTCGCAGCGCCAGCCCCAGCACCTCGGCGCGGGTCAACTGGCCGTCGCTGAGCAACGACCGCACCAGCCGCAGCGGCGCGTCGTCCAGCCGGCCGCCATAGCGGATCAGGCTGGTGACGGCCAGTTGGGCGCGCTCGCTGTGCTCGATGCCGACCACCGGCAGGCGCAGCACCCGCTCGAAGGCGTGTTCGGCGCGATAGTCGGGGTGCTCGGCCCAGAACAGATCGCTGAGCAGGCAGGCGACCCGCCGCAGCCGCAGGGCGGGCAGGTCTTCGCCGGCGAACAGGCCGTCGGTCCAGGCGGTGAGAATCTCCCCCGACCCGAAGCGTCCCTGGTGGGTGGCAAGGTCGGAACAGGCGCTGATCAGCGGGTCGAGTCGCTGTTTCTCCACCGGCAGCAGGTCGTAGAGATGTCCTTCGCGCAGGCCGAATGACGAGAAAATCACCGACGAGGCGTCGGTGGCGCGGATCAGCGCCGCCAGGACCTGGGCGGCGTAGGGCAGGGTGTCGCTGCGCCGGCGCGAGACCGTCGGTACCTTTTCGATGGCGCTCCGGGTCTGGCGCCCGACCTGATCGGCGAAGTCGGCGGCGGCGGCGCCGGCCAGGGTGTAGTGGTGAATGACCCGTAACGGGTAGCCGGTCTGGCTCATATGCAGCTTGGCGACGGAGCGCCAGCTTCCGCCGACCACATAAAGCCGGCGGCGGCGACCGGTCTTCAGCCAGCCAACCTTGTCCAGGTGCTGTTCAATGATGCGGGTCGCCAGCGCCGGCCGCTCGCCACTGGCCTCGATCAGCCGGAGCGGTCCCACCGGCAGGGTGACGCGGGGACCGACGCCGCCCTTTTCGACACCGGCCAGTTCCAGGCTGCCGCCGCCAAGGTCGGCCGCGACGCCATCGGCCTCGGGAATGGCCGAGAGCACGCCCAGCGCCGACAGCCTCGCCTCTTCCTCGCCCCCGATGACCTGAACCTCGAGCCCGAGTCGTTCCCGCAAGGTGGTGACGAAGGCATGGCCATCCCGGGCATCGCGCAGGGCGGCGGTGGCCAGCACGTCCAGTCGCGCCACCCCGATGGCGTCGGCCAGAGTCTTGAAACGGGTGAGGTTGACCAGCGCCTGGGCCATTCCCTCGCCGCTCAGGCGTCCTCCCTGCTCGACGCCGCGGCCAAGGCCACACAGCACCTTTTCGTTATAGATCGGAACCGGCGCCCGGCAGTTGCGGTCATAGACCACCAGCCGGATCGAGTTGGAGCCGATGTCCAGCACGCCGATCCGGGCGGTGCGCCGTGGCGCCTCGGTCCAATCACGGGCAAAAGGAAGCGGCATGGCTCTCATATCCTCTTGTTGACGTTCTGACCGGTCGACCTGCGGATCGGGGGCAGAGCCTCTTCGCCAGGCGCGCGCGCCGCCGCCTTGCCGCCGTTGCCGCCGCCAACCTTGCGGATGCGATGGGTCATGGTCCCGGCACGGCCGGTATCACATCGCCGATTTGAGGACCAGCCTCGGCGGGATGCGCTCGGTGGTCAACGCGCTGCCCCGGCCGGAAAGACTGGGATTGGTCATGAAATAGGTGTGGGCGCTGAAGTGCTCGGCGCTGGGGATGACCCGGCGGTAGCTGCCGTCCCCGGCCAGCAGCCAACTGTTGGTTTCGTCCTTGAGGTTGGCCACCATGATCTGATCCAGCACCTGCTGGTGGACGGTGGGGTTTTCCACCGGCACCAGGGTTTCGATCCGCCGGTCGAGGTTGCGCGGCATCAGATCGGCCGAAGACAGGAAGACCAGGGCGTGGTCCGAGGGCAGTCCGTGGCCATTGCCGAAACAGACGATCCGCGAATGTTCGAGGAAGCGGCCGACGATGCTCTTGACCCGGATGTTGTCCGACAGGCCCGGAACCCCCGGCCGCAGGCAGCAGATGCCGCGGATCACCATGTCGATCTTCACGCCGGCCGACGATGCCTGATAGAGCCGGTCGATGATCTCGGGATCCACCAGCGAATTGAGCTTGAGCCAGATCTGCGCCGGACGTCCGGCCTGGGCATGGGCGATTTCGTCGTCGATCAGCCGTTCAAGCCGCTGCCGCAGGCTGATCGGGGCCACCGCCAGCTTTTCCAGGACCTTGGGGGTGGCGTAGCCGGTCATGTAGTTGAACATCACCGCGGCGTCGCGGCACAAGGCCCGATCGCAGGTGAAGAAGGACAGATCGGTGTAGATACGGGCGGTGATCGGGTGATAGTTGCCGGTGCCGAAATGGACATAAGAGCGCAGGCCGCCGCTCTCGCGCCGGACCACCAGCGAGACCTTGGCGTGGGTCTTGAGGTCGACGAAGCCGTAAACCACCTGCGCCCCGGCCCGCTCCAGGTCGCGCGCCCAGCGGATGTTGGCTTCCTCGTCGAATCGGGCCTTGAGTTCCACCATCGCCGTCACCGACTTGCCGGCTTCGGCGGCCTCCACCAGCGCCTGGACGATGGGCGAATTCTTGGACGTCCGGTACAGCGTCTGCTTGATGGCCACCACCGCGGGATCCCGCGCCGCCTGACGCAGAAACTGTACAACAACATCGAAGCTTTCGTAAGGATGGTGAACCACAATGTCCTTACGGCCGATGGCGGCAAAGCAGTCGCCGCCATGGTCGCGGATGCGCTCGGGGAAACGGGCATTGTGGGGCCGGAACACCAGATCCGGCCGTTCGTCGACGATCAGTTGCCGGGTGTCGGAAAGTCCGATCAGGCCCTCCAGAAGCCAGACGTCTTCGGGCGCGACGCGAAGCTGCTGGCGCAGGAACTCCCGCAATTCGTTGCTCATGCCGGCGTTGACCGCAAGCCAGATCACACTGCCGCGGCGCCGCTGTTTCAGCGCGCTTTCAAAGGTTCGGACCAGATCCTCGGCCTCTTCGTCAATTTCCAGCTCGCTGTCGCGCAGGATGCGGAAAATGCCGTGGGCGGTGGCGGTGAACGGCGGGAACAGCCGGTTAAGGAACAGCAGGACCACCCGCTCCAAGGGCACGAACCGCAGGTCGGGGCCGGGCAGCCGGATGAACCGCTCCAGTTGGGCCGGCAGCGGCACCAGCGCGTCCAGGGTCTTGCCCTTGGCCGGGTCCAGCAGGCGCAGGGCCAGCGCGAAGCCCATGTTGGGGATGAACGGGAACGGGTGGGCCGGGTCCACCGCCAGCGGCGTCAGCAGCGGGAAAATTTCGGTGAGGAACCGTTGTTCCAGCCATTCGTGCTCGGAATCGGTGAGTTCACCGGTATCGACCAGGGCCACGCCGGCGCCGCGCAATTCCTGGCGCAAGGTCAGCCAGCAACTTTGCTGGTCATGGAGCAGCGCCCCGCCCCGCCGGTTGATGGCCGTAAGCTGCTGGGACGGGGTGAGGTTGTCGGGACTCGCGGTCAGGATGCCGCGCGAAACCTGCGCCTTGAGACCGGCAACCCGGACAATATAAAATTCATCAAGGTTGCTGGCGCTGATGGACAGAAAGCGTAGACGCTCGAGCAAGGGATGGTTCGGGTTGTTGGCCTCGTCAAGAACCCGCTGGTTGAACTCGAGCCACGAAAGTTCGCGATTGATAAAACGGTCAGAGAGTTCGTCCTCCTGGGGTGCCGGCGCCGACGGTTGCAGCTTGACTTCATGAAGACTGGTCATGGGCGCGTCGTTCTCCAGGTCCGTGCGGGCCGGCGCCGGCCGTTGGCCGTCACCCGTCCGGCCCGGCTCCCGGGACCGTGCGACGGCGGGGACCGGAAACCGGAACCGACGGGATGATATCACAGCATTCCTTCCGTCCCCACCGGGAAGCGCGCGACGCCGGGAAGCGCCGGGAAGTCTGTTCGGGAGCCATCGCCAAAACGGTTCGCGCATGTTAGGAGTTGGGGGAGGCGCGCGCGACGCCGCCGAGACCGTACCAGCGAAGGGTAGGTGCATCATGATCAATGCGGTGGAACGAGCCTTCGACATTGCCCGGGCCGAGCAGGTGGCCAAGAATCACTATCTCGACGTGGCCTGGAAATTTGCCCGTGAGGCGATCGGGACCAAGGGGCCTTACGAACCCACCACCACTCTCGGCGACCTCAAGCAGGCGCGCGAGACTTTTGAAGAGTTGTCCAAGGCCAGCCTGCTGGCCGATCGCAACCAGCGTGAATCGGATTAAGACCGGCGCCTGAGGAACCGGGGCCGTTGCCCTCCATCTCCCTGTTTCCTTTTCCCTCCGCCGTTATCCTCAAGCCGCTGGTCTGATCTGCCGGTGCCGATGCGACGTGCCTCTTGCCCTTGGGCCGCCGATGGGTATTGCTGGCAGCCGATACCGATCCATCGTTTTTCGGGAGCCCGAGTCTCGCCATGATTCCCTATTCCGCCCCCGTCGCCGACATGCGATTCGTCCTGAACCGGGTGGTCGGCATCGACCGCATCGCGGCGCTGCCCGGTTACGAAGCCGCCTCTCCGGATCTGGTCGATACCATCCTGGACGAGGCCGCCAAATTTGCGGCCGGCGTGCTGGCGCCGATCAACCATATCGGCGACCACGAAGGCTCCGTGTTCGAGAACGGCGAGGTGCGTCAGCCCGAGAGCTTCCGTCAGGCGTATCAACAATACGTCGAGGCCGGCTGGAACAGCGTCCCGTTCGATCCCGAGTTCGGCGGCCAGGGCCTGCCCTGGGCGCTGGCCTTCGCGGTTCAGGAGATGTGGCAGGCGGCCAGCATGTCGTTCGGCCTGTGCCCGATGCTCAACCAGGGCGCCGTGGACCTGCTGACCTCGCACGGCAGTCCCGGGCAGAAGGCGACCTACCTTTCCAAAATGATCTCGGGCGAGTGGTCGGGCTCGATGGATCTGACCGAGCCTCAGGCCGGCTCTGACCTGGGGACGGTGCGCTGCAAGGCGGTCCAGGACGGCGACGTCTACCGCGTCACCGGACAGAAGATATTCATCACCTACGGCGACCACGATCTGGCCGAGAACATCATCCATCTGGTGCTGGCCCGGCTGCCCGACGCCCCGGCCGGCTCCCGGGGTATCTCGCTGTTCATCGTGCCCAAGTTCCTGGTCAACCCCGACGGCTCGCCGGGCGAACGCAATGACGTGCGCTGCACCGGGATCGAGCACAAGCTGGGCATCAAGGCCAGTCCGACCGCGGTGCTGAGCTATGGCGACAATGGCGGCGCCATCGGCTTCATTGTCGGCGAACCCAACCGCGGACTCGAATACATGTTCGCGATGATGAACAACGCCCGGCTGAGCGTCGGTCTCCAGGGCGTGGCCATCGCCGAGCGCGCCTACCAGCAGGCCCGGGACTATGCCAAGATCCGGGTCCAAAGCCGCGACCTGCGCACCCCCAAGAAGCCGCCGGTGACGATCATCAATCATCCCGACGTGCGGCGGATGCTGCTGACCATGAAGGCGCAGGCCGAAGCCGGGCGCATCCTGGCCTATGACGCCGCTGCGGCCTTCGACCTTGCCCAACGCCACCCCGACGAGGCCACCCGCACCGCCGCCCAGTTGCGTCTGGAACTGCTGACCCCCATCGTCAAGGGCTGGTGTACCGACATGGGGTGCGAGGTTGCCTCCATCGGCATTCAGGTCCATGGCGGCATGGGCTTCATCGAGGAAACCGGGGCCGCCCAGCACTACCGCGATGCCCGCATCGCGCCGATCTACGAGGGCACCAACGGCATCCAGGCCAACGACCTGGTGTTCCGCAAGCTTGGCCGCGACCAGGGCGCCGCGGTCCAGGCGTTCCTGGTCGAGACGCGGGCGGTGGCGGCCGAACTGGCCGGCCGGCCCGGAGACGATCTGGCGGCCATCGCGCGGGGCCTGACCGCCGGCCTGATCGTGCTTGAACAGGCCACCGAGTGGCTGGTCGAAACCCTCAAGCCCGACCCGGTGGCGGTGGCGGCCGGTGCCGCCCACTATCTGCGCATGTTCGGGCTGGTCGCCGGTGGTGCCGGACTGGCCCGGGCCGCCCTTGCCGCCGACGAGGACCTGCGCCAGCGCGGCGCCGATGCCGGTTTCCTCACCGGCAAGCTGCTGACCGCGCGTTTCTTTGCCGATCATCTGCTGCCCCAGGCGGCCGGGCTGCTGACTCCGATCGTGAACGGGCATCAGACGGTGATGGCCCTGACCGAAGAGCAGTTCTGAAGCAGCAGGCGAACCGTGGACTTCCGGGGGGCACGCCCGTGCCCCCCGGGGTGCCCGGCAATCGGCAAGGGGACAGGCGATGCGGTGGAAGACGCTGGATCTCCAGGGGTGGGGGCGGACCAGCTCGGGGGCGTGCCAGGCGGCGCGGCCGGAGCGCGTGGCCGAGGCGGTGGCGGCCCTGGCCGATGCCGATGACACCGGCATCCTGGCCCACGGAGCCGGCACCAGCTACGGCGACGTGGCCATCAATCCCGGCGGCCGCGTCCTGCTGACCCGGCGTCTGAACCGTCTGCTGGCGTTCGATCCCGCCACCGGCGAGGTGGTGGCCGAGGCCGGCGTGACCATTCGCGACCTGCTGCGGGTGTTCCTGCCCCGGGGCTTCCTGATACCGGTTTCGCCCGGAACCGCCTTCGTCACGCTGGGCGGCGCCGTAGCCAATGACGTTCACGGCAAAAATCACGAAGGCGCGGGCAGTTTCTGTACCCATGTCCGCTGGCTCGATCTGCTGCTGCCCTCGGGAGAAATAGTGCGGACCGGACCCGACCAGCGGCCCGAACTGTTCCAGGCGACCGCCGGCGGTGTCGGCCTGACCGGCGTCATTCTCGCGGTCTGCCTGCGTCTCAAGCCGGTTTCGTCCAACGGGGTGGTGGTGACCGAACGGCGCATCCCGGATATGGACGGCTTTCTGGCGGCGCTGGAACAGGTCGAGGTCGGGGCGTATTCGGTGGGCTGGATCGACGCCCTGTCCGGGGGCGGGGCGCTCGGTCGGGGCGTGCTTCAGGTCGGTCGGCCCGCAACCGGGCCGGTGCCGGTGCCGCCCCGGCGGGACCGGAGCCTGCCGGTGGATCTGCCCGGCTTCGTGCTCAATCCCCTGACGGTGGCGGCGTTCAATGCTCTCTACTGGCGGCGGGTGCCGGCGGCCGGGCGCGAACGGGTGCTGGCCTACGAGACCTTTTCCTATCCGCTGGATGCGATTCTCCAGTGGAACCGCCTGTATGGCGCTGCCGGGTTCCACCAGTTCCAGTGCGTGGTCCCGGCCGCCGGCGGACCGGCGGCGTTGCGGCGGCTGCTGGAGGAGACGTCACGCGCGCGCGCCGCGTCGTTCCTGGCGGT
>Ga0302157_10004676_pt1 | contig 14812 bp, 14 predicted proteins | sample I_Bog_N3_3_FD_193502 | JGI IMG/M metagenome (GOLD analysis project Ga0302157, IMG submission 193502) | Peat permafrost microbial communities from Stordalen Mire near Abisko, Sweden - I_Bog_N3_3 | ecosystem: Environmental > Terrestrial > Soil > Wetlands > Peat | place: Sweden: Abisko, Stordalen...
AGGAAGTGGCTGAACTCCTGGAAGCTGCCCCTGAAGCCGACCTCCGCCATGACCTTGTCCATCTCGCCACGGATGCGCGCGACCTCAGCGAGTCCCAGCTGATGGATCGCAGCAGGCGTGAGATCCGTGGTCGTGAAATACGCGACACGGTTGGCGTAATACGCAGCGCCGTCCGGCGTCGCGCTGAGTCCGGGCTCCTTGCGGCATGCCGGCGCGTAGCGGCTGGTGAAGAATTTCTGCAGGCGCCCCATCGCAGGCAGTACCTGGTTCGCGATCGCCTCGCTCGCGGACGCCGCGAGGCGTCGGCGGTCGGCATCGCCGATCGCCGCCGGGAACGCGGCGAAGGGCTTGTAGAACGGGCTGTCGGCCGGTGTAGCGACGAGCTGCGCCGCGATCTGCGGCGCGATACGCACGGTGACCGCGCAGGCCTCCGTACGCCCTTCACGCAGCCCCTCGGCGAGCAGCGCGATCACCTGGTCGGTGTAGGTGCCGAAGCCACGCAGCCGCGCGATCCAGTTCTCGTAGTCGCGGAGTGTCGCGAACGGCGCCACCTCGGCCTGCTCGCTCTGGGTCTGCGGGTTCGGCGTGCCGTTCAGCGCTCCCTGGTGGTCGATCGCGTACAGCCAGGGCCTGAACCGCTGGACCGCAACGCTGTTCTCGAACTGCAGCCGGATGATGTCGTAGTTCATGCGGTCGGCTGCGGACAGGTCGCCGACATCGATGGCCTTGAGTTCGGCGAGCGCCGCACGATCTTCCGCGGCCTCGCGATCGTTGGGGGCGAGCGACAGGTCCGGCCAGCGGTCGTTGTAGCGCGGATCCCCGATCGACGTGGCACCGAGCGGGTCTTCGCGCAGCTGGCGTTCCCACTGGTCCTGATAAATCCGGTTCAGCCGGGCGGCGGTCGCAGCGCCGTCGGCGTGTGCGGAGGCTGCGGCGACCAGCGCCGTGAGGACGAGCGCGACGGGGGCGGCAGCGGCCGCGCATGAGCGTGAGGTTTTCATGGGCGCATTCTAACGCCGCTGACCCGCGGTGCTGAAGGGGATCGTGTATCATGCGGAATTGCTGCTCGACTGAGGGTGCAATGGGCCAGCAGACGCCTCTTCATGACACGCATGTCCGCCAGGGCGCCAGGCTCGTCGACTTCGGCGGCTGGGATATGCCGCTGCATTACGGCTCGCAGCTCGAGGAACACCACGCCGTGCGGCGCGCCGCCGGCATGTTCGACGTGTCGCATATGTGCATCGTCGACCTGTGCGGCCTCGGCGCAGGTCCCTTCCTGCGGCGGCTCCTCGCCAATGATGTCGGCAAGCTGCGCACCCCCGGCAAGGGACTGTATTCCTGCATGCTGCGCGAGGATGGCGGCGTCCTCGACGACCTGATCGTGTATCGCATGGACGACACCTTCTTCCGTGTGATCGTCAATGCCGGCACGCGCGCGAAGGATCTCGCCTGGATCCGCGCGCACGCCGGGGATCTCGCTGTCGACGTCGTCGAACGCGTCGACCTCGCGATGATCGCGGTACAGGGGCCGGAGGCACGTGCGCGCGTCGCCGCGCTGTTCCCGCCGGAGGCGGCCGCGCGGCTGCTCGATCTTGCGCCGTTTGTCGCGTGCCAGCTGGGTCGCGTCGACTGCGCGTCGACGGCGCTGGCCGAATGTTTCGTTGCCCGCACCGGGTACACGGGCGAGGACGGATTCGAGATCGCGCTGCCCGCGGCGTCGGCGGCCGCCGTCTGGGAAGCGCTGCACAGCCAGGACATCCGGCCGGCCGGGCTCGGTGCCCGCGATACGCTGCGCCTCGAGGCAGGATTCAGTCTGTACGGCAACGACCTCGACGAGGCGCACGACCCGCTTGCCTCGGGACTCGCGTGGACGGTCGCGCTGAACCCGCCGGAGCGGGGATTCATCGGGCGTGCGGCGCTGGAGGCGCGGCTGCCGCAGGTGCGCGAGGAGATCACGGGCCTGCTGTTGCTGGATCGCGGCGTGCTGCGCGGCCACCAGCGCGTCCTGACCGATCGCGGCGAGGGACTCGTCACGAGCGGCAGTTTCGCGCCGACGCTCGGCCGCTCGATTGCGCTCGCCCGCGTGCCGCGCGGCGTTGAGGGCCGCGTCGCGGTCGAGGTGCGCGGCGCGCAGCTTGCGGCACGCATCGTCCGGCCGCCGTTCGTACATCACGGCAGCGTGCTTATTCCAGCGGAGATACTTGGAGAACAACCATGAGCGACATACCCGCCGACCTGCGCTATACGACCAGCCATGAGTGGCTGCGGCTGCTGCCGGACGGCCAGGTGGAGATCGGCATTACCCAGCATGCCCAGGAAGCGCTCGGCGACCTGGTGTTCATCGACGTTCCCGCCGCCGGGCGCAGCGTCCGTGCGGGCGAGGCCTGCGCCGTCGTCGAATCGGTGAAGGCGGCTTCCGACATCTACAGTCCGGTCGACGGCACCGTCGTCGAGGGCAACCCGGCCGTCGCCGCGTCGCCGGAACTCGTCAATACGGACCCTTACGGTGCCGGCTGGCTGATGCGCATCCGGCCGCAGGCTCCCGCCGCCTCGCTGCTGGATGCCGACGGGTACGCCAGGCTGCTGGCGGACGCAGGCTGAGGGGAACCGAAGGCAATGCCCTACATCCCGCATACGCCGGAGGATGTCGCCGAGATGCTGCAGGTCATCGGCGCAGATTCCATCGAGCAGCTCTTCGACGAGATTCCGTCCGCGCTGCTGGCAGGTCCACTCACGGCAGTGCCGCCGGCGCTGTGTGAGATGGAGGTCGGCCGGCTGCTCACCGAACGTGCGCGCAGCGACGGCCGGGCGCTGAACTTCATCGGCGCCGGGGCCTATGAACACCACATCCCGGCGCCGGTATGGGCGATCGCGACCCGCGGCGAGTTCTATTCCGCCTATACGCCCTACCAGGCCGAGGCGAGCCAGGGAACGCTGCAGCTGATCTACGAATACCAGTCGATGATCAGCCAGCTCACCGGCATGGAGGTCGCCAACGCCTCGCTGTATGACGGCGCCTCTGCGCTCGCGGAGGCGAGCCTGATGGCCGTGCGGGCGAACCGTGGCTCGACGTCGCGGCGGATCCTCGTGCCGCGCAGCGTGAACCCGACTTACCTCGCCGTCGCGCAGGCGATCGCCGGCAACCAGGAACTGGTGTTCGAAAGCGTCGACTTCGACCATCGCAGCGGCAGGCTCGACGTCGCGGCGCTCGCGCCCTTCGCGGGACAGGACATCGCGGCGCTGGTCGTGCAGAGCCCGAACTTCTTCGGCGTGCTCGAGGAGGTCGATGCGCTGACCGACTGGGCCCACGCCAACAAGGCGCTGCTCATTGCGGTCGTCAATCCGCTGTCGCTCGCCGTCCTCAAGGCGCCGGGCGAGTGGGGGGATGCGGCGGGCGGCGTGCGCGGCGCCGACATCTGCTGCGGCGAAGGGCAGCCGCTTGGCGTGCCGCTCGCTTCGGGTGGTCCTTACTTCGGTTTCATGACGACGCGGATGCAATACGTGCGGCAGATGCCCGGCCGCGTCGTCGGGCGCACGCTAGACGCGGCTGGCCGGCCAGGCTTCACGCTGACCCTGCAGGCCCGCGAACAGCACATCCGGCGCGGTAAGGCGACGTCGAACATCTGCACGAACCAGGGACTCACGGTCACCGCGGCGACGATCTACATGTCGCTGCTGGGGGCGACCGGGCTCGAGCGGGTCGCTGCGGCGTGCATGCAGCGCACGCGGGAACTGGTCGCGGCGCTGACCGCGATACCGGGCGTCTCGCTGGCCTTCGGGGGCCCGCGCTTTCATGAGGTGCTGCTGCGGCTCGACCGGCCTGCAGGGCCCGTGCTGGCCGCACTCGCCGCACAGGGCATCCTCGGCGGCATCGACGTCTCCTCGCGCTACCCGGAACTGCAGCACGCGCTGCTGACCTGCGCGACCGAGACGCGGACGGACGCGGACATCGCCAGCTATGCGCAGGCGCTGGCAGCGATCCTCGCCGTGGACCTGCAGGGGGCGGCATGAACACGGGCCTGCACGAGCCGGTGATCTTCGAACTCAGCCGGCCTGGCCGTACCGCGCCGACCCAGTTCCCGCCGTCGTCGGACCGCGATGAGCTTGCCGCCGGCATTCCGGCGCACCTGCGCAGGCAGGCGCCGCCGCGGCTGCCGGCAGTCTCCGAACTGCAGGCCGTACGGCATTTCACGCGGCTGTCGCAGCTGAACTTCTCGATCGATACGCATTTCTATCCGCTCGGCTCCTGCACGATGAAATACAACCCGAAGGCCTGCAACACGCTGGCGATGCTGCCCGAATTCCTCGCGCGCCATCCGCTCGCGCCGGCCGCGAACTCGCAGGGGTTCCTCGCCTGCATGTACGAACTGCAGGAGATGCTGCAGGGGATAACCGGCATGCAGGGCGTGAGCCTGACGCCGATGGCCGGCGCGCAGGGCGAGTTCGCCGGCGTGGCGATGATCCGCGCCTATCACCGCGCGCGCGGCGATTTCGGCCGTAACGAGATCATCGTGCCGGAGGCGGCCCATGGCACCAATCCCGCGACCGCGGCGATGTGCGGCTGCGTGGTCCGGGAGATTCCCTGCGATGCGAACGGCGACGTCGACCTCGAGGCGCTGCACGCCGCGGTGGGGCCGCAGACCGCGGGCATCATGCTCACCAATCCGTCGACCCTCGGCGTGTTCGAGCGCCGCATCGTCGAGGTCGAGAGGCTGGTGCACGCCGCCGGCGGGTTGCTCTACTACGACGGCGCCAACCTGAACGCGATCCTCGGCAAGGTGCGTCCCGGCGACATGGGCTTTGACGTCATCCACATGAACCTGCACAAGACCTTCTCCACGCCCCACGGCGGCGGGGGTCCTGGCTCGGGTGCGGTCGGCGTCGGTGCGCGGCTGCTGCCCTTCCTGCCGATCCCGATCGTCGGGCGGGACGCGGGGGGCTACCGCTGGCTCGAGGAGGCGGACCGGCCGCAGTCGATCGGGCGGCTTTCCGGGTTCATGGGCAACGCGGGGGTCAACCTGCGGGCCTACATCTACATGCGGCTGCTCGGGGCGGAGGGCATGGTGCGGGTCGCCGACTATGCGGCACTGAATGCGAATTACCTGCTGCACCGTCTCAGGGCCGCAGGCTTCGATGCCGCCTACCCGCAGCGCCGCGCGAGCCACGAATTCATCATCACGCTTAAACGCCAGCATCGCGACCACCACGTCAGCGCGATGGACGTCGCGAAGCGGCTGCTGGATTATGGGATGCACGCGCCGACGACCTATTTTCCGCTGCTGGTCCCCGAGTGCCTGCTGATCGAACCGACCGAGACCGAGTCGAAGGAGGAACTGGACCGGTTCTGCGACGCGTTGTGTGACATTCTGCGCGAAATCACCGAAACTCCGCAGACAGTGACCTCCGCTCCGCATACTATGCCGGTCCGGCGCCTCGATGACGTGCGCGCCGCGAAGCAGCTTGACCTGGTCTGGAAGCCGGACGCATAGAATCCATGGGCGCATGAACGATCGAGGCAAGCCGACGGGCATCATCCGGATCCTGCGTGCCTTCGGTTATTCGCGTCAGGGATTGGCGCTCGTATGGCGTGAGGAAGCTGCCTTCCGCCAGGAGAGCGCGCTGGCGGTCGTTGCGATTCCGCTCGGCATCGTGCTCGGGCGCAGCGGCGTCGAGCGGGCGCTGCTGGTCGCGCCCATGCTGCTGATCCTGGTTGTGGAACTGCTCAACAGCGCCGTCGAGGCCGTCGTCGATCGTGCAGGCACGGAGCGCCACCCGCTCGCCGGCATGGCCAAGGACATGGGCTCGGCGGCAGTGCTGCTCAGCTTCGTTTTGCTGGCGGTCGTGTGGTTCCTCGTGCTCATCGATCACCTGCGATGATCCGCCGCCTGCACCGCTTCGCGCCGCTGCTGCTGCTGGTCGCGCTGCCCGTCGCCGACCTCGCCGCCGCGCCACAGCCTGCCGTCGCTCCTGCGGCGACCTGGGCGCAGACGCTCGAGCGCATTGCGAGCGGCGTCGTCTCGATCCAGATCGACTCGACGCGCGCCTTCGACACCGAGTGGAACTCGACCGGCCAGGCAACCGGCTTCGTCATCGATGCCGAGCGCGGGCTGATCCTGACCAACCGGCACGTCGTCACACCGGGACCGGTGACCGCACAGGCGATCTTCCAGAACCGCGAGGAAGTCGAACTCAAGCCGGTGTACCGCGACCCGGTGCATGACTTCGGCATCTACCACTATGACCCCGCCAGGCTGCGCTTCATCCACCCTGCGACGCTGCCGCTGTACCCGGCCGGGGCCGTCGTCGGGCGCGAGATCCGCGTCGTCGGCAACGATGCCGGCGAACAGCTGTCGATCCTCGCCGGTACGCTGGCGCGCCTCGACCGGCAGGCGCCGGCCTACGGCTACGGCAAGTACAACGATTTCAATACCTTCTATTTCCAGGCCGCGTCGGGTACCTCCGGCGGCTCCTCCGGCTCGCCGGTGATCGACATCGAAGGCAGGGTCGTGGCGCTGAACGCCGGCGGTGCATCCGGCGCCGCGACCAGCTTCTACCTGCCGCTGAACGCGGCGCTGCGCGCGCTGCGCTATATCGAGGCTGGTAAGCCGGTGCCGCGCGGCACGCTCGAGACGACTTTCCGCTATACCCCCTACGACGAGCTGCGCCGGCTCGGGCTCGATGCGCTGACCGAGGAAAAGATGCGCCGCGGCTTCCCCGCGCTGACCGGCATGCTCGTCGTCGCCGACGTGCAGCCGGGCTGCGAGGCCGACGGCAAGCTCGTGCCCGGCGACATCCTGGTCTCGATCGACGGCCGGCCGGTGCCGGAGTTCTTCGCGCTGGAAGCGGTGCTCGACGACCATGTCGGGCGCCCCGTGGAGCTGGTGATCCGCCGCGGTGCCGAGACGATCCACCATACGCTGACGACCGTGGACCTCGAATCGATCACGGCGAACGAGTACGTCGAGTTCGGCGAGGCGGTCGTGCATACGCTGTCCTACCAGCAGGCGCGCCACTACGACCTCCCGATCCGCGGGATCTACGTCGCGAACCCCGGCTACGTGTTCGGCAGCGCCGGTATCCCCCGGGGCGCGCTGATCAGTTCATTCAACGGCCATCGCGTGGACCGGCTCGCCGACTTCGAGGCCGCGCTCGCCGGACTCGCCGACGGCGATCGCGCGGCGGTGCGCTACGTCACGCTGGAAGATCCGCGCGCCGCGCAGCTGAAGGTCGTGCGCATGGACCGGCGCTGGTTCCCGGCGCGCCATTGCCGTCGCGACGACGCGCTCGGCATCTGGCCCTGCGAGGGCCTCGCGGCAGGCCCTGCCGCCACCCCTCAGCCGAGCGCGAGCACGCGCTTTGCGCACAGCGGCGATCCGCGTATCGATCGCCTCAGCCCCTCGCTGGTGACCGTCAGCTTCGACATGCCGTATGCGGTTTCCGGCGTCAATGAGAAGAACTACACCGGGACCGGGCTGATCGTCGACACGCAGCGCGGCCTCATCGTCGTCGATCGCAACACGGTACCGCTCGCGATGGGCGACGTGCGCATCACCTTCGGCGGTTCCGTCGAGGTGCCCGGCAAGGTGGAATACATCCATCCGCTGCACAACCTCGCCGTGGTGTCCTACGATCCGCAGGTCATCGGCGACACGCCGGTGCGCGCCGCGACGCTGCGGTCGCGCGACCTGCATGCCGGCGACGCTGTCTGGGTTGTCGGCATGCACAGCGATGCGCGCGTCATGTCGCAGAAGACCGAGGTGTCGGGCCTCGACGTGCTGTCCTTCCCGCTGTCGCGCACGCTGCGCTTCCGCGACAGCAACCTCGAGGCCATCAACCTGGTCAATCCTCCCGCCGACTTCGACGGCGTGCTGGCGGACGAAAAGGGCGACGTGCTGGCGCTGTGGTCGAGCTTCGCCTTCGAGTCGCAGCGCGAACTCGAACAGGCCAACCACGGCATCCCCGCCGAACTCGTGGCCGAGATGGTCGATGCCGTCACCGCGAATCGGCCGCTGCATTCCATCGAGGCGGATTTCAGCGTGGTCTCGCTCGCCGGCGCCCGCAAGCTCGGCCTGCCGGATGCATGGGTGCGGCGCTTCGAGGAGCATGACCCGCAGCACCGCCAGGTGCTGTCGATCGACCGGCTCGTCGCCGGCTCGCCGGCAGCTTTGCTGCTCGAGCCCGGCGACCTGTTGCTGGCCGTCGACGGCAAGGTCGTCGACCGCTTCCGCGAGGTCGAGCGCGCCGTGCAGCGCGACAGCGTGGCGGTGACGGTCTGGCGCGAAGGCGCGGAGAAGACGCTGCAGCTCGCCACCGTGGCGTTGAGCGGTCGCGACGTCGACCGCATCGTGTTGTGGGCGGGGGCTACGCTGCAGGCGCCGCACCGGGCGATGGCGCTGCAGCGCGGGATCGACCCCCAGGGCGTGTTCGTCTCCTTCTTCAGCTATGGTTCGCCGGCGACGCACTACGGACTGTACGCCGGCCGGCGCATCACCGAAGTCGATGGCGAGCCGGTCGCGGACCTGGATGCCTTCGTCGCGGCGGTACGCGGCAGGCCGAACCATGCCTCGGTGCGCCTCAAGACCGTCAGCTGGAACGGTCAGGTCGAGGTCATCACGCTGAAGCTCGATACCCACTACTGGCCCGCATACGAGCTCGACCGGCAGGCCGACGGCAGCTGGCGCCGTGTTGCGCTCGATCCTTCCTGAGCCGCCGGTGGTGACGGCGGACCAGATCGACGCGGCGGTCGCCGCCCTGCGCGGCGGCGAGGCCGTTGCATTCCCGACCGAGACCGTCTACGGACTGGGAGCCGATGCTGCGAATCCGGCTGCGGTCGCGCGTGTGTTCCGGCTCAAGGGCCGGCCGCAGGACCATCCCCTGATCGTGCATATCGGCGAACTCGCGCAGCTGCGGGACTGGGCGGCGCAGGTACCGCCGGTCGCGATGCAGCTTGCGGCGCGCTTCTGGCCCGGGCCGCTGACGCTGATCCTGCCGAAGGCAGCGCGGGTCAACACCGTGGTCACCGGTGGCCAGGACAGCATCGGCATCCGCATCCCGGCGCACCCGATCGCGCAGCGGCTGCTGGCCGCGTTCGGGGGCGGCATCGCCGCCCCGTCGGCCAACCGCTATGGGCGACTCAGCGCGACGCGCGCGGCGCACGTGCGCGAGGAATTCGGCGATGCAGTACCGGTCGTGCTCGATGGCGGGGAGGCGACGATCGGCATCGAATCGACGATCATCTCCTGCCTCGGCAATGTCGCGCGGCTGCTGCGCCCGGGGCGCATCACCCGCAGCCAGGTGGAGCGGGAGGTCGGACCGCTGCCGGAGGCCGAGGGGGCCGCGCCGCGCGCCTCGGGCGACCGGCAGCAGCATTACGCACCGGCGACGCCGGTGCGGCTGGTCGCGCGTGAGGACCTGCTGCCGCTGGCGCTGCGGATGGTCGCTGCCGGCGACGCCGTGGGCGTCCTCGCGATGTACGCCGCACCGGCGCCGGTGGGCCGGCTGACGTGGATCGACGCCGGCGTCGACCCGGCCGCCTACGCGCACCAGCTCTATGACCAGTTGCGCAACCTCGACCGGAGTTGCGGGCGTGTGATCCTCGTCGAGGCGCCGCCGGCGAGCGAGGACTGGGGCGCGGTGCGGGATCGACTGGCGCGGGCGAGTGCTGCAGGCGACGCGAGGTTGCCGCCATGAAGCTGCCCGGGCCCGATCCCCTCGCAGACCGCTCGCTCGAGTACCTCGCCGGGCAGTTCGGCACACCGCTGCTGGTCGTCGACGCCGAACGCATCCGCCGCCAGTACCACCGGCTGCAGGCGGCGCTGCCCGGCGTCGTGCTGCATTTCGCGCTGAAGCCGCTGCCGCACCCGGCGGTCGTGCAGGTACTTGCGGCCGAAGGCGCCGCGTTCGACCTCGCGACCAACGGCGAGGTGGAGATCGTGCGCAGGGCGGGTGTCGCGCCACAGCGCTGCATCCATACCCATCCGATCAAGCGCGACGGCGATATCCGCACGGCGCTGGAGTTCGGGGTGCAGACCTTCGTTGCCGACAATCCCGACGAGGTTCGCAAATTCGCGGGCTATCGCGGCAGGGCACGGCTGCTGATCCGCGTCGCGTTTCGCAGCCCGGACGCGATCTGCGACCTGTCGCGCAAGTTCGGCTGCGACCCGGGAGATGCGCCCGGGCTGATCGCGCTGGCCCAGGGCCTCGGCATCGAGGTCGCGGGACTCTCGTTCCACGTCGGCTCGCAGACGGCGACGCCGGCGATGTATGTCGAGGCCATCGGCGTGTGCCACGGGCTCCTGCAGCGCGCCGCGGCTGACGGTCACGAACTTCTGCTGCTCGACATCGGCGGAGGCTTCCCGGTCGACTATGCCATGCGCGGCATGCAGATCGAGGAATTCTGTGCGCCGATCGCCGCGGCGCTGCGGCAGCTGCCACCGGCGGTGCGCGTCATTGCCGAGCCCGGCCGCTACATTGTCGCGCCAGCGGCCAGCGCGGTCGCCGCCGTCATGGGGCGCGCCTGGCGCGATGAGCGCTGGTGGTACTACCTCGACGATGGCCTCTACGGTTGTTACAGCGGCCAGCTCTACGATCACGCGAGCTACCCGGTCGAGGCGCTGAAGGTGGCCACCAAAACCTACCCGTCGGTGCTGGCAGGGCCAACCTGCGATAGTATTGACGTCATTGCCGAGGGACTGGCGCTGCCGCTGCTCGAAGCCGGCGACCTGGTCGTCGGGCGCTCGATGGGCGCGTATACCTGGGCGAGCGCGACGGATTTCAACCTGTTTCCGCGCGCCACGGTCCTGGTGCTGGATCGCGGCCGCCTGCTTGCGGGAGACTGATCGGATCATGCTGTTCCACCGGCGCCGGTTTCTGCAGTTCGGACTCATCCTCGCCGGCGCGCGCGCAGCACTAGCGGCAGACGCGCCCCTGGAGGGGCAGGGGGAGGCGGTGCCGGCGGCTGTTGCGACGGCGGCGCGCACCCTGGTGCTGCGCAACCTGCACACGGACGAGGTGCTGAGCCTGGATCGCGCCGACGATGACGCGGCCGGCACGATGCAGCGCGTCGCGACTCTGCTGCGCGACTTTCGCAGCGGCGAGACCTATCCGATTGATCCGGCGCTGCTCGACATCCTCGGCGACGTGGCGGCAGGCTGCGGCGCATTTCCTGAGTTCGACGTGATCTCGGGCTATCGCTCACCGCAGACGAATGCGATGCTGGGCCGGCGCTCGGGCGGCGTCGCGGTGCGCAGCCTGCACATGGAGGGCCGCGCAGTCGACGTGCGCCTGTGCGGGGTCGACTGCACGCAGCTCGCGGGCCAGGCGCAGATCCTCGCGCGCGGCGGCGTCGGCTACTACGGCCGCTCGGATTTCGTCCACCTGGACACCGGCGCGGTGCGGACCTGGCGCGGCTGAATGCGCCTGCGCAGGGCGTCGCCTTTGCTGGCTGCCGCGGCGCTTGCGGCCGGCTGCGGGCCGGGCGGCGGCGCAGCAGGTGGCCCAGTGCAGGCTGTCGCCGACGGCGCACGGCTCTATTCGGGCAACTGTATCGCCTGTCATCAGCAGGACGGCCGCGGCATCCCGGGGGTCTACCCTGCGCTGGCCGGATCCCCGGTGGTGCTGGGTGATCCCGGTGAACTCGCCGCATGGGTCGTCCACGGCAAGCGCACCGCGTCCATGCCGGCGGGTCGCTACACGACTGTGATGCCGCCCTTCGGATGGCTGCACGCCGCGGATGCGGCGGCGCTGCTGACGTACCTGCGCAGCAACTTCGGCAACCAGGCTGCGGCCGTCGATGCGGCGAGCCTCGCGCCCGTTTTCCAATGAGGCAGCGGCGCGCATGACCGCGATACACCGCATCGTGGCGCAGTGTCGTGCGGGCACGTGGCTGCCGGCGATCCTCGCGCTGCCCTCCGGCTGGCTGGTCCTCGGCGAGCGCCAGGTGTTCGCCGGCTACTGTCTGTTGCTGCCCGATCCGGTCGTGCCCGACCTCAATGCGCTCTCAGGAACGCTGCGCGCGCGCTTCCTCGCGGACATGGCGCTCGCCGGCGACGCGCTGCTCGCGACCTGCGGTGCGTTGCGGATCAACTATGCAATGTTCGGCAATGTGGAACCTGCGCTGCACGCGCACCTGTTTCCGCGGCGGGCGGACGAGCCCGAGGCGACACGCACCGCCCAGCCCTGGGCGCTCGACTGGACGCTTGCGCCGGCGTTTTCGGAGGCCCTGCACGGCGAACTCAGGGCGCGCATCGCCGCGAGCGTCCGGCAGAGGCTCTGAGGTAGACTGCGGCCCGAAGGAGACACAATCTTGGCAAATCCCTACAAGCTCTATGGCTGGTCCGGGTCCGGCTCGGTCGCCGTGCAGATCGCGCTCGAGGAGAGCGGCGCGCCTTACCAGCGCATCTGGGTCAGCAAGGAACCAGCGTCGCTCGCGGCCTACCGGCGGATCAACCCTACTGCCAAGGTTCCGGCGCTGGTGCTGCCTGACGGTACTGTGATGGCGGAATCGGCCGCGATGCTGATCCACCTGGCGGCGGCCCATCCGGCCGCGCAGCTTGCGCCGCCGCCCGGCACGAGCCGCCACGCACTGTTTCTGCAATGGATGGTGTTCCTGTCGGCGAATGTCTACGAGGCGGTGCTGCGCATCTATTACCCGGACCGTTACCTGCCGGCCGGTGCCGGCGCCGCCGGCGTGGACGCGATCCGCGATCAGGGTACCGTCGACTACCTGGCGCATCTGGAACTGCTCGCCGCTGCGCTGGGTCCCTACGTGCTCGGGGATTCCTGGTCGGTTGCCGATCCCTACCTGTACATGCTCGCCGGCTGGTCCCCAGTCGACAAGGCGGACCTCTATGCGCGCATCCCCGCGCTCGGGGTGCATGCTGGACTCGTTGGTGCGCGTCCGGCGGTCGTCAGAGTCGAAGCGGATCACGCGACACCATGATCCTCGCAGGCGACATCGGGGGCACCTCGACGCGGCTCGCGGCGTACGAACCGGTCGGCGGGCAGCTGCGCGCCGTCATCGAGAAGACCTACCGCAGCACGCAGTACCCGAGCCTCAACGATATCGTCGCGAAGTTCCTCGGCGAGCACTCGCTGGTCGTACAGCTCGCCTGTTGCGGCATTGCGGGACCCGTGATCGACAACAGCGTCAAGGCGACCAACCTGGCGTGGTTCATCGAGGGCGCATCGCTCGCAAGCCAGTTCGGGCTGGATTCGTTCCTGCTGATCAACGATCTCGAGGCCAATGCCTGGGGCGTGCCGGCACTGCTGCCCGCGGACCTCGTGACGCTCAACGCGGGCGATCCCAGATCCTGCGGCAACGCGGCTGTCGTTGCCGCCGGCACCGGCCTCGGCGAAGCCGGACTCTACTGGGACGGGAAGCGTCACCGGCCCTTTGCCTGCGAGGGCGGCCATGCCGACTTTGCGCCGCGCAACGAGACGGAGATCGAGCTGCTGCGGTACCTGATGCGGAAATTCGGGCGTGTCAGCTACGAGCGCGTCGTGTCGGGCATGGGCCTGAGCAACATCCATGAGTTCCTCTGTCAGGCCCCGGGCCGGCGCGAGCTGCCCGAGATCCTGGCGGCACTCGCTGCGCCGGACGCGGACGTGGCTGCGCTGATCTCGCAGGCGGCGCTCGACCAGCGCTCGCCGGTCTGCGTCGAGGCACTCGACATGATGGTGTCGATCTACGGCGCAGAAGCGGGCAATGCAGCGCTCAAGTTCATGGCCCACGGCGGGCTCTATATCGGCGGCGGCATCGCGCCGAAGATCATCACCAAGCTGCGCGACGGCAGCTTCCTGCGCGCCTATCTCGACAAGGGACGCATGGGCAGGATCGTCGCCGCGATGCCCGTGCACGTGATCATCAACCCCAATACCGCACTGCTCGGCGCCGCGCGCTGCGCGATCCAGCACGCCAGCCACGAAGTGTGAACAGGCCGGCGGCGCCGCGCGATCACCAAGGGTGGCCGCGCCCCGGGTACTCCACCTGGCGGAACGGCCAGTCCGCGGCCAGCCAGGTCCTGAATGCCGCGAACAGCTCACTGTCGAGCGCCGCATGGCTCGCGCGCACCCAGCAGAAGGCGCGTGCATCGAAGCCCTCCCGCTCGCCGGGGTAGACGTAGGCGCAGCCGAGGCACAGTTCTCCGTCCGGACGCAGCACCGTGTAGGCGAAGGAGCGGCGCATCTGGAATTCCGCGTGATGCCACCCCAGGTCGATCAGGTCCTGTTCGAATGTCAGGTCAGGTCGCGGCCAGTCATTGGCGGGTCCGAAGATGCCCTGCAGGTGCGCGACGCTGGTCATCACCGCATCGTAATCGCGGACCACGTCGGTGATCAGCATCGGCCGAAGGAAGAACTGCGGCCTGTCGAGCCGCAGCGGGACGACGAATTCCGGGGGGACAAAGTGCTTCATCGGCGCCAGCTTATCTTAAGATTGAGCCAGAAGTTCCAGCCGGTGACAGCTGCGATCGCGATGGCATTCGCGACGTAGCGGTTCATTCCCAGCAGGTTGAACTGCAGGTTGAGCAGGACGGTGTTCATGGCGAGGCCCGCGAGGCAGACAGCCTGGAATTTCGCGAAGCGGCGCAGCCGCCGCGCCAAGCCCGGGTGCCGGCGCGAGCGGTCGCCGAACGTCCAGGCATCGTTCCACAGGAAGTTGTTGATGATCGCCACCTCGGCAGCGATCAGCTTGCTGCGCGTCAGTCCCCAGCCGAGCGACTGTGGGTCGCTGAGCAGGTACAGCAGCGTCATGTCGACAACGACGCCGGAGAGGCCGACCACGCCGAAGCGCAGGAAGCGCCGGAATGTCTCA
>Ga0302157_10004677_pt1 | contig 14806 bp, 10 predicted proteins | sample I_Bog_N3_3_FD_193502 | JGI IMG/M metagenome (GOLD analysis project Ga0302157, IMG submission 193502) | Peat permafrost microbial communities from Stordalen Mire near Abisko, Sweden - I_Bog_N3_3 | ecosystem: Environmental > Terrestrial > Soil > Wetlands > Peat | place: Sweden: Abisko, Stordalen...
GGCAATCAGGTTCTCCTCGATCATTTCGACCAGCGTTTCTGCACGACCGTATTCGGAGGCGGATCGCGACGCGAGCCCTTCCGGATTGAAATTCGGCTTGCCGCCCAGCTGATTGATCCGCTCCGCGACCTTGTGGGCGTGCTCGCGCTCTTCCTGGGCGTGCTGCGCGAACTCGCTCCGGACACCCTCGCTCGAAATGCCTTCCGCGGCGACCGCGTGCATGGAGTAGCGCAACACGCAGACGATTTCCGTGGCGAGCACCGACTGCAGCAGCTCGATGGTCTTGGACACGTCGCCTCCATAGGTACTCGTGACCGCCCCGTCGGACAGGTTCTTGCGCGCGCGGTCGCGCAGCGTTTTGACGTCGGTCAGGAAGGGTTTGGCGAACTGAGCTTTCTGGGCCATGGCGGCGCTCTCCTCGGTAAATCGTGGTGTGAACGAGGACTGTAGGTGGGGGGTGGCGCCCGCTCTGTACGTTGACGCTCATAGGGCATGGAATTGATCCGCATCAGTTTTTTGCGCCGATTCCCGGCGAGTAGCGGTTTGTACGGATGGCGCGACGCCCGGTTCGCGACCTAACCTCGATTCAGACATGAATCTCCAATCCCACTGCGCGCTCGATGCCCGAATGGCGACCGAAACGACCGTCGGCAGGCACGCACCCGACCCGGAACCCGTCGGCTGCACCCTGTGCGGGTTGGCACGCGTCTGCTTTCCCGCTCGGGCGGTCCATGACGCGGCGCGCCCGGCTGCGGACCTCAGGATCAGGCGCACGCGCGTACCGCGCGGCCGGGCGGTCTATCGCATGGGTGACAAGGTCGACGCCTTCTTCATGATACGCAGCGGTTGCATCAAGGAGATCGACGAATCGGTCGGGCGCCGTGCCGCTGTGCTGCATTTCGCGCTGCCCGGCGAGATTCTGAGCCTGCACAATCTCGGCAGCCTGGTCTGCACCACGACCAGCATCGCGGTCGAGCCCTCGCACCTGTGCATCGTGCCCTGGTCCGCCTTCCGGCATTTGTGCGGAGAATCCCCCGCGGTCGAATCGGAATTTCTGCGTCTGATCGCGCAAGCAGGGGTGGCCGCGCGCGAATTGCTGCTGCTCATCCGCGACAAGGACGCACTCGCACGGGTTGCCGGCTTTCTGCAGAGCCTGCGGCGCCGGCTGCAGATCCACGGGACGGCGGGGCGGGAGGTTCGCCTCGGCATGACGCGCGAGGAAATCGCGGACTATCTCGGCCTGCGCAGCGAAACCGTGAGCCGCTGCTTCACCGAACTTGCCCGCCGCGGTTTGATCCAGGTGCGCGCAAAGCGCGTCCGGTTCGTCGACGATGCCGCGCTCGCCCGGCTGGGTTCGGCCGAATCCGCTTCGTCATGAGCAAGCCCGCGAGCCGATGAGATCACGCATTGATGCGATCACGAGCGCCTGAGGTGCGAGCGGGTCGGGCCATGACGGCCGGCCGAGGCGCAGCCCAGATCGGACCGAACGCGATCAGCCAGGTCGCCCGGGCGCTCGAGGGCGCGCTCGGCCAGGAGTCGGCCCGCGACCTGCTCGGGCACGCCGGGCTCGGGGCCTACGCCGACGATCTGCCCTGCCGGATGGTCGACGAAAACGAGGTGATCGCATTGCACTCGGCCGTGCGCTCACGGCTCGAGCCGAAGGCCGCTCGCGACGTCGCGCGGGCGGCCGGCATCGCGACGGGCGACTATCTGCTCGCGCACCGTATTCCGCGCCTGGCTCAGCGTCTGCTCCACGTATCGCCCGCGCCGCTCGCGAGCCGTGTCCTGCTCGCCGCGATTGCGCGCCATTCCTGGACATTCGCCGGCAGCGGCCACTTCGAGGCGCACGCCGGCCGGCCGGTGGCCATCTCGATCGCCGACTGCCCGATTTGCCGCGGTGCCCTCGCGGCGCAACCGCTGTGCGATTATTATGCGGCGACGTTCACGCGCCTCTATGCGCGCCTGGTTCATCCGCGCGCGTGGACCCGAGAAACCGAGTGCATGGCAGCCGGGGCTCCGGCTTGTCGTTTCGTGATCGACTGGTGATGGAAGACAATTATGGCAACGTATTCGACCGAGCACGTGCTCGAGGTGCGGCATTGGAGCGACAAGCTCTTCAGTTTCACGACGACGCGCGCCGCGGGCCTGCGTTTCGACAACGGTCAGTTCTTGATGCTCGGACTCGAGGCGGGAACGCGCAGGATCGTGCGCGCGTATAGCATCGCGAGCGCGAACTACGAGGAGCATCTCGAGTTCTACAGCATCAAGATTCCGAACGGGCCGCTGACATCGCGCCTGCAGCACGTGGCGCCGGGCGCCCCGATCTTCGTGAGCGCCAAGCCGACCGGAACGCTGGTGCTGCGCGATCTGCGCCCGGGAAAGCGCCTGTTTCTACTCGCGACGGGCACGGGTGTCGCCCCCTTCCTTGGGATTGCCGCGGATCCTGAAGTTTACTCGGCGTTCGAGCAGGTCGTGCTGGTGCGCGGCGCGCGCCGGGCGCAGGATCATGCCTACGGCGACGACCGCCTCGCTCGGCTCCGGTCCGATCCCGACCTCGGCGAAGTCGTGCGCGAACGTTTCCGCGATTACCCGTGCGTCTCTCGGGAGCCGTTTCCGCACCGGGGACGCATCACCGACGTCCTTGCAGACGGGCGAATGCTCCGCGAGCTGGGTCTCGCGCCCTGGGACCCGGCGAATGATCGTTTCATGATCTGCGGCAACATGCGCATGCTCGCCGACCTGCGTACGTGGCTCGACGCGCGAGCCTTCGAGATCTCGCCGCAGATCGGCGTGTCCGGCGACTATGTCATCGAGCGGGCGTTCGTCGAGGAGAACGAGCTGGCCGCCACCGCCGCGGCGAGGGCGTAGCCGGAGGCCTCTCCCGGCAGCATGGCGCCATCGGCGCCCACCGCGTCAGAAAATGCCGAGCGCCATGCCGCTGCTCAGGCTTGCGCCGAGCTCCGCGCAGCGGCCGAGGTCGGCCGCCCCGATCGATTTCTCGCGTAGTATCGCTGACGTCGTTTCGGCATGAGTGCAGACGATCAGTGGCGGCGCGATCGCCCGGAGCCGCCATCCCGTCGCGATGCGTTCGATTTGCCTGGCGGCGTTGCGCCCGTCGCTACCCGCGCAGATGAGCACCGCGTAGGGCTTGCCGTCGAGGCGTTCGAGCGCCGCATAATACGTTCGGTCGAAGAATTCCTTGAGTCGCCCGGATATCGCCGCCAGGTTCTCGGGAGTCGCGAACATGAAACCGTCGGCCGAGAGCAGGTCGCCGGCCGAGGCGTCGCCGGCTTCGACCAGCCGCACGTTCAAGGCGGGATCGCAGCGAGCGCCCTCGGCCGCAGCCGCCGCCATCTGACGCGTTCCGCCCGTCATCGAATGGTAGACGATCAGGAGGGTTTTCGTCGGTAGGGTCATCGTCGATTCAATGAATCATCGAGTCTTTCATCTGTCTATGGGTTCCTCGAGGTCCAGGAAGCGAGCATTTTGCATTCATCCGTCTGCGGTATCACGGTCGTTCTGATCATGGCGTTCCTGGCTGCCCTTGCGCAAGCCGCCGATCCGCAGCGCTATCGCGTCGACATGGCGTCGATCGGCGAACCGGCCTCGGATGCGACGCTCGCGGCAAGTTCCGAGCTCGAGACCTTGCGCGATGGCGCGCCGGTGAGCCCCTTCGGCCTGATCGCGCGCGCCCGCGCAGACCGCGATCGCCTCAAGACGGTACTCGAGAGTTTCGGCTATTACGGCTCCCGGGTGTTCATGACGATCGAAGGGCAGGCCCTCGAGGATCCGGGCTTGGGCGACCTGCTCGCCGGGCTGGCGCAGGGCAGCCTCGCGCACGTCGCGATCCGCTTCGACTTGGGTCCGCTCTATCATTTGCGGCACGTCGACGTCGACGGTGAAGTGCCGCCCGTCGCGGCGGCGGCGTTCGGGCTCAAGTCCGGCGATCCCGCGGTCGCGGCCGAGGTGCTTGCGGCGGGCGAGCGGTTGCAGGCACGGCTGCAAGATCAGGGCTACGCCTTTGCCCGGGTCGATGCGCCGGTCGCCTACGAAGACGCGAGCGAACCCGTGCTCGACGTCCGCTTCCACGTCCAGGTCGGCGCGCAGGCAAACATCGGTGCGATCCATTTTGCGGGCCTGAAGCGGGTGCATGAACGGTTCCTGCGAGCGCGCTTGTTGATCCGCGTCGGCCAGCGATACAGCACGAGCGCGGTCGAGCGCGCCCGCAAGGATCTGGCAAGCTTGGGCGCGCTCGCGGCGGTCTCGGCGCAGGTCGGACAGGCTCTCGATGCGACGGGGGGCGTTCCGATCACGTTCACGGTGCGCGAACGGTCGCGGCATGCGGTCACGTTCAATACGGCCTATTCGAGCGATCTCGGCGGCAGTCTCGGCAGCTCCTGGACCGATCGGGACGTGTTCGGGGGTGCCGAGCAACTCGCTCTCACGGGCTCTCTGACGAATCTCGGCGGCAGCGCCACCACGGCGCGCGGCTACAACACGAGCCTCAAATACCTCGTGCCCGATTTCCTTCACCGTGACCAGTCGCTGCAATTGTCCATAGGCGCCGTGCGCCAGTCGCTCGTCGCCTACGATCAGACCGCGAAGACGAGCGGCGTCACGCTGAGCCGCAAGCTCTCGGCCGTGTGGGACCTGAGCGTCGGCGTCTCGACGGCCAACGAGCACATCTTCCAGGAGGGTGTGACCCATGACTACACGCTGATCGGTTTGCCGGTCGTCGTCACCTACGATTCCACCGATTTGGCCTCGCCGCTCGATGATCCCAGCCACGGCATGCGCGACTCCGCGAGCGTCACGCCGACGCGCTCGATCGGCCGCGCCAACGCGACCTTCATGATCAGCCAGATCAAACTCGCGGGCTACGTCGATCTGGACCGGCTCCTCGCCGAAGCTCCCGGGCGCAGCGTGCTCGCCGTGCGGGCGCTGGCCGGCATCGCGCAAGGCGCGAGTGAGTTCAGCCTGCCGCCGGATCAGCGCTTCTACGGCGGCGGCAGCGGGACCATACGCGGCTACCGCTATCAGGCGGTCGGTCCCCTGTTCCTCGACGGCAATCCCGTCGGCGGAACGGCGATCCTCGCGGGCAGCGTGGAATTTCGTCAACGCTTCGGCATGAATTTCGGCGGCGCTGCGTTCATCGACGCCGGGCAGGTGAGTGCCAGTCTGAAGCCGCTGCCGAGCGTGGTGCGCGTGGGTTTGGGCGTGGGCGTGCGCTATTACACGGCCATCGGTCCCGTGCGGCTCGATTTCGCGGTACCGACCGAGCGCTACAGCAAGGACGATGACCGCTTCGAGATCTACGTCGGACTGGGGCAGGCGTTCTGATGCGCCGTACCGCCCGCTGGCTGGCCTTCATCGGCGGCGCGCTCTTGCTCACCGCCGCACTGCTGATCGGTCTCGTCTGGACGGCCGGTGACTCGACGGCGGGCCGGGCGCTCATCGAAAAGTTGACCGACCGCCTGACCGGCGGACAGGTGCGTCTGTCCGGCTTGCAGGGATCCTGGCCCGCGCACTTGCGCCTCGCGCAACTACGGCTCTCGGACGAGCGGGGCGTCTGGCTCGTCGCCGACGACTTGCGCGTCGACTGGACGCCGCTCGCGCTGCTCTCGGGCCGCGTGCAAGTGTCCTCGCTCGAGGCCGCGCACGTGCGGTTTGCGCGCTTGCCCGTGCCATCCTCACAAGCGCGCCGGACCAAGGCGAGCATTCCCGACATCGACGTCCGGGCGGCGTCGATCAGGCTGTTCGAACTCGGTGCGGAACTCGCCGGCATCCCCGCCGCGCTCGAGGCCCACGGCGGCGTGCACCTGCGGTCGCTCGACGATATGAGCATCGATATGGAGGCGCGAGGACTCGGCGCGGACGGGCGTTACGACTTGCATCTGCGCTTCGATCCGGCGCGCCTCGATGCAAGCCTCGATCTGCAAGAGCCCGCAGGCGGCCCGTTCGAGCATATCGTGGGGCTCCCGGGCCTCGGCGCCCTGCACGCGACTGCGACTTTGGCCGGCCCGCGCAGCGCCCTCGACTTCGCCATGCGACTCGACGCGGGCGAGTTGCATGGTCACGCGCAAGGTCACGTCGATCTGGCGGCACAGGCGGCCGACTTCGACTACGCGCTCGCGTCACCGGCACTGCAGCCTAGGCCGGATCTCGGCTGGCAGGCGCTGTCGCTCAAGGGTCGCTGGCACGGAACGTTCTCCGAGCCCGTCGCGGACGGCGACCTCGACATCGTGGCCCTGCGAAATCCGGCGGGCGTGAATGTCGATCGACTCGAGGCCAAGCTGACCGCGGGCGCGGGATTGCTCACGATCCACGCAAGCGTCGACGGCGTGCGCGTCCCGGGACCCTCTCCGCTGCTGCTCGCGCGGGAACCCTTGCACGTCGAGGCCGAATGGCGCTTGAACCAGCCCGCGCGGCCGCTGCACCTGCGAGCGACGTCCCGCCTCTTCACCTTGGACGCGCAAGCCGACACGCGGGGCAAGCCGCATCTCGATGCGAAACTCGAGATCGCCGACCTCGCACCCTTTGCTGCGCTCGCCGGCACGGAGCTGCGCGGGACGGCGAGTTTGACGGCGAGCGCCGCCTATGCCGACGACGCGACGTCGTTCGACATCGCCGCCGATGGCCGGCTCGCGCCCGCGACTTCCCGCGGCGCGCAGGGCGGTTCGGCGGGGTCCTTGATCGCAGCCCTCGGCATCCGCCCGACGCTCAAGGCGGCCGGCAGTTGGCGCGGGGGCGGCTTCGTCGTCGACCGCATGCTGCTCGAAGGGCGTGCCGGTCGCGTGTCCGCGTCGGGAACGGTCGATAGGACCGCGGCCGGAGCGCTTGCGGACGTTGACGGCCGCTGGAGCGTCGATGTCGCGGACTTGACTGCCTTGTCGCCGGCTCTCGCAGGAACGCTGCGCGCCTCGGGCCGGCTCGGCGGCCGCGAGGGCGCTTTCGCGGTGGATGCGGACATCGACACGCTGGTCTCGATCCACGGGTCTGCGCCGGGCCGCGTGTCGGCCGAGGTCCACGGCAGCGGATTGCCCCGCGCGCCGTCCGGCACGATACGTGTCAAGGGCATGCTCGACGCGGCGCCGGTCGTGCTCGATGCGCAGGTCGCACGCGACGCGCACGGTGCGATCCGGGCCGAAATTCGTCACGGCACCTGGAAGAGTGTGCATCTGAACGGCGATCTGCGCAGCGGTGCAGCCGTCGCCGCCGCGCACACGCAGCTCGAATTGCATGTGGCGGATCTCGGGGATTTCGATCGCCTGCTGGGCATCAGTCTGCAGGGCAGTCTGGACCTGACGGGCGCCGGCTCGTGGAGCTCACTGGAGTTGAAGCTCGGTGCCCATGTGGTCGACCTGTCCGGCGCAGACGCCGCGCTCGACGCCTCGGCGAGCTTGGATCTGGACCGCCGTGCGCTCGACGTCGCCGATCTCAAGGCGACCTATCGGCAGTTCGCGGTCGACTTGGGCGCGCCCGCCCTCGTTGCGTTCGAAGACGGCCTCCGTGTCGATGGGCTGGTCTTGAATTTGCGGCGCCTGCCCGTGCCGGGTCCCCTCGAGTCGACGGCCGCGGCGCTGCCGCCGCCGCCGCAGGCTGCGCCGACGCGGGTGCAGTTCGTCGGGCGCCTGTTGCCGCAGCTCGATGCACATCTCGTCATCGAAGCCGCCGAACCCGCTCTCATCGACGCGTTCGCGCCCGGGCTGCTCGGCGCAGGTACGCTCGCCGCACACGCCGATCTGACGGGCTCGTTGGCGCACCCGCAGGGCCATGTTCAAGTCGACGCCGTTGGGCTGCGCTTCGCCGTCGAGTCGGCCGCCGTCCTTCCCGCGCTCAACGTGCATGCGAGCGCGGAACTCGCCGGCGACACGGCCGTCATCGGCGGCGAATTGTCGGCCGGCAAGAACTCCGAGATCTCGGTTACCGGCAGTGCGCCGCTTGCTCTCGGCGGTGCCCTCGCCTTGAAACTCGCGGGCTCGCTCGACGTCGCGCTCGCGAGTCCCATGCTCGAGGCGCACGGTCTGCAGGTGGCCGGGGAACTCGCCGTCGATGCCCGCGTGAGCGGCACACCGGCGGCGCCGGACATCGACGGCACGATTCGCGTGAGCCGTGGTATCGTGCGCGACTACGTGCGCGGCTTCAGCCTCACGCAGATCACGGCCGTGCTGTCCGGCGCGCAGGGCCGCTTGCGGATCGACGAGTGCACGGCCCACGCCGGTTCGGGTACGCTCACGATGACGGGCAGCCTCGGCCTGCTGGAGCCGCAAGTGCCCCTGAGCATCAAGATCCACGCTCGCAATGCCGAACCCATCGCGAGCAGTCTCGTCACCGCGAACCTCGACGCCGACATTGACGTCGACGGCACGGCGCGAGAGCGGCTCGACGTCGTCGGAACGATCCACATCAATCGCGCCGAAATCGGCATCCCGAGTTCGCTGCCGCCAAACGTCGCCGTGCTCGACGTCCGCCGCCGCGGCGCACCCGCCGCGCCGCCGGCGCAACGCACGCTCGTCGTCGGGCTGGGCCTCGCCGTGCATGCGCCCAATGAGGTGATCGTCCAGGGTCGCGGCCTCGACGCGGAGTTCGGCGGCGACCTGGAGATCAAGGGTACGACCGCCGCGCCGGTCGTGAACGGGGGGTTCGAACTGCAGCGCGGCAGTTTCTCGATCGCCGGCAAATCCCTGACGTTCTCGCCGCCAAGCCGCGTGAGTTTCGACGGCACGGATCTCGGCGGCAAGCTCGACCCGACGCTCGACTTCACGGCACAGAGCGATCTTGCCGACAATTCGACCGCGACCCTGCGGATCACGGGGCTCGCCGATGCGCCGAGGTTCGACTTCAGCAGTTCGCCGGACATGCCCCAGAACGAGATCATCGCGGAACTGCTGTTCGGCAAGAGCGCCTCGCAGCTCTCCGGCTTCGAGGCGGCGCAGATCGCCGCTTCGCTCGCCATCCTGAGCGGTGTGGGCGGCGGCGCTTCGGGACTCAACGCGCTCGCCAAACTGCAGAAGAATCTGGGACTCGACCGCCTCAACGTGGGCGCCAACACGACGACGACGGCGACCGGCACGACGACGTCCGGCTATAACGTCGCCGCCGGGCGCTACGTCGCGAAACGCGTCTACGTCGAGGCGAAGCAAAGCACGACGGGATCGACACAGGTCCAGGTCGACGTGGACCTCACCAAGCACCTGAAATTGCAGACGCGCCTCGGCGACGGTTCGGCGATCACCCAAGGCACGACGCCGGAGAATGACCCCGGCAGCAGCGTCGGTCTGTCGTATCAGATCGAGTACTGACGAGGCCGTCTTCGCTTGGGCATCAGTCAGACAGGCAGCCGGGCGTCGCGCGCGAGTCCGACCGGCCGCCATACGAAATAGGAACAGAGAAATGCGAGCCCGGCGCTGCCCGCGAGCAGGGCGAGCGTCGCGGCGTAGTTGCCGGTCAGATCGAAGATGCGCCCGGCCGCGGGACCGGCGAGCAGCAGCGTCAGGATCTCGCAGAAGTACCAGGCACTGTAGCTGTGAGCGACGCTGATCGCGGCGAAGCGCCGGCGCAGGACCGCGACGAAATATACGTCGCTCCCGCCGATCGTCACGCCGAAGAACGCGGCGTAGGTGACGAGCGCGACCGGCGAGTGCACGCGATCGACGAGCAGCAGCGACACGGCGCCTGCGAGGAGCAGGACGTGCAAGCCGACGCCGACCCAGCGAATCGAATGGCGATCGAGCAGCCAGCCGACGCTCAAGGAGCCGAGCCCCGCGAAACCGGCGGTCGAGCCGAGTACGACGGAGGCGAGCCGCGGCGAAAACCCCGCGCCTTCGACGATCGAAGCCTCGTGCGTCAGGAGCCCGCCGTAGGTCGTATAAAAGAACACGGTGGCCAGTGCAATGAGCCAAAACATCGGCGCACACACCAGGATGCGCATCGATTGCGCCGCGCCGCCGGCCCGCGCCGCCGGCGCGGCGCCGGGCGCCGCTGCCCCCGGCGGCGCGTTGCCCGACGCGGACCGCAGCGCATCGCCGTCGAGCCCCACCCCTAAATCGCTCGGCGCGCGCGGGCGCATCGTCGCGAGCACGGGCACGAGCGCGAGCGTCAGCAGTCCCGCCGCGATCGCGAGGCACGCCGTGCGCCAGCCGTAGCGGACGATGATCTCGCCGGTGACGGGAGCCAGCACGAGGCCGCCGAACTGCCAGCCGGACCAAACGACGCCGAGGCCGAGCGAATAGTGGCGCGCGAACCAGCGGGATACGACATACGGCAGCGTCACCGCAAACATGACCTTGCCGAAGCCCATGGCGGCGCGCAGCAGATACATCTCGCCGAACGTCCCGACCGTGGCCAGCAGCGATACGCAGAGCGCTTCGATGACGATGCCCGCGATCAGCAATCGAATCGCCCCGAAGCGCTCGATCGCCGCGCCGCCGAACAGAATCATCGGGGCGCTCAGCCAGAACGCCGTGACCAGTCCGCTCGTCGCCGCACGACTCCAATGAAACTCCGCGGTCAACGGCGGCACGAACAGCACGAAACTGTAGAGACCGCCGCCGTAGACGACGAAGCCGGCCAGGAACAGCGCGATCACGACTTTGGTGCCGTGATAGAGACCGCGCGCCGCGGGCAGCGCCGCCGCTGGGCTGCTGACGGCCATCGGTTCAGGCGTCTTCGAATCCGGCCAGCACGCCCACGGCATTGACGCCGATTTCCTCGACCGCGTAGCCCCCCTCCAGCACGAACAGCGCCGGAAGACGCAACTCGCCGATCATGCGGCCGTACGTGAAGAAGTCCGGCGACTCGAGCCGGAAGAAGCTGATCGGGTCGCCGACGAAGGTGTCCACGCCGAGCGACACCACGACCGCCTCGGCGCCGAACGCACGAATGCGTGCGATCGCGAGCCTGAGCGCCTCGCGCCAGACGCTGAACGGTGTGGAACGCGGCAGCGGGAAGTTCAGCGTGAACCCGTCGCCGGCGCCGTTGCCCGTCTCCACCGCATAGCCCGAGAAGAACGGAAAGACTTCGGCCGGATCGCCGTGCAGGGACGTGAACAGCACGTCGGCGCGGTCGTAGAAGATGTCCTGCGTACCATTGCCGTGATGAAAGTCGACATCCAGGATCGCGACGCGCGCGGCGCCCCGATCGCGCAGGAATTGGGCGGCGATCGCGGCGTTGTTGAGGAAGCAATAGCCGCCGTACAGATCGCGTGCCGCGTGATGCCCCGGGGGGCGGCACAGGGCGAACGCCGCGCGGCTGCCGGCGCCGAGGCGATCGGCGGCGGTCAGGGCGACGTCGGCGGCGGAGCGGGCCGCCTCCCAGGTGCCCGGCCCGATCGAGGTTTCGCCGGCGAAAGCGTAATACCCCAGTTTACCGCTGATGTTCGCCGGGCGATGTTGCGCCATGCGTCGGGCGGGCCAGCAATCCGGGATTGCCTCGCCGCGATTGCCGTCCGCAACCCATTCGTCCCAGGCGACGGCCAGGAAATCCACGAAGCCCCGGTCGTGAACGCGCAGTATCGGCTCGAGGCCGAAGCGGTCCGGCGCGATCACCTCGCCGAGGCCTGCGCTCTTGACGCGATCGAGCACGAACTGCGCGCGCTCTGGACATTCAAAGGGCGGCACGAGTTCGCCGCCATGCAATTCGGTGCGCACGTTGCGCAAAGCATGTAGATCCGAGAATACCGTGATCATTTATCGGTGCGCCATCGTCGATGAGTCTCCAGCGAACGGGTGGATCGAGTGGCGCCGCCCTGCCGCCTCAATGCTTCGCGCCGGCGAGGACGATGCGCACGAGCTCCGGCGTGGCCTCGCTCAACTGCAGCAAATACGACTCCCCGCCGCGCAGCGCATATTCGACGCTCTTGCGAAACAGGCGGCATTCGTGCCAGCCCACATAGGTGCTCGGCGTGACGGTGCCCGCCGGCCCCACGACGTCGATCCAGAGCGGCGCGTCGACGGTGATCCGGTATTGCCCGTCCGTCTTGACCGAAAAGGCCGCGAGGCCGCCGAGCGGAGCCTGAACGAGGGATTTCTTGCCCGACGCCTGCAGATATTTCACTTCGGTCTGGGGCCGCAGCCTGAGCACGTAGAGCACGTCGAGTTCGAGCGGCGGCAGGCTGGCCTCGGAGGCGCCGGCCGGCACGTTTTCGGCCGTGCTCTTGAACAGCGTGACCTCCCGGGCCATGTCCCAGCCGGACGATTGGCAGTTTGCCGGCATATCCGCGGCCGAGGCGGGCGTCGCGGCCGCGCCCTGCAGGGCATGGACCGCGAGGAGCGCGAGCGTCAATATATGCAAGCCCGCGGGTCCCGCTCGGCGCACGAACAATGCGGACATGGCTTCCTCAGGATGCTACGGAACCTCAGTATATTGGAATTCATCCATGACCGAATACCTCGCTGCGATCGACCAAGGCACGACGAGCACGCGCTGCATCGTGTTCTCCCCGAACGGGGAGATCGCGGGAATTGCCCAGAAAGAGCATCGCCAGATATTCCCGAAACCGGGCTGGGTCGAGCACGACGCGCTCGAAATTTGGCGCAACACCGCGGAAGTGATTGCAGCGGCGCGGGCCCGGGCCGGCATCGGCATCGGTGCGATCGCCGCGCTCGGCGTCACCAATCAGCGCGAGACCGTCGTGCTCTGGGATCGTCGCAGCGGCGAGCCGCTGCACCATGCGGTGGTGTGGCAGGACACGCGCGTCGACGGACTCGTGGCCCGCTACGCCGCCGACGGTGGACGAGACCGCTATCGCGCACTCACCGGCTTGCCGCTCGCAAGTTATTTCAGCGCGCTCAAGCTCCAGTGGCTGCTCGACCACGTCGCGGGCGCTCGCGCGCTTGCCGAGGCCGGCCACGCCCTGTTCGGTACGGTCGATGCGTGGCTCATTTGGAACCTCACCGGGGGCCCCGCCGGCGGCGTGCATGTGACCGATGTCACCAACGCGAGCCGCACCCAGCTCATGAGTCTCGCCGCGCTCGACTGGGACGAGGGTTTGCTCCGCGACTTCAACATTCCTCGCGCCGTCCTGCCGCGCATCGTCGCCTCTGCCGGCGTCGTCGGGACGGCACATCTCGATGCGGTGCGCGGAGTTCGTATCGCGGGCATCCTCGGCGATCAACAGGCCGCGCTCATCGGGCAAACCTGTTTCGAGCCGGGCGAGGCGAAGAACACCTACGGCACCGGGTGTTTCCTGCTCATGAACACGGGACCGGTCCCGGTGCAATCGCAGTCCGGGTTGATCACGACGGTCGCCTACCGGTTGGGGACGGCGCCGCCGTGCTATGCGCTCGAAGGCTCGATCGCAGTGGCGGGCGCCCTGGTCCAATGGTTGCGCGACAATCTGCGGCTGATTGCCGAGAGCCGCGAGGTCGAGTCCCTGGCGCGCGAAGTCGAGGACAACGGTGACGTGTACTTCGTGCCCGCGTTCTCCGGCCTCTATGCGCCGTACTGGCAGGAGGGCGCCCGCGGCATCGTTGCCGGGCTTACGCGCTATGCGAATCGCGGGCATCTTGCACGCGCGGCGCTCGAGGCGACCGCTTTTCAGACCCGCGACGTGCTCGCGGCCATGGAGCGCGACAGCGGAATAGCGATCAAGGAATTGCGCGTCGATGGCGGCATGGTCGGCAATGAGCTGCTGATGCAGTTCCAGGCCGATATGCTCGGCGCGCCCGTCGTGCGACCGACGGTCGTCGAAACCACCGCCCTCGGCGCCGCCTACGCCGCCGGGCTCGGCGTCGGCCTCTGGGCCGACTCCGCGCAGCTCAGGGCGAACTGGCGCATCGAACGGCGCTGGCAGCCGGTGATGCCCGAAGCCATACGCGAGCGTCTGTACCGTTCGTGGCACAAAGCGATCAGGCGCTCGCTCGATTGGCTGGAATGAGCCCGGGCCGTCGGCGCCCGGGAGGGGCGCGGCCGCCCGGGAGGGGCGCGGCCGCCCGGGAGAGGCGCGGCCGCCCGGGAGAGGCGCGGCCGCCTAAATCGCGCGCGACATCGGCGCCTGGCCGGGGTCGGCGCGGCCGCCGTCGCCTTGGGCCTGGTCACCGGTTCCTTGCTCCCACGGCCGATAGCGGTCGAAAGCCATCGCGACGTTGCGCATCAGCAGCCGCCCGCGCGGTGTCAGATCGATGCGAGCAACATCCCTGTGAACGAGCCCATCGGCTTGCAGGCTCGAGATGCGCGGCAGCTCCGCCTCGAAATAGGCGTCGAACTCGATTCCATAACGTGCCTCGGTCGCGCCGATGTCGACCGTGCCATGGCACATGATTTGCTGAATCACGTCCTTGCGCAGCACGTCGTCGACGGTCATGGTGACGCCGCGCAGGGAGGGCAGGGCGCCGCCGTCGATCGCATCCTCATAGTCGCGCATGGCCTTGTGGTTCTGGATGTAGAGTGCACCGATCTGGCCGATCGCGCTCACGCCGAAGCTGACGAGGTCGCGGCTCGCGTGCGTCGTATAGCCCTGGAAACTCCGGTGCAGGCTGCCGGCCCGCTGGGCCTGGGCGAGGCCGTCCGTCGGCAGCGCGAAATGATCCATGCCGATGTATTCATATCCGGCCCCGGTCAGCTTGTTGACGGCGAGTTGCAGCAGGGCGAGTCGGGTCGAGGCATTCGGAAGCTGGGTCTGGACCAACTGACGTTGGGCCTTGAACACATGGGGCATGTGGGCGTACCCGTACACCGCCAGGCGATCCGGCCGCATCGCGAGGACCCGATCGAGCGTCGTGCCGAAGCCGGACAGGGTCTGCAGCGGCAGGCCGTAGATCAGGTCGAAATTGATCGAGCCGAAACCGTTGGCGCGCGCGGCGTCGAG
>Ga0302157_10004682_pt1 | contig 14799 bp, 13 predicted proteins | sample I_Bog_N3_3_FD_193502 | JGI IMG/M metagenome (GOLD analysis project Ga0302157, IMG submission 193502) | Peat permafrost microbial communities from Stordalen Mire near Abisko, Sweden - I_Bog_N3_3 | ecosystem: Environmental > Terrestrial > Soil > Wetlands > Peat | place: Sweden: Abisko, Stordalen...
AGCGACTCGAAGCCGTCGATGCCGGCCAGGCCGACGTCGAGAATCAGCAGGTCGTACGGATCCTGGCGCACGGACACGGCCACCGGTTCGCCGCGCTCGGTGCAATCGACGACCCAGCCCTGGGAACGCAAGGCGCGTGCGGTGGAATCGGACAGCAGGGGATCGTCTTCAACGAGGAGGATTCGCACGGGCGGCACTCCGACAGGAGCGATAGGGGTAAGGGGTCTGTGCATCATCGAAGGGCAGCCTCAGGCGTCGCTGAACGATACCTGAAGCAAAGCTGTCACGCCCGGATTGTGCGCCGTGGCGCTTGCATCAAGGCACCGGCGTTTCGTCCTTCGCGACCGGCTTGGCCGGGTGCTCCGGCACCCCCTCGTCGAACTCCTCTTGCGCTTGTGGCGCCGCATCCCAGGTCGGCGCGACCGGCGGATGATCGAGCCGTTCCTGCGCGAACAACTGCTCGAGCTGCTGGCGGCCGGCGCGCGCCAGCGAGATCAGCTTGGACTCGTCGCGGAAGTGCGGCGCCAGCGCGTACAGCTGCTGCACGGAGTGGCGCCTGAACCGCATGGCCAGCGTGCGTGCGCGATGCGGCTCGAAACCCATCGCTTCCATCACGCTGCGCCCGCTCATCAACGCCGAGTCGAGCGTCTCGCGCTCGATGTGGTGCACGCCGCGCTCGTTGAGCTGATACCAGTGCTGCACGTTGCGGGCGCGCGCGACGATCGTCAGGTTGGGGAAGTTCTCGCGCGCGATGTCCACCAGCTTCAGGCTGGGCTCGATGCCGTCGACGGCCACGACCAGCACGCGTGCCCGCGCCGCCCCGGCCACGCGCAGCAGGTCCAGCCGCGTCGCGTCGCCGTAGTGCACGCGGAAGCCGAACTTGCGCAGCGCCTCGATCGCCTCGGCGTCATGCTCCAGCACCGTGGCCGCGATGCCGTTGACGTGCAGCAGGCGGCCGATGATCTGGCCGTAGCGTCCGAACCCCGCGACGATCACTGGCGCGTCCTGCGGCTCGGCGAGTTCGGACAGTTTTGTCTTCGGGACGTGCTTTTCCAGCAGCGGGATCCACCAGCGGTCGGCCACCAGGATCAGCAGCGGCGTCAGCAGCATCGACAGCGTGATGGCGGCGGTGAGCACGCCGGCCTCGCCGTTGTCTATCACCTGCTGGCCTTGCGCGGCCTGCAGCACGACGAAGCCGAACTCGCCGCCTTGTGCGAGCAGCAGCGTGAACACCGGGCGTTCCAGGCGCCGGATCGGGATGCCCAGTTCGATGCCCCACAGCACCGTGGTCTTGACCAGCAGGAAGCCGACGACGATCCCCGCCACCTGCCAGGGATGCCTGACCACGATGCTGGCGTCGATGCCCATGCCCACCGCGATGAAGAACAGCCCCAGCAGCAAGCCCTTGAACGGCTCGATGTCCGTCTCCAGTTCGCGCCGGTATTCGCTCTCCGCCAGCAATACGCCGGCCAGGAAGGCGCCGAGCGCCATCGACAGCCCCACCGCCTGCATCAGCGCCGCGGTGCCCACCACGAGCCCAAGGGCCGCGGCGGTGAAGATCTCGGGCGTCTGGCTGCGCGCGATCCAGCGCAGCGCGGGGCGGATCGCGAGCCGGCCGCCCAGCACGATGACGGCGATCATGCCGAATGCGCGCGCCGCGGTGATCCACGGGTGGCCGGCGTCCGCGCCTGCCACGCGGTCGGGGGCCATCAGCGGGATCAAGGCGAGCAACGGGATCGCGGCGATGTCCTGGAACAGCGACACGCTGAGCACCGACTGGCCCACGGTGGTCTGCAGGATGTTGCGCTCGTTGAGCGTGGCCAGACCGATCGCGGTGGACGACATCGCCAACGCCGAGCCGGCGACCACCGCCAGCGGCCACGCGGCGGCGGCAAAGCCCAGGCAGGCCCAGCCGATCAGCGCGATCAGCGCCAGGCTGCCGAGCAGTTGCGCGCCGCCCCAGCCGAAGATCGGGCGGCGCATGGACCACAGCCGCTTGGGTTCCAGCTCGAGCCCGATCAGGAACAGCATCAGCACGACCCCGAATTCAGCCAGGTCGACGATCTGGGACGGATCGGTCACCAGTCGCAGGCCCCACGGCCCGATGGCGAAGCCGGCAGCGAGATAGCCGATGATCGCGCCCAGGCCCAGGCGGCGCGCCAGCGGCACCGCGACGACGGCCGCGGCGAAGTAGGTGAGGGTGAGGGTGAGCCAGTGGCTGTGCGGCATCGGAGGAGGCGTTCTTTCAGTCGTCGGAAGTGATGCGGCGCTCGTCGGCTGCCACGTCCGGTTGCGCGGTCAACGCGCTCGCACGCGCCTCGCCGGCGAACTCCAGCAGGCGTTGCGCGAACGCGTGCGCATGGTCGTGCACCTCGTGCGCCTCGGCCTTGTGGGCGCCGTAGAACACCTGCGGCTCGAGGAATCGCATGCCGACGAGCTCGGCCGTCTGGCGATAGGCCGGCAGGAAACTCTCGAACGGATGCCGGTTGTTGCCGACGTCCTGGTACGAGGTCTCCGTGCCGCCGGTGGACACCGCCAGCCACAGGCATTTGCCCCGCAGCGCGCGCCCGCCGGGGCCGTAGGCCCAGCGGAACGCCAGTACGTCGTCCACCCACAGCTTCATCAACGCGGGCATCGAGTACCACTGGACCGGGTGCACCCAGACCACGAAGCGGGCGCGGTCCAGGGCGGCCTGCTCGGCCTCGATGTCGATCACGTAGTCGGGATACAGCGCATAGAGATCGCGCACCTCCACCGCGTCGGACGGCAACAGCCGGGCCTGCGCGGCGAGGGCACGGTTGACACGCGAACGCGCGATGTCGGGATGGGCGACCAGCACCAGAACGTCTGCCATGGGCCGCATTGTGGCGGCTTCGGTAACATCGGGCGTCCTGTCGAGAACAACACCGGAGAGGCGCCCCATGTCGGTCATCGTCGTTGCAAACCCCAAGGGGGGAGTCGGCAAGAGCACGCTTGCCACCCAGATCTCTGGGTATCTGGCCTCGCTGGGCAAGGCGGTCACGCTGGGGGACCTCGATCGGCAGCAGTCGTCGCGCCAGTGGCTGAACGCGCGCCCGGCACACCTGGCGCGCATCCAGCCGTGGGAGATATCGCGCGACGCGATCGCGCGGCCGGCCAAGGGCGCCACGGACGCGGTCATCGACACCCCCGCAGGCCTGCACGGCAACCGGCTCGACGCCGCGATGAAGGTGGCCGACATGATCGTCGTGCCGCTGCAACCCAGCCTGTTCGACATGCAGGCCACGCACGCCTTCGCCCAGGAACTGCGCCAACACAGGCGCGCGGGCCGCGTGCGCATCGGCCTGGTAGGCATGCGCGTGAAGGAACACACCATCGCGCAGGAGCGCTTCCAGGAGTTCGTGGCCGCGCTGGGCATCCCGCTGATCGCCACGTTGCGCGACACCCAGAACTACGTGCACCTGGCCGCGCACGGACTGACGCTGTTCGATGTCGCCCCGGGCAAGGTCGAACGCGACCTGGCGCAGTTCGAACCGCTGGGCCGCTGGCTCACGCTGCCGGCCAAGGCGGTTCCGCTCGAATGAAGACGTTCGCCCACCTGGCCGACCTGGCGGCCCTCGAAGGCCGGGAAATCGGCGCCAGCGACTGGGTCTCGGTCGACCAGGCCCGCATCGACCTGTTCGCCCGGGCCACCGGCGACGCCCAGTGGATCCACGTCGACCCGGTGCGCGCCGCGGCCGGCCCGTTCGGCACCACGGTGGCCCACGGATTCCTCACGCTGTCGCTGCTGCCCGAGCTGTTCGCCGCGGCCTTGTCGATCGCCGACGTTCGCATGGGCCTCAACTACGGGCTCGACCGCGTGCGCTTCCCGTCGCCGGTGCCGGTGGACAGCCGGTTGCGCGCGGTGTGCCTGCTGAAGACCTTCGAGGCGATCGCCGGCGGCGCGCAGCTGACGACCATGGTCACCATCGAACGCGAAGGCGGGACGAAGCCCGCCTGCGTGGCCGACTGGGTCACGCGGCATCTTGTCTGAATCGACACAAACGGTGGCATCCGGAGACCGCCTGTTTTTGAGGTGAGCGCGGTTCGACGAGCCGCGCTGTCGTATTCCTGGACCCCCCCATCGGGGGGTCGTCAAACCGGGGTGCAACCCGATACGATCGCGGCGAGGAGCGTGTTGCCCGTTCGGGGCCACGCGGGTGACCTATAACGAGAGTCGGAGCGGATATTCATGAAGGTATTGCTGGTCGATGACCACCCGTTGATCCTGTCGGCGCTGCAAGCCATGATCCAGGAACTGGATCCGGACGTGAAGGTCACGGCCGTGGGCAGTGCCGCTGCGGCGCGTGCCGCGCTGGCGGCCGACGCCGAGTTCGACCTGGTGCTGCTCGACCTGCAACTGGGCGACGCGAGCGGCTTCGACGTGCTCGTGGAGATGCGCAATGCCCATCCGGCGTTGCCGGTGGTGGTGATCTCGGCGTCCGATCGCGCCAGCGACGTGATCCAGGCCATCGACCTCGGCGCCATGGGTTTCGTACCCAAGCGCGCGTCCAACGACACGCTGGTCGATGCCTTGCGCCTCGTGATGGCCGGCGGCATCTACGTGCCGGCCATGCACCTGGGCAGCCAGGCCGGCCCGTCCAGCCGCGCGGCGTCGCCGGCCATTCCGGCGGCCGAGACGGCCACCTACCAGGTCACGCCCTCGTTCGAGGAGCTGGGCCTGACGCCGCGCCAGGCCGACGTGCTGACGCAACTGCTGCAAGGCAAGCCCAACAAGGAAATCGCACGCCGCCTCGGCCTGTCCGTCGAGACGGTGAAGGATCACGTGCAGGCGGTATTGCGCGCGCTGGGCGTCAGCTCGCGCACGCAGGCGGTGCTGGCGGTCAGCCAGATGACGCAGCAGCGCCTCGAGCGCCGCGCCATTCCCCGCTAACCGCTCGCAGTCCGAGCGCACCCGGATCCGCACGCAACCATGCGCGTCGCGATCATTTCCGTCTTCGTCGACTACCATCGGCGCGGCGCGCACCACCGTGGCGTGCTGCAGCCGCAGGTGGGGCCGCTGATCGCCGCGCTGTTGCCCGACTCGGCCGAGATCGACATCGTCAACGACACGTGGATCGATCCCGACTGGTCGCGCGACTACGACCTCGTGTTCCTGTCGTGCATGCATGCCGAATTCGATCGCGCGCGCCAGATCGGCCACTACTTCAGGAAGCGCGGCGCGCAGGTGGTGATCGGCGGCTCGATGGCGTCGCTGTATCCACACCTGTGCGCGCCGTGGTTCGACGCCGTGGTGGTGGGCGACCCGGAGGACACGGTGCCGCACGTCTACGAGGACGCCAGTCGCCACCAGTTGCAACGCCTGTACCGCTCCGGCGGCGATGCCTCGGCGCGGGCGCCCACGCCGCTGGCGCACCGAGTGGCCGACCAGCAGATCTTTCCGCTCGCGCTCGAAGTCACGCGCGGCTGCCCTTACACCTGCGATTTCTGCGTGCTCACCGGCATGGGCACGCGTTTCGACACGCGTCCGGTGGCGCGCGTCGAGCACGATCTCGTCACGCTGCGCGCCGCGCTGCGAGGCCGCGTCACCGGTCCGCTGAAGAACAAGCGCCGGCGCATGGCGATGTTCTACGACAACAACATCGCCGGCAACCTTGGCTACCTGCGCCAGCTGTGCGACCTCACCGAGCGCCTGGGCCTGGAATGGGCCAGTTCGGTGACCTTCAACGTGCTCACCAATCGCGCGCTGCTGCAACGCATGTTCGACAGCGGCTGCCGCGCGCTGTACGTCGGCCTGGAGACCTTCAATCCGGCCGCGCTGGACGACTTCAACAAGCCGCAGAACCGGCTGCCGCTGATCAGGCGCGCGCTCGACGACGCGCGCGACGTCGGCATCCTCGTGACCGCCGGCATGATCCTCAGCCCGCAGCACGACGACATCGCCTACATCCGCTCGCTGCCGGCCCGGCTGCGCGAGAGCGGGCTGCACGTGCCCACCTTCCTGGCGTTCGAGACGCCGTTCCCCGGCACGCCCTATTTCCATCGCCTCGCCGGCCAGAACGCCGAACGCTTGGCGCGCGGCGAGCGCGCGCTGTTCCTGCCCAACGCGCTGCTGCGCGATTTCACGTCGTACACGCTGGTCGTCGAGCCCACGCTCGCACCGGCGCAGGACTACGTCGATGCGTACAAGGACACGCTGGACGAGATCTACGCGCCGCGCCGGCGGCTGGCCAAGCTGGCCCACGACGTGCCGTCGTTCCTGAAGCGTCGCGCGTGGACCAGCGCGCTGCTGGACGTCGGCGACATGATGATGGCCGGACTGCCGCGCGCGCCCGGGCGCACCTACCTGGCGGGCACCGACCTGGCGCCGCCGGAGCGTGTGCCGCTGACCGAAGCCGACTTCGGGGACGAGACGGAAGCCGCCGGCCTGCTGCTTTCCACGGCCGTGACCGACGAGGCGGGCCGCCTGTTGCCACAATGGGCGCCGCTCGACGAGTCCGTGCGGCCCGTCGCCCCTCCCCGCAAGAAGAAATCGGTCGTGGTCTCATGAAGCGCGAAGAATCCTGGCGGTCGTCCGTACTGCCCCAACTGGAGGCGCATTCCGAGCTGCGCGCATTCGACCGCTTGTCGGGCGAGGCCAACCCGAACGCGCAGCCGCCGGCCGGCGGCGGCGACGCCGACCTCGTCGTCGGCCTCATCGATCCGCTGATCGACCAGGTGGACAACCTGCATGCGTTCGCGCGCACGGGCCTGGTGGGCAACACCGTCGGCGCGGCCGTGATCACCGCGCTCTACGTTCAGGCCGTGCCGTTGCTGACGATGATCGTCTGGGTGATCCTGTTCGCTGCGGCACTGGTGTTGCGCGCCGTGCTCACGATCACCTACCTGCGGCGCTGGCGCGGCTCGTCCACGCTGCTGCGCAGCTGGCGCAACCGCTATCTCACCGGCGTGCTCGCCACGGGCGCGATGTGGGGCATCTCGGTGTGGCTGTTCTACCCGTACGGCGGAAACCTGGAGCGCATCGCGCTGCTGCTCACGGTCTACAGTTTCTGCATCTCGGCGGTGCCGGCGCTGGCCACGCAGTTCGGCGCCTTCATCGCCTTCGTCGCACTCACGTTCGTGCCCATGATCCTGCGCATCGCGCTGCTGCCGGAGCACGACGGCTGGACGCTGGCGATGATCCTGTTCCTGATCTTCGGCATCACCGTGATGCTGGGGCGCAGCTACCAGCGTTCGTTCGCGCGCGTGGTGGCGCTCAAGCAGCGCGGCCTGCAACTGCTGGCCCAGCTGCAGGTGGAGAAGGTGGCGGCCGACCAGGCGCGTCGCGAGGCCGAGACGGCCAACCGGGCCAAGACCCAGTTCTTCGCCGCCGCCAGCCACGACCTGCGCCAGCCCCTGCACGCGCTGGGCCTGTTCGCCGAGGCGCTGCGCCATCGCATCGGGGCCGACGCCGAGGTGGCCCACCTGGTCAACAGCATCAACAGCTCGGTCGACGCGCTGGAGGGCCTGTTCTCCGAACTGCTGGACATCACCAAGATCGACACCGGCGGCGTCGAGGCACGGCCGGAGAACTTCAGCGTCGAGGCGATGTTCGCGCGCCTGCGGCTGCATTTCGAGCCCACCGCCTTCGAGAAGGGCCTCGCGCTGCGGTTCCGTGGCGGCAAGCACTTCGGCTACGCCGATCCGCTGCTGCTCGATCGCGTGGTGCGCAACCTCCTGTCCAACGCCATCCGCTACACCAACGACGGCGGCATCGTCGTGGGCGCGCGCCAGCGCGGCGACAAGCTGCGCTTCGAGGTCTGGGATACGGGCCTCGGTATCCGGCCGCACGAGCAGGATCGGATCTTCGAGGAGTTCTACCAGGTCTCCAACGACGCGCCGCCGCTCGACCCGACGCAGCGCAAGGGCCTGGGCCTGGGTCTGGCCATCGTGCGCCGCCTCGCACGCGTGCTCGACGCCCCGCTGCGGCTGCGCTCGGTGCCGGGCCGCGGCACGATGTTCTCCATCGAGATCGCGCTGGGCCAGCGCCCGAAGCCGAGCGAGCCGACGGTGGCGCTGCGCTCCGCCATCGGGCTCACGCTGGATCGGCGCCTCATCGTCATCGTGGAGGACGATCCGTCGGTGCTGGGTGGCCTCGAGGTGCTGCTCAAGAGCTGGGGCGCCGACGTGCTCGCATTCGCCACCTATGGCGCCGCCGCCGAGTGGGCCGGCGCCGCCGCGGCGCGCAAGATGATCAAGCCCGACCTGCTGATCGTCGACTTCCGCCTCGAGAGCGGCCACACGGGCCTGGAGGTGATCAAGGCGATGCGCGGCGCGTTCGGCAGCGCGCTGCCGGCCGTGATCGTCACCGGCAGCCTGATGTCCAACCAGGAAGGCGAGGCCCATGCGCACGACTTCCACCTGCTGTTGAAGCCGGTCGTCCCGACCAAGTTGCGGGCCATGATCGCGTTCAAGCTGGGCCAGAGATGAGCACGATTGCCGACACGACCCCCCGCGCCATGCGCATCGACGGGCCGCTGTCGGCGCGCGCCGTACTCGATCATTTCAACGAGAAGGGCCGCGGCCAGCTGGGCATCGGCCAGGAGGACGCCGGCACGCGCATCGCGCAACTGCTGGCCCACGAGGCCGACCTCAGCGCCGCGTGGGGCGGCCTGCCGGGTACCGATCATCCGCGCCACTGGCAGGGCGCCGTCGGCGACGAGGCAGCGATGAGCGACAAGCGCTCCGAGCATCGCCGGCTCGACGTGTACCTGCCGTTGTGGTGGGCGCTGCCGCTGGCCGTGCGCGATCTCCAGCCGCATCGGGTCACGCTGCCGCTGGCCGCGAACCGCGACGCCCTGGCCGCCCTCGTGCGGCGCCACATGCCCGGCGCCTGGTGGAACAGCACCGTGCGGGTGACGCTGGACATCGAGACCCGCGTGTACTGGGGCGCGCGCGGCGCCGTGCACCCGCACGCGGCCGCGCGCCACGTGTGCGCGCTGCGCGGCGACGCGGGCAGCCCGTCGCTCAAGCTGATGACGCTGGAGTCGGGCCGGGCGGTGGAGACGGCGTTGCCGGACCGCCAGGTCGATCCTGACGTGGTGCTGAAAGTGCACCCGGGCGTCGGCTGGCTGGTGGCCGTGCCGATGCTGCGCTTCGAGCGCGAGCTCAGCGCCAGCGAGCGCCTGCAGCAGAAGCTCGCGCAGTGGTGGCGCCGCATGCGCAGCCGCGTCGGCCAGCCGGCGCAGCGCGACCGCGATCCCACCTTCGCCGCGCGGCTGAAGGCGGACGAGGCCTGGTGGGCCGAGCAGCTCGGCGTGGCGGCCGATGCCGCGCACACGCTGGCGCGCGAGGCGAAACTGGGCGGATCGTTGCGGCCGGCCAGCCACGTCGCCACGCAGTCGCCGGCGCAGCGAACGCAGGCGCAGGTCATCGTGATCCATGGCGGCCTGAGCTCGGCGCGCAGCGGTTTCGAGGCTGCACTGAACACCCAGGCCCGGGCGGTCGCCAAGGCGCTGGCGGCCGCACAGCCCGACGCGCCCGCAGCCGACCCCCATGCGATCGACATCCACATCGGCCCGGGCGAAACGCCGGCCGCGGATGCAACCCTGGCGCGCGAGCTGTCGCTGGCAGCCACCGCCGCCGCGTTCGACACGGCCGCCATGTCCGGTGCGTCGCCGCCGCCGCCGAGCGCGGCGCACGTATGGCCCGGGCTGCCGACGCTCGACGAGCGCGCCACCTGGCGCTTCGAGCACGATACGTTCCTGGGTATCGCGCGCAACGTGACCCACCTCGTCGCGGCGGTGCGCAAGCAGTGCATCGACGGCAGCCCGCCCGACGCCAGTCGCCACATCGTGCTGATCGCCCACTCGCGCGGCGGCAACGTGGCGCGCTTCGGCCTGATGGCGCTGCGCGCGGCGTTCGGCAAGCAGGGCTGGACCTTCGCCGCCGTCACCCTCGGCAGTCCGCACCTGGGCACGCAGGTGTTCGAGCGCGTGGGCCACCGCTGGCATGGGCTGGCCGCGGCGGTGGGCGGCCTGCGCCACCTGGGTGCGCCATGGATGAGCCGCGACACGCTGGCCGAACTTGTCAACCTCGAGCGTGGCCTGGCCTACGACGTGCCACCCGGTTTCCACGACGTGGAACCCGCGGGCGTCGCTCGCATGATGCGCGGCCGGCCGGCTACCGAACTGCCCGAAGGCATGTGGCTGGTCGGCTCGCATTGGGGGCCCGGGTCGGGCGTCGACGAGAAGACCTGGGACTGGCTGTTCGAGGACGTCATGGGTGCCGAGGAGGAGGGCGACGGCCTCGTGCGCCGGCTCTCCGCGCTCGGCGGCCGAGCGGCGGAAAATGACGCGATGCGTGCGTCGCCGGCGCTGTGCCCGGTGCAGTTCGACGCCTCGCCGGTGTTCCACACCCACTACCTCGTGCACGAGCAGACGCGCACGCAGATCGCACGCATGCTCGCCAGCGCACTCGTCAACGGCGAGCGCAATGACGATGCCGCGCCCGTGAGCCAGAAGGAAGCCGCGTGAGTTCGTCCACGGCCCGCGCGGACCGCTGCCAGACACCTCGGTTGGACACTGATCGATCTCTCGGTTTTCCGCGATGAACCCATTATTTGCGGGCCTGCACATCGATTTCATCTTCGGAAACGCACGCCTTCAACCACGCCGCGAACGTCCGCATCGCCTCGCTCTCGGGACGTGACTTCAGGCGCGTGAGCCAGTAGCGGCCCAGCGTCACCCCGATGTCGAACGGTTGCACCAGCCGCTCGCTGCGCAGGGCCTCGCCGAACAGTGCCGTGGGCAGCAGCGCCACGCCGGCGCCCTGGGCCGCGGCGTCCGCCATCGTGATCGACGAGTCGAAGATCGTGCCGCGCAGCAGCGGCGGTGCCGCGCGCGCGGCGGCGAACCAGCGCGTCCATTCGTCGGCGCGGTACGAGCGCAGCAGTGTCTCGCGCGCGAGATCGGCGGGGGCGCGCAGGCGGCGCGCGATCGCGGGTGCGCACACGGGCGACAGCGACGGCGCGATGAGCGGCTGCGCCTCGGTGCCGTGCCATGCGCCGTCGCCGAAGCGAATCGCCCAGTCCAGTCCCTCGGCGGCCAGGTCGACGCGGTTGTTGTTGGTGAGCAGGCGCAGGTCGATGGCCGGATGCGCGCGCTGGAATGCCGGCAGGCGCGGCAGCAGCCAGCCGACCGCGAACGTGCCCACCACCGCCACGGTGACGACCTGGCGATGCAGGCCGCCCTCGAACTGTTCCAGCACGGCATGCATGCGCTCGAAGCTGTCGCTGAGCAGCGGCAGCAAGGCCTGGCCTTCGTCGGTCAGCGCCAGACCGCGCGGCAGGCGCCGGAACAGCGGCGTGCCCAGCCGCGCCTCGAGGTTCTTGACCTGGGCGCTGACGGCGTTCTGCGTGACGTGAAGCTCCAGCGCGGCACGCGTGAAGCTCAGGTGGCGCGCCGCGGCCTCGAAGGCGCGCATCGCGTTCAGGGGGAGTTGCATGACTCAGATTATCTGGGGTCTCGGCCCGGAAATGACAGTTTGAATGACGCTGCGCCGCTGGCTATCGTGCCGCTGTCGAATCATTCACAGGGGAAGCAATGGACAGAAGACAGTTTGGCCGCGTGGCCATCGCGATGGCGGGGGCGTGGCCCGTGATGCGCGCCATGGGCTATGACGAGCCGGCGCAGAAAAACTTGGGCAAACTCGACATCGACCGATGGCGCGACATCGAGGCCGGCGTCGGCGGCCGGCTCGGGGTCGCGGTGCTGGCCACCGCCACCGGCGAACTGGTCGGCCATCGACTCGACGAGCGCTTCGCGATGTGCAGCACCTTCAAGTTCCTCGCCGCTGCCTGGGTGCTGGCACGCGTGGATGCGGGCCAGGAACGACTGGACCGGCGCATCGTCGTCACGCGCGCGTCGCTGCTGGACTGGTCGCCCGTCACGAGCAAGCACGTCGGCGGGGCCGGCATGACGGTGGCCGCGTTGTGCGAGGCCGCGATCACCGTCAGCGACAACGCCGCGGCCAACCTGTTGCTGGCCAGCGCCGGCGGCCCCCCGGCGGTGACGGCCTTCGCGCGCCGCATCGGTGACGGCGTGACGCGGCTCGATCGCACCGAGCCGACGCTCAACGAGGGCACGCCCGGCGATCCGCGCGATACGTCCACGCCGCGCGCGATGGCGCAGACGCTGCGCAGCGTGCTGCTGGGCAACGCGTTGTCCGACGCCAGCCGCGCGCAGCTGGTGGCGTGGATGAGCGCCAACACCACCGGCGGCAAGCGCCTGCGCGCCGGCGTGCCGGCCGATTGGCGCGTGGCCGACAAGACGGGCACCGGGCGGCTCGGCACCACCAACGACATCGCCGTGATGTGGCCGCCGCGGCGCGCGCCGCTGGTCGTCGTGAGCTACCTCACCGAGTGCAAGGCGGCGAGCGATGCGCGCGAGGCCGCGCTGGCGAACGTGGCGCGCAGCGTCGCCGGCGCGAGGTGGACGCCGGCGTCCTGAGGCAATCCTTCAGGCGCCGCCCTTGACTGGCTCGCGCCCTGCCGGGGCGGTGACGGCGCGGCCCGGGGCGCTGATCTTGTTGCCGACCACCTCGTGCGTGGCATCGTTCTCGATCCACACCGACGAGACCTCCGGCGTGACCGAGCCGTGCAGGGTGTACCTGGCATCGGCCGCCGGCACGAATTCGATCGTGCCTTCGACTTGCATTGGATCCCAGGCCATGCGTCTCAGCGTATTCCTATAGAACGCGAAACCTTCGACCTCGACGCGCACGCTGCGGTCGGCCGCAACAAGGTTGGAGGCATCGATGCCGATGAGCTTCACGGGCTGGTCGGAGAGATCGAGCACCCGGTGGCCGTTGATTTCCAGGGCGCGAAAGGTGTCGACGCGATCGTCCGACACGTCCACGTGCGTGCCGGTCACGGACGCGTGCGGCAGGGTGACGAGGTCGGGTTCCGGTGCGAAGGCCTGGCAGCCGGCGAGGGCAAGAGTCAGCAACGGGATCGACAGGGCAGCGATGCGCATGGGGGTGTTCCTTGGGGGCGGACTGGAGAATGTCAGGGTTGTGCGGCGGAGGCCTCGTCCGGGCGCACCTCGGCACGCGCGAACCAGGCGCCCGCGAGCGCGAGCATGGCGCCGAACGCCATCGGCCAGGTCCAGCCGTAGCCGACGCCCCAGGCGGGCAACGACAGGCCGAACGCCGCGGCGGAGACGATGAAGAGCGCCCGGCCGCGCCCGGGCCGCAGGGCCAGCAGCACGGCGCCCACGTACAGGCACAGGCTGGCCGGCACGCTGAGGCAGGCGGCGACCCTGAACTGGTCCTCGCCTCGCGTGAGCGCGATGTACTTGCCGATGAAGGTGGACGCCGCGAGCAGCTGGAACACGATCAGCGCGACGATCACGAAGCGCGGCGACAGCGGCGTGCGCGGCGGGTCTTCCTCGGCTTCGATGTCTTCGACGGCCACGAGCTCGCGGTACGGCGGATGCAGGTCGTGCGGTGCGTGGTCGACGTCGTCGAAGTCGCCCTCGGCCTCGCGGCTCGGAGGGCCGACCAGGCGCAGGGGCGGTCGTGGATCGGTCATGGCGATGCCTCCGTGCTGCGCGCTGCGGGGCGATCGCCTTCGGGCGGCCGGGCGGCGATCATTGCAACGGCGAGTACGCCAGCCGCACGTAGATCGGCGCGAAGGCCTCGGCCTGCGTCACCTCCAGCAGGTGCTCGCGCGAGAGCTCGAGCATCGCGATGAACGTCACCACCATGATGGTGGGGCTCGTCGCGGTGTCGAACAGCTCCTGGAACTCGACGTAGCGCACGCCTTGCAGGCGGCGCAGCATCTTGGTCATGTACTCGCGCACGGAGAGCTGCTCGCGCGAGATGTGGTGGTGCTGGTTCAGCTTGGCGCGCTTGAGGATGTCGGCCCAGGCTTCACGCAGGTCGGACAGGCTCACGTCGGGGAACACGGTGACGTTGGATTGCTCCATCGTCACCTGCGCGCGCAGGAAGTCGCGGCCGATCACCGGCAGCGCGTCCAGCTGCGCGGCGGCCAGCTTCATCTGCTCGTACTCCAGCAGCCGGCGCACCAGCTCGGCGCGCGGATCCTCGGGCTCGGCACCGTCGGCCGTGGGCTTGGGCGGCAGCAGCATCCGCGACTTGATCTCGATCAGCATCGCGGCCATCAGCAGGTACTCGCTGGCCAGCTCGAGATTGTGCTTGCGGATCTGCTCGACGTAGTCGAGGTACTGGCGCGTGACCTGCGCCAACGGGATATCGAAGATGTTGAAGTTCTGGCGCCGGATCAGGTACAGCAGCAAGTCCAGCGGGCCCTCGAAGGTCTCCAGGAAGACCTCCAGCGCGTCCGGCGGGATGTACAGGTCCGTCGGCATCCGGAACAGCGGCTCGCCGTACAGGCGGGCCAGCGCGACGCCGTCGACCGGCGGCGCGCCGTCGGGGGCGTTGCGGAACGCGGCGTGGCGTTCCTCGACGGCGGCGGTGTGGACGGCCGCAGCGGCTTGCTTCGCCGTGACGACGAGAGGAACGGGCTGCGGCGTGGCGCCCAGAGCGGCGTCTTCGCCGCTCATCGGCGCCTCAAAGTTCACTTGACGTGAGTCTGATAGACGTAGGGTTGCTGGGCGACGGCCGCTTCCTGGTATTCGGTCTGCAGTTCGCGATCGACCTGCTTGTCCCACAGGAGCGCACGACCGGCGCGTTGCTCGGCCTCGAGCGTCGGCTTCTTGGCCTTCAGCTCGTCGATGAACGAGCTGACTTCCGACTTGTAGGGCTTCCAGAACAACGGCATGGTGGCTTTTGGTGAGAGGCGCCCAGGGAAACGGGCGC
>Ga0302157_10004684_pt1 | contig 14796 bp, 9 predicted proteins | sample I_Bog_N3_3_FD_193502 | JGI IMG/M metagenome (GOLD analysis project Ga0302157, IMG submission 193502) | Peat permafrost microbial communities from Stordalen Mire near Abisko, Sweden - I_Bog_N3_3 | ecosystem: Environmental > Terrestrial > Soil > Wetlands > Peat | place: Sweden: Abisko, Stordalen...
GCCGGCCATGAGCCCGACACCGTCGACATCGAGAAGGTGCCCGGCGAGCTGGAAGCGATGCGCGCCAACAGGCAAGTGCTGCTGGGCGGCATCCACGTCATTTCATTCGACGAGCCCGCCGACCTCGTCATGCATCGCCGAGAGACCCTGCCGTTCCACGCCAACGGCATGCGCTTCACGGCGTTCGACGCCGGCGGCGCCGAGATCGAGAACCGCGTGTACTACTCGGTGGGCGGCGGCTTCGTCGTCAGCGACGAGGTGGCGGCCGATGGCACGAAGCAGAAGACGATCGCGCCCGATACCACCGTGCTGCCCTACCCGTTCCACAGCGGCGACGACCTGCTGCGGCTGACCTCGGAGCACAGGATCAGCATCGCCGAGCTGATGCGCCGCAACGAGGGCCACTGGCGCAGCGACGACGAGGTCCATGCCGGCCTGATGAAGATCTGGAAGGTGATGCAGGAGTGCGTGGTGCGCGGCTGCCGGACCGAGGGCATCCTGCCCGGCGGCTTCAAGGTCAAGCGCCGCGCCGCGCAGCTGTACCGCGACCTCACCGTCAACCCCGAGGCCGCGATGCGCGACCCGTTGATCGTGATGGACTGGGTCAACCTCTACGCGCTCGCCGTCAACGAGGAGAACGCCGCCGGCGGCCGCGTGGTCACCGCCCCCACCAACGGCGCCGCGGGCATCGTGCCGGCCGTCCTGCACTACTACACGCGCTTCATGCCGGGCGCGAGCGACACCGGCGTCGTCGACTTCATGCTCACCGCCGCGGCCATCGGCATCCTCTACAAGGAGAACGCATCGATCTCCGGCGCCGAGGTGGGTTGCCAGGGCGAGGTGGGCGTGGCCTGCTCGATGGCCGCCGCCGGCCTCGCCGCCGTGATGGGCGGCACGCCCGAACAGGTGGAGAACGCCGCCGAGATCGGCATGGAACACCATCTGGGCCTGACCTGCGACCCGGTGGGTGGCCTGGTGCAGATCCCGTGCATCGAACGCAATGCGATCGCCTCGGTCAAGGCCATCAACGCGGCACGCATGGCGCTGCGCGGCGACGGCACGCACCACGTGAGCCTGGACAAGGTCATCAAGACCATGCGCGAGACCGGCGCCGACATGCAGACCAAGTACAAGGAGACGGCCCGCGGCGGCCTGGCGGTCAACATCGTCGAGTGCTGACAAGTTCTGCCCCGAAAAAAGGCGACACTAGCCGACCATGCAACGACTCTTCTCAGCGCTGGCGGCAATCGCCCTGATCCTGGCAGGCTGCGCCTCGGCGCCCCTGCCCGGTGCCGCGCTCGATGAAGTCCGCATCGAAGGCCGCGGCATCGATGCCGGCGGCGACTCGTGTGCCGACTTCGCGTTGACGTCGGCGCAGGCGCGCTATTTCCTCGCGCGTTCGGTGGTCGTCACGGCCGACCAGCAGCGCGCGGGCTGGGACGTGCTGCCGTGCTGGGTGCGCGGCACCGCGCGCTCTGCCAGCGGCGTCTGGCGCTGGGAGATCCGCGCCGGGGGCACCGCGACGCTGGAGACGCCGGCCGGCGACTCGGAGCTGCGCGCGTGCACCGGCTGCGAGGTCGTGCTGGGTCGGGCCGGCGCCAAGACCCCGCGGCCGTAGTCCAGCCCTCGCTGCCGCGCCTTCAGGCCATCACGGCGGGCGCCGCCGGGTCCGAGTCGGGTGCGAATCCGGCGCCAGGGACTGCCGCGCCCTCCTGGACAACACCGATGATCTAGGGAGAAACGTCTCGATAGGGATGGGGACCGCTTGTTCACACGCCTACCTTGTGCATGCCACTGCGCGCCAACGCAACGTGCGCCGCATCGCGGGCAGCGGTTCATTCCTATCAACCAGGCGAGGACAATCATGATCGAAGAGCAGGTACTGACCCCCGGCGGCTTCCGACCCAAGTCGAAAGTGTTCCTGATCGAATCCGGACACTCGATCCGCATGACCCGCGGCAACCACGCACAGAATATCCACCCGCAAGGCGGCGACGTCGTCGCCGACCTGGGCCTCATCGAAACAAAGCCGGGGCCGCACCCGTTGATGCCCGACAACGTGCTCGTGCCCCGGGGTGTCGTCCCTTCGCTGGGCAGCGGCTGGATCGCCTATGCCTACTGGACGAACAACGCCGGACAGCCGGTGTCGGTGTTTCGCACCACCTGGGTCGTGCCGCCGGTGCCGGCCACGCAATCGGGCCAGACCATCTTCCTGTTCAACGGCATCCAGAACTCGACCATGATCTACCAGCCGGTGCTGCAGTGGGGACCATCGGCCGCCGGCGGCGGCAGCTACTGGGCCGTGGCGAGCTGGTACGCCGACGGCCAGGGCGGCCAGGCGTTCCACACCGCGCCCGTGCGCGTCAATCCCGGCCAGGTGCTGGTGGGCGTGATGACGCTCACAGGCCGTACGGGCAGCAATTTCGACTACCTGTGCCAGTTCCAGGGCATCGCCAACACCAGCCTGCCGATCCAGAACGTGCAGGAGCTGACATGGTGCGCCGAGACGCTCGAGGCCTACAACGTCCAGCACGCGTCCGACTACCCGGATTGCCAGCTGACCGCGATGCGCAACATCGTGATCACCTGCGGCAGCATCACGCCCAAGCTCGCATGGACGGCGCAAAGCGCAGTGACCGATGTCGGGCAGCACTGCCAGGTCCTCGACAATTCCGCCACGTCGGGCGAGGTCGACATTTTCTACGAACGTTTCGCGGTGGCGCTCACCCGCGCCTCCACGCCCTGCCTGAACTCCGACGGCCGGATCGAGGTCTTCGGCGTCGGCACCGACAACGCGATGTATCACAACTGGCAGACCGCGCCGCACGCCGGCCCGTGGTCCGGCTGGGCCTCGCTGGGCGGCGGCGTGACCAGCGATCCCGCCGTGTTCGTCAATTCCGACGGCCGCATGGAAATGTTCGCGCGCGGCATGGACGATGCGCTGTGGCACAACTGGCAGACCGCGCCGCACGCGGGCCCGTGGTCGGGCTGGGCCTCGCTCGGCGGCATCATCACCAGCGATCCGGTGGTGGTCGACAACTCCGACGGCCGGCTGGAGGTCTTCGCGCGTGGCGCCGACGATGCGCTGTGGCACATCTGGCAGACGGCCGCGCACGCCGGCCCGTGGTCGGGCTGGGCATCCCTGGGCGGCACCATCACCAGCGACCCGGTGGTGATCGACAATTCCGACGGTCGGCTGGAAGTCTTCGCGCGCGGCAGCGACAACGCGTTGTGGCACCTGTGGCAGACGGCGTCGCATTCGGGCCCGTGGTCGAGCTGGGCCTCGCTGGGCGGCGCGATCACCAGCGATCCGGTCGTCGCCGACAACTCCGACGGGCGGCTCGAAGTGTTCGCGCGCGGCACCGACAACTCGTTGTGGCACATCTGGCAGACCCAACCCCACGCCGGCCCCTGGTCGGCCTGGGCCTCGCTTGGCGGCACGATCACCAGCGAGCCCTCGGTGGCGGTCAACAGCGACGGGCGGCTGGAGGTGTTCGCGCGCGGCAGCGACGACGCGTTGTGGCACGTCTGGCAGACCCAGGCGCATGCGGGGCCGTGGTCGGGCTGGGCCTCGCTGGGCGGTGGGATCACCAGCGATCCGGAGGTGATAGCCAACTCGGATGGGCGGCTGGAGGTGTTCGCGCGCGGCGACGACGACGCGCTGTGGCATGTCTGGCAGACCGTGCCTCACGCCGGGCCGTGGTCGGGATGGGCGTCGCTCGGCGGCATCCTGATCAACGACCCCGCGGCGGGCTGAAGCCGTCATGAGCGGGAAACGGGCCGGCTCTTCTCGCGACCAGCCCGCGGGACCGGGCGACGAGAAGACGGACTTCGTCGTCACGCCGGGCGGGCCGGTGCGGCGCGAGAACGTGCACCAGGTCGAGCCGGGTGGCGCCGTCGTGCAGCGCGATGACGGCAGCCTTGACATCGTGCCCGCGCCGCCCGCCAGCCCTGCCGTGCGAAGCAAGCCAGGGGGCGGCTGAAACGTGGCAACGGGCGGGCCGACCCCTGGCCCGTCCGCACCCCTTCTCAAGCCATCACCGAATCCGCCTCCGGTTCGGAGTCCGGTTGCGAATCGGACATCGCCGGTGGCGGCATCATCATCATCTTCAGCTCCTCCGGCGGCCCGCCGTCCTGGATCGGACGCAGGAAGGCCAGGATCATGAAGCCCAGCATCCCGAGCAGCCCCATGGCGGCCCAGCCGGCGCCGTAGTGGTTGGCCTTCGCATACGACCAGCAGGCCCACACGCTCAGGCCGATCGCGACGGCCATCACGGCGGCGACGCCGACCATAGTCACGCCGCTCATCATCAACACGACGCCGACCAGGCCGGCCAGCACGGCGCCGACGATGCCGCCGCGCGAGTTGGCGTCGAGGCGCTGCTTGAAGAAGCCGACCCACTGTTCGATGTAGGCGTAGATCACCGGCACCACCACCAGCGTCAGCAGCGTCGACGTGATGACGCCGCCGATGATGGCGCGGCCCATCGGCGCCTGCAGCTCGCCGCCCTCGTCGAGCGCGAGCGCGAGCGGGAACATGCCGAACACCATCGCGGCCGTGGTCATGATGATCGGGCGCATGCGGATCTGGCCGGCGCTGAGCACGGCCTCCGCCAGCGTCGCCCCGGCCTTGCGGGCATGGTTGGCGAAGTCCACCAGGAGGATGGCGTTCTTCGTCACGAGGCCCATCAGCATGATCAACCCGATCAGCGAGAACAGGTTGATCGTCGAATGGAACAGCTTCAGCGAGATCATCACGCCGATGAGCGACAGCGGCAGCGACGCCATGATCGCCAGCGGCTGCAGGAAGCTGCCGAACTGGCTGGCCAGCACGATGTAGATGAAGATCAACGCCAGGCCCAGCGCGCTGCCGATGTTGCCGAAGATATCGTCCTGGTCCTGCGCGGAGCCGCCAATGTCGAAGCGATATCCCGGCGGCAGCACGGTGGCCTTGATGATCTTGTCGATGTCCGCGTTGACCTGGCCCACCGTGCGGCCCGACTTCACGTCGACGCCGGCATACACTGCCTGGCGGCGCTGCAGGTCCTGGCGCTTGATGACGTCGGGGTTGGTGACCGGCTCGATCGTCGCGACGCTCTCGAGCGGCACGGGCGTGCCGTCGGCCGAGAACGCCACCGGCAGCTTGTTGAGCTGCGCCACGCTCTGGCGACTGGACTCGGGCAGGCGCAGTTGCACCTCCACCTGCTGGCCGTCGGGCGTCGTCCAATAGGTCGACACGTCGCCCTGCACATAGGTGCGCAGGCTGGCGGCGAGCTGCGTCGGCGTCACGCCGAGCTGGCGCGCGGCGTCCGGGCGCACGCGCACCGCGTAAGCCGGCAGGCCGGGCTTGACCGAGGATTCGAAGTCAGTCAGGCCCTTGACCTTCTTCATCTTCTCGCCGAGGTCGGCGGTGATCTGGTCGAGCACGGTCGGATCCGGGCCCAGGATCGAGATGAAGATCGGGCGGTTGCCGAGCGCGATCGAGATGCCGGGCAGGTTGGCAAGGCGCTTGCGAATCTCGTCCTCGACCTGGAACTGGTTCAACTTGCGCTGGTGGCGCGGCTTCAGGCCGATGCCGATGTAGGCCGTGTTGTGGCCGTTGTCGCCACCGACCTGGGTGGACAACGAGTCGATCTCGGGCATCTGGCCGATGATGGCCTCGACCTGCTTCATCTTGTCGTCGGCGCGCTGCAGGCTGGTGCCCACCGGCATCGTGACGTTGATGCTGGTGTAGCTCTGGTCGGTCTGCGGGATCGCCTCGGCGCCGATGGTCGTGGCCAGCCCGATGGCGGCGACGAACGTGCCCACCGCGGCCCACAGCACGATGCCGCGCGGCGTGAGCGTCGCGAAGCGCAGGTGCCGCTTGCCGCCCGTCATGCGCTGGCCGTTGGCGCCGAAACCGAAGCCCCAGGCCGGAACCGGCGGCACGAACACGCGATAGCGGCGGCCGCTGAACGCCCACGTGATCAGGCGCTCGTAGATGTTGTGCAGCTTCGCCATCGCCCAGTCGACGGCGCGCATCATGTGGCCGATGCCCCAGATCCGTGCCATGGTCACGGCCGGCGGGTCGCGCCAGATCGACGACAGCATCGGGTCGAGCGTGAAGCTGACGAACAGCGACACGACGACCGCCGACACCACGGTGATGCCGAAGGGGAAGAAGAACTTGCCGACGATGCCCTTCATGAACGCCACCGGGACGAACACGGCACAGATCGCGAACGTGGTGGCCATCACCGCCAGGCCGATCTCGTCGGTGCCCTTGCGCGCCGCGGTGTGGTGGTCCTGGCCCATGCCGACGTGGCGCACGATGTTCTCGCGCACCACGATCGCGTCATCGATCAGCAAGCCGATGCACAGGCTCAGCGCCATCATCGTCATGAAGTTCAGCGTGAAGCCGAACGCGTTGATCGCGATGAACGAGGCGATGACCGAGATCGGCAGCGTGAGGCCGGTGATGATCGTCGAGCGCCAGCTGTGCAGGAACAGGAACACGATCGCGATCGTCAGCAGCGCGCCTTCGCCCAGCGTCTTCTTGACGCCATCCAGCGATTGCTCCACCCAGTCGCTGCTCGCGTAGATCAGCTTGAGCTCGACGCCAGGCGGAAGCGACTTGCGCATCTCCTCGGCGGCCGCCTTGATCGCCGCGCCGGTGCGCACGATGTTGGCATCCTGCTGCTTGTAGATGTTGAACGTCACCGCGGGCTTGCCGTTGATGCGCGACAGCGAATCGGGCTCCTGCTCGCGCTCGACCAGCTTGCCGACGTCGCCCAGCAACACGACGCCGCCGCTCGGATTGCGCGCGATGACGACGTCGTTGAACTGCTTCGGATCCAGCACCCGGCCTTCGACGCGGACCAGGGAATCCTCGCTGCGGTTCTGCAGCATGCCCACCGGCTGATCGGTGTTCGCACGCGCCAGCGCCGCGCTGACGTCGGCAGGCGTGAGGCCGAAGCCGCGCAGGCGTTGCGGGTCGAGGTCGATGCGCACCTGGCGCGTGACCAGGCCCAGGGGCGTCACGCGGGCGACGCCCTCTACGCTGGTCAGGCGCTTCTGCACCGTCTGGTCGGCGATCAGCGACAGTTCGCGATCGCTGCGGCCGGTGGCCATCAGCGCGAGCACGACGGTGGGCTGTGCGTTGTCGCCGTCGAAACGGCTGACGAACGGCGCCTTCACGTCACGGTTGAAGCCGGACTGGACGACCGAGACCTTGTCGCGCACTTCCTGCGTGGCGCGGGTCATGTCGACCGACAGCTTGAACTCCACCACCGTCTCGCTGCGACCTTCGTAGCTGTTCGAGCGGATCATCTTGACGCCGGCGATGCCGTTGAGCGCATCCTCCAGCGGCTTGGTGATCTCGGTCTCGACCGCGCCGGGCGAGGCGCCCGGGTATTGCACGGCGATGAACACGACCGGCGGCGAGATGTCGGGCATCTGCTCGACGCCCAGCCTTTGGTACGAGAACAACCCGAGCACGCACAGGGCCACCATGACCATGGTCGCGAACACGGGGTTGTTGATGGCGACGCGCGTCATCCACATGGGAATTCTCCTCGGAGTGAGGCCGTTGGAACGGCGCGTATCAACGGTTGGTGGTCGCGGGAGCGGTCGCCAGCGGCTTGGGCGTGGCGGCCGTCGCGACGGCGACGACGCGCGCCTTGGCGCCTTCGCGCAGGTTGTCGAAGCGCGCGCCCAGCACCGGCACCTCCGGCGACAGGCCTTCCAGCACTTCGGCACGACCGCGCACAGGGTCGCGGCGGCCGGTGGTGACAGTGCGGCGCAGCAGCTTGCCGCCCTCCACCGTCCACACGTATTCCTGGCCCGAGGCCGAGCTGATGGCGCCGATCGGCACCGTCAGGCGCGGGGTCGCGTCGCCGATCTGCACTTGTGCGACGGCATATTGGCCGGCGCGCAGCGTCTCCTTCGGATTCTGCAGCTGCACCGCCACGCCGATCGAGCGCGTGCCGGCTTCGGCCGCCGGCGCGATGCGGGCGAGCTTGCCTTGCAGCGGCTTGTCGACGCCTTCGATCTTGAGCTCCACGGGCATGCCGGCGGACAGGCGCGCGACGTCCTGCGTGCCGACCGTGCCGGCCAGCTCCAGCATGCGCAGGTCGACGATGTTGACGATCTGCTGCTCCGCGGTGACCTTCTCGCCCGCCACCACGTAGCGCTTGGAGACGATGCCGCCGATCGGTGCGATGAGCGAAGCGTCGCGCAACCCGATCCTGGCGGAGTCGAGCGCGGCCTCGGCGGCGGCGACCTGGGCCTTGGCGCTGTCGAGCTGGAACTTCGAGGCATCGAGCGCGATCGGCGAAATGAACTTGTCGTTGGCGAGACCGACGTTGGAGTCGTAGGTACGCTGCGCCTGGGCCAGCGTTGTCTCGACCGCCGCCAGATTGGCGTTGCGCTCGGCGACGTGGCTCGCCAGGTCGCTGACGTCGATGCGGCCCAGCAACTCGCCGGCCTTCACGCGCTGGCCTTCCTGCACGGCGAGCGTCAACAGCGTACCGGTGGCCTTGGCGCGCACCATCGCGGTGTTCGGCGCCACCAGCGCGCCCGAGAACTCGACCATCTGCGGCAACGCCAGCGTCACCGGCTTCGTGGCTTCGGCGACGGTGAAGTCGAGCGGCGCGTCGTCGGCCTTGGCGTCCGGCGTGTTGGCCGCCATCGCGGCGCTGGCCGGCACGGCCGCGGCGCCCTTGCCGGTCTTGATCGCGAACCCCGCTCCGATAGCCACCACGACTACCGCCACACCGATTACCAGGCGTTTGCGCATTTCCTCTTCCTTCATCGTTTTTTCAGGCTCGTCCTGAATTGGCCGCAGTGTGGATCGGCTGGCCGTCGCCCGGGGGCAGATTGCGACGAAGTGCTGCTGGGCCGGGACGAGTTGCAGTGCGATTGGACGAACCGGAATCCCGGGCGACGAACTGCAGTCGGCGTCGCCAGTCTGCACTCGATCGCCGGCCGGTGCAGCAGGCAGGCACCGCGCGCGCCGATGCCGTGCGGTCAGGCGGCCGCGCGACTCATGAGCACTTCAAACGAGGGGGGCTGACGACGCGATCGCCGGCGTGTCCAGCACCACGTCGCCGCACTGCGCGCGGTGCGCCAGCACATGATCCATGACGACCAGCGCTAGCATCGCCTCGACGATGGGGGTGGCGCGTATGCCCACGCACGGGTCGTGGCGGCCGAAAGTCTCCACGATCGCCGGCTCGCCGGCACGGTCGATCGAGCGCCGCGGCGTGCGGATGGAACTGGTCGGCTTGATCGCGATCGACACGCGCAGGTCCTGTCCGGTGGAGATGCCACCCAGGACGCCGCCGGCGTTGTTGCCGACGAAGCCCTGCGGCGTCAGCTCGTCGCCGTGCTCGCTACCGTGCTGGGCGACGCTGGCGAACCCGGCGCCGATCTCGACACCCTTGACCGCGTTGATGCCCATCATCGCGTAGGCGATGTCGGCATCGAGCTTGTCGAACAGCGGCTGGCCCAGGCCCACCGGCATGCCGCGGGCGACGACGTCGATACGCGCACCGCAAGAATCGCCAGCCTTGCGCAGGTCGTCCATGCGGGCCTCGAGCATCGGCACGATGCCGGCATTCGGCGCAAAGAACGGGTTGAGCGGGATCTGCGCCTCGTCGACGAACGGGATCGCGATGTCGCCCAGTTGGCTCATCCAGCCGATGAACGTGACGCCGCGATGCGCAGCGAGCCATTTGCGCGCCACGGCGCCGGCCGCGACCATCGGCGCGGTCAGGCGCGCCGACGAGCGGCCGCCGCCGCGCGGATCGCGCAGGCCGTACTTGCGCCAGTAGGTGTAGTCGGCGTGCCCCGGGCGGAAGGTATCGAGGATGTTCCCGTAGTCCTTGCTGCGCTGGTCGGTGTTGCGGATGAGCAGCGCTATCGGGGTGCCCGTGGTGACGCCTTCATATACCCCGGACAGTATCTCCACCGCATCCGGCTCGTTGCGCTGCGTGACGTGGCGCGACGTGCCCGGCCGACGCCGATCGAGTTCGACCTGGATGTCGGCCTCGGTCAGGGGCAGGCCCGGAGGGCAGCCGTCGATGACGCAGCCGATCGCCACACCGTGGGATTCGCCGAAATTGGTGACGCGAAAGAGTTCGCCGAAGGTGCTGCCTGACATGCGCCCGATTCTAAGCCTCGGTGCGGCGCCCGCCTTCGCGATGCGGCGCGGGCCGCTTCGCGCGGCCTTCGGCCGCCGACAACGACACCTTCGCGCGCCGCCAATGCCAAGCTGCGTGAAAAAGGCCACGCCGATGGGCTTTATTCACGCGTCGGCGAACGGGGTTCCAAGGCAAAGTGCCGGGATGCTGTCCTTCGTTCCCGGTTCAAGCGTCATGGGAAGTACAACAGGCGATCAGCAGGCGGATGCACCGGTGTGCCCGGCTGCCCCTGTACCCGTCTTTCGACTGCGTCTTCGTCCACTCGTCGCGCTCGCCTGCGCGGCGACGGGCGCGAGCGCGTTCGCGGCGCCCGCCAACGCACCCGCGCCCGCGCCCGCAGTCACGCTGCCCCTGTGGCTGTTCTGGCTCGTCGTCGTCGGCCTGGTGGCGCTGGTCGCGGCCCTGTTCGCGCAGACGATGCGCGCGCGTCGTTCGCTGCAGCGCGAACGCCTGGCCAATCGACTGATCGATCACAGCCCGCAGCTCGTCTGCGTACTCGATCCGAACGGCGCGATGCGCCACATGAACCGCACCGGCCGCCATTGGCTGCGCGTCACCCACCCGCAGATCGCCGGTCGCCGCCTGGACGAGATCGCCGAGCTGGGCATCGCGGAGACACAGGCGCTGGCCCTGCAGGCGGTGATCGCGCAGGCCGTCGGCGGGACGGTGGTCACGCATGAACTCGCCGTGAAGCGCCCGGACGGCGCTTCGCTGACGCTGGAGCTGTCGATCCGCGCGATCCCGCACACGCGCAATGTCGCGCCGAACCTGCTGGTCGAGGGTCGCGACGTCACGATGCGCAAGGCGGCGGAAGACAAGCTTTACCTCGCCGCCGCCGTCTTCGAGCAGGCCCGCGAGGGTTTCGTCATCGCCGACCGCGAGGGCCGCGTCGTCACCGTCAACCAGGCCTTCTGCGACATCAGCGGCTACGACGCCGACGAACTGCAGGGCCAGCAGACCGCAGCGCTCGGCTTCGGCATCGGTCGCCGCGAAGTGCGCCGCCAGGTTCGCACCGCGCTGCAGACAAGCGGCCACTGGCAGGGCGAAGTGCGCACCTCGCGCAAGGACGGCAGCCACTACACCTGCTGGGCCGCCATCACGCAGCAGCGCGATGGCAGCGGCGCCGTGACGCACTACATCGGCATCCTCAACGACATCACGCAGTTCCGCGAAGTCGAACGCAACCTGGTGCGGCTGGCCCACGTCGACACGCTCACCGACCTGCCCAACCGCGCCCTGCTCGCCGACCGCGTCGGCCAGCTCACCAGCGTGTCGCGCCGCGACCACCGGCCGTTCGCGCTGATGTTCATGGATCTGGACCAGTTCAAGAACATCAACGACACGCTGGGCCACAGCGTCGGCGACGCCTTGCTGGGCGAGGTGGCGCGCCGCCTGCAAGGCATGCTGCGCGAGGTGGACACCGTGGCTCGCCTGGGCGGCGACGAGTTCGCCGTGCTGCTGCCCGGCGCCGATACAGCGGGCGCCGAACTGGTGGCGTCCAAGCTGCTGGAGCGCCTGGCCGAGCCCTGCATGGTGCAAGGCCACGAGCTGAGCATGACGATGTCGATCGGCATCGCCACCTATCCGTCGGATGGCGACGACTACGAGATCCTCTCGCGCAACGCCGACACGGCGATGTACCGCGCCAAGCACGAAGGCAAGGCCACCTGGCGCTTCTTCGCCGCCGGCATGCAGCAGCGCTCGGCGCGCCAACTGCAACTGGAGTCGGCGCTGCGGCGCGCGCTGGAGCGCAACGAGATGCTGTTGCACTACCAGCCGCAGCTCGACGCCAATGGCGAGACGCTGGTGGGTGTCGAGGCGCTGCTGCGCTGGCGCCACCCCGAGTTCGGCATGGTGTCGCCGGTCGAGTTCATTCCGCTGGCAGAGATCAGCGGCCAGATCGTGGCGATCGGCGAATGGGTGCTGCGCACCGCCGTCGCGCAGCTGAAGTCCTGGATGGACGCCGGCGTGCCGCCGATGGTGGTGGCCGTGAACCTGTCGGCCGTCCAGTTCCGCCACGCCGGCCTGCCCGACGTCGTGCTGCGCGCCCTCAACGATGCCGGCCTGCCCGCCCGCCATCTCGAGCTGGAGCTGACCGAGAGCGTCACCGCCAACCCGGCCGCCGCCATCGCGACGATGGATGCACTGCACGGCCTGGGCGTGCGCCTGTCGCTGGACGACTTCGGCACCGGCTACTCGTCGCTGAGCCACCTGAAGCGCTTCCCGCTGCACACGCTCAAGATCGATCAGTCCTTCGTGCGCGACATCGACACCGATCCGGACGATCGCGCCATCGTGCAGGCCATCATCCAGATGGCACGCGCGCTGAACCTGAAGACCATCGCCGAGGGCGTGGAAACCGACGCCCAGCACCAGTTCCTGCGCCGCGAAGGCTGCGACATGATGCAGGGCTACCGCTTCTGCCGCCCGATGGACGCCGCCGCGCTGGAAATGTGGATCGCCAGCCGCGAAAATTCACCACCGTCCAATGTCGTGCCGATGATCGCGGCCTAGCGTTGTCTTGCGCCGATGCCGACGGCCCGATCGCTCACGCGATCGGGCCGTTCGTCCTTGAGATCGGGCGCTCAGAGCGATTGGCCAACTTTGGCGTCTTCTTCCGACGGCCAATCGCGGATGTAGGCCTTGAGCATGCGGTTCTCGAAGTCCTGCGCCTCGACCACCGTGCGCGCGACGTCGTAGAACGAGATCACGCCCATCAGCGTCTGGCCGTTGAGCACGGGCATGTAGCGCGCGTGGCGGCCGAGCATCATGCGGCGCACCTCGTCGATCTCGGTCTCGGGCGTGCAGGTGAGCGGCGCGTCGTCCATCACCGAGCGGATGGTGATGGTGCCCAGCGTGCCGCCGTTGCGCACGGTCGCCCGGATCACCTCTCGGAACGTGAGCATGCCGGTGAGGTCGCCGTGGTCCATGACGACGAGCGAGCCGATGTCGTGCTCGGCCATCGTGGTGACAGCTTCATGGAGCGCCTGGTCGGGCGAAACGGTGAACAAGGTATTGCCCTTGACACGCAGGATGTCGCTGACTTTCATGGCAACGCCTCCTCGGGATCAGTGAAAACAGGTGATCAACATAGCACACAATCGCGACACTGGCCTCGTGGTTCGACCCTGGATGCACGATTCACTACACCTTGAGAAAGCCTTCATGCCCGGCCCGTCCGACCCTGGTTTCGACACCCTCAGCCTGCACGCCGGCGCCGCGCCCGACCCCGCCACCGGCGCGCGCGCGACGCCGATCCACCTGACGACCTCGTTCGTGTTCGAGTCGAGCGAGCACGCCGCGTCGCTGTTCAACATGGAGCGCGCCGGCCATGTCTACAGCCGCATCTCGAACCCGACCACGGCCGTGTTCGAGGAACGCGTGGCCGCGCTCGAAGGCGGCGTCGGCGCGATCGCCACCGCGAGCGGCCAGGCCGCGTTGCACCTGGCCGTGGCCACGATCGCCGGCGCCGGCGCGCACATCGTCGCCAGCGCCGCGCTGTACGGCGGCTCGCACAACCTGCTGGCCTACACGCTGGCGCGCTTCGGCATCGAGACGACCTTCGTCAAGCCGCGCGACATTGACGGCTGGCGCGCCGCGATCCGCCCGAACACGAAGCTGCTGTTCGGCGAATCGCTGGGCAACCCGGGGCTGGACGTGCTCGACATCCCGCGCGTCTCGGCCATCGCGCACGACGCCGGCGTGCCCTTGCTGGTGGACGCCACGTTCACGACGCCATGGCTGCAGCAGCCGTTCAAGCTCGGCGCCGACCTCGTTTTCCATTCGGCTACCAAGTTCCTGTCGGGACATGGCACCGTCGTCGGCGGCGTGCTGGTGGACTCGGGCCGCTTCGACTGGGACCGCAGCGGCCGGTTTCCCGAACTGAGCGCCCCCTACGCCGGCTTCCACGACATGGTGTTCACCGAGGAGAGCACCGTCGGCGCTTTCCTGCTGCGTGCCCGCCGCGAAGGCCTGCGCGACTTCGGCGCCTGCATGAGCCCGCACACCGCCTGGCTGATCCTGCAAGGCATCGAGACGCTGCCGCTGCGCATGGAGCGCCACGTGGCCAACGCGCGCAAGGTGGTGGCCTACCTCGCCGCCCATCCGATGGTGGCGCAGGTGGGCTACCCCGAACTCGAATCGCATCCCGACCATGCGCTCGCGAAGACGCTGCTGCCACGCGGCTGCGGCTCGGTGTTCAGCTTCGACCTGCGCGGCTCGCGCGCGCAAGGCGTGGCCTTCATCGAGGCGCTGCAGTTGTTCTCGCACCTGGCCAACGTCGGCGACTGCCGCTCGCTCGTGATCCATCCGGCCTCGACGACGCACTTCCGCATGAACGACGCCGCGCTCGCTGCCGCGGGCATCGGCCCGGGCACGATCCGGTTGTCGATCGGGCTGGAGGACGCCGACGACCTGATCGCCGACCTGAAGACGGCGCTGAAAGCCGCGGAAAGGGCTGCCGCATGAAGTTCGAAGTGCAAGGCCGCACGGCCTACGCCTATACCGGCGGAAAAGCCTGGGCCGACGGCGAGCGTTGCGTCGTCTTCGTCCACGGCGCGCTCAACGACCACTCCGTCTGGACGCTGCTGGCGCGCTGGTACGCGCACCACGGCTA
>Ga0302157_10004687_pt1 | contig 14790 bp, 13 predicted proteins | sample I_Bog_N3_3_FD_193502 | JGI IMG/M metagenome (GOLD analysis project Ga0302157, IMG submission 193502) | Peat permafrost microbial communities from Stordalen Mire near Abisko, Sweden - I_Bog_N3_3 | ecosystem: Environmental > Terrestrial > Soil > Wetlands > Peat | place: Sweden: Abisko, Stordalen...
TGGTCGGAATTCTGGTGAGGAACTCGGGCACCTCCTTGTTCAGGAAGCGATGGTCGAGCGCATCGAGCACTTCCCTTCCCATGACGTCTTTTAGCTGTTTGAGATCGACCACGAATCCGGATCGCGGATCGACGGCACCCTTGACCGTAACTTCGAGGGTGTAGTTGTGCCCGTGTCCATTGGGATTATTGCACTTGCCGAAAATGCGCGCGTTCTGTTCCGGAGTGAATTCCGGGTTGTGATAGAAGTGCGATGCGGAGAATTCGGCTTTGCGGGTTAAATAGACCATAAAAATCAGTTCCGGGTTCTCAGTTCTCAGTGCTCAGTCTTTGGTTCTCAATTCTCGGAATCGGTTTTGCCGCTTGTTTTGACGCAGGTGTACTTTCACTTGCAGCGTCGGTCCTGTAGGCCCTTCCTTTCCACGATACTTGGCCACGCTCGTGGGCCTGCTTCGAACGCCGCAGAAGATAGGCGAACATCGGCACCCCGAACAGAATTGCCAGCAGGTTATTGCCAGTAGTGAAGTGCGCCGCACGAATTCTGCGGTAGAGCAACAGCCAGACGGCGGCGGACAAAATCCAGAGGTAGTGCCGGCTGAACGCGCCAGACACAGCGACTGCCATCGACAACCACGCCGTTGTCCAGAACAACAAACTCTGCAACGCCAGGCGCTCCGGGTGCGGGAACAACAGCGCCAGATTCTTCGTCCAGCCCTCGCGGAGCTGCGGCCAGCTGCGGTACATACGCGTGCGGACTGCATCTCCGCCGTAGCGGAAGTACACGCGGCGGCCAGCATTCCGAAACAATCGGGCGAGCGCCACATCCTCGAGTATTTCCGTGGCCACGCCGAAGTGTCCGCCAACGGCGTCATAGACTTGGCGGCGTACGAGAACGTACTGCCCGTTCGCCGCAACCACCGCCGAATTCTGCTCGCGTACCTTGTGGAGCGGATATTTTGCCGCCAGTTCCGCAAAGACCACCGGCATCACAGCCCGCTCGGCGAAGGTGACGACGACCTGCTCGGGCGAGTACGAGAGCAGATCGGCTTGCTCCCTCTTGGCTTCTTCCAAGGCACGCTTCAGCGATCCCGGTTGATGGACAGTGTCCGCGTCGGTAAACAGCAGCCATGGAGCCCGCGCTTGTTTGGCTCCGGCGACAAGAGCGCTGTTCTTCCCCGTCCAATTCTTCCCTGCCCGGCCGATCGGCAGTGGCCCTGCGGAAATCAACCGCACTCCGGCAAAACTCTGCGCGATCTCGCGCGTGCGGTCGCTGGAACCATCGTCGACCACTATGATCTCGAATGCCACCCCGGCTTGGGTGGTCAGCGATTCCAGACAGGCTCCGAGGCTACTCTCTTCGTCCCGGGCGGGAACGATAATGGAGACCTCGAGGGTTGCAAACTGAGGCTGCGCGGCTGGAGATGAACCATCCATCGGTTTTTCGCTATTATAGCGGTGTGAGACGAACCTACCTTGTCGCGCCCCTTGCCACCCTTCTGACCATTGGATTGCTTGCCGCCTGCATTGGATGCTACAGCGGCGGCCATCCTCCGCGCATCGGTGCGACTGCCCCGGATTTCACGGTCCAGGATTCCGACCACAAAGTCACGCTGAGCCAGTTCCGTGGGCAAGTGGTGGTGCTAAATTTCTGGGGAACTTTTTGCCCGCCCTGCATCGAAGAGACTCCCTCCATGGTGCAAATGCAGGCGCGCCTAAAAGATAAAGGCGTAGTGGTGCTTGGCGTCAGCATTGACGTGGATGACGCCGCGTATCACAAATTCTTGAAAGATTTTAACGTCAACATGGTCACCGTCCGCGACGGAGACCAGAAGGTTAGTTCTCTCTACGGCACATTCGGCTGGCCCGAAACCTACATAATCGACCGCCAGGGAGTCATCCGCCGCAAGTTTATCGGCGCAGTGGATTGGACGAGCCCCGAAGTTACCGATTTCCTGACCAAACTATAGCCAGGTCTCAGGTCTTTGGGGAAGCTCTGACTAAGTCCCTGGGGGTCCTCCGTGCACCCCCGTGTACTCTGTGGTTTATGCTGTCTGCCGACACTGAATCAGAGCTTCCTTAGGTGTCAGGTCTCAAGAAACCGACGAACAGTCGATGGCGATAGACGATCGCTGGGGCTTAGCTACGTGGTGGTTTTGCTCTTCCCGAGACCTGACACCTACAACTTCACCCTCCGCAGCCTTAGCGAGTTCGTAATCACTGACACCGAACTGAAGCTCATCGCCGCCGCCGCCAAAATCGGGCTCAGCAGCAATCCAAAGAACGGATACAGAACGCCCGCCGCAATCGGCACTCCAATCGAGTTGTAAACAAAAGCGAAGAACAGGTTCTCCCGGATATTGCGCATGGTCGCGTGGCTCAGCTTGCGGGCGCGCAGAATTCCTTCTAGGTCTCCCTTAATCAGCGTGATGCCGCCGCTTTCCATGGCGATGTCCGTGCCTGTTCCCATGGCGATGCCTACGTCCGCTTGCGCCAGCGCAGGAGCATCGTTAATGCCGTCGCCCGCCATCGCCACCACATGGCCTTCGCTCTGCATGCGGCGGATCATCTCCGCTTTTTGCGCCGGCAACACTTCGGCTTTGAAATCTTCGATGCCTAGGCTGCGCGCAACCCCCTGCGCCGTAGCCTGGTTGTCGCCCGTGAGCATGAGCAAGCGGATTCCCTGCGCTTTCAGTTCCTTCAGCGCGTTCGGCGTCGATGCCTTCACCGGGTCCGCGATGGCGATGTATCCGGCATAGCGGCCGTCAACCGCCACATAGATCACGGTCGAACCCTGAGACTCGATAACCGAGATCGCGGCGTTGCCTTCGACTGCGCCGAGGGCATGCATCAAGGCCCGGTTCCCGGCCACGATTTTTTTGCCTTCCACCACGCCACGAACGCCCAGCCCCGGTTCCGAAAGAAAATTGGCAGGTTCGCTCAAGCTTAACGTCTCTTCGTTCGCCTTCCGTACAATCGCCGCGCCCAAAGGATGTTCGCTGCCGCGTTCCAGACTCGCCGTCAGGCGTAGAAGTTCGTCGCCCCCGATCCCCGGCAAATTCTCCGCCGTCGAAAAGCCGACCACGCTGGGTTTTCCCTCAGTCAACGTGCCGGTCTTGTCAAAGGCGATCATATCCACTTTTTCCAATGTCTCCAGCGCCTCGGCATTCCTGATCAGGACGCCCGCCCTCGCCCCGCGCCCGGTGCCAACCATGATCGCCATCGGCGTCGCCAGACCCAGCGCGCACGGACACGCGATAATCAGCACCGCGACCGCGTTCACGATGGCATGCGCGAAACGCGGCTCGGGCCCGAAGCTGGCCCACACGATGAAGGTAACCGCCGCAATCGCGATCACAGCGGGCACAAACCACCCCGCGAACTTGTCCGCCAGCCGTTGGATGGGAGGCCGCGTGCGCTGCGCTTTGCCGACCATCTGCACAATCTGCGCCAGCATGGTCTCGCTGCCCACACGCTCGGCACGCATCACCATAGATCCGTTGCCGTTGACGGTCGCGCCGATCACATGCGAGGCCGCCGATTTCTCCACGGGAACCGATTCGCCCGTAATCATCGACTCATCCACCGCGCTCGACCCATCCAGCACCACGCCGTCGATCGGAATCTTCTCGCCCGGACGCACCCGCAGCCGATCTCCCCGCTTCACCTGGTCGAGCGGAATGTCACGCTCACTTTCCGCGCCGTCTTTGCCCGTCGTTATCACCCGCGCCATCTTCGGACTCAGATCGAGCAGCCCCCGAATTGCGCTCGAAGTTTGGCTGCGGGCGCGCAGTTCCAGCACCTGCCCCAGCAACACCAGCGTCACGATCGCCGCTGCGGATTCAAAGTAAACCTCCGGTCGGTCGCCCATACTGCGAAACGATGCTGGAAAGATCCGCGGGAACAATGTCGCCACCACGCTGAACAGATACGCAACGCCCGTTCCCATCGCAATCAACGTGAACATATTGGTGGAGCGATTGATCACCGACGTCCACCCGCGCTCGAAAAACGGCCACCCGCACCACAGCACAACCGGAGAAGCCAGCAGCAGTTCCAGCCAAGGTAATCCCCAACTCCAAGCCGCCGCCATCGACATGTGCGGCGAAATCATGCTGCCCATAGCGATTGCCAGCAAAGGCGCGGTCAACGCGAGAGCGACCCAGAACCGCCGCGTCATGTCGCGCAGCTCGGGATTCGCTTCTTCCTTGGCGGTCACCGTGCGCGGCTCCAGCGCCATGCCACAAATCGGGCAGTTCCCCGGCTCGGCCCGCACAATCTCAGGATGCATCGGGCACGTGTACTCAGTCTTGCTCGCGGCGAGCGCAGGCGACTCAGGTTCGAGCGCCATCCCGCACTTGGGACACGGCCCCGGCCCAATCCGCCGCACCCCCGGACACATCGGACAAACATAGGCCCGCGTGTCTTTCGCCGCACCGGCCGGCTGAGCAGCAGCATGGGCCGTCACGGACTGAGTCTCGCCCGGCACAGCCCTCGCAGTTGCCGCACCCGCCGGCGCACCCAGAGACACCAGTCCCGAAGTCATCGTCATCGGCCGCGGCGGAGCCGCCAGAATCTTCTCCGGATTGGCCTGGAACTTCGCCAGGCATCCCGCCGAGCAAAAGAAATATTCTTTGCCGTTGTGCAGCGTTTTGTGGAGAGCGGTCTCGGGATTTACATCCATGCCGCAAACAGGGTCTTTCTGCCGGATGGGAAACGATGCGGAGTTTGGTGTGTCCAACGGTTCGAAGTGCTCCATTTCAGGCAGCCGGATCGCGCTTGGCGGAATCGTGCCGTTATTAGATACTCGTCATTAGACACTCAAAGAGTAAACTTAGAGTCCGGTTCTTTTGGAGAAATTCAAATGACCTATCTAGAAGTTGCCTACCGCTACCAGACTCCTCCGGGAGAATCCGAGCTGCGCGCCATTGACAGCGTGCGCGAGGTCTATGGCATCCAGCGCATCCAGTTTAACGAGAAAGAGCGCATCGTGCGCGTGTTCTTCGACGCCTCGCGCCTAAAGACCGATGCCGTGGCAAAATTGCTGCGCCAAGCCGGCATCGACGTGCAGGAACAACTGGTGCTGGCGTAGGGGCTTGCGGAAAAATCCTTCAAGAGAGCTAAACAATCAAGGCGCTCCGCTGGCTTCCCTGCTAATCCTCATCGGGGAAGAGAGGACTCTCTTGGGGGAGGGCCGGAAAGCTCAGCGGAGCGCCCCTTGGCAACTTATCGAAGTATGCAAGGGGCATTCGAGAACACCTCTGGCCGAAGTTTTTTCTCAAATGCCCCGTTGCGCGCCACTTCGTCTGTTCCAACAAGAAGCATGTCGGATGCCATCGCTAACGCATTGCCAACACGCATCGATAGAACGCAGCGCCGGGTAGCTTTTGCGTGGGAGCCGGAAACTTTTACTCAAATTTACAAATTCCCATATCGGCAAAGCGCCCGATCCGGTTGCATGAAACGATTCCCTTTCCGTTATAATTCAATGACGCCACACGCAACGATGCGCCCGTAGCTCAATTGGATAGAGTGCTTGGCTACGAACCAAGAGGTTGGGAGTTCGATTCTCTCCGGGCGCACCATCTCCTGCCATTCAGCTCCACATTCCTGAGATCCCTCGCTCCGCTCGGGATTTCGCCTGCGGGCTCCCGCTCCTCCACCCCGTCACGCGAAAACCGCGCGTGCCGGGGGCCCCGGCTTCGCTCACGCCCGCAAAACGGCTCAAGTTCGATTCTCTCCGGACGCACCATCTCCTACTCCGCGAACGGGTTTTCAATCCGAATGCCCGCGATCGTCTGTCCCGCGTTCAGATCCTCGGAGAGAATGCGACTTGCTCCGCATTTGACCGCCGACGCAACAATGAGCGCATCCCAAAATCCGATCCGCGACTCGTCCTCGATTCCAAACGCCGATGAGATTTCCGCAGGCGTGGTTTCGACGCACCAGATCGCGTAACTACTCGTCACCATGCGCGCGACATTCTTCGGCAGAGGCGACGTAATCTTACGCGTCACATTGACGTAGAATTCTTGCAGTACCTGCATGCTGAGTACGCCGGTTCGCTGGTCCCAAAGCTCGGCGCGGGCACGCTTGGCCCCTCCGGTTCTGGAGGGGGTACCCCCCCCTCCCCCGATCTAATGGAATCAGGATTTTAGGGGGATTCTCCCGCCAAAATATTGAGCACAAAAGAGTTAGCGGTAAAATCTTGAAAACATTGGGGTTGACTGTGATCCTTTAGAAAGCCAGCCAAACTTGGGCCGACTGATCCATTCCTAGCAAATTGTCAAAGACCGAACCGTTCCGCCGCGCGTAGCACTTACTTTTATTGTAACAAGGGATGTCAATAGCGAATCGAGCCACTACTCTTTCATCTTCAACTTGCTCTTATTCTCTTCAATAAAAGCCTTAAGGTCAGGGACCGCGTTGAGCAGTTTGATCCACTGTTCGTAGTAAAGCGTCACCGGAAAACGCCCCAGTCCATAAACGCTAACCCCACCCTTTTCGCTCACGCGGAAATCAATGACTCCGACTTTCTTCTTGGTTTCCACCTGCTTTTCCAGATCCGCGAGGCGAGCTTTCAATTCTTCGTAACTTGGCTCAGTCATAAATGCTCCTTGAATGATTTGCTTCTTATCATAGGGCGGGAAGCCGCTTTCGTCGAGGCAGGCTTTTCAAACTAGCTCAGAAGAACCGTCCCACCTGGAAGAAGAACTTGCGATGCTGGCTGTCTCCCAGGCTCCCGCCAAAGAACATTGGCCCGAACAAGGTCTGGAACAGGACTCCGACGGTTGCGTCCTGTGCGACCTTGTTGTTGTCGGCCGGTTGACCGTACGCCTTGCCCGCCTCGTACATCGTCATCAGATATGCATTCTGCTTCAACACGGGAGAGATTTCCCACAGCTTATAGAGAAACGCCGGTTGCAGCAGGAAGTATTGGTTGGTCAGCAATTCGTTTGTACCGTAGGCGCTCAGCCGCAACGGTCCGCCGAGACTGAAAGGCGGGAAGCCTGTGTCCTTCGTGGAGAAGGATGTGCCGCCCGAGGCGAAGAACAAAAGCGACGAACTTTGGCTCGTGCGCTCGGCGATTCCCAGTTTCAATTCTTCGGTCGGTACGGAGTCGCGAGTTCCGGGAGCCGTATCATAGAACTTAAACGTCGACTCGATGCGCGCGCCCCTACGCGGAATCATGGGATCGTCGAAGCGTTCGAGCCGATAGAGCAGCGAGGTCGCGCCGAATCTGCCGTGGACTTCCGGCGCCACCGGACTTCCTATGTCCTCGTTGATCTTCCGGTATCCCGCCTCGTAACCAACGCGCAACTCCGCACCTCGTCCGAAGGTATAGCCCAGGTCGAGGCCCGCGCCCATCAGCCGGTTGCGGTAATCGCCTTCGAGTTTGTCGCGCTGGTACACAAAGAAGGGACTGCTGTCGGCGGTTCCGTGGACGGCGACGAACCAACTCGTGTAGGACGTGAAGGGATGGAAATATTCCGTCTTAAGTCCGTACTCGGAACCGGCGACAAAGTCGTTGCGCCACTCCGATCCAAAGCCGCCCAGATCGAGAAAGGTGATGCGCCCGCCGACTTCAAAGAGAACGTTCTTGTAGTCCGATCCATCGATGACGAATGCCGGGTGCACGGTCGGTGGCGCATAGTCTTTCTGTTCGGCTTCGACCGCCAGCCCAGGCTGGCCGTCCTGCACTACGTCGCGATAGCCTGCCCGGGCGAAGCGCCCCAAGCCGGTGATTTCCATCATCTTTTCGTCGAGTTCTTTCGGATTGATGGGCTCGCCCTCAAGGTCCGATAGCTCATACTCAAGCCCCTTCAGCACATCGCCTTTGGCTCCGGTGACTTCGACGAATTCGGGTACTGGCACTGGCTTGCGTTTCGCGTTGCGCGCGGCGACGATATGCTGCCACTCCTTCTCGTCCACCTGTAGATGCGCCAGCAGTGCGGCCTTCGCCTGAGCGGCTTTATATCCTTCGGCCTCGATCTCGCCGAACGCCTTGTAGTCGGTGGTGTCGAATCGCTCCACGTTTGCGGTCAGTAAAATGTCCGCCTGCTCCATGCTATGCAATTCGTTTACGGCGATGCTCACGCTGGCCGAGCGCGCCAACACGCCTACGGTCGAGAGCGCCGTTTGCGGGTTCAACGGAGCCGTTTTGAGGTGAACTGCGATCACAATATCGGCGCCCATCTGTCGTGCTACATCGACTGGCAGGTTGTCGAGCAAGCCTCCATCTACCAACACCCGGCTGCCGTCACGCACGGGAGCGAAAAATCCAGGAATGGACATCGAGGCCCGCATCGCTTCCGCCAGCGAGCCGTGGTCGAACACGTACGGCGTCTCCGATACGAGATCGGTCGCCACGCAGCGGAACGGGATCGGCAAGTCGTCGAAGCTTTTCATCTCCGAATACGGCAAGCCGACGCGGTCCAGAATCAGACCGACCTGCTGTCCGGAATTGAAACCGCTGGGAAACTGCGCGCCATGCTTCAGCCCGAATTCGAAAGCGTTGGGATAGTCGCGGCGGTCCTCTTTGCGCCGAAACGATAGGTCTCTGTAGGGCGTGACGCCGCGCAGCACTTCGTTCCAGCGAATGCTGCGGATCAAAGCTTCAATCTGGCTAGGAGACTCTCCGCTTGCGTAGATTCCGCCCACCAGACTGCCCATGCTGGCACCGGCGATCACATCCACCGGGATGCGGTTCTCCTCCAGCCATTGGAGCACGCCGACATGAGCCAATCCGAGCGCTCCCCCGCCTTCGAGGACCAATCCGATGCGCGGCCTTCGGCTGCCGGACGCAAGCGCGGCATCGTTAGAGCCTTGAGTGTTCACGGCGGGAGATTCCTGCGCCCATAGGCTCGATCCAAGCAACACGCAGACCGCGAAGCGAGACAGTTTCATTGCACCTCCTAAACTCCCTGCTCAACTGAAGACGAAATCCTATCCTAAGGCCCGCTGCGAATTACAACTGCCGCCGGTGGTCTAGAATCAGCAGTTTTGCGGAAGGATTCCCCAAACACCAGGCCGCACCAGCCTCTCTTTTGTGAAAAACTCTTCACACTTGTTCTGTCTAGCCGGAGCTTTGCCGCCATCTCCAACTCCCGCAGGCGGTTACGGTACCTCGGTAAGCCGTCAATGGAAGCGCAAGTGCTAAAATGACAGGGGCACCAAATTCGAAGGGGAAAGCATCATTGGAGGTAAGCACATGGATAAGACAGGAAAAAGGTCGCTTCTTGAGAGCGTGCCCGTGCTGGTAATCCTGGGACTGCTCGCCGGCGCTGCGGGCGGCTTGGGAATTGGCCTGATTCAATTGCGGGCCTTGACGTCGTCTTCGAGCAGCAGCACCGCTGGCAAGTAAGTGGGATTCCCGCATCTGAGTTGAGGAAACTATAGCGATCCCCGGTTCACCTTGGGATCTGAGGTTCGGATGGAGCGGGAGACGGGGATCGAACCCGTGACATCCAGCTTGGGAAGCTGGCGTTCTACCGCTGAACTACTCCCGCTCGACATCGTTAGACTACCATTCCACTCCATCCAAGACAACGGGCCAGATCGTCTTCCGTTTGCCTTCCTGGTCCACTATTCGTAAGATTCCGGCTCGGAACCTCCGTCCGACTATCTTGCATAGCAGGAGCCTTGATGCCGAAAGATTCCCTTCCCATGCAGAGCAACACGCGACGTAACTTTCTTCGCGCGGGCGTGACCGCAACCCTGGCTACGGCCGCTTACCCGGCGCTCAGTTTAGCGCGGGTTGCCGAACCGTCACATGCGTCTGCGATTCCCGCCCAAGATTTCAACCACGATTTTGAACTCGACGAGATCACGGTTGACGCCCTCCACAAGGCATTCGAAGCTGGACAATATACTTCGCGCTCGGTGACGGAGAAGTACCTGGCGCGCATTCAGGAGATCGACAAGGCAGGACCCCGGGTGAATGCGATCATCGAGATCAACCCGGACGCCCTCCAGATCGCCGAGCAGCTTGACCGGGAACGCAAAGCAAAGGGTCCGCGCGGGCCGCTGCATGGCATTCCGATTCTCATTAAAGACAACATCGACACCGGGGACCGCATGCAAACGACGGCGGGATCGCTGGCGCTCGCAGGAGCACCAGCTCCGAACGACGCGTTCGTCGCAGCGCAGTTGCGCAAAGCCGGGGCGGTGATCCTGGGCAAGACCAACCTCAGCGAATGGGCTAACATTCGTTCCAGTCATTCCACCAGCGGCTGGAGCGGCCGAGGCGGGCTGACGCGTAGTCCTTACGCTCTCGACCGCAATCCCTGCGGGTCGAGTTCGGGCACGGGCGCCGGCGTGTCCGCGAATCTCTGCGTGGCCGGGGTGGGCACGGAAACCGATGGGTCGGTGGTTTGTCCGTCGTCCGCAAACGGTCTGGCGGGGATGAAACCTACGGTTGGACTGGTCAGCCGCAGCGGCATCATTCCGATTTCGCACAGTCAGGACACGGCGGGCCCGATGGCGCGCACGGTGCGGGATGTGGCGATTCTTCTCGGAGCCATGGCGGTCGCCGATCCGCAAGATTCCGCGACAGCGGACAGTCAGGGCAAGCGGATCACCGACTATACAAAGTTTCTTGACCCCGCCGGACTGAAAGGCGCGCGCCTGGGAGTGGTGCGGAAATATTTCGGTTTCAACGATGCGGTCGACCAGCTCATGGAAACACTGCTCGGAGAGATCAAGCGAGCAGGCGCTGAGATCATCGATCCCGCCGACATTCCGACAATCGGTAAGTTCGATGAGAGCGAGCTGACGGTTTTCTACTATGAACTCAAGGCCGACCTTGCGGCCTATCTGGCTCGCCGCGGCTTTTCTTCGCTAAAGAGTTTGAAGGATGTGATTGACTTCAACGAGGTCAATCGGGAGCGGGAGATGCCCTACTTCGGACAGGACCTCTTCTTGAAATCGGAGCAGAAAGGTCCGCTCACGTCGCAAGAATACCTCGATGCTCTTGCGGCGAATCATCGGCTCAGCCGCGCCGAGGGCATCGACTTCATCATGGACAAATTCAAACTCGACGCGCTCGTCGCACCCACCGGAGGCCCCGCCTGGATCACCGATCTGATTAACGGCGATCACGCCACCGGAGGCAGTTCGAGCGCGGCCGCCGTCGCGGGCTATCCCAACATCAACGTTACAGCTGGATATCTCTGGGGACTGCCAGTTGGCATTTCATTCTTTGGGAGGGCTTGGAGCGAACCTACGTTGTTGAAGATTGCCTATTCGTTCGAGCAGCTAACCAAGGCCCGGCAGAAGCCACGCTTCCTGCCAACGATTGCAATGCGGACGTCCTGACTTCGCGGCCACAAGCCCGTAACCACAGAGGGCACAAAGGAACACGAAAGAAGCTCTTTCGTTTTGCCCGTTAAATACCGTGCTCGCTGTGACTCAGGCGGCTGGGTCTTAACTATTGCGAATTTGGTCCCGGATCGCGCAGCGAAGCGGGCGCTTGCGCGGGGCGGATTCCTTTGGCTTCCACAATCGACCACCGCCAATCTTCGTCAGGTCCGGGAGTGATTCCGATATTCTCGCGGAATGCAGTTGTGCTGAAGGGCTTGGCCGCGGCCTTGAGGTGATAGAGGAGCGTTACATCGGAGTGCCGCTCAAGGGCTACGGGCGCACTGCTTTGGGCGGCGGGAATTACGCGCGCTCCGGTGTTTGCTTTGGCGTTCGCTCCGGGTTTGCGATCCAACGTCAGACCGATGGTGATTTCGCGAAGGTCCCAGGCGGTGCCGTTGAAAACTTCGAGCTGCAGATTTTCATCGTGGATGGAACCGGGTCCATCCAACTTAAGCAGTTCGCCGAGCGGCAAGTCTTCCACTAGAATTGGCCGGACCAACAAAGCGCTAGCCCGCGCATTGAAGGAAAGACTGCACGTGATATCGGGCGACGATACTTTGATTGCGTTGCTGGCCGGATCAATGGAAAAAACAGTCCTGTCGGATTGGACCGGCCTTGCTTTCCTGGCATCCTCCGTGGCTTGAGCCAGGTTATCGTTATCGATCACCGTGCTGGCAGGCAGTTGCGGACTAGTCTGCTGCACTTTGTTCTTGCGAAGATTGCGCGCCAGGTCGCCGAGCGAAGGAGCATCGTCCTGCGCAGCGGCCCAGGGCGTAAACACTACGCAAGCAACAATCAAACACACGATGGGGAATCTGAAATGCATGGTTTCAGTCGTGGAGAGCGCACAGCGGTCCACAAACAAAGTTTAGGTGAGATCGAAGGGAAAAGAAGTTACGGGAGGGACACGACGGTGCTAGCACTTCCGCGGCCGGTTAAAAGGGACGAAGATGGGAACGAGCAGAAGCGCGCTCAGATCGAAGCGCGCGCAACGGGACGCGCCCTGCCCTTTCCCCATTCGTTCTTATAGCAGGCCAGAGGTACGGAAACGGGTAATCGGATCGCTTACCGGCATTGATTGACGCTTAAAAACCCAGCGCGCCACCGCAATTCCCAACGCCGCGTATGCTAGATGCCAGATTTTCATGAATCGCTCCCCACGCCGGACCTTACCCTGGGGAGAGACTAAGAAGGTCCCGTCGTGAAATAACCCTACCTCTGCTGGATCGGCAGGTCTACGCCACGAATGTGCTATCAATACATCGAAAGGTAATCGTCGGTAACTGTGGAAGCAAAGGGTTATCGCGCACGGCCCGCGGGGACGCCCGACTGTTCAACGTCAAGCTCGTCATTGCCCGGAAGCATCGATCCACCCCCCACCGACAACGGTGTCGCCGTCATAGAAAACGGCCGCCTGGCCGGGAGTAATGGCGCGCTGCGGTTCATCGAAGTTGACCAGAACTCCGTCCGGTCCAGCGGACTCAATCGTGGCCGGCGCCGGTTGATGCTTGTGGCGGATCTTCACCGCCACCCGCATGGGCTCGCGCAGTTCTGCCGTCGAAATCAGATTGACCCGGCTGGTGCGAACCGTGCGCGAGTAAAGCTGTTCGTCCCCGCCCACCACCACTTGCCGCGTGTCATTCTTGATTTGAATCACATAGAGTGGCGAACCGGTGGCTACGCCCAGCCCCTTGCGCTGGCCGACGGTGAAGTTGTGAACGCCAGCATGTTCGCCGATTACCTTGCCGTCGGTCGTGACCATTTCGCCTGCAACCGCAGTTGGCTTGTCGCCTTGCTCGGCGAGATAGGCTTCGAGGAATCGCTTATAGTCTCCGCCGGGGACAAAGCAGATTTCCTGCGAGTCGGGCTTCTCGGCAATCAGGAGGCTGTGCTTGCGAGCCAACTCGCGCACCTCGGGCTTGGTCATTCCGCCGAGCGGAAACAGGGTGCGGCTCAATTGCTCCTGCGTGAGGCCAAAGAGAAAATACGTTTGATCTTTGGACTTGTCTGTCGGGCGCTTCAACAGCCAGCGATTACGCTGTTGGTCGAAGTCGACCTGCGCGTAGTGCCCAGTGGCAACGTGGTCGGCGCCAATCTGCCGCGCCACAATCAGAAGCTGGTCAAACTTCAAGTGATTGTTGCAGAGACTGCAAGGAATGGGCGTGCGGCCGGCAAGATACTCCTCGACGAACGGCCGCACCACATCGCGCTCAAAACGCTCCTCGTGGTTGACCACGTAATAGGGAATGCCAAGCGTCTCGGCAACGCGGCGGGCATCGTAGACATCGTCGATCGAACAGCAGCGGCCCTGGACGGATTCGGGCATGCCCTCGTGTCCAGCCAGACGGCGCTGGTTCCAAAGCTGCATGGTCAGGCCGATGACATTGCGGCCCTCGGCCCGGAGCATGGCCGCAACGGCCGAGGAGTCCACTCCTCCCGACATGGCGACGGCGATGGTTTCGGAATGCAGAGTCATACTCCCAGCTTCCATATCCCTTACCGAACGATTTGCCGAGCTTCGCTCGGCTGGGCGGACGAATGCGTCCGCCTCTACGTAATTCTTGTTGGCACTCTGTTCCACACCGGCGACAACTCTCGCAGGCGTGCAACTGTTTCCGGAATCAGCTCCAGCGCAAATTCCACATCCGCCGCTGAATTCTGCTTTCCCAGACTTAGGCGAATGCTAGATTTGGCTTGGTTGGGAGACAGGCCCATCGCGGTCAGCACATGCGACGGTTCAATCGCTCCCGACGAACACGCCGCACCAGTCGACACCGCCAGTCCTTTCAAGTCGAGCGCGATGACCAGCGCCTCGCCTTCGATGCCCTCAAAACAGATGTTGGTCGTATTGGGCACACGGGGTGCGTCTTCTCCGTTCAAGCTGGCGGCTTCCGTCTTGAGCAGTTCCCTTTCCAGTTCATCGCGGAGAGCCGCTATCTTCTTATCTTCGCCGCATCCGAAACCGGCAATCGCCAACTCGGCGGCCTTTCCTAAGCCCACGATGCCAGGGACGTTTTCCGTACCCGCGCGGCGTGAGCGTTCATGGCTGCCTCCGTAGAGCATAGCTTCGAGCTGGGTTCCCTTGCGGGCATAAAGTGCGCCGACACCCTGCGGCCCGTGAAACTTGTGGCCGGAGATCGCGAGCAGGTCGCAGCCGATTTTGTTGACGTCGATTGGAATCTTTCCCGCCGCCTGAACAGCATCGGTATGAAAATACACGTCGACTTCCGCCGCAATCTTTCCGACCTCTGCCACGGGCTGCACAACGCCAGTCTCATTATTTGCGAACATGATCGTGATCAGCTTGGTATTCGGTCGGATCGCGCGCCTCACGTCGTCGGGATCCACCACCCCGCAGCCATCCACAGGAACGTAGGTGACCTCGCAGCCTTTCGTTGCCAGATGCTTGCAGGCGTTCAGGACGGCATGATGC
>Ga0302157_10004689_pt1 | contig 14781 bp, 15 predicted proteins | sample I_Bog_N3_3_FD_193502 | JGI IMG/M metagenome (GOLD analysis project Ga0302157, IMG submission 193502) | Peat permafrost microbial communities from Stordalen Mire near Abisko, Sweden - I_Bog_N3_3 | ecosystem: Environmental > Terrestrial > Soil > Wetlands > Peat | place: Sweden: Abisko, Stordalen...
CAGGGATGACCACGAAGGAAGCCGAGGCGCTGACCGAGCGGCTGCGTGCGGTGATCCATGAGACGTATGTGGCGGAGCATGGTTGACGAACATCCTGCATCCCACTCATGCGCGATAGAGCTGCGCATGAATGGGGCACCCGAGCTGTCTTCGCCGGAACGCAAAGGGTAAACTCGCATTGTGATTGCGCAACTTCGTGGACAGATCCTGAGTAAGACGCCGAGCGCTGTGGTGATTGACTGCGGCGGTGTGGGCTATGAGCTGGCGATCTCGGTGGCGACCTATACCGAGCTTGCAGATGTGGGAGCGGAGGCGCGGCTGCATGTGCATACGCATGTGCGCGAGGATGCGCTGCTGCTCTTTGGGTTTGCGGAGCTGGCGGAGAAGCGCCTGTTTGAGAAGCTGCTGACGATCAGCGGCATTGGGCCGAAGCTGGCGATTACGGTGTTGAGCGGGATCTCGGCGGAGCGGCTGGTGGGCGCGATCCGCGCGGGCGACCATGCGACGCTGACGCGGATTCCCGGCATCGGGAAGAAGACCGCTGAGCGCGTGGTGCTGGAGCTGAAGGACAAGCTGGACGACATGGTGGGCTTCACGCCGGCGGCGGATGCTCCTGTATCACTGGGCGCGGTGGCGGACGATGTGCTGAGCGCGCTGGTAAACCTGGGCTATGCGCGCGCGACGGCGCTGAAGGCCGTGGAGAGTTCGGCGAAGGATGCGGCGGTGAGCGGGGACTTTGAGCGGCTGTTTCGCGCGGCGATGGCTGCTGTGCGGTGAGAACTATGCTCTGCGGCGATAGCGCACAGCGAACTCATACCCGGGGTTGGGCGGGAAGAGGTCGGCCACCAGGCGCAGGCGCGCGGAGAGCGCTGCGGGGGCGAGCAGCGGGTACTCGCGTTCGCGGAGTTCGCTGTAGTCGAAGTCCAGAGCCAGAGAGAGCAGATAGATGGCTACCGCATCGGTGAAGGCGGCGGCGAGGTAGGATTCGCGTTCTTTCTCATCGATGGCCGGCGGAGCGAGGTCAAGCGTGCTGAGCGGCGCGTTGAAGGAGCGCGACGCCGGGGAGAAGCTGCGCGGGCGGCGGGAGATGGGCATGGTCTGCGGGTCGGCATTGGGAGGACGACCGAAGGCGAGGTTGCGCGACTCCCAGGCGTCCAGCGAGGTCTCGCCGCGGGTATTGTCGAGTGCCTGCTTCCAGACGAGGTCGCTGAAGGTGGCGGGCACGCCGGCCTGGTCGACGAAGGCATGCGCTACGTTGATGAAGAACTCAAAGCTGAGGGCGAAGCGGTCACCGAGCAGGCGGGTGGAGATGAAGACGCCGCGCTTGCCGCTGCCCAGCTCGACGTTGCGATGGCAGATGGCGGCGTTGGAGAACTCGTCCGTGTAGGCGCTGGCGACCATCGCATGCTCGGTGGGCGGCGCGGGCTTGCGGGGCTTGAGCAATTTGGATTTGGAATCAGCGGTTGCAGGCGCGAGGTCCGCGGGCGGCTCGCGCAGCGCCAGCGGAACAAAGTAGTAGGTGTTGGCATTGAGGGCGGCGACGATGCCGGTGGGCACGGCCTCTAACATGCGGTCGAGATCCACGCCGGTGACGCCGGTCTCGCCGAAGGTCGCGAAGCGGACGCCGTTGGGGGACTGCTGGACCTCGGCCTCGCGGGCGACCTGGGCGGCGCGCACCAGCCTGGCCGCCAGCGCCAGGGGCGAAGTCCGTGTGGGGCCGTCCTGCAGAGTCTCCGCCATGGGTCTATTCTAGCTGAGTATGGCTACGGCAAACGATGTAGAACGGGCGCGGCGCGAAGGCGTGCTGCTGGGAGTGCCGCTGGGCGACCTGGGATGGTTCCAGAGCCTGCTGATGGGTGTGGCGACGGGAATGGCCGCGTTTTTTCTTACCACCTTCCTGGCCATCGTAGCGATGCTGGCGTATCAGATGGTGACCCAGCGGGTGCCGGCGTACCAAATGGCGTATCGTGACGTTGGCTTTCCGGTGGGCGTGGTGGTGATGGCGCTGGCGCTGGCGTTCCTGGCTGTGCAGTGGTCGCGGCGCATGGTAAGGAAGTCGCGCAAAGCCTGACACGCACGCGATGGAACGTGCCAGGCTTGGTCTCCGAACGGTTTGAGACAGAACGCTACAACATAATCGTGATGAACTTCTGGTAGGTGGCGGGGCCGTGGACATATCCCCAGCCGTTGATGACCCGATCCCACGCGGCGAGGTAGAAGGAGTGTGCGCAGTGGGTGGATGTGGGATCGCCGGCGACGGTGGCGTTCCAGGGGGTGGGCCCGGGCGGTGGAACGGCGATGTTGGTGATGCCTTGCCAGACACCTGAAGATGCGATGTGGTTGGAGTAGCTGTCGGACGCGACCGCCATGGACTGGTTGTTTCCCCAGGCGGAACTCAGGCTCCAGGCCAAGAGATGCTGCGGTGCCGAGGCTGTGATGTTGAAGGTGAAGGTCGGCGCTCCCGTCGTGACGATGGCGCAGGTGTTGATGGCCACATTGTTCGGTTGCTGCAGGATGCTGTTGATCGTCGCGGTGGGCTGGGTGTTGTCCAACAGCAGCGTTGCGGATCGACCGGCTTGCGTGTCGTTGCCGATCTCGTTGCCGGTGCTCTCAGCTGAGAAGAGTTTGATGGCGATGGTGTTGAGCCCATTGGGTTGGCCGGTGCTGTCAAACAGAGCCCCCAGCCAGTTGTTCATCCAGATCTGCCCGGCGGTGCGCAGCGGGTAAAAGCCGTTGACCGGCACCGTGGTTACGGCCTCAAACTCATTCAAGGTCGGACTCCAAAGATAATCAGTGAACGGTTGCGTCACCATGACAGGTGTTCCGCCTGGCGCGGTGACAAAGATCTGATAGAACTTGGCGCCATCGTTGCCGGCGGTCTGCCAGTTGACCAGCAGAGGCAAGGTGCCCCCGAAGGGACAGGTCTTGACCTGGTAGAAGTACGTGGGGTCCATGCTGGTGTCCGCATAGCCGCCGGGCAGATGGGTTGCGTCGGCGGGAACGAAGCCGATACCCAGCAGAATGGGGCCGCTGGAACTGATCAGCGAAGCGGAGAGATCGAGCTCGCTGACGGCCTCCTGGCTGGTGATGAGAATCTGGCTCGGGTTGAGCATGGCTACGCTGTAGGGCGCGGTCGGCACGGAGGCGGCGATCTGCGTGACGGTGGTCGGCGTAGTGCTGAGGTCGAGCTTCGTCACATTGCCGCTGGGGTTGGGCATCGGAAACAAGATGACGCCCTGCCCGGCGTCTGACCACGTAAGGTGTCGTGGCGCGCCGAGACCGCTGGCCAGCACCGTGCTGGTGCCGTTGGAAAAGTCGAAGCGGGTAATGGTGTCGGTGTCACCGCTCACATACAGAAAGCGGCCGTCGGAGGTGATCAGCACGCCGCGGGGATTCCCAATGGTGGCGGCGACGGTCATGGCTCCGGTGGTCAAGTTGATCTTCTGGATGTGGCCACCGGTGAACTCGCAGACATACGCCACGCCACGGGCCTCATCAAGGGCAATCTGGTCGACGCCATTCAGACCCGAGGCGACGACCGTTGCCGCCGAGCGGTTGAGGTTGGTCAGCGCCAGGCGAAGCAGTGTGCCGGGAGATTCGGTGACGTAGACGTGCAGGCCATCCGCGCTCAGCGCAATGTCGTGGGGGCTGTTAAAGCCTGTGCCCAGCACCGTACGCACGTGCGCATGCGCGGTGACGGCGCTGATCGTGCCGCCGCCGTTTTCGGCGATAAGCAGTTGATCGGTGGCCTGGCGATAGGCACAGCCTTCTCCGCCGATGATGGTGCTGTTGATGGTGGTGGGCGTAGGTGGGGGCATCTGTAGTCTCCTGAATGCAGAATGCAGAATTTTTCCACCGGACTAGCTATGTGTCAATCGAGAATTCAGTGAATTCTAAAGGGTCTTAGCGCGACATAGATAGCTCGTATGGCGGGCGAATCCTTGGATAGCACAATGTCAGCCGAGAGGTTGGAGAGACGAACCGGCATCTCTGCGCGTATCCTAGGCACTCAGCTTTCCCCACATCTTTGTCTCAACACCCACAGGAGTCTCGTCTATGACGCTGCCACGCACGCCTATTTGTTCCCGCCTGTTTCGATGCACGACCGCAGCCGCGATGGCGGTATTGATTTCAGCCGGCGCCGCAGCTCAGAAGAAGAAGGCGGAGCCGGAGCCGACTGTGGTGCCTTCGTACTACGGGGCGCAGCCGGCGGTGGAGTCGCTGGACCTGACGATGTATGCTCGGATTCGCGCGGAGGGCCTGACCCACGGCAAGGTGATGCAGTTCGCGGGAGCGCTGGCGGACGGGATTGGGCCGCGGCTGACGGGCTCGCCCAACATGGCCAAGGCCAATGCATGGACGCGCGATACGCTGACCGCGATCGGCCTGGAGAACGCGCACCTGGAGGACTGGGGCGAGTTCGGGATGGGATGGCAGCAGATCAATACCTGGGCGCGGATGGTCTCGCCTGACCCGGAGCCGCTGTGGATGCAGGCAGCGCCGTGGTCTCCGGCTACGAAGGGACCGGTGAGTGGTGATGTTGTCTACATGCCGCTGACCGACGCGCGCGAACTGGATGCGCTGAAGGGCAAGCTGGCCGGCAAGATTGTGCTGCTGGGCGCGATGCGGCCGACGCCTGATATTACGCAGCCTCTGTTTACCCGGTATACCGACGAAGAGTTGAAGGAGATGCAGAGCGCAGAGGGTGGACGCCGCGGCGGCCCGCCGACGGCGATGACGCGCGAGCAGTTGATGGCTGAACGCGCGCGCCTGCTGGCACTGCGGCAACGCGCAGTGAAGATGTTTCTGGATGAAGGCGTGCTGGCAGTGATTACGCCCAGCCGTGACGGTGGCGATGGGGGTGGTACCGGCATCATCTTCGACGACAACGGAGCGAACCTCTCGCGCGACGCGCAGAAGCCCGAGAGCGCGGTAAAGGTTCCCAATGCGGTGATGATGATTGAGCATTACAACCGGCTGGCGCGCATGGTGACGAACCACGTGCCGGTGACGGTGGAGGTGGACATCGAGACGAAGTTCACCGGCGACCATGAGCACGGCTTCGATACCGTGGCCGAGATTCCCGGGACCGATCCGAAGTTGAAGGGCCAGGTGGTGATGGTGGGCGGGCACCTGGACAGCTGGATCTCCGGCACTGGCGCGACCGACAACGGCGCGGGCTCCATCGTGGCGATGGAGGCGGTGCGCATTCTGAAGGCGCTGGATGTGAAGCCGAAGCGGACGATACGCATCGCACTGTGGTCCGGCGAGGAGCAGGGACTGTTCGGCTCACAAGGATATGTGAAGCAGCACTTTGGGACCTTTGCGGCACCCAATCCGCCGGACCCGCCGGGAACGCCGAGCTACATGGGGCGTCGCGGCGCGCTGACGACGACCAAGGAGTGGGAGACGCTAGACGCCTACTACAACCTGGACAACGGAACGGGCAAGGTACGCGGCGTGTATACGCAGGGCAACTTTGCGATTGGCCCGATCTTCGCGCAGTGGATTGCGCCGCTCGCTGACCTGGGCGTGACGACGATCACCAACCGCAACACCGGAGGTACCGACCACCTCTCATTCGATGCGGTGGGACTGCCGGGCTTCCAGTACATTCAAGACCCGATGGACTATGAGACGCGCACCCACCACAGCGACATGGACACCTACGACCGTCTGCATGAGGCCGACCTGGAGCAGGCCGCGGTGGTGGAGGCGATCTTCCTGTGGAACACCAGCGAGCGCGAGGCGATGATGCCGCGCAAGCCGTTCCCGCATCCTGAGCTGGAGCGCAAGCTGAGCGCGCCGATTCCGGGCATATATCCCAACGCGACCGCACCCGCGGACGCGCCGGAGGGTGGGCGGCGGCGCGGCGGTCAGTAGTGGCGTTGGTATCGGCTTGATGCAACGGCGGAGACTTCGGTCTCCGCCGTGGTGCATTGGTGGGGCTTTAGTCTGCGCGGAGAGCCTTGCGACCGTAGTACACCATGGCCGCCGTCGCGATGGCCGTGCCGGTACACCAGGAGCAGAGGCGGCGAAACTTGACGACCTGGCGCACGACGTTGAAGGCCGTGGCGGAGGAGTCCGCAGCGAACTTGGCGTGCAGTAGCGGACGCGCGATGCGCAGGCGGCGCGAGGCGAGCAGCAGAGCCAACGTTGCCGCGTAGCTGCCGAGCCCGAGCACGCTGTCCGGAATGCCGAGTGGATGTGCGGTTTTGGATTCGGTGATGCGGTCGGAGTCAAAGAGGCCGGATGGGGGGTCGGGCAGATGATCGAGCAGGCCGAGCTGGTGCGCGGCGACGGGAACCAAGGTAAGAACCGCGACCGCGCAGGCCACGGTGGCCGCGTTGAGTGGGATGCGCTGCTCTAGTTCCATGGAAGCCATGAGCGCCCTCGATGGGTGAGCAACGTGGTTCCAGCCATTGCGAGTGCAACAGCACCCAGCGCGAACCAACGGCGATGGACCGAGGCGAAGGCCTCTGCGCTGGTGTGCGCGGAGCGGTCACTGAACTTGCCGCGCGCGCTGTGCTTGCCGGGGACGTACTGATAGAGATTGTTGGGCGTATCGGGATCGCGGGGCTCGCTTTGAATCTGCTGCGACTTGTAGCCGGTGCGGCCCAGGTACTTGTCGAGCAGGCCGGGGATGAACTTCTGTCCAACGATGGCTTCGACCGTGGGCATGCCCACCCAGTACTCGCGGCGCGGATGCTTTGCGTAGCCGGCGTGGACGACGACCGCTGCGGCGACCTCCGGCTGGAAGATGGGTGGCACCGGCTGCGGGTTGTGGGGCAGGCGGTTCTTCACCCAGTCGAACTGCATGGTGTTCATCGCCGGCATGTGGATGTGCGTGAGCTGGATGTTGCTCTTGTCGTGATCGAGTTCACAGCGCAGCGAGTCCGTGAAGCCGACGATGGCGTGTTTGCAGGCGCAGTAGGCCGATTGCAGCGGGATGGAGCGGTAGGCCAGCGCGGAGCCGATCTGGATGATGGTGCCGCGGCCTCGACCCTGGTCGCGCGGCGACATGCGCTTGAGGGCGGCGAGGGTTCCGTGTACGAACCCGAGATAGAGAACGTCCGTCACGCGCTTGTAGTCGGCGGGGGTCATCTCTTTCACGGGCGAGAAGACGCTGACCATGGCGTCGTTAACCCAGACGTCGATGGGACCGAGTTCGCGCTCGGTGCGGTCGGCGGCTGCCTCGACGGCGTCGGCTTCAGAGACGTCCGTGGGAATGGCGATGGCGTGGCCGCCGAGCTGTGCGCACTCTTCGACGGCTGCTTCGAGGGCCTCAGGGTTGCGCGCGAGCAGCGCGAGCCGTGCGCCGCGGCGGGCAAAGCCGTGCGCGATGGCGCGGCCCAGGCCGGCAGAGGCTCCGGTAATGACGACAGTGCGGGGTTCAGAGCTCATGGAATTGGTTCGCCTGGGCGCGTCGTGCGGCCTGTTTTGTTTGGAGTGGCGAAGGGCGGGCTGGGATGCATGGCGTGCGAACATCTCCGGCTGGATGCGATGGAAGTTTATGATCGAGGCTCAATGCCGACACACTTTACTGCTGAGACGATGAAGTTCCTGCGCGGGCTGGCGCGCCATAATGAGCGTGAGTGGTTCAATACGCGCAAACATATCTATGAGGCCGAACTGAAGGCGCCCATGCTGGCGCTGGTGGACGAGATTACCCAGGCGATGGTGAGCTTTGCGCCGGAGCACATGCGGCCGGCAAACAAGATCATGATGCGCATCTATCGGGACACAAGATTCAGCAATGACAAGCGGCCCTACAAGCGGCATCTTTCTGCGTGGTGGTCGCGACGCGGGATGGAGAAGACCTCCGGCGGCGGCTTCTATCTGCAGATCAGCCCGCCGGAGGTGATGGTCGCGGCGGGCGTCTACATGCCGGAGCGCGAGCAACTGCTGGCTCTGCGCCGCTGGATGGCCGAGCACCACAAGGAGTATCGCGGGCTGGTGAAGGCGGTGCTGAAGAACAAGGCGGCGGGCTTTGCGGCCATTGAGGCCGAGGCGCTGACGCGGATGCCCAAGGGCTTTGCCGCAGACGATCCGGCGGATGAGCTGCTGCGCGCGAAGAACTGGGGTGTGCGCTGCACGCTGCCGGCCGAGGCGGCGCTACAGCCACAATTTGCACGGGAGATTGTGCGGCGGATGAGGCTGGCCGCGCCAGTGGTAGAGGCCCTGAATGGGGCGATTCTGAGCGCCCGGCCAGCGGAGGCTGCGCGGCCGAAGATGTGGTTGTGAGCACTGCGACCGGCGCAGATGGGGGCTAAAATCGGTCAAAATTGGCCATAAAAGGGAACATTTCCAGAAAAACCCGGAAATATCTGTGGAAACCGGAGATTTGCCGTTGACAAAGGGTGCGCGAAGGTTGAAGGTGAAACTCGGCGCGATTCTCCGCACCCGCATGAACATTGGCGTTTGACGCTGCTGTGCAGGTTGCGGGAGATGGGCTACCGAAGCCCAGGCTCAAGAGATCATCTACGTCAATTTCCAACGATCCACGACACGTTATTTCAGTAGACAGAAGGAGTACATCACCATGGCAAAAGGCATAACGAAGACACAGCTGGTTCGCCTGCTGGCGGAGAAGTCAGAGCTTTCCAACAAGCAAACCGCAGCATTCCTGGAGTTGCTGGCCGACATTGCGGTCAAGGAGACCAAGAAGAGCGGCGAGTTCACCGTCCCGGGCATCGGCAAGCTGGTCAAGGCCGAGCGCAAGGCACGCATGGGCCGCAACCCGCAGACCGGCGAGGCCATTAAGATCAAGGCCAAGACCGTGGTGAAGTTCCGCGTGGCCAAGGTCGCCAAGGATTCCATCGCTCCGCCCAAGAAGTAGTCCGTTCCCCTCCCCAACAGCAACGCGAACGCCGGACGCTCCCTTGCGGGGCTCCGGCGTTTTTTCGTGCGTGTGTCTCAATCAACTACATCTCTTCTTCGTCTTCATAGTGTTAGTGATCTTGCGCAGCATGGCTGAACTGCTGTTTGAACTTTGGCTGCGTCTGCTCTTCGCTTTCAGGGGTGAAGTAGCCCTTCGGCGTGAGGGGGCCGAGGCAGAACAGCGCGCACCACCAGCGAGATGCCCAGGGAGATGAGCACACAACGCACCAGCAGAAATTCGTTGTAACGCCAGCCCAGAGTGGCGAAGGACAGCGCGACACAGATCATGTAAATCTCACCGAGCGCAGCCTGCGCCCAGTGCGGGTGCGCTCCGGCGGCGGGGACGCGAGGGGTGAGCGCGGGAACGATGCGTGGGACCCGCGCGCAGTAGTCGAGATAGGGCTGGCCCAGCTTTGCGGCGAGGAACGGCTCTTCGGCGAGGATGAGTCGAAGCTGGAAGAGTCCGATGGTCAGCACAGCGAAGACCGCGCCGGAGGGTGGCATGAGCAGAGCGAGCGCGAGCGAGTGCAGCCACGTGCCGAGATACAGCGGGTTGCGCAGAAAGCGATAGGGGCCATCGGCGACTACGGAGTTGCCGTGCATGCCTGGCGATTGCACCACGTTGTAGCTGAGGTAGGCCGTCCCCCAGGTGCGCAGCCCCGCTCCCAGCACCGCGCAGGCTATGCCAACCACCAGCAGCAGGTTGAAGGCAGCGGCGATGCTGCATATGTTCGTTTGCGCGAGCGCAACGGCCAGCGTTCCCCATAGATGGCCGTTGGGGCCGGTGGGGTCGAGAGGCAGTGCAAGGTTCCACGGCGCCCAGAAACCCAGCACGAAGAGCACAAGGTGAATCCAGAAGCGGAAGCGGTATTCGAAGGGCGTAGCACGCATCAGTAGTTGTCCTCTGCCAGCTTACGACAGGACGCAGGGCACAGTGCGCGCGCGGGTGATATGCGTTTCAATAGAGACCATGAGCAAGAGCAAGGCAAAACAACGGTGCGCGTGGGCAGAGAGCGACCCGCTGATGCGTGCCTACCACGACGAAGAGTGGGGCGTGCCGCAGCGTGACAGCCGCGCACTGTGGGAGATGCTGATGCTGGAAGGCTTTCAGGCGGGGCTCTCATGGAGCATCATCCTGCGCAAGCGCGAGGGTTTTCGCAAGGCGTTCAAGGGCTTCGACCCGAAGAAGGTGGCGCGCTTTAGCGAGAAAGACATTGCGCGGCTGATGCAGGACGAAGGCATTGTGCGCGCACGCGCCAAGATCGTCGCGACCATCGAAGGCGCGAAGATCTATCTCGCGATGCAGAAGAGCGGCGAGGATTTTGCAGCGTGGGTGTGGGGATTTACGGGCGGGAAAGCGATCCAGAACAGCGGGCCGCTGCCGGCGAAGTCCGCGCTCTCCGAAGAGATTTCGAAGGAGCTGAAGCGGCGCGGCTTCAAGTTCGTGGGGCCGGTGATCGTCTACGCGTGGATGCAGGCCGTGGGCATGGTGAACGACCACGCGGAGGAGTGCTTCCGAAGGATGGCCGTGAAGGGCTAGCGCCGCTTCGGCTTGGTCAGCTTTATACGCTGATGATCATCCGCAGCTTCGCGGAATTGGTACTACATTCACTGCGGCTGCTGTCCCAGCGCGGTCAGGATGGAGTCGAAGTCCTGCACACCGCTGTACTCAATAATGACCTTGCCTTTGCCCTTGCGGTCTTCGATGGTGACCTTCAGGCCGAGTGCGCGGCGCAACTGGTCCTCTGCCTCGCGCACGTTGGGATCGACCGGCGCGGATGGTTTGGAGTTCTGGGTCTTGCTCTCCGGATTAATCAGGCCCTGGATGTAGTTCTCCGTAGCGCGGACAGAGAGGTTCAGGGCGAGAATCTTCTTTGTGGCGGCCAGGACGGCCTCCTTGCTCTCCAACGCCAGCAGGGCGCGGGCGTGGCCGAAGCTGAGTTCGCCGGCCTCGACGTGCTTCTGTACCGGCATGGGCAGGCGCAGCAGCCGCAGGAAGTTGCCGATGCTGGCGCGGTCCTTGCCGGTGCGCTCGGCCATCTGCTCCTGGGTCATGTTGAAGTCGCGGCTGAGGCGGTTGAAGGCGTGGGCCTGCTCCATGGGGTTCAGGTCAGCGCGCTGTAAGTTCTCCACGATGGTCATCTCCATCGCCTGCAGGTTGGAGACCTCGCGGATGATGGACGGGATGGTTGCCTTGCCGGCTTTTTTGCTGGCCAGCAGGCGGCGCTCGCCGGTGATGAGGGTGTAGCGGCCGGTCTGGGCGAAGTCCTCGCCCTTGCGGACGACGATGGGCTGGACTACGCCCGAGGCGGCGATGGAGACGGCAAGTTCGGCGAGTTTGGCCTCGTCAAAGGTGGTGCGGGTCTGGAAGGGGTTGCGGTCGATCAGCTCGACGTCGATCTCCAGCGGCAGGCCGGTGGATGGAGCTTCGGCGGCGGCGGCGATGTTGAGCGGGCGGGAGGGCAGCAGCGACTCCAGGCCGCGGCCAAGGGCAGAGCGTTTGACGGGGGGTGTGGATGTTGGCATGCGTAGTTCCTTCTGGACTGAATGGTATGGGGGTCTGGGTGAGCTTCGAGCAGAGACTATTTGCGGCGGAAGGGCCAGACGCCTTTGGACTCGCCAGCTGCGGCGAGTGTGGCAAGGACAGGCCCTTCATGGCTGCGTTTCCGTTTGGATACGTGGATCCCGTTGCGCTGGAGCAGCTCGTGCGCCAGATCGTAGTAGGCCTCCGCACCGCGGGAGCGAGGGTCATAGAGCGCCACGGGTTTGCCGTGACTGGGTGCCTCCGCCAGACGGACGTTGCGGGGGATGGTGGTTTGAAAGAGCTTATCGCCGAAGAAGCCCCGCAGGTTGTCGCTGACCTGCTGGGAGAGGTTGGTGCGGTCGTCAAACATGGTGAGCAGCACGCCTTCCAGCGTGAGTACCGGGTTGAAGCTACCGGTGACGCGGTCCAGCGTGGCCATGAGCTCGGAGATGCCTTCGAGGGCGAAGTACTCGGCCTGCATGGGGACGAGCAGGGTATCGGCCGCGACCAGTGCGTTGAGCGTCAGCAGGTCCAGCGCGGGCGGGCAGTCGAGCAGGATGAACGGGTAGGGCGGCGCGCCATCGGCGGGGTTGCGCAGGGGTTCGAGTGCCTCACGCAGGCGGAACTCGCGGCGGTCAATGCCGACCAGCTCCACGTTGGCACCGATCATATTGCGCGAGCCGGGGATGAGAGAGAGATGGCCGACCTCGGTCAGCAGGGTCATCTCTCGGGCCTGCACGTGGCCCAACAGCAGGTCGTAGACAGAAGGGCGGTCGTCGTTCCGGCTGAAGCCCAGACCGCCGGTGGAGTTGGCCTGAGGGTCCACGTCGACCAGCAAGGTCGGCATGCCCTCCAGCGCGAGTGCGGCGGCCAGGTTGATGGCCGTGGTGGTCTTGCCGACGCCACCCTTCTGGTTGACGATGGCGATGACTTTGGTGCGGGAGGCAGAGGTGGCCGGTTGGGCGGTTTCAGGTGTTTCGGACATGGTGACGGAAGCTCAGCCTAGCAGAGTGGGGGGCAAATTGTTCCACGTGGAACAATTTGCGCGGGCCGTGGTGCGCATATTCGGGGGAAAAGCTGTGCAAGGTGGTCGCAAAAGCCGTCCCGACTTCAAATCAGTGCTTGATGGGCTGGAGTTGGGTCCAGTTGCCGGGCACGGTTCCATTGGGGTCATAGCCCTGCAAGTTCGTCTGGATGGTAGTTCCGCCACTGGACCAGTTGTTGGTATAGGCGGTGGAGATGGTGCTGGTCTGGCCGCTGGCGGGGTTGACGTAGTACTGCTGGTCGAGGATCTGATCCACCTTGTCCTGCGTGGCGGCGGTGCGGCCAGCCTCATACTGCGCGAACGCAGCATTGCGGGCATCGCCCTGGGCCTGCATGTTCTGGATGAACTTCTCCCCCTGGGCGAATCGCTGGGCGTAGGCGGCGGCGTTGGCCTGGTAGTTGGCGTTGAAGGTCTTCCAGCTCTGCGCAATGAAGGCCGCCCCCTGCTGCTGGATCATCTGCGACCTCTTCTGATCCCAGGCCGGGTTGATGGTCAGCGAGGTGCGAATGGCCTCCAACTGCTTTTCGGAGGAATCCAGCTTGCCCTTGGGCGCTCGCTCACCGACCATCCAGGCCGTGGTGTTCTTGACGATGACCGACCCGGTGCGCAGGACCTGGCCGGGGCGGCTGACGATGATGGAGCTGGGCGTGTCCGCAGTGGTCTCCATCACGTCCAGGAACTCTTCGATGGGGGCGGTTCCGAGGTTGTAACTGAGACGCAGGCGGGCCGCGTCTGAGCCGTAGGTGGGGGCGGCCATGTGGAAGCGGGCGTCCATCGCGCTGATGGACTGCTGGATCTGGGCCTGGCCGGCGGCGATGGTGGAAGCCTCCGGTGCGGGGCCGATGCTCTCCACCGTGGAGTTGGGGCGGACGGTGGGTACAACGACGCCGGCATAGGCTGCAGCGGACATGGCATCCATCTGCTTGCACATGGGCGGGACGATGGCGCGCGGGTCCTCCTTGGTGTCCCAGCCGATCTCCGGCATGCGCTGCACACCGTATTGCAGGTCGTTGCTCCAGACGCGGTAGGCGACGATGGCTGGGGCGGAGCCGCAGGTGGGGTTGGTCATGACCTGGCCCTGGAAGTTCCAGTCCGAGGGAATGGTCAGTGTGTAGGCCACCATATTGAGGGCGGGGTCCATGATCTGGACCTGCCGGGTGCTGGAGAAGAGGCTACCAATGGCGGAGCTGTCGCCGGAGCTGCTGCCGGAGGCGGAGGAGGAACCGCTGCTATGGCAGGCTACCAGGGCCATGGCGAGGAGACCGGTTGCGAAGAGGGGGAAAGGGGAGCGACGGAGCGACGGCATACTGCCTCCTTCATTTGCAACGCGAACTGTAGCACATTGGTTCGAGGTTTCGCGCGGGCAATGGAGGACATCCCAAATTGTTCCACGTGGAACAATTTTTCCGTAAGCGCCAGAAAATCAATTACTTGCAGGATTTGACCTGTACAAAATCTGTGCGTAAATATGGACGGCGAGAGGCGCGAACCCTGCGTTTTGAGCTAACAAAACGTGCCCAAAATGACGTTTGAGCTGCTTTTGGTGCGCTTGTTGCGTCGGCCCGTCCGGCAGATTGTTCCACGTGGAACAATTCAGAGCCGCTGAAAGCTGAGACGCCCGGTCGCCGAGTCCGGTATGGCGAAGCCCAAAGACTCCGCCGTGGGGGTGCCAGCGATGAGGATGACCAGCCAGCCGCCGGGCACGACCCGCGGCCGGGCTGCGGTGAGCGCCTGGTCCATGCGGTCGACCGCGCGCAGGGTGACAGCGTTGAACTTGCGGGCGGCGGCCAGGTTCTCGACGCGGGCTGCCCAGACCTCGGTCTGGAGACCGAGGGTGCGGATGGCCTCGCGCAGGAAGCTGGCTTTTTTACCCTGCGACTCGGCCAGCGTGACACGCAGCTCGGGGAGCAGGAGTTGGATGGGCAGGCCGGGAAAGCCGGCCCCGGAGCCGTAGTCGAGTAGTGTGGGAGGCGGAGCTGCGGGTCTCTCCACTGCGTCTTCGCGCGGCGAAGACTCCGGTCGAGACGACACATCTGTGGTTGTTAGCAGCGGCGTCAGGTGGCGGCCGGCGAAGAGGCTCTCGCCGAAGTGGCGGCGTACGATCTCCTCCGGCTCGCGGATGGCGGTGAGGTTGGTGCGCTGGTTCCAGCGCAGCAGCAGATCGAGGTATGTGGAGAGCTGTGGGAGTAGGTTGGGAGGGGGTGGGTCGTCGCCGAGGTAGGGGGCGAGCAGAGCGGCGATACGGGATTCGGGGAGGGTCGGCATGGCAGGACGGCGAAAGCAAAGGCAAACGCGGAGGACGCAAAGGACGCGGAGGTGCGCGGGGGTCTGG
>Ga0302157_10004690_pt1 | contig 14780 bp, 10 predicted proteins | sample I_Bog_N3_3_FD_193502 | JGI IMG/M metagenome (GOLD analysis project Ga0302157, IMG submission 193502) | Peat permafrost microbial communities from Stordalen Mire near Abisko, Sweden - I_Bog_N3_3 | ecosystem: Environmental > Terrestrial > Soil > Wetlands > Peat | place: Sweden: Abisko, Stordalen...
ACGTAGTCGGCGATGTTCGTGACCTTGCCGAACAGACGCGTGCTGGTCGGGTAGCGGCGGGCAACACCCATCCACGGATCGTCGCCGAGCTGCTTCAGGCCCAGCGAGACGCGGTTCTTTTCAGCGTCGAACTTCAGGACCTTGGCGGTCAGTTCCTGACCGACCGTCACCACTTCGCTCGGGTGACGGACACGGCGCCAGGCCATGTCGGTGATGTGCAGCAGGCCGTCGATGCCGCCCAGGTCCACGAACGCACCGTATTCGGTGATGTTCTTGACCACGCCATTGACGATGGCGCCTTCGGACAGGGTCTCGAGCAGCTTGGCGCGTTCTTCGCCCATCGAGGCTTCGACCACGGCACGACGCGACAACACGACGTTGTTGCGCTTGCGGTCGAGCTTGATGACCTTGAACTCCATGGTCTTGCCCTCGAACGGGCTCATGTCCTTGACCGGACGCGTGTCGAGCAGCGAGCCCGGCAGGAAGGCGCGGATGCCGTTGACGAGGACGGTCAGGCCGCCCTTGACCTTGCCGCTGACCGTGCCGGTGACGAAGTCGCCGGACTCGAGCGCGGTCTCGAGCGACAGCCACGAGGCGAGGCGCTTGGCCTTGTCGCGCGACAGGATGGTGTCGCCGTAGCCGTTTTCGACGGCGTCGATCGCGACGGAAACGAAGTCACCGATCTGGACTTCGACTTCGCCTTGATCGTTCTTGAATTCGTCGATGGGCACGTAGGCTTCGGACTTGAGGCCGGCGTTGACCACGACGAAGCTGTGATCGATGCGCACCACTTCGGCAGTGATGACTTCGCCAGAACGCATTTCGCTGGTCTTGAGCGACTCTTCGAACATCGCTGCGAAAGAATCGGGCGCGAAATCGGTGATGGCTTGGGGCTTGGACATGTGAATTTCCTGATGACCGGCGGGGGCGAACGAAAAGATGCGAGCGCTGCCGGCTGTTTGCGACCCGGAGAGGGTGCAGGGTTAGGGTAGAACGTTCACCGCCCCGAGCCGGACGGGGGATCCGGGCTCGACGGATCCTGCGGCGAGTGCCGGCGCGTTTGACGGCGCGGGAGGATCCAGGCGATGGGCTTTGCCGTCTTGCGACGGCGCTTCTCAACTGCGGTGCGTGTTCCAGGCTTCGAGCACGAACTCGACGCATTCGTCGATGGACATGCCGGAGTTGTCGAGCAACACCGCATCTTCGGCAGGCTTCAGAGGAGCGACGGCGCGATTCTGGTCGCGTGCGTCCCGCATCTGGAGTTCTGCGAGAAGACTGTCGATATTAGCAGAAATGCCCCTCGAAATCAATTGGTTATAGCGGCGGGAGGCCCTCTGCTCGACGCTGGCCGTCAGGAAGATCTTCAACGGGGCGCCGGGGAAGATGATGGTGCCCATGTCGCGGCCATCGGCCACCAGGCCCGGCAGGCGGCGGAAGGCCAGTTGCAGCCCGTGCAGGGCCTGGCGCACCGCCGGGTGCACCGAGACCTTCGAGGCCAGGTTGCCTGTCTCCTCCAGGCGCAGCGCATCGGTGACGTCCCGGCCGCCCAGGAAGACGCGATCGGCCTCGAAGCGCAGATCCAGTCGCCCGGCCAGGGCGGCCATGGCCGCGGCATCGTCCGGATCGGCGCCGGCTTGCTGCACCGCCAGCGCGGTGGCGCGGTACAGCGCCCCGGAGTCGAGCAGCTCGAAACCCAGGCGGCGGGCCACTTCGGAGGCCAGCGTGCCCTTGCCGGACGCGGTCGGGCCGTCGATCGTGATCACCGGCACGTCGACAGCGTCCGTGCTGGCGAGGCCGAACAGCGCCTCGAAGTAGTCGGGGAAGGTCTTGGCGACGCACTGCGGATCGAGGATGCGCACCGGGCACCCCGGCTTCGCACCCGCCAGCGGGTTGAAGGCCGCCAGCGACAGGCACATGGCCATGCGATGGTCGTCGTAGGTGTGGATGGTGCCGGACAGCCAATGCGCGGGCGACGCCGGCGGCGACACCTCGATGAAGTCGGCCCCCTCGACGACCGTCGCGCCCATCTTGCGCAGCTCGGCCGCCATCGCGGCGATGCGGTCGGTTTCCTTGACGCGCCAACTGGCGATGTTGGTCAGGCGCGTGCTGCCGTCGGCGTACAGCGCCATCACGGCCAGCGTCATCGCGGCGTCTGGGATGTGGTTGCAGTCGAGCGTGATCGCCTTCAGCGGCCACGTGCCGCGGCGCACCTCGAGCCAGCCGGCGCCGCCGTCCACCTGCGCCCCCATGGCGCGTGCCGCTTCGACGAAACGGATGTCGCCCTGGATCGAATCCAGGCCCACGCCTTCGATGCGCACCGGCGCCTCGATGCCGGCCAGCGCGCCGAGTGCCACGAAGTACGACGCCGACGACGCGTCTGCCTCGACGTGGATCGCGCCCGGCGAGCGGTATTGCGAGCCGCGCGCAAGCGTGAAGCTGGCATACGGACGGGCCGCGTCGCGTTCGACGACGATGCCGAAGCGTGCCAGCAGGTTCAGCGTGATGTCGATGTAGGGCTTGGAGATCAGCTCGCCCTCGACGGCGATCGTGATCGCGCGTTCCGCGGTGGCCAGCGGCAACGCCAGCAGCAGCGCGGTGAGGAACTGGCTCGACACGTCCCCGCGCACGCGCACCGGCTCGTGCGTGGACACCGCCGCGGGCCGGCCGTTGCCGACGCGCAGCGGCGGATAGCCGGCATTGCCCAGGTACTGGATCGGGCAGCCGAGCTGGCGCAGCGCGTCCACCAGGTCGCCGATGGGGCGCTCGTGCATGCGCGGCACGCCCGACAGGTCGAACTCGCCCCCCTGCAGCGTCGCGAGCACGGCCAGGGCAGCGGTGAGCGGACGCATGGCGGTACCGGCATTGCCCAGGAACAGCCTGGCCTGCTTCGTGGACAAGGTGCCGCCGATGCCGGTCACGTGCAGCACGGCGCCGTCGCGACGCAGGCCGCAGCCGAGCGCCTCGAGGGCGGCCAGCATCACGCGGGTGTCGTCGGAATCGAGCAGGTCGTGCACCGCCGTCGTGCCGGCGGCGAGGCCGGCCAGCAGCAGCACGCGGTTGGAGATGCTCTTCGAGCCGGGCAGGCGCACGCTGCCGGCCGCCGAACGCAGGGGCGGGATGTCGAGGAAGGGAATCGCGTACATGGGCAGGAATGGCGAATGGTTTCAGTGTCAGTCTGACTGGATCGAGCCGGCCGCAGGCCCAGCCAAGCTCTCGGGGAGCGGGGTCGCACCCGAGCCGAACCGGGCTCCCCCTCGGGGGCGCGGAGGCGGCAAAGGGCTCGCGCAGCAAGCCCCCGCCGGAACGGCATCCGGCCTGCAAGCCGGATGCTATTCGACCCGAGGAGCGTGGGGGCCAACAGTTCTACTTTTTCCAGTTCGCCCGCCCGATGGCGGCATTCCTGATCAGATCCTCGATCGCGTCGGCGCGACCGTCGCGCATTGCCGATTCGAACTGGTACAGCGTCGTCTTGAACAGTTCGGCCTGCGCGAGCACCTGCGTGCGATTGGCCATCAACACGTCGCGCCAGACCGCAGCGTCGCTGGCCGCGATGCGCGTGAAATCGCGGAAGCCCGGGCCCGCCAGTTCGAGGAACTGCGCGCCTTCGGGCTGGTGCGCCACCGACAGGTAAGCGGCGAAGGCCAACAGGTGCGGCAGGTGGCTGACGGCGGCGAACGCGGCGTCGTGCGCCTCGGGCGTCATCACGCGTACCTGCGCGCCGATGCCCGTCCAGGCGCTGCGAGCGCGCTCGATCAAGGTCATGTCGGTCTCGACCACCGGGGTCAGGACGACCTGGCAATCCTGGTACAGCGTGGCGTCGGCATGCGTGATGCCGGCCACTTCCTTGCCGGCGATCGGGTGCGCCGGCACGAAGCTGGGCAGGCGCTCGCGCAGCACGCGGCGCGCGGCCTCGACCACGTTGCCCTTGGTGCTGCCCACGTCCATGAACAGCGTGTTGGGGTGCACCAGGTGGCGGATCGCGCGCAGCGTGTCCTCTGTGGCGGCCACGGGGACGGCGATCAGCACGATGTCGGCACCCGACACGGCCATCAGCGCCGACTCGGCCATCTGGTCGATGACCCCCATCTTCTGCGCCGCGATCACGGTGGATGGCGACTTGCTATAGCCAACGACGTGCTTCACGAGGCCCGCGCGTTTCATCGCGAGAGCGAACGAGCCGCCCATCAAGCCACAACCAATCAGCCCTAGCTGCCTGAACATCTGGAATCTTTTCTATTGAAGATCAAAGCATGTCGAACCGCCGCAAACCGCCGCTGCGAGTAATTCGCGGCGCGGAATCCATTCCCGACGACCCGGTCGACACGGCGTCCGTCGCGACCTTCTTCGGAAACTGTCGTTACAAAAGTAACAGTTATTGAAGCGGCGTGCACGAACGCGAACGACATGACCGCTGGAAGCGCGGTCGAATGGCCAATTTTTGCACATCCCGCCGGCGTGCCGGACGCCGACCCCGCCGGGCATCGGACGCCGAGCGGTCATTCGAGGGGGATGAACGACGCCCACGAGAGCGCATCCGCGGCTAAACTGCAACGCAACTGGGCATATTCGACCCGGCCCAACGCTCAAGGATGGGTATGGCAGACCTGCAGCAACTGATTCGGCAAAAGGCCGATCTCGAAAGACAAATCGCGCAACTGAATTCAAAGGGTCGCCAGGACGCGATCGACGAGATTCGCAAGATCATGACCGAGAACGGGCTGACGTCCGACGACATCGCAGCGCCCGCCCGGACGCGCAAGGCCGGCACCAAGCTCGACGGCAGCGAACGCAAGGCGGTCGCCGCCAAGTACAAGGACGGCAACGGCAACAAGTGGACGGGCCGCGGCCTCAAGCCGCGCTGGCTCACGGCAGCGCTGGCCGAGGGCAGGAAGCTGGAAGACTTCGCGGTCTGAGCCGTGCGAAGTGGATGACAAGGGAGCTGCGGCTCCCTTTTTTCGTGTGTGCGGTCGAGCCGGCTGCCTGCCGGCGCGCTGCCGGCCGTGGGCCGCCGCGCCCGCTCGTCACGCGCGCGGCCGGTGCCGAGCGTGCGTTGGCGCTGTATCCGCGAGGCCTCGACGTGCTCAAGCCACGAGGCCGAACTTCCGGATACGACCCGCTCGCCGAATTCCCCCGAACGGGCGATTTTCATCGGCTTCCGCTCCCGAGACAATGCGCGGGCTTGTGCGTCGTGCGCTGCGACTGTCCCAAGCCGCCCGATAGGGATCCGGCCGCGCTTTGCGTGCTAACCTTTCCTCGTTCACGACCGGTCGCGCATCGCAGGCGTACCGCATGCAGTCACAGCGCGAACTCTCGATGACCGATACCCCTGCCTGTACATCGCGGCCCACATCGCCGGCCCGTCGCCTCCGCGCGGCTTCGCGTTCTGGCATCGGGGTGCTGGCCAAGGTGCTGATGCTCGGTCTGATCGTCGCTGGCTGCCAACCCGATCTGGCCGGCGACGGCGGGAGTACAGGAATGTTCGGACTCTTCAAGGGCAAGGCCGCCAAGCTGCCGTCCGCCGTCGCGCCTGAACTGCGCGCAGCGCTCAAGCACGAAACGGCGCTGCCGGGCGCCGCCGCGCCCGCGCAGGACACGCGCTGCGCGCAGGCGCGCGTGGACGGCACGCCGCCCAAGGCCCGTTTCGCGCCTCCGGAGTTCGACGGATCGACCCGTTCCGCGTTGCGCGTGGCGAGCCGCCCGGGCCTGCCGCCGCTGGCCATCGTCAACATGGGTGGCGATGTGCGCCGGCCGCAGTTCTGGGAGCTGGCGTCGGACGGCGATGCGACGTTCGTGCGCCAGATTCCTGTCCAACTCGACGCCGCCGAGGGCAAGTGGGTGACGGCGCGCGCGATCGAGGCCGGCTGCCTGCCGGGCCCGCTCGTGGCCCTGGGGCTGGCCTACGCTACCGGCGACACGTTCCAGTCCGTCGTCACGTACGACCGCGCGACCCATCAGGTGCGCAAGCTCGCCGACGCCGTCTACGACGCGTCCACGGGCCACCCCGACAGCCTGCTCGACACGCGCGCGGCCGGTGCCGATCGCGCGTTGCTGCTGTATCACACGGGCGAGTTGCGATTGCGGGCGGAGGTCTACCTGCGCGAGTACGACCACATCCTCGTCTTCTCGCCGCAGCATCCGCAAGGCCTCGAAGTGCTCAAGCTGGGCCTGGACGACGGCAATGTGGTCGACTGGCTCGTCGCAGGCAAGACCCTGTGGTTGCACACGCAGGATCGCCGCAACGAGAAGCAGCCGGGCAACTTCTTCTGGTCGCTGGACCTGTCGGCCGTGCTCTGACCAGGTTGCCTTCCAGCCAATAAATAGAACAGACAGGGAGACGACATGGCTGATTTCGTATTGGCGCCGGGAGAGGCTGCCAACATTGCCCTCAACTCGTATTTCGCGCTCAAGGACTGGGTGCTGAAGAAGCCGACGGTAGGCACCGAATCGCGCGCAAGGATCCAGGATCTGGTGCTGGGCTCCGGCAACACCAACGGCGCCTTCTCGAAGAACAGTTCGGTGGGCAAGAGCTTTCCCGGCGCCAAGCTGGGCCAGGTGTTCACGGGCGACACAGGCTGGAACACGGCCTCGGGTTTCGGCTACGTCCTGAACTTCGAACGCGGCGGTCAACGCCACGCCGTCATCGCCATCCGCGGCACGCGCCCTGAGCTCGGCTGGTATGACATCGGCACCGATTTCCGCTTCGCGCACGTGGGCTTCGGCGGGTTCGGCCGGGTGCACAAGGGCTTCGCGAACGCGTTCGGCAGCATCCTGCCGCAGTTGCAGCAGCAGGAGGGCGGGATCCTCGATGCCGACGTCGTGCACTGCATCGGCCACAGCCTGGGCGGCGCGATCGCGACGCTGGCCGCGGGCCACTATGCCGCGAAGAACAAGAGCGTGCGGCTCTACACGTTCGGCAGCCCGCGCGTGGGCTACCGCGATTCGCACTCGGCGTTCGAGCGGGTGATCGGCAAGGGCAACATCTACCGTGTCGCCCACAATCGCGACCCGATCTCGATGATCGCCACGTTCCCGTACGCGCATGTGCTGGCGCCGTACACCGACCCGAACAACTTCACGCTGAATTCGCCCAGTTCCAGCATCTCGCTGGCCAACCATGACATGTACGCCTACGAACGGCGCGTGGGCAGCGCTGAAGACTGGAGCGGCGTGCGCGGCATGGCGGCCGCCTGCGACCACTCCAACGGCAAGCTGGCGCAGGCGCTGCTGGCCGATGCCACCATGGGCTGGTTCAAGAAGCTCACGCTCAACACGCTCGCCGCGCTGCTGACGATGTTCGAAGACGTGCTGCGCGGCTCGGCGCGCGTGTTCTACGACGCGGTCACCGGCATCGACGTGATCGCCGCGATCATCTGCGATGGCGTCAAGTTGCTGGGGACGGTGGGCGAGAAGCTGAAGTACCTGCTGCGCATGTCGGCCAAGTGGGCCGACATTCCCGTGGCCAACGACGCATCGCTCACCGACAGCGTGATCCGTGCCATCCTGCGCGCCATGACGACCCGCATCAACCAGGTCGGCATGGTGGCGCTTCAGGTGGCGGCGGCAGGCCTGAAGCCGGTGCCGCTGCTCATCGCCGGCGGGGTGCTCCTGTCGGCCACGGCCCTGTGACGACGATGGATCGCACACAGTTCTCCTACTTGTTGCTGCACGCGAATGCGCTGCCGATGCTGGCGATGCAACAGGTCATGAGCGAGATCGAGGACACGCTCGCGGCCCAGCCGGCCGAGGTGCCCACCGAAGCGCAACGCGCGGAGCGCGAGGCGCTGGCGGCCACCGATCTGGAGGACCTCGCCGACCGCATCGAAGCGGATCCGGAGTTGGCGGCAATCGGCCGCTTCGACTTTGCCGTACCCGCGCTGTCCGAGGAGGAGGCACTGCGCCTGAAGCAGCGGGCACTCGATGAGGACGCGGCGGCGGAGGCCGCGATGGCCGACCTCGACCCGATGCCGGACGGGCCGCTGGACCTCGGCGCCTTCCTGGCCCGGGCCTATGCCAGGCCGCTGCCGGCGGCACGCGTGGACGCTGCGTTCGCGCGCGCGGATCGCGCCGCGCTGGCCGCCGCCATCGCACTGCTGCCGGCCGACCTGCCGCCCCTCACCGCAGCGCTCGACAGCGCGGGCCTGGCGCGCTGGCTGGCGTTGTTCCGCACGGAGGATGCGCAGTGCGAGGCGCTGGTGTTCGCGGTGAGTCGCACCGACGAGGGCGCCTGAGGCGTGCATCGCCGGATGAGCGAGGGCAGGGTGCTGCTGCTGGGTGCCAGCATCTTCGGTTGAGCGCTCAAGCGGAACGAAGTAGTGGCGTGTCCCGGCGAGTGCTGTTCAGTGCACGTCGACCGGATACGTCCCCAGGATCTTGAAGAACCCGCACGCCTTGCGCAGTTCTTCGAGTGCATGGCGCACGTTGTCGGTGTCGGGATGCCCTGCGATGTCGATGTAGAAGTAGTACTCCCACTGCCCCGAGCGCGCCGGGCGCGATTCGAAGCGCGTCATCGACACGCCGTTGGCCTTCAGCGGCACGAGCATGTCGTGCAGCGCTCCCGGGCGGTTCGACACGGTGACCACGAGGCTGGTGCAGTCGTGGCCCGAGGCCTTGGGCGCGGGGTGGCGCTGCGGGTGCGTCATCACCGCGAAGCGGGTGCGGTTGTTGGCGTCGTCCTGGATCGCGGGCGACACCACGTGCAGGCCCCACTCGCTGCCGGCGCGCACGCTGGCGATCGCGGCCAGCGACGGGTCGAGCGACGCCAGGCGCGCGCCTTCGGCGTTGCTGGCCACCGGGCGACGTTCGGCGTGCGGCAGGTTGTCGTTGAGCCACATGTGGCATTGCGCGAGCGCCTGCGGGTGCGCACAGACGGCCGTCACGCCGTCGAGGCTGTTGGTCTTGCGCAGCAGGTTCTGGCGCACGAACAGGCTGGTCTCGCCGATGATGAACAGCGGCGTGACGAGGAACTGGTCGAGCGAGCGCGCCACCATGCCTTCGGTGGAGTTCTCGACCGGCACGACGCCGAAATCGGCGGCGCCCGCCGTGGTGGTGCGAAACACCTCGTCGACGCTCGCGCACGGCACGCGCACGATGGACGAGCCGAAGTAGCCGAGAGCGGCCTCTTCGCTGAACGTGCCGGCCGGCCCCAGGTAGGCCACGCGAGTGGGCGTCTCGAGTGCGCGGCAGGCCGACATGATCTCGCGCCAGATCGGCGCCACGCTCTCGGCCTTCAGCGGCCCCGGGTTCTCGGCCTTCAGGCCGTCGATGACCTGGGCTTCGCGCTCGGGCCGGAAGGCGACGGAGCCCTCGCGCTTCTTCACTTCGCCCACCGTCAGCGCCAGCGCGGCGCGGCGGTTCAGCGCGGCGAGCAACTCGCGGTCGAGGGCGTCGATCTGCACGCGCAGCGCGAGCAGGTCGGGATTCGGTGCGTCGTTCTCAGCCATGGCGTTTCGCAAAGTCGTGCAGCCAGGAGACGAGCGCGTGCACGCCGTCCACGGGCATTGCGTTGTAGATCGAGGCGCGCATGCCGCCCACGCTCTTGTGGCCCTTCAATGCCAGCAGCCCGCGCTCCTTCGCGCCGGCGAGGAACGCGTCGTTGAGCGATTCGTCGCGCAGGAAAAAGGGGACGTTCATGCGCGAGCGCGACGCGGGCGCGACGCGGTTCACGTAGAAATCGGTGGCGTCCAGCGCGCCGTACAGCAGCGCGGCCTTCTCGGCCGCGAGCGCGTCCATCGCCGCGACGCCGCCGCGCGCCTTGATCCATTTGAACGTCAGGCCCGCGATGTAGATCGCCCACGTGGGCGGCGTGTTGAACATCGAGCCGTTGTCGGCGATGACCTGGTAGTTGAACGCGGACGGCGTGATGGCGAGCGCGCGGCCGAGCAGATCCTCGCGCACGATCACGATCGTGAGGCCGGCCGGACCGATGTTCTTCTGCGCGCCGGCGAAGGCGAGGCCCACGCGTGACCAGGCTACGGTGCGCGAGAGGATGTGCGACGAGCAGTCGATCACCAGCGGCGCCTGGCTGCCGAGCGCCGCGAGGTCGGGCAGCGTGTGGAACTCGATGCCGTCGATCGTCTCGTTGGAGCAGATGTGCACGTACGCGGCGCCGTCGCGCAGCTTCCACGTCGACGGGTCGGGGATCGCGCTGTCTGCGCTGCCGGCGTTGGTTGCCGCGATGGCGACGTCCGCGTAGCGGCGCGCCTCGGCGATCGACTTCTTCGACCAACTGCCGGTCTGCACGAAATCGACGAGGCCGCCGCGCGACAGGTTCATCGGCACGACGGCGTTCTCGCCCAGTCCGCCGCCTTGCATGAACAGGATGCGGAAGTGGGCCGGCACGGCCAGCAGTTCGCGCAGATCGGCTTCGGCCGTGGCCGCGATCTGCGTGAACTCCTTGCCGCGATGGCTCATCTCCATCACGCCGACACCGCAGCCGTGCCAGTCCAGCATGTCGGCCGCCGCTTCACGCAGCACGGCCTCGGGAATCGCGGCCGGACCGGGCGCGAAGTTGTAGGGGCGCGTACGCTCCGTCATCTTCAAGCCGGCACGTCGCCGTCGGCTGCGGCATCTCCCGCTGCGTCGTCGATCGCGTCGGTATTCGCGTCGTTCTCGACGATGCGCTGCAGGCCCGACAGCTTGGAGCCGTCGTCCAGCGCGATCAGCGTGACGCCTTGCGTGGCACGTCCGAGCTCGCGCACTTCGCTGATGCGCGTGCGCACCAGGACGCCCTTGTCGGTGATCAGCATGATCTCGTCGTTCGCACGCACCAGCGTGGCGGCGACGACCTTGCCGTTGCGCTCGCTCTGCTGGATCGCGATCATGCCCTTGGTGCCGCGGCCGTGGCGCGTGTACTCGACGATCGAGGTGCGCTTGCCGAAGCCGTTCGCGGTGGCGGTGAGCACGCTCTGCGTCTCGTCCTCGGCCACCAGCATGGCGATGACCGTCTGGCCGGGCTCGAGCGTCATGCCCTTCACGCCGCGCGAGGTGCGGCCGTGCGGCGTCACGTCGGCTTCGTCGAAGCGCACGGCCTTGCCGCCGTCGGAGAACAGCATCACGTCGTGCGCGCCGTCGGTGAGCGCGGCGCCGATCAGGTGGTCGCCGTCATCGAGGTTGACCGCGATGATGCCGGCCTTGCGCGGGTTGCTGAAGTCGTCCAGCGGCGTCTTCTTGACGGTGCCCAGCGCCGTGCCCATGAAGATGAAGTGGTCCGACGGGAACGAGCGGAACTCGCCCGTGATCGGCAGCACCACCGTGATCTTCTCGTCCTTCTGCAACGGGAACATGTTGACGATGGGCTTGCCGCGCGAGGCGCGGCCGCCTTGCGGCACTTCCCACACCTTGAGCCAGTACACGCGGCCGGCGTCGGAGAAGCACAGGATCCAGTCGTGGGTGTTCGCGATGAAGAGCTGGTCGACCCAGTCGTCTTCCTTCGTCTGCGTGGCCTGCTTGCCGCGGCCGCCGCGCCGCTGCGAGCGGTATTCGGCCAGCGGCTGGCTCTTGAAGTAGCCGGTGTGGCTCAACGTGACCACCATGTCGGTGGGCGTGATCAGGTCCTCGGTGCCGAGCTCCTGCACGTTGTGCTCGATGTGGCTGCGGCGCACGGCCAGCTTGGTGGTGCCGAACTCGGCCTTCAGCGCGAGCAGCTCGTCGCTGATGATGGTCGTGACGCGTTCCTTGCGCGACAGGATGTCGAGCAGGTCGGCGATCTCCGCCATGACTTCCTTGTACTCGCCGACGATCTTGTCCTGCTCCAGGCCGGTGAGGCGCTGCAGGCGCATCTGCAGGATTTCCTGCGCCTGCGTGTCGGACAGGCGATAGAGGCCGTCGCCTTGCAGGCCGTAGTGGGCCGGCAGGCCGTCGGGACGGAACGAGATGGCGCCGCCGGGCGCGCCTTCGACCGCACGCGACAGCATCTCGCGCACCAGCGACGAATCCCAGCCGCGCGCCATCAGCGCCGTCTTGGCCACCGGCGGCGTGGGCGATTCCTTGATCAGCGCGATGAAGTCGTCGATGTTGGCGAGCGCGACGGCCAGGCCTTCGAGCACGTGGCCGCGTTCGCGCGCCTTCTTCAGCTCGTACACCGTGCGGCGCGTGACCACTTCGCGGCGATGCTCGAGGAACACCGCGATCAGCAGCTTCAGGTTGCACACCTTGGGCTGGCCGTCGATCAGCGCCACCATGTTCATGCCGAACGTGTCCTGCAGCTGCGTCTGCTTGTACAGGTTGTTCAACACGACCTCGGGCACTTCGCCGCGCTTGAGGTCGATGACGATGCGCATGCCGGACTTGTCGGACTCGTCCTGGATGTGGCTGATGCCCTCGATCTTCTTCTCGTGAACCAGTTCGGCGATGCGTTCGAGCAGCGTCTTCTTGTTCACCTGGTAAGGGATCTCGTCGACGATGATCGACTGGCGCTGGCCACGGTCGATGTCCTCGAAGTGGCACTTCGCGCGCATCACCACCTTGCCGCGACCCGTGCGATAGCCCTCGCGCACGCCGTTGAGGCCGTAGATGATGCCGGCCGTCGGGAAGTCGGGCGCCGGGATGATCTCCATCAGCTCGTCGATCGTCGCCTCGGGGTTCTTCAGCAGGTGCAGGCAGGCGTCGACGACCTCGTTCAAATTGTGCGGCGGGATGTTGGTGGCCATGCCCACCGCGATGCCGGTGCCGCCGTTGATCAGCAGGTTGGGCAGGCGCGTGGGCAGCACCAGCGGCTCGCTCTCGCTGCCGTCGTAGTTCGGGCCGAAGTCGACCGTCTCCTTGTCGATGTCGGCGAGCATCTCGTGCGAGATCTTCGACAGGCGGATTTCGGTGTAGCGCATCGCCGCGGCGTTGTCGCCGTCGACCGAGCCGAAGTTGCCCTGGCCGTCCACCAGCATGTGGCGCAGCGAGAACGGCTGGGCCATGCGCACGATGGTCTCGTAGATCGCGGAGTCGCCGTGCGGGTGATACTTGCCCATCACGTCGCCGACGATGCGCGCCGACTTCTTGAACGGGCGGTTCCAGTCGTTGTTCTGCTCGTGCATCGCGAACAGGCAGCGACGATGGACCGGCTTCAAGCCGTCTCGTGCGTCGGGCAGGGCCCGACCCACGATCACGCTCATCGCGTAATCCAAATACGAGCGCCGCATCTCCTCTTCGAGGCTGATGGGCAGTGTTTCCTTGGCAAATTGGGTCATGGCCTACAGACAGACGCCCTGCGTTCTCGGGTGGATCCCGGCGCAGGCGGAATATGGGATTCTACGGGCTGGAGCGTGTCGCTGGCGCACAACACTCGACGGATGCATTCGAGGGGCGCTCACCAAAATGGCGCCCCCGTCATACACCGATGGCACAATGATTTTTGTCGGTGGTGCGCGCTCGCCCGGCGGACGCGTGCCAACGTTAACCACCCCGATTTGGACGTATCGCAGGCGACTGCGGCTTTCCTCGAGAGGAGAATCATGAAGAAATTGAACAAGGTCGCGATGATTGTCGCCACCGTCGCGATTGTTGCCCCTATGTCCAGCGTGTTCGCGCAGGCGACGACCGCCCCTGAGCGCATCGACAACTGGCGCAACGTCGATGGCGAAGTCTGGAAGAACGGCACGCGTGAACTTTGCTGGCGTGACAACTTCTGGACCCCGGCAACGGCCGTGGCCGAATGCGACGGCGCGTTGAAGCCCGTCGTGGTCGCCGCGCCCGTCGAGGCTCCTGCCCCTGCGCCGGTGGCTCCGCCTGCCCCTGCGCCGGTCGTCGTCGCACCGGTACCGTCCAGCGAGAAGGTCACCTACGCCGCTGACGCTTTCTTCGACTTCGACAAGGCCGTCCTGAAGCCGGAAGCCAAGTCGAAGCTGGATGACCTGGTCAGCAAGACCAAGGAAATCAACCTGGAAGTGATCATCGCCGTCGGCCACACCGACAGTGTCGGCACCGACGCGTACAACGACAAGCTGTCGGTTCGCCGCGCCGAGTCGATCAAGGCGTACCTGACGTCCAAGGGCCTCGAAGCCAACCGTGTCTACACGGAAGGCAAGGGCAAGCGCCAGCCGGTCGCCGACAACAAGACCGCCGAAGGCCGCGCGAAGAATCGCCGCGTGGAAATCGAAGTGGTCGGCACGCGCGCCACTGGCAAGTAAGAAGGAACGCCGCGAAGTCCTCGCACTTCGCGCTTTTCGGCAAAGACCCGCTCCGGCGGGTCTTTGCATTTGTGCGCCCCTGTTTCCTTCGTGGCGCGAACACGCGCTAGCATTCGATCCATGACAAACGCCGATCCCCAGGAACTCGAGAAATTTGGTGAGCTGGCCCACAAGTGGTGGGACACCGAAGGTGACTTCAAGCCACTGCACCGCATCAACCCGCTGCGCCTAGCCTGGATCGCCCAGCGCGCGCCGCTGCACGGCAAGGCCGTGCTCGACGTCGGCTGCGGCGGCGGCATCCTGGCAGAGTCCATGGCCCTGCGCGGCGCTACGGTGCTGGGTATCGACCTGTCGGTCAAGCCGCTGAAGGTGGCGCGCCTGCATGCGATGGAATCCGGCGCCAGCGGGCTCGAATACCGCGAGGTGGCCGTCGAGGCCCTGGCCGCGGAGCGGCCGGCGAGCTTCGATACGGTCACCTGCATGGAGATGCTGGAGCACGTGCCCGATCCTTCCTCCGTCGTCGCGGCCTGCGCGCGTCTCGTGAAGCCGGGCGGCATGGTGTTCTTCAGCACGCTCAACCGCAACGCCAAGGCCTTCCTCTTCGCCATCGTCGGCGCGGAGCACGTGCTCAAGCTGCTGCCCAAGGGCACGCACGAATACGCC
>Ga0302157_10004691_pt1 | contig 14780 bp, 15 predicted proteins | sample I_Bog_N3_3_FD_193502 | JGI IMG/M metagenome (GOLD analysis project Ga0302157, IMG submission 193502) | Peat permafrost microbial communities from Stordalen Mire near Abisko, Sweden - I_Bog_N3_3 | ecosystem: Environmental > Terrestrial > Soil > Wetlands > Peat | place: Sweden: Abisko, Stordalen...
GCGCAGTTTTCGCATTTTCATCGCCTCACGCAATCAGAGCGCTCGCTCGCCGCGCGGGGCGAGGAGACGGCGATGCTGAGCGCGCGTTTCGGCAGCGTGCTCGACAACATGCCGCATGGCGTCGCGCTGTTCGCCGGTGATCGCCGACTGATTGTCGCCAATCGCAGATATGGCGAGATGTATGGGATTTCCGAAACCGACGTGAGGCCGGGAACGCTGCTCGAGGAGATTCTCGCGCGCCGCGTGGCCAACGGCATCTTCGTGGAAGACTCACATTCCTACATCAAGATGCGTCTATCGGAAATCCAATCCGCCGCGCCCCGGCAATCGCTCGATCGGCTCTCGAACGGCCAAGTGATCTTCATTACGCGCCGGCCGATGGGCGACGGGGGTTGGTTGACGATCCACGAGGACGTGACCGCGCGGCAAGAAGCGGAGGACAAGATCGAGACGCTCGCGCTTTACGACCAGCTCACGGGCGCGGCCAATCGCGTCCTGCTGTTGAGAGAGATGCGGCAACGGCTGGAGGAGTCGGCGCCGGTCGGGATCGTGCTGATCGACCTCGACGAATTCAAGGCCGTCAACGACACTTACGGCCATCCCTTCGGCGACTCGCTGCTGAAGGCCGTGGCGGAGCGGTTGCGCGAAGCCGTGGGACTACGCGGACTGGTGGCGCGCATCGGCGGAGACGAGTTCGCCGTCTTGCATACGGAAGCGGACGTTGACGAGGAAGCCTCGGGCGAACTGGCGGTTCGGATGCTCGAAACCATCCGCGCTCCGTTCGAGATCGACGGCTTCGTGCTCGGGATCCGGCCGAGCCTCGGCCTCGCTCGCGCGCCCCGCGACGGCGCCGATGTCGAGACGCTGTTGAGGAACGCGGATCTGGCGCTCTACCGCGCCAAGACGGAGGGCCGTGATCGCATTGCTTTTTTCGAGCCCGGCCTGGAACGTGAAATTCGCGAGCAGCGTGAGTTGAAGGCGGAACTCGCCGACGCGATCACGTTGGGGCAGTTCGAGGTTCATTACCAGCCGATCGTCGATGCGCGCACCCACGAAATCATCGATGTCGAGGCTCTAGTGCGGTGGCGCCATCCCGAGCGCGGCATGATCCGGCCAGATCATTTCATCAAGCTCGCGGAGCAGACGGGCCAGATTCAAGCTATCGGCGCTTTCGTGTTGCGCGTGGCGTGCCGGGACGCTTCGCGCTTTCCCCGCGGGATCGGCGTTTCCGTGAACCTATCGCCGGCTCAATTCGGGCGCGGCAACCTCGTCGCGCTCGTGAAAGAGACGCTCTCCGAGTCCGGCCTCGCTCCGGAGAGGCTGACGCTGGAAGTGACCGAAACCGCGCTGATGGAGAATATCGAGAGCAGCCGCGGCGTGCTCGCCGCGATCCGCGATATCGGCGTCCGCATCGCGCTCGACGACTTCGGCACCGGCTATTCCTCCTTGAGTTATCTCCAGAGCTTCGCGCTCGACAAGATCAAGATCGACCGCTCCTTCGTCATGGCGATGGAGACCAATTCGCGCACGCAATCGATCGTCGCGCTGATCGCCGCCATCGCGCGATGCCTCGGGGCGACGACGATCGCCGAGGGCGTCGAAACGCTAACCCAACTCGACCTCATCGTCGCGGCAGGCTGTCAGGCCGCGCAAGGCTATTTTTTCAGCCGACCCGTGCCGTTGGAGGCGTTGCGCTTCGACGAGGGTGAAGCCGAGGCGCATCGGGCCGCGTGAACGGCCGGCGCGTCAGCGTCGACGACCCAGAAACGGCGCCATGCCGGCGCGCGCGAGTTCGTCCGCGCGTTCGTTCATTTCGTCGCCGGCGTGGCCCTTGACCCAGCGCCAGTCGATCTCGTGCCGTTCCTTAGCTTCATCGAGACGGCGCCACAGGTCCTCGTTCTTCACCGGCTTCTTGTCGGCGGTGCGCCAGCCGTTGCGCTTCCAGTTCTTCATCCAGGTCAGCACGCCGTTGCGCAGATATTGCGAGTCGGTATGCAGTTCGATCGCGCAGGGGCGGGTCAGCGCCTCGAGCGCGCCGATAGCGCCCGACAGCTCCATGCGGTTGTTGGTCGTCAGCGGCTCGCCGCCGCTGAGTTCCTTCGTCTTGTCGCCGTAACGCAGGATCGCGCCCCAGCCGCCGGGACCCGGATTGCCCGAGCAGGCGCCGTCCGTCCAGATCGCCACCTTTTCACTCACGGGCGCCAGCCGTAATCGCGCGCGCTGACGACCCGCTGATGAAAACGCATCTTGCTCAGATATTCCAATGGGTTCTTAGGGGCGACCAGCGCCCCTGGCGGCACGTTGAGCCAGTCGACGAGACGCGTCAGCATGAAGCGTAGCGCCGAGCCGCGCGCGAGCACGGGAAGCGCCTCGACCTCGCGAGGGGTAAGCGGGCGCACCCGCTGATAGCCCGCGATCATCGCCATGCCCTTCGAGATGTTGAAATCGCCGTCGAGTTCGAACGCCCAGGAATTGAGGCAGACCGCGAGGTCGTAGGCGAAGAAATCGTCGCAGGCGAAATAGAAGTCGATGAGGCCCGAGAGTTCGTCGTTCAGGAAGAAAACGTTGTCGGGAAACAGGTCGGCGTGAATGACGCCGCCGGGCAGATCCCGCGGCCAGATCGCCGTCAAGGCCGCCAATTCCGCGGCCGTTTCGTCGGCGAGGCCCGGAGCCACTTCGTCCGCGCGACCCTTGGAAGCCTCGAACAGGGGCGGCCAGCCCTCGAGCGAAAGCGCGTTCGGGCGCCGAAGCGCGAAGTCCGCGCCGGCCGCATGCATCTTCGCGAGCGCCTCGCCGACTTGCCCGCAATGTCGCGGCGTCGGGCGGCGCACCGAGAGGCCGTCCAGGAAGGTCACGATCGCGGAGGCGCGGCCTGCGAGGCGTCCGATGGTCGCGCCGTCGCGCGCGCGCACGGGTTGCGGGCAATTGACGCCGCGCCGCGCCAGATGCTCCATCAGGCCGATGAAGAACGGCAGATCGCTCTCCTGGACGCGCTTTTCATAGAGCGTGAGCAGGAACGGGCCCTGTTGCGTGCGCAACAGATAGTTCGAATTCTCGACCCCCTCGGCGATCCCCTTCAACGACGACGCGCGGCCGATGTCGTAGTTCGCGAGAAATGCGTTCAGGGCTTCGTCGGTGACTTCCGTATAAACCGCCATGCCGCCTCCGGAGCGTTCGCCCGCTGTTAGCTAGGCGATGGCGTCGCGTCAAATGCCTGCGGTCAAGCCGGCGACCCCTCTCGCAGCATGCGAGGCAGCGGGAAAAACATCGACTCGTCCGCCGTCGTCAACGTCTCGACGTTGATGGCGAATCGCTCGGCGAATCCGTCGAGGATGCGCTCGACCAGCACTTCCGGCGCGGAGGCGCCGGCGGTGATCGCGAGCGTCTTGACGCCATCGAACAGGCTCCAATCGATCGCCTCGATGCCGGGCACCAGCACCGAGATGCGGCAGCCCTCACGCTCCGCGACCTCGCGCAGGCGCTGCGAATTCGAGGAATTGGCCGCGCCGACGACCACCACCGCCTCGACTAGCTTGGCGGCGCGCTTGATCGCTTCCTGCCGGTTGGTGGTGGCGTAGCAGATGTCGCCGAGCGGCGGCGCGTGGATCGCGGGGAAGCGGCGGGTCAGCGCCTCGATGACGTCTCGCGTGTCGTCGACCGACAGCGTCGTCTGCGTGACATAGGCGAGTTCGCGCGCGTCCGGGAAGGTCAGCGTTTCAACATCGGCGCTTTCGCTGACGAGGGTCACCGATCCCGGTGGCAATTGGCCGATCGTGCCCACGACCTCGGGATGGCCGACATGGCCGATCAGGATGACGTGGCGGCCGCGCTTGTGATGCGCCTGCGCCTCGCGATGCACCTTCGTCACCAGCGGACAGGTCGCGTCGATCGTCGCCAGCCCGCGCCGCTCGGCTTCCGCGGGGATCGACTTGGCGACGCCATGCGCGGAGAAGATCACCGGTCGGTCGCCGGCGGGGACCTCACTCAGTTCCTTGACGAAGACGACGCCCTTGGCCCTGAGGGAGTCGACGACGTACTTGTTGTGTACGATCTCGTGCCGGACGTAGACCGGCGCGCCATGCAGTTTCAGCGCGGTCTCCACCACGTCGATCGCGCGCACCACGCCCGCGCAAAAGCCGCGCGGCGCGCAGAGGACGATGTGCAGAGGGGGCTTTGCCGACATGCGATGAGCCTTTGGTTTGTAAACGTCTCTTCGGATATGGGGCGCGCGCAAGTCAAGGGGAAGCAGCCGGTCGCGTCGATCCGACGCGTTCTCTCGCCGCGCCGAGTTGCATTCCCGGGCGTCCCTCGCCACATAGGCGCTAGGCCGTCGCCCTTTTCCCAGGGGACGGCCATCTGGAGCCAACTCGTGCACGCCGGCCTTCTCGTCACCCTCCTGAGCCTTCCATTCCTGATCCACGCCGCCAAGACCGGCCGGTTCATGCCGTGGTTCTATATCATCCTTTTCCTGCCCGGCATCGGCGCGGCGGCTTATGTCGTGGTCGAGTTGGCGCCGGCTTGGTTCGGGTCCGCCAAGGCGCTCGGGGCTGGCCGGCGGCTCGCCACGACCTTGAATCCGATGGGCAATTATCGAAAGCTGGCCGACGACCTCGCGGTTGTCGACACGATCGCCAATCGCGCGGCGCTGGCGGAGGAATGCCTGCGGCTCGGCCGGTTCGACGAAGCGCTCGGACAATACGACGCGATTCTCGCCAAGCCGCAGGGCGACGAACCCGGCTACATGCTCGGCAAGGCGCGCGCCGAGCTCGGTTTGGGACAGGCCGCGCAGGTGGTCGCCACGCTCGATACGCTCACCGCGACTTGGCCGGGCTACGCGTCCGTCGATCGCGATTTGCTGCGCGCGATGGCGCTGGAGGGCGCGGGGCGCAACGACGAGGCGCTGGAGGCCTATGACGCCGCCAGTCTCCATTATCCAGGCCCCGAGCCGCGCGCCCGGCTGGCGTCCTTGCTTCAGCGCCTGGGCCGCGAGGCCGAGGCGCGCGCGGTCGCCGGGGAGATCGTCCAGTCCTTGAAGCGCGCCCCCGCGCATGTGCGCGCGAGCCAACGCGAGTGGCTCGCCAGCGCGCAAAGGATCGCGCGCGGCTAGGCGGGACGGCCGGCGGCGCTCTATAGTGCGGCTCGAAATCAAAGGAGCGGCGAAATGGGCGTGCTGGTCAACGGCGAGTGGCGGGTGGACGGCAAGTTTCCCGCCGACCCCAAGGGGCATTTCGTGCGCCCCGACAGCGCGTTCCGAAACTGGATCACGCCCGACGGTTTGGGCGGTCCGACCGGCGAGCGCGGCTTTCGCGCCGAACCGGGGCGCTATCATCTCTATGTCTCGCTCGCCTGTCCCTGGGCGCATCGCACGCTGATCTTCCGCAAGCTCAAGGGGCTGGAGGCGATGATCGACGTTTCGGTCGTCAACTGGTTCATGGGCGACAACGGCTGGACGTTCCATCCCGCGCCGGGCGTCGTCGCCGACAACGTCAATCACGCCGAGTTCCTATATCAGATCTATCTCGCCGCGAAGCGCGACTACACCGGCCGCGTCAGCGTGCCCGTACTGTGGGACAAGCAGACCCGCCAGATCGTCAACAACGAATCCTCCGACATCATCCGCATGTTCAACAGCGCGTTCGATGGAATCGGCGCTAAGCCGGGCGATTATTATCCGGCGGCGCTGCGCGAGGAGATCGATGCGCTGAACGCGCGCATCTACCCCACCGTGAACAACGGCGTCTATCGCTGCGGCTTCGCGCGCAGCCAGGAGGCCTACGACGAGGCGGTGGTCGCTCTGTTCGCCACGCTCGACGAGATGGAAAGGCGGCTGGCGACGCGGCGCTTCCTCACCGGAAACGAGGTCACCGAGGCCGACTGGCGCTTTTTCGTGACGTTGCTGCGCTTCGACGCGGTCTATGTCGGCCTGTTCAAATGCAACCTGCAACGCATCGCGGACTATACGCATCTACCGCGCTATCTCGACGCCTTGCGGGCCTGGCCGGATGTCGCCGAGACCATCGACATGCATCACATCAAGCATCACTATTACGAGAGCCTGACGTTCATCAATCCGACCGGCGTGGTCCCGGCCGGGCCTCGCCAAGCGTTCTAGTTGGAGGTCGCCGCGGGCGGGGTCTCGAAGTTCCCCTCGCCGACGATCAACCGATTGTTCTTCAATTTGGCGCGAAACGCGCCGGTCTTCGAGATGCCGGCGACGATCTGCGCGCCATCGTTCGCAAATCCGATATCGAGCTTGTCGAAATGGGTCGGACAGGCGCGCTTGGCGACGATGACGCCGATATGCGTCAGCCGCGCGCCCGCGTCGAGGTTCAGCGGGATCGCGATCGCGGTATCCGGCAGCAGCGGATATCGGTTCGGCGGCGAAGCGCTGATCGACTCCACCCTCTGACTGCCTTTCTTGTACGACCCGGAGACTTCCAGCCAGCCGCGCGCGTTGGCTACGCAGCCGCACAATTTCAGCGCCGAGCACACTTTCTCCGGCCCCGAGATGGCGCCGTTGGCCTCGATCGTTTCGCCCTTGATCGCGCAGGAACCGTTCGCGCTCTTCACCGCGACGGTTTCGGCCCAGTTCGCCTCGCAAGTGATGTCGCGCGCGCCGGCGGGCACGTCGAAGACGACCGAAGTCGAGACCGTCTGATCGCAATCGGCGACGACATAAGGCGATCTTTGCGAGTAGGTCTCGGTCGCTTCCGAGTGCGTCACGCGCTCGAAATTATAGGCGATGCTGAGATCATAGGCCGTGGGCGTCGGCAGCACGCTGAAATCGGCGTTGCTCAAATGCTCCTCGACCCAAGACAACGGCCATACGCCGCGACTTTCGCCGTAGTACGTGGTCACGCGTAACGGAAAGGTGCTGCGACCCTGGCACGGGTCGGGGGCGAAGCCGACGGCGGCCCTGACGCCGGCGGGCAGCGTGACGAAGATGTCGTCGTCCTTCACCGCGACCGCGTCGGGGGGAAGATCGGTCGCGCCGATCTGCACGACCGGCGCCTTTTGCAAATCCGTGTCGATGATGTCGAAGCCGAAAATCTCGACATCGGCCGAAGGCGGCGCCGCGCCGTCGGCGAGGTCGCGCGACAGCGTTCCATAGAGGATGGGGTGCGGCGCCGCTTTCAATTCGGCGCGAAACAGCGCGTTGAACTCGGTTTGCGCCTCGCGCACCGTTTTCATCACCTCGCCCTGGTCCGAGGCCCCGTTCTTGCCCAGCGTCTTCACGATATCGTCGAAGCGCGATCTCGCGGCGGCATCGAGATCGTCGATGGCATTGGGCAGGATCGTGCGCTTCAAGAACTTGTATTCGTTCGCCGATTTCTTGATCATGTCGCGTAGCAGATATTGCTGCTGCGTCAGCGCGTAATCTCCCGCCTTGCCGCTCGCGTCGCCGGCCGTCTGCGCCGCGTCGGCCTTGTCGTTGAGGAAATCGACGAAATCGCCCAGCGTCCTCGGCGGCGAAAACGACGCGGTTTCGGCGCCCGCGGTCGACGCCATCAGACAGGTCAGCAGCGCGAATAGCGGCATTCGGTTCAAGAACAACAGGCGGCTCCGTGGGCGCGGGGACCGCGCCGCGGCCCTCTTAACATGCCGGCGTGGCGCTTAGTAAGGCCGGCGACGGCTTGCGGCCTTCGGCCGGTCGTGGCAAGCGAGGGCGATGACCGACACCTCCGTATCCCGCCCGGCGTCCGCGCCGCGCATTTCTTTCGTTTCGCTCGGCTGCCCCAAGGCGCTCGTCGATTCCGAACGCATCCTCACCCAGTTGCGCGCGGAGGGCTACGAACTCGCCAAGACCCACGCCGGCGCCGACGCCGTCATCGTCAACACCTGCGGCTTTCTCGACAGCGCCAAGAAGGAATCGCTGGAGGCGATCGGCGCGGCGATGGCCCAGAACGGCCGCGTCATCGTCACCGGCTGCATGGGCGCCGAGCCCGAGGCGATCCGCGAGGCGTTCCCCAACATTTCCGCGATCACCGGCCCGCAGGCCTATGAGAGCGTGATGGCGGCGGTGCACGAGGTCGCCTCGGCGCCGCACGATCCGTTCCTCGACCTCATCCCCGAGCAGGGCGTGAAACTCACGCCGCGCCACTACGCCTATTTGAAGATATCCGAAGGCTGCAACAACCGCTGCAGCTTCTGCATCATACCGAAGTTGCGCGGCGATCTCGTCTCGCGCCCGGCGGGCGACGTGCTGCGCGAGGCCGAGAAGCTGGTGAGGGCAGGCGTCAAGGAATTGCTGGTCATCTCGCAGGATACCAGCGCCTATGGCCTCGACATCCGCTACGCGGAAAGCCCGTGGCGCGACAGGCAGGTCGCCGCCCGCTTCCTCGACCTCACCAGCGAACTCGGCACGCTCGGCGCCTGGGTGCGTCTGCACTACGTCTATCCCTATCCGCACGTCGACGAGGTGGTCGCGCTGATGAACGGCGGCGCCGTGCTGCCGTACATCGACGTGCCGTTCCAGCACGCCTCGCCCAAGGTGCTGAAAGACATGCGCCGACCGGGCAATCAGGAAAAGACGCTGGAGCGCATCCGCGCCTGGCGCGCGATATGCCCCGACATCGCGATCCGCTCGACCTTCATCGTCGGCTTTCCCGGCGAGACCGAGGAGGATTTCCGCCTGCTGCTCGACTGGCTCGACGAGGCCAAACTCGACCGGGTCGGCGCCTTCAAATACGAGCCGGTCACCGGCGCCCGCGCCAACGACCTCGGGCTGGAAGTCGTGCCGGACGAGATCAAGCAGAGCCGCTGGAAGCGCTTCATGGAGCGCCAGCAGACAATCAGCGCCAAAAAGCTGCGAGCCAAGGTCGGCAAGCGCATCGAGGTGATCATCGACGACGGCGGGACGGCCAGCGCCAAGGGCCGCTCCAAGGGCGACGCGCCGGGCATCGACGGCGCCGTCCATGTCGCGACCCGCCGGCCGCTGCGCTCGGGCGACATCGTCACGGTGAAGATCGACCGCGCCGACGCTTATGATCTTTGGGGGACGGCGGTCTAGCGGGGGTAGACATGAGCCACGGCGCGTCGAGGACTTTGCTGGCGATGGTCGTCGGCGTGCTCTGGGTCGTGGCTCTGAGCTATTTCCAGAGGAACCGCCGGCGGCGCGACGGCGATTCCGGCGGGGATGGCGGCGGCGACGGCTTCGATGACGGCGGCTCACATTCCCACCACGGTGGCGGGTTCGACGGCGGCTCGGACGGCGGACACGGTGGCGGCGATGGGGGAGGGGATGGCGGCGGCGGCGATTGAGCCGCCTCGACGTCAAGGTTCTCCAAATATCCGTGGCGCCACGTCAAGTTTCTCCAAATGTCTTGGCTGCCATTTTGAGCGTTTTCAACGAGTTGCAAGCGATGCAAGTCGAATTCCGTCCCTCCAAATGTCATGCCCGCGAAATGTCATGCCCGCGAAAGCGGGCATCCAGACTTGGCTGCGTGCGCGTAACCCTGGATTCCCGCTTTCGCGGGAATGACAATAGCAGATATTTCTGAAAAAGGGAACATTGCGTAACGTCCTTGATTGCCTCTACCTTCCCATCGGGTCGCGCTTCGCGCGGTCGCCGAGGAGTGCGCATGAAGGACGACGTGGCGATATCGGACGCGGCGGACGTCGCGCGGCGGGTGAAGGCGATCCTGGTCGGGTCGCTCGGCAATCTCGTCGAATATTACGACTTCTACGCCTATTCCGCGTTCTCGCTCTATTTCGCCAAGGCCTTCTTTCCCGGCGACGATCCGGTCGCGCAGAACCCGTCGACTGCCGCGATTTTCGCCATCGGCTTCTTCATGCGCCCGATCGGCGGCTGGCTGTTCGGCGTGATCGCCGACACGCGCGGGCGCAAGACCTCGTTGATGCTGTCGGTGCTGCTGATGTGTCTGGGCTCGCTGATCGTCGCCTGCGCGCCGACCTACGCGACGATCGGCGTCGGCGCCCCTGCGCTGCTGCTCGCGGCGCGGCTGTTGCAGGGCCTGAGTCTCGGCGGCGAATACGGCTCCAGCGCCACCTATCTCGCGGAGATGGCGACTTCCGAGCGGCGCGGCTTCTATTCGAGCTTTCTCTATGTGACGCTGATCGGCGGGCAACTCACCGCGCTCGTCGTGCTGCTGGCGTTGCAGAACGTGTTCCTGACCGGCGAGCAATTGCGCGCCTTCGGCTGGCGCATTCCGTTCGTCATCGGCGCGGCGCTGGCGCTGTTCGCCTTCGTCATGCGCCGCGATCTCGACGAGACCGACGCATTCAAGCAAGCGAACGCCGCGCCGCGTCACGTCAGCGGCCTCCGGGCGCTGCTCGCCTATCCCCGGCAGGCGCTGATCGTGGTCGGGCTGACCATGGGCGGGCACGCTCGCCTTCTACGTCTACACCACCTACATGCAGAAGTTCCTGAAGCTGTCGGTGGGGCTCACCGACGCGCAGACGACCTGGGTCAGCGCGGGCACGCTGGTGTTCGCGATGATCCTGCAACCTATCTATGGCGCTCTGGCGGACCGCATCGGCCGCCGCCGCCTGCTGCTCGGCATCGGCGTGCTCGGCACGCTCGGCACCGTGCCGCTGCTGACCACGATCCAGCACGCCGGCGGCCCGTGGGAGGCTTTCGCGCTGATCGCTGTCGCGTGGATGATCGTCTCGATCTACACCTCGATCAACGCGGTGGTGAAGGCGGAACTGTTTCCCGCTGTGGTGCGCGCCACCGGCGTCGGTCTGCCCTACGCGCTTGCGGTGTCGATCTTCGGCGGCTCGGCCGAATATATCGCGCTGTGGTTCAAGGGCCGGGGGATCGAGAGCGGCTTCTACTGGTACGCGACGGGCGTGATCTTCTGCTCGCTGCTGGTGTATTTCATCATGCCCGACACGCGGGCGACGTCGCGGATCGACAGGGATGGGTGAGCCAGGAGGGGCCTCCGATGGAGATATTGCTGGGAATCGTCATCGGTGTCGCGGTGCTGTTCGGCGTCGGCTGGTTTGCGGTGCGCGCGGGCGACAAGCCGATCCGGCGTTCGCCGACCGGCGGCGACGCGCTGGATCTCACCTAAGTCAACGCCGATATCCACGACCACAATCCCGGCCCTCAGGACGGCGGCCTCTGACCCCGTGACCCCTTGTCGACCCTCATAGCGACAGTCGAAACACGGTGTCGCCAGTCCTGTTCGCGCCCATGGCGCTCCACCCCCTCGCGCCATAGAAGCGTTCCGCTTTCGAGCCGCTTCCCGTCGTGAGAAAAGCTTGACGATGTCCGCCCGCCCGCAAGCGCGCCATCGCCGCGTCGAGAAGCGCGCTCCCGTGGCCACGTCCCTGAGCCTCGTCGATGACGAACAGCGCCCAGACATGCCCTGTTTGGTGATTGACGCAGGTGAAACCCTGCACGCCGCGTTCATCCTCGGAGACAAGAAAAATCGCCTCGTCCAAGTACCAGAGCACCTCGGCCTCGGTGACATTGTCGGAGTCGGTCAGAGGATTCTCGGCGGTTCCCGTTCGCACTTCATGGATGCGCGGTAGATCGGCTCTCGTCGCTGTTCGTAGGCGCCGCGGACTCATGGATTCCTTCCCCCCGCGAGACCGCCGCGGCGTCGGAGGCGACCTTGGCCGCCCGCGGTCGCTAGGCGGCCGCGCGGGGTTCGGTTATGAAGCCGCGCAACCATGATGAACGCGCCGACCTTCGCCCTCGCGACCTTCGCCCTGCTGGTGGTTCCGGGCCCCACCAATGCGCTGCTGGCCGCTGCCGGCGCGGGCTCCGCGAAAGGTTGGGCGCGGCTTCCCTTCATCGCGGCGGTGCCGGCGGGGTACGCCGTTTCGGTGGGCGCGCTGTCGCTCCTCGGGGCGGCTACCTCGGCCGAATGGCCGCATCTCGTCGTCGCTTTCAAAATCATCGCGGCTTCATGGTTGCTCTTGACGAGAGTCACGCTGTGGCGCGGCGGCGTCAAGTCGCCGCGCGCGGGAGGGCGGGTCCGCGCCCACGCGGTTTTCGTCACCACCTTGTTCAATCCCAAGGGATTGGCGCTGGCGTTCGGTTTGATGCCGCCCCTCGCCCGGGGCGTCGAGAACGCGTCGTATCATTTGGCCGCCGTGGCCTGCCTTTCGGCGTTGGCGGCGGCGGTCTGGATGCGTTTCGGGGTTTGGCTGGCCCGCGTCGGCGTCTCCGCGGTGGTTCCCAGGGCGACGGCATTGGTGTTCGCTCTGTTCGGCGCCATGCTCGTCGCCTCGGCGGCGTCGTGACAGACCCGACGTCGCCCGTCAGATTTGCCGCAGGAAGTGATCGTGCGACGCGCCGGGAACGACGAGGTCCTCGAATGACTTCACGGCGGCCCGATAATCCGCGCTGGCCACCAGTTTGGCGATTTTTTCCTCGTATTCGGCCAAGCTGCTGAAATTCAGCACGCTCACGGTTTCACCGACCTGAGCGCCCATGCTGGCGAAGTTGATGACCTCGGTCCCCGTCACCGATTTGACGATCTCGGCGGTTTCCTTCAAGGCGGCGAGAAGTTCAAACGTCTTTCCGGGCATGGCTAGGTTTATGCGAGCAAGCCTGATTATGAATTTACTCCTTGTACCTGTGATTTGCCTTTTGACGGTCGCGACCCCCGGGAAATCGGGGCACGCCGGCATAAATCATCACGTTTGGCGATTGTCGGCAATGTCGACGCGAGGGCGTATCCGCCGGGAGACGACCCGTCAGCCATCGCTTCGCGCGAGGAAAGCGCGTCAGCGCGCCGCGAAACCCGCGACCGTCGACACGACCTGCCCGTCAATGCCGTTGAAACCGTGGTGCGCGAACGCTTCGCAAGGGTTGCCTTCGCTACTCCCGCCGTCGAGCCAAACGACCCGAGCCTTGCCGGCCGCCCACTTAACGAACGGCTCGACCCCCTCCGGCGAAGTCTTGTTACATTCGTCATGGCGGTGATGGACGACGAGCGTCGGCGGCAGCGCGGCGGGCGAGCCGACGATGTTGACGACATTGTCGCTGTCGCCCGAGGCGTTGCTGAGGAACCCCGACGTCAGTACGAGACGCGCCGGACGCGCACCCGCCGCGACGCCGCGCGCCGCCCTTTGCGTGCCGCGGCTGGTTCCCACCAGCGTCACCTTGCCGTACGTTCGCATGTACTCCACGGCCGCCGCCACATTGACGCAGCAATCGGGGACGAGCACCGCGAAGCCGCGCGCCGCGTAGGCGGCGCGGGTGCGCACGAGCTGATTGCCCTCGCGGGCGATGGCGCCGTCCGCGCCGACGCCGATATTGCCGTCACCGCCGGCGAGCAGAATGATCGCGCCATGGGAATGAGCGGGCTTCAGCAACGCCGCGGAGACGCCGCCGACGGTCACAGTGGATTGCTCGACCCCTCCCGACGCCGCCCCAGCCGGCGCGACCAGCGTCAGCGAAGCCGCCAGGAGAAGGAAGCCCAGGAATTTCGTGAACATGGATCGCTCCCCCGCGCGATGTCTCCGATACCGGCAATATGCCAGAAATGCCGGCTCGCGGCCAACTCCGGCGCCGCCTTCATGTTTTTTCGGCGCCGCAAAATTCTTTGCTCGCAGAATCGATTGGCTTCGGTTACATCCCAACTCCCATGGCTCGCTTCATTTTTATCACTGGCGGCGTGGTTTCCTCGCTCGGCAAAGGTTTGGCTTCGGCGGCGCTCGGCGCCTTGCTGCAGGCGCGCGGATATTCCGTGCGGTTGCGCAAGCTGGACCCCTACCTCAACGTCGATCCCGGCACCATGAGCCCCACCCAGCACGGCGAGGTCTTCGTCACCGACGACGGCGCCGAGACCGATCTCGACCTCGGGCATTACGAGCGCTTCACCGGGCGCTCGGCCAACAAGCAGGACAACATCACCACCGGCCGCATCTATCAGGAGATCATCGCCAAGGAGCGGCGCGGCGATTTCCTCGGCGCGACGGTGCAGGTGATCCCGCACGTCACCAACGCGATCAAGGAGTTCGTGCTCGACGGCAACGAGGGCGTCGATTTCGTGCTGGTCGAGATCGGCGGCACGGTCGGCGACATCGAGGGCCTGCCGTTCTTCGAGGCGATCCGCCAGCTCGGCAACGATCTGCCGCGCGGCCATGTCGTCTACATCCATCTGACGTTGCTGCCCTATATTCCGACCGCCGGCGAACTCAAGACCAAGCCGACGCAGCATTCGGTGAAGGAGCTCCGCTCGATCGGCATCCAGCCGCACATCCTGCTCTGCCGCTGCGACCGCGAAATTCCGCGCGAGGAGCGTCGCAAGCTGGCGTTGTTCTGCAACGTGCGCGAGGGCGCGGTGGTCGAGGCGCGCGACATCGAGGGCTCGATCTACGACGTGCCCGCCGCCTATCACGCCGCCGGGCTCGACCGCGAGGTGCTCTCCGCCTTCGGCATCGAGCCGGCGCCCAAGCCGAACATGCGCCGCTGGGAAGCGGTGTCGAAGGCCTATCACACGCCCGAGGGCGACGTGACGATCGCGATCGTCGGTAAATACACCGGCCTCAAGGACGCCTATAAATCGCTGACCGAGGCGCTGACCCACGGCGGCATGGCCAACCATGTGCGGGTGAAGCTCGACTGGATCGAGAGCGAGATTTTCGAGAACGGCGATCCCGCGCCCTATCTCGAGGGCGTCCACGGCATCCTGGTGCCCGGCGGCTTCGGCTCGCGCGGCGCCGAGGGCAAGATCCTCGCCGCCAAGTTCGCGCGCGAGCGCAAGGTGCCGTATTTCGGCATCTGCTTCGGCATGCAGATGGCGGTGATCGAAGCTTGCCGCTCGCTCGCCGGGCTCACCCACGCCAATTCCACCGAA
>Ga0302157_10004692_pt1 | contig 14780 bp, 12 predicted proteins | sample I_Bog_N3_3_FD_193502 | JGI IMG/M metagenome (GOLD analysis project Ga0302157, IMG submission 193502) | Peat permafrost microbial communities from Stordalen Mire near Abisko, Sweden - I_Bog_N3_3 | ecosystem: Environmental > Terrestrial > Soil > Wetlands > Peat | place: Sweden: Abisko, Stordalen...
CGCCTGTTCCTACGATGAACCCATCGAAGCCTGCACCGCCGCGGGCCCCATTTCCGGAGACGACCCCATGACCGAAACGGTGCTGCTGATCGAGGCCCTCGGGCCCGTGACGCGCCTGACGCTGAATCGCCCGAAGGCGATGAACTCGCTCAACCTCGCGCTGCTGGCCGAGCTCGAGACCCATCTCGTCGCGCTGGCCGCGAACGACGCGGCCCGCGTGCTGGTGCTGACCGGCGCCGGCCACGCGTTCTGCGCCGGCGCCGACCTGAAGGAGATCCTCGCCGGCCGCGACCTCGCGCCGGGCGAGGCCGACTTCCTCGACCGCGCCAACGTCGTCTTCGGCCTGCTGCGCGACTTTCCCAAGCCGGTGATCGCGGCGCTGAACGGCGTGACGATGGCCGGCGGCCTGGAGCTCGCCATGTGCGCCGACATCGTCGTCGCTGCCGAGAGCGCGACCATCGCCGACGCGCACGCCAACTTCGGCGTCTTTCCCGGCGCCGGCGGCGCCGCGGTGCTGCCGCGGCTGGTCCCGCTGAACATGGCGATGTACCTGCTGCTGACCGGCAAGTCGCTGTCGGCCGCCGACATGAAGGCCTGCGGCCTCGTCGGCGAAGTGCACGCGGACGCGGCGCTGGCCGACGCGTCGGTCGCACTCGCGCAGCACATCGCCGCGAAGAGCCCGTCGGCGTTGCGCCGCATGAAGGCCGTCGCCCGCTTCACCGCCGACAAGTCGCGCGACGACGCGCTGCTGCACGAGCAGGCCATGTTGCGCGAACACCTGCGCAGCTTCGACTTCGCGGAGGGCCTGCAGGCCTTCGGCGAGAAGCGCGCGCCGCGGTTCCAGGGCCGCTGAACCCTTTCCAGGATCCCTTCCATGAATGACATCTACGTCGTCGGCGTCGGCATGACGCCCTTCGGGCGCCTGCTCGATCGCACGATCTACGACCTGGTCGGCGAGGCCGTCGGCCTCGCGATCAAGGACGCCGGCTGCACCACGTCCGACATCGGCTCGGCGTACTACGCCACGATGACCAACGGGCTGTTCCAGGGGCAGACGGCCATCCCGGGACCGATCGCGATGCGCCGGCTTGGCATCGAGGGCATCCCCGTTTTCACCGTCGAGAACGCCTGCGCGTCGGGCTCGTCGGCGTTCAACCTCGCCACGACCGCGCTGCGCGCAGGCACCTGCGACATCGCGTTGGCGGTGGGCGTCGAGAAGATGAACATCCCCGACAAGGCCAAGATGTTCAGCGCCTTCGATGGCGGCTGGGACGTGTCGACGGTCGACGCCAACAAGGCCACGCTGCTGGCCATCGGCGAAGGCGTGGCGCCGCCGCCGGGCACGATGTCGGAGCGTCCGTACAGCGTCTTCATGGACGTCTACGCCGCGTTCTGCCGCAACCACATGAAGACGTACGGCAGCACGCAGCGCCAGATCGCCGCCGTGGCCGCGAAGAACCACGCGCACTCGGTGCACAACCCGCTGTCGCAGTTCCGCACGTCGTTCACCATCGACGACGTGCTCGCCGCGCCGCCGATCACGTATCCGCTGACGATGCCGATGTGCTCGCCGATCAGCGACGGCGCCGCCGCCGTGGTGCTGTGCAACGCCGAGGGCCTCAAGCGGCTGAAGGGCGCCGAGGGCCGCGCGGTGCGCGTGCTCGCGAGCGTGGTGCAGACGGGCAGCACGCGCCGCATCGACGAGCCGACGAAGATCGTCGCACACCTGGCCGCGAAGAAGGCCTACGAGCAGGCGGGCGTGGCACCGGCCGACGTCGATGTCGCCGAAGTGCACGACGCCACCGCGATGGGCGAGATCCTGAACGCCGAGTCGCTGCTGCTGGTGCCGTTCGGCGAAGGCGGCCGTGCCGCGGAGCGCGGCGACTTCACGGTGGGCGGCCGCATCCCGATCAACCCGTCCGGAGGCCTCGAATCCAAAGGCCATCCGATCGGCGCGACGGGCCTGGGCCAGATCCACGAACTCGTCACGCAGCTGCGCGGCGAGGCCGGCGCGCGCCAGGTGGCGGACGCCCGCATCGCGATCCAGGAAAACGGCGGCGGCATCTTCGACATCGAGGAAGCCGTCGTGGTGGTGAACCTGTTCGCCAAGCATTGAACGAGGAGAAAAAGATGGGACACGTGATCCGCACCGAGGAACAGGAATCCGCCGTCGAGGGCCTGCGCCGCTTCCTTGCGGCCGAGGCCGAGCCGCTGTTCAACAAGCGGTACCGCGACGTCTTCGTGCCGCGCGACGTGATGGGCGCGATGGTGCGCAAGCTCACCGAGTTCGGCCTGATCACCGGCTGTATCGCCGAGGAGCACGGCGGCATGGGCCTCGACTGGCTGACGATGATCATGCTGTTCGAGGAAGTGGCCGCCACGTCGATCGACCTGTCGGTTCCGGTGCTGATCAACTCGTTCTGCGCGCAGATGATCCAGCGCCTCGCGCCCGCGCCGCTGCGCGAGCGCTACCTGCCGGGAATGTTGACCGGCGAGCTGTTCTGCAGCGCCGGCATCTCCGAGCCCGACGTCGGCTCCAACGTGCTGGAGATCAAGACCGGCGCGCGCCGCGACGGCGACGACTGGATCATCAACGGCGAGAAGACCTGGATCAGCAACGGCTCGTACTCCGACATCCTGATCGTCACCTGCCGCACCGGCGAAGACCCGCGCCGCGGCCTCACGCACTTCCTGCTCGATCGCAAGGAGCATCCGTACGAGGTGCGCAACATCCCGAAGATCGCGTGGAACAGCCAATCGACGTCGCAGATCTTCCTGACCGACGTGCGCGTGCCCGCCAGCAACATGCTGGGCAAGGAAGGCGAGGCGCTGAAGAACACGCTGACGATGTTCGAGCGCTCGCGCGTGTTCGTCGCCTGCCAGGGTCTGGGCATCGCGCGCCGTGCGCTCGAGGAGGCGGTGAAGTATTCGAAGGAACGCCGCCAGCACGGCAAGCTGATCGCCGGCCACCAGCTGATCGCCGGGATGCTGGCCGACATGGCCACCAACGTCGACGCCGCGCGCCTGCTCACGTATCGCGCGGCCGAGATGATCCAGGCCGGCAAGCCCGCCGAGATGGAGGCCGCGATGGCCAAGTACTTCGCCTGCGAGCAGGCCGTGACCATCGCGCGCCAGGCCGTTCAGATCCACGGCGGCAACGGCGTCACCAGGGAGTTCCTCGTGGAGAAGCTGGCGCGCGACGCGATCGTCGTGCCGATTCCCGAAGGCACCTCGCAGATCCAGCAACTGATCATCGGCCGCGCGCTCACGGGCGTCAACGCGTTCTGAATCCCATCAAGGAAACCGCATCATGCGTATCGAAGACAAGGTCATCGTCATCACCGGCGGCGCGTCGGGCCTCGGGCTCGCGACCGCCCACCACCTGCTGCACGAGAAGGGCGCGCGCGTCGCGCTGATCGACCTGAACGACGAAGCCGGCGAGAAGGCCGTCGCGGCGCTCGGGCGCGAGCGCGCGATGTTCGTGCGCGCCGACGTCAGCAACGAGGAGTCGGTGCGCACCGCGGTCGACGCGATCGTCGCGCGCTTCGGCACGATCCACGTCTGCATCAACGCGGCGGCGATCGCCAGCGGCTTCAAGATGCTGGGCAAGGACGGCAAGGCGGCGCCGCTCGCGCGCTTCGCGCAGGCGACCGCCATCAACCTGAACGGCGTGTTCAACGTGATGTCGAAGTGCGCCGAGCAGATGGCGAAGAACGAGCCCGAGGCGGGCGAGGAGCGCGGCGTCGTCATCAACATCTCGTCCGGCGCCGCCTACGAAGGCCAGATCGGCCAGTGCGCGTACGGCTCGACCAAGGCCGGCGTGATCGGCCTGAACATGCCCGCGGCGCGCGAGCTGGGCGCCATCGGCGTACGCGTCAACGCGATCGCGCCGGGCCTGTTCCTGACGCCGATGGTGGCCGCGCTCGACGAGAAGGTGCTGGAGTCGCTGAAGTCGCAGATGGAGGCGCCGCGCCGCCTGGGCGACATGCGCGAGTTCGCGCACTGCTGCGCCTTCATCATCGAGAACGCCTACGTGAACGCCGAGACGATCCGCCTCGATGCCGCATCCCGCCTGAAAGCCAAGTAAGCGTCGACACGAACGCACCGGAGACAAGACATGAGACTCGCCGACTATTTCGACGCGACCGCCGACAAGTACCCCGACAACATCGCCATCGTCGACGGAGACGTCCGCATGACGTACGCGCAGGCGCGCCGCACGGTGCACGCGATGGCGCACGCGCTGGTGCGCGCACGCGCCGGCGGATCGGGCTCGCACGTGGCGATCTACGCGCCCAACGACCACCGCGTCTCGCTGCTGCATCTGGGCGCGAACCTCGCGGACATGGCGTGGCTGTCGGTGCACATCCGCAACACGGTCGAGACCAACGCCGACGTGCTCGAGTACTTCGACGCCAGCATCGTCTTCTTCCACAGTGCGTTCGAGGCCAGCGTGCCGGTGCTCAAGGCGAAGCTCTCCAAGGCCAAGGTGTACGTCTGCATCGACGGGCCGTCCGCGCACGCGCCGAGCCTCGTCGAGTGGCTGGAGGGCTGCTGGGAACCCTTTCGCAACGGGCCCGAGCGCCCGGATGAACTAGCGTTCCTGCAGCCGACCGGCGGCACCACCGGGCCATCGAAGGGCGCCGTGCACACGCACCGAACGCTGGAGATGATGGCGTTGGCCGAATGTTCCGCATTCGACGTGAACGCCGCCTCGCGCCACCTCGTGATCGCGCCGCTCACACATGCGGCCGGCCTCCTCGCGCTGGGCTTCCTCATCAAGGGCGGCACCAACATCGTGATCCCCGGCTTCGACCCGGAGGTCATCCTGGCGCTGATCGAGCAGGAGAAGATCACGCACATCTTCCTGCCGCCGACCGCGGTCTACGCGTTGCTCGCGCATCCGCGCACGAAGCAGACCGACTTCTCGTCGCTGAAGGCCTTCATGATAGGCGCGGCGCCGATCGCGCCGGAGAAGTTCAAGGAAGCCGTGCGCGTGTTCGGGACTATCGTCTACGAAGGCTTCGGCCAGACCGAGACGTTGATCCCGATCCTGGTGAAGCGCCCGGAGCACTACCTCCATGCCGACGGAACCTTCGACGAGGATGCGATCCGCGCCGCCGGCAAGGCGGTCGACGTGGTGCGCGTGGCGATCATGGATCCGGACGGGAACCTGCTGCCCGCGGGCGAGCGCGGCGAGATCGTCGTGCGCTCGTCGATGGTGATGCAGGGCTACTACAAGAAGCCCGAGGAAACGGCCGCGGTGTCGACCCACGGCTGGCATCACACCAGCGACGTCGGCATCATCGACTCGCGCGGCTTCGTCACCATCGTCGACCGCCTCAAGGACATGATCGTCTCGGGCGGCTTCAACATCTTCCCGGTGGAGATCGAGAAGGTCATCCAGGGCCATCCGGCGGTGCTCGACTGCATCGTCGTGGGCGTGCCCGACGACAAGTGGGGCGAGGCCGTCAAGGCGGTCGTGCAGCTCAAGCCAGGCCAGGCAGCCGACGAGGAGCAGATCATCGCATTGTGCAAGGAACACCTGGGCGGCACCAAGGCGCCGAAGTCGGTCGAGTTCTGGCTCGAGCTGCCGCGCAGCGCGGTGGGCAAGCTGCTGAAGAAGGACGTGCGCGCCAAGTACTGGGGCGATCAATGGCGCGCGGTCTGAACGGCACGGAAAGGTCGATGCCCATGCACGCCGAGCCTGCACAGAACGACCCGTTCGCGGATGACAGCATCGCCGCGCTCGAGGCCACGCTGGCCGCGCAGCGCGCCGCGTGCCTGGCCGATCCGAACCCCGGCATCGCCAGCCGCCGCCGCGACCTGAAGACGCTGCGCGACGCGTTGGGCCGCTGGCAGGACGAACTGTCACTCGCCATGAGCGAGGACTTCGGCGGCCGCTCCGACTTCGAATGCAAGATGCTGGACGTGCTCGCGCCGGCCATGCAGATCGACCACGCGCTGTGGCACCTCAAGAGCTGGATGGCCACGCGCCGCCGCGGCGTCGACTGGCTGTTCCTCACCAACCAAGCCCGCGTCGTTTACCAGCCCAAGGGCGTGGTCGGCGTGATCGCCGCGTGGAACTTCCCCATCATCGAGGCCGTGGGGCCGCTGGTGACCGCGCTCGCCGCGGGCAACCGCGTGATGATCAAGATGTCGGAGTCCTCGCCGCGCAGCACCGTCGTGCTGCGCCGCATGCTGGCCGAGCTGTTCCTGCAGGACCAGGTCGCCGTCTTCGGCGGCGGGGTCGAGATCGGCCGGGCCTTCGCGAGCCTGCCGCTCGACCACATCGTGTTCACCGGTTCACCGGCCGTCGGCCGCCAGATCATGCGCGCGGCGTCGGCGCACCTGACGCCGGTGACGCTGGAGCTGGGCGGCAAGTCGCCGGCCATCGTCTCGCGCTCGGTCAACCTGGCGCACGCCGCGCAGTCGGTCGCGCACGGCAAGGCCTTCAACAGCGGCCAGGCCTGCGTGGCCCCGGACTACGCGCTGGTGCCACCCGAACTGATGGACGCCTTCGTCGCCTTGACCGCGGCCGCGTTCAAGCGCATCTATCCCGATCCGATCAACGACCCGCACTACACCCACATGGCCTCGCCGCGTCACGCGGATCGTGCGCGCGAACTGCTGGCCGATGCGGTGGCCAAGGGTGCCACGGTCACGTCGTGCGGGCCGGATGACGGCGGATGCATCATGTCGCTGAAGATCGTCACCGGTGTGACGGCCGACATGCGCCTGATGCACGAGGAGCTCTTCAACCCGATCCTGCCGGTGCTGGCGGTCGAAGGCATCGACGAGGCGATCGCGTTCGTCACTGCGCGTCCGCGTCCGTTGGCGCTGTACTACTACGGCACCGACGCCATCGAGAACCGGCGCTGGACGCGCGACGTGCACGCCGGCGGCATGACGATCAACGACTGGGCCTGGCACGTGTTCCAGTGCGACCTGCCGTTCGGCGGCACCGGCAACTCGGGCATCGGCAGCTGGCGCGGGCCGGAAGGTTTCCGCGCGCTGTCGCATGGGAAGTCGGTGCTGTCCGTGCATCGCTTCTTCCCGATCCGGCTGTTCCATCCACCCTACGACACCTGGCTGCAGCGCACGATCCAGAAGGTCTTCCTGCGCCGCGCCGATCCGGCGCTGGCATCATCGCGGACACCGGCTTCGAGCTTCTCCGACAAGGCCTCTGGATGATCGAACGATCGACGGCGCAAGCGCCCGCGACGCGCGCCTATGCCTGGGCGGTGTTCGCGCTCACGTTCGGCCTGATGCTGTCGGACTACCTCTCGCGCCAGGTGATCGGCGCGGTGTTCCCGTTCCTCAAGTCGGACTGGGGCGTGCTCGACGCGCAGCTGGGCGCATTGGTGAGCGTGGTCTCGCTGGTGGTGGGCGTGTTCACGATTCCCGTCTCGCTCGTCGCCGATCGTTGGGGCCGCGTGCGCAGCATCACGACGATGGCCTTCGTCTGGTGCCTCGCGACCTGCGCCTGCGGGCTGGCCACGAACTATTGGCAACTGCTCGCCGCGCGCGCGGTCGTCGGCCTGGGCGAGGCCGCATACGCCGCGGCCGGCGCCGCCCTGCTCGCGCACACGTTCGCGCCCGCGCGACGGGCGGCGGTGCTCGGCGCGTTCCAGTCGGCCGGTCTGTTCGGCTCGGTGCTGGGCGTGGTGATCGGCGGCGCGGTGGCGACGCACCTGGGCTGGCGCGTCGCATTCTTCGCGGTCGGCGCGCCCGGCTTCGTGCTGGCGCTCGCCTATCCGTTCGTCGTGCGCGACTACGTCGCACAGCGCCTGCCCGGCCGATCGTCGACGGCGCCCGCGCTGCCGATGCGCGAGGTGGTGACGCAGGTGTTCCGCGCGCGCTCGGGCAACCTCACTTTCCTCGCGTTCGGGCTGCAGATGGCGATGCCGGCGATCCTCATCGCGTGGACGCCCGCCTTCCTCAACCGCTTCTACGGCTTCACGCCGCAGCGCTCCGCGCTGATGGCGGCGGTCGCCGTGCTCGCCGGCGGCGTCGGCCTGCTGATGGGCGGCGGCCTCGCCGATCGGCTGAGCCGTGCGCATCCGCGCTACCGCGCCGTCGTGCCCGCCAGCTACGCGTTGCTGTCGGGGATCGCGCTGGCTGTCGGCTTCGCGCTGCCGCCCTGCTCGCTCGCGCTGGGCCTGATCGTCTTCGGTGCGGTGTTCGCCGCGGCGCACGGCGGCTGCGCCATCGCGCTGGTGATGGACGTCACGCACCCGGCCGTGCGCACCACCGTCACCGCCACCGCGGTGCTGGGCGTGAGCCTGCTGGGCCTGGCGCCGGGGCCGTTCGTCGTGGGCGTCGTCTCCGACGTGACCGACCTGAAGACGGCGCTGATGCTCGCCCCGCTGGTGTCGCTGCTGGCGGCCGGGCTGTTCCTGCTGGCGTCGCGCTGCTACGAGCGCGACGTGGCCAGCCTGGCGCTTGCCGATGCGGATCGACCCGGTGCGTCCGGCGACGATCGTTGACGCGGCGCTGCCGGCCGGACGCCCCGCGCGCGTGACGCGCGCGGGGCGTCGACGCCTGCTCCCGCGCCGCGCCTGGTCGACCACCGCGACGGCGCTGCGGACCTGGCTGCGCGCGATGGCGATCGGCGCGCTGGCGGCGGCGGTCACGCTCGGCTTTCGCGAACTCACACAGGCCGTGGAATGGCTCGCCACGGGCCAGACCAGCGAGCTCGCGCAGGCCGCGCGCGCCCTCGCGCCGTGGCAGCGCCTGCTGGTGTGCACGGTCGGCGCGTTGCTGGCCGGACTGGCGCTGCAGTGGGGCAACCTCTGGGCGACACGCGGCCGGCGAGGCGATGCGCACGTGGACTACATCGACGCGGCCCGCGACGGCCATCTCGACCTGAACGACCGCACGAACCTCGCGCGGTCGGTGTCCGCGCTGCTGTCCATCGGCACCGGCGCATCGATCGGGCGCGAAGGGCCGATGGTGCAGGTGTCCGCCTGGGCGGCGTCCGGGCTGTCGCGAGCGCTCGCGCTGGGGCCGGAGCAGCGCCGCACCCTCGTCGTGTGCGGCATCGCGGCCGGCATCGCCTGCACCTACCGCGCGCCGGTGGCCGGCGTCGTGTTCGTGCTGGAGCTCGCGCTTGGCTTCTTCGCGCGCCACGCGGTGGCGCCGGTGCTGATCGCCGCGGGCACGGCCAGCTGCCTGGTCTACGCGCTGGTCGATCCGCGGCCGCTCTACGCCGTCGCGCCGCTAGCCATGCAGTCGTCCAGCCTCGCCTTCGCCGCCGCCGCGGGCATGCTGCTGGGCGTGCTCGGCCGGGCTTTCCTGCACCTGATGGCGCTCAGCCAGCGCGTCTTCTCGCACGTGCGCTCGGTGCCGCTGCGCATGGGCCTGGGCGGCCTGCTGGTGGGCGCGGTATCGATGGTCGTGCCCGACGTCTGGGGCAACGGCTACGGGCTTGTCGCGTCCGCGCTGCAAGGCGTCGACGCCTGGCCATGGCTGGTGCTGGTGCTGCTGGCCAAGATCGCCGCCACGTCGTTCAGCTCGGGCAGCGGCGCCATCGGCGGCGTGTTCACGCCGGCGCTGTTCGTGGGCGCAGCGGCTGGCGGCGTGCTGGTGCGCGTCGCGTCGCTCGAATTGCCGGTCGCCTGGATAGGCGACTCGCGGGCGCTGGTCGTGATCGGCATGGCCGCGGTACTGACGTCGATCACGCAGGCCCCGTTGATGGCGATCACCATCGTGCTGGAGATGACCAACCAGTTCCAGCTGACCGTGCCCGTGATGCTCGCCTGCGCCGCCGCGTACGCCGTCGGCGCGCGGTTCGGCACCCGGACGCTCTATGGCAATCCGATCGAGGTCGGACACTGAGCCGGACGCTCGCCAGACCGCGGAATTGACCGCGAAGACCGGTATCGCGAATTGGCACCGCCAATACTCGAAGCCTGCGTGGGCACACAGCCCGCACACCTCGCGACAGGAGCCTGCGATGATCTCCGATTCCACGACCTCGCTGACCGGCATCCACCTCATGGCCAAGCCCGTGGGGCCGTTGTGCAATCTCGATTGCGGCTACTGCTTCTACCTCGAGAAGGAGAGCCTGTATCCGGACCGGCACCGTTTCCGCATGCAGGACGACGTGCTGGAGGCCTACGTCAGGCGCTACATCGCGTCGGTGCAGGCGCCGGTGGTCGAGTTCACCTGGCAAGGCGGCGAGCCGACGCTGATCGGCCTCGACTTCTTCGAACGTGCCGTGGCGCTGCAGCGCGTGCACGCCCGCGGCAAGCGCATCGCCAACACCTTGCAGACCAACGGCACGCTGATCGACGACCGCTGGGGCGAGTTCCTGGCCCGCGAGAAATTCCTGGTCGGCGTCAGCCTCGACGGCCCGCGCGCGCTCAACGACGTCGCGCGGCCCGACAAGCAGGGCCGATCGAGCTACGACGACGTGCTGCGCGGCATGCAGGTGCTGGCGCGCCACGGCGTCGACTTCAACGTGCTGGTGACGGTGTCCAGCGCCAACGTCGAACATCCGCTGGAGATCTATCGCCACCTGAAGGACGTGGGCGCGCAGTTCATCCAGTTCAACCCGGTCGTCGAACGCGAGCCCGAACCGGCGCAGGCCGCGACCGGCCTGCACTTCGCGGCGCCGCCGTCGTTGGGCAAGGCCAGCCTGTCGGCGCCCGCGCCCGCGTCCGCGCGTGGCGCGCCCGCGCGCGTGACCGCGCACACGGTGGCGTCGGAAGCGTACGGCGACTTCCTCAACGCGGTATTCGACGAGTGGGTGCGCAGCGACGTCGGCAGCGTGCACGTGATGAACTTCGAATGGGCGCTCGCGTCCTGGTGCCAGCTGCCGCCCAGCGCCTGCATCTTCAGCCCGCGCTGCGGCAAAGCCGGCATCGTCGAACACGACGGCAGCGTGTACTCGTGCGACCACTTCATGTACCCGGAGTACCAGCTGGGCAACATCGCGACCGACGATCCTGCCGCCCTGATGGACTCACCCGCGCAACGCGCCTTCGGCGCCGCCAAGGAGACGTCGCTGCCCGCCGACTGCCTTCGCTGCGACTTCCGCTTCGCCTGCAACGGCGAGTGTCCGAAGAATAGGTTTATCGAGACGGCCAGCGGCGAGCCCGGCTTGAACTACCTCTGCGCGGGCTACAAGAAATACTTCAACCACATCACGCCGGCCATGAACCGCATGGCGGCGCTGCTAGGCGCAGGAAGAAGCGCGGCCGAGATCATGCGGTCGCACTGAAACCGCATCTTGGCTGTGTCTGACGGCGTTGGTCGAACCCGATGGAGCGTGAATTCAGGCAGCAGTCGTTGGCAGTAGAGACAGGCTTGTGAAGCCTGGGCGGGCATGTCTTCCATGCATCTCGATGCGGGGGTCGATATCGACCTGCGGAACAACGGCGACCACTGCTTTGCTGCCATCGCGGCGTGCTCGCCAACCGGCAAACAACAACCAAAGCGGGCGTAGCCGTCGCGAGATTGGTAGCGCTGAAGCAGACATAGGCTCTGTCGAGCAGCAATCGACTCTTCCCACACCACTGAACATGTGGGACATGCTCGTCCCCTTCTTGGGCATGCTCGCGCCGGGCGTCGCGCCCGGCGTCGGGCCTTGTGAAGGAAGCCGGGATTCCGATGCAATATCCCCGATCAGAAGACCCGCACGACCGCGATCTGCGCGGCTGTACCCAGCCGCTGCTCGACCACCGGGCTGTCGGCTGCGGCGTGCGCCAGTCGTGTGCGTTCGATGCCGGCGTCGATACGCCACCGTGTATCCAAGCGCAAGCTGGCGCCAAGACGTACGTAGACGCTTGCGAGCCCACCGTCCATGGTGTGCTCCGCAACGCCGGTAGTCGCGCTCTGCGCGCTTGAGATTCCGAACCAGGTCTGCATGTAGCGGGCGTTCCCCCACGTCGCGCCGGGACCGAAGTCGAGGCTCAGACGATCGACCGGAGACCACTTCGCCGCCACCTTTGCCTCCCCGAGCAAGCCCGTGCGGCTGCCGGAAACGTCCTGGCCGAGGCTCACACGCGCGGTCGCGAAGCGGCTGTCGAAGGAGGCGAAGACGTCTGCCCGCACGGATTCGGGGATGTTGCCCAAGCCGGCAGTGCGCGGGCTGTCGGACGCATGCCTGCGGTCGACATCAAGCGTGAGCGCCGTGCCAATTTTCCAGTAGTTGTCTTGGTAGAGATACAGACCGATGCCATCCAGGGCGGAGGCGAAGTACCGCTCTTGGTAGACGATCGCACCGATCGGCAGTACGAAGCCACGGGTGCCGCTGCTGCCCGGGTACTTCGGCATCTCGACGGCGACAAGGCCGACATAGCCAGTCGTTTGCGCCGCTTGCGGCTCCATGGTTGGAGAGGGGGCGGCGGAGGCTGTCGAGCTGGCAAGTAGGACGGCGACCGAGAACAGAGTAGGGAGGGAACGAGTGAGAATATTCATGGGAAGAGAAGCTGGAATTTGAAGAAGCCATTTCTGGGAATGGCGTATTTTTCCCCGTTGCAGCCTTCCGTCATTTGTTGTGCGACGGAATGCGCGGTCAGGTCGCGACTTGTTGCCACGGCGGCGCCAATGGGGTCGCAAGCCCCGGGTTGAATCACTCAGGCCGGGCTGGAAACTTGTACGACGACCTTTCCGAAGTTCTCGCCGCGTGCGAGGTCGATCATGGCCATCGGCGCTTGGTCCAGACCGTGCACGACGTGTTCGCGATAGCGCAGGCTGCCGTCCTCGATCCAGGGCGCAGCGAGTGCGCGCCATTCGGCGAAGTTCTCGGGTTGGTCGCCGCAGATGAAGCCCTGGATGCGCAGCCGCTTGAGAAAGGTTGCGGCGAGATTCGGCCCGGGTTGCGGTACGGCATCGTTGTATTCGGAAGCCATTCCGCTCATCACCATTCGACCGAAAGCGTTCATCAAGGGAAAGACGGCTCGCTGTACTGCCCCGCCGACATTTTCGAAGTACACGTCGATGCCGTCCGGACAGAGCTGCCTCAGAGAGGCGGCCAGGTCAGGTGTCCTTCGATGGTCGATGCAGTCGTCGAACTTCAGAACGTCTCGCACGAAAGCAACCTTGTCGGCTCCCCCAGCGATGCCCACGACGCGCGCACCGTTGCGTTTGGCGATCTGTCCCGCCACGGAGCCGACGGCGCCCGATGCGGCCGAGACGACGACGGTCTCGCCTCGCTTCGGCTGCCCGATGTCTTTCATGCCCGTATAGGCCGTCGTCCCAGGCATGCCGAGAACGCCTAGGTAGGCCGAATGCGGTGCGTTTCGAGGCAGCGGCATCAATGCGCTTGCCGCGCTGACGACGTGACTTTGCCAGCCACGCGCGCCGACGACGATCTGACCTGAAACAAAGCGCGGGTCGTTCGAGACGAGCACCTGGCCCACCGTCTCGCCCATCAAGGCGGAGCCGAGCTCGAAGCGCGGGGCGTAGGTCTTGGCTTCGTTCATACGGACGCGCATGCCCGGGTCGACCGAAAGCCAGAGTGTTTTCGTCAGGACCTCGCCCGCTCCGGGAGTCGGAATAGGCTCTTCGTTGAACGCGAAATCGTCTGCTGAGAGCTCGCCGACAGGGCGCCTTTGAAGAACAACCGACTGGCGCATGTGATTCATCTTGTACTTCCAGATTCGTTGAGACGGGGGTATACCCGCATCGAGAGACGTTAACTGATGCACTCCAAATCAATAAGATGTCAAAATGGCAGTTCATATTTGCACTGGTCGCATGAATGACAGGTTCCAACCTTGACGACGTCGCCGCTTTCTTGGCGGTGGTCAGTACAGGCAGCTTTACCGAGGCAGGTCGTGAGCTCGATCGCGACGCGTCGGTTATCTCCCGGCGCGTCAGCGCACTGGAAGCGCGCCTGGGGATTCGGTTGCTAGAACGTTCGACCAGGCGGGTGGTCCCGACTGCGGCAGGCCTGCGCTACAGCGAACGAATGCGTGCCGCGCTTGGGGACATGGATGACGCTGAAGCCGAGGCCGGCGACACGAGCAACGCTGTCGCTGGAACGTTGCGGCTCGCGTTGCCGACGACGTTCGGCAGGCTGTGTGTCGCTCCCCTGCTGCCGCGATTCCTGCGCGCAAACCCGCGGCTGTCAATGGAAGTGGAATACGCCGACCGCTATGTCGACCTCGTTGCCGAGAGATTCGATGTTGCGATACGCCTCGGTTCACTCAATGACAGCAGGTTGGTTGCCAAACAGATAGCACCCCACCGGCGCTTCCTCTGCGCGGCGCCCTCGTACCTCGCCGCGCACGGTTGGCCTCAAACCCCGGAGGACTTGGCGCGGCATGCATGCCTCAGCTTCTCGCGTCTCGCGACTCATCCCCATTGGCAGCTCTGCCGTGGAGACCAGACAGCGACTGTTCGCGTACGCGGGCCTCTCGTCGCCGACGATGCGCAGAGCCTCGTCATCGCAGCGGTGGCAGGCGCGGGCGTTGTGATGTGCTCGGACTGGCTGACGGTCAACGAGAGATCAAGCGGAAGCCTCGTTACCTTGCTGCCCGACTGGAACATCGAAGGTGCAGGCGGCATCTATGCGATCCGTCCATCTGGTCGATTCGTTCCGGGCAGGACGCGCCAGTTTGTCGACTGGCTGTCGGAGACCTTTTCTCAACCTCCGTGGAGGGAGTTGGTTGCCGGCCATCGGGTGTGATGGCAGTACCTGGAAGCAGCCCGTCGCGACCGATGCTGAAATGTCGGCGACCACCCTCTATCCATACCATGCAAATGCTGGTGCCGACTATCCGAATCGAACGGATGACCTCCCGCTTACAAGGCCAATCAGAATCGGT
>Ga0302157_10004694_pt1 | contig 14779 bp, 18 predicted proteins | sample I_Bog_N3_3_FD_193502 | JGI IMG/M metagenome (GOLD analysis project Ga0302157, IMG submission 193502) | Peat permafrost microbial communities from Stordalen Mire near Abisko, Sweden - I_Bog_N3_3 | ecosystem: Environmental > Terrestrial > Soil > Wetlands > Peat | place: Sweden: Abisko, Stordalen...
CGTCACGTCCGCGGCATCGTCACGACGCCAGACCATCCGGGCGGCGACGTTGAAGATCCATGGGCCGTGACGGGCGACGAGCTGCTCCAGGGCGCGACGGTCCCCTCCTTGCGCGAGCGTGACGAGCTGTTCGTCGGTTGGGTTGGCGGGCGAGTCGGAGAGGGGGCTGAGCATCAGGGTCGCGTCTCGCACTCAACTCGGACAACGGAGCGGAGCGAGTGTGACAGCTCGGCGAGCAGCGGCCAACGGGGTGCCGGGGGGCTGGCGTCCGCCGAGACGATCGTTTGGCGTGATCCGATTGGTGGCGGTCGGGAGCCGTTCCTACGCTTCGGGTGCTCGCGATGATGTGCGAGCGAAAGGACATCGAACAATGAGCTCGTCATCCTCCTCGAAGGTCTGGTTCCTCACCGGCGCGTCGCGCGGCCTCGGCCGTGACCTCGCCAAGGCCGTGCTCGCCGCCGGCCATCGCCTCGCGGCCACCGCCCGGAACCCTGCGGACCTTGCCGATCTCGTCGCGTCCCACCCTGGGCGCGCCATCGCCCTCCCCCTCGACGTCACGGACGCCGCCGGTGCTCGCACGGCACTGGCGACGGCCCGCGAGAAGCTCGGAGGGATCGACATCGTCGTCAACAACGCGGGGTATGCCAACGTCGGCTCCGTCGAGGACCTCGCCGCCGACGACTTCCGCGCGCAGGTCGAGACCAACTTCTTCGGCGTCGTGAACGTGACCCGCGCGGCCATCCCCCTCCTTCGTGCGCAGGGCTCGGGGCACATCATCCAGATCTCCTCGATCGGCGGGCGTCTCGGCACACCGGGACTTGGCGCGTACCAGGCCTCGAAGTGGGCCGTCGGGGGCTTCTCGGAGGTGGTCGCGCAGGAGGTCGCCCCCTTCGGCGTCAAGGTGACCATCGTCGAGCCAGGAGGGATGCGGACCGACTGGGCGGGCTCGTCGATGCGCGTCGACCCGGTCAGCCCCCCCTACGAGCCGACCGTAGGCACGTTCCAGAAGCACATCGCCCGTGGCGCGCAGAGCGACCCCGTGAAGGCCGCCCGTGCCATCCTCGAGATCGCCTCCATGGCCCATCCTCCGCTCCATGTCGTCCTCGGCAGCGACGCCGTCTTCCTCGCCGGCCTCGTCGCGGCGACGCGCGCCGGGGAGGACGCGAAGTGGCAGACCCTGAGCCTGTCGACCGATGTCGACGGTCTACCTGCATTCAAAGACACTCCCGTGGCCCGGATGCTCCTCGAGCAGCGGCGATGAGCGACGCGCTCGACGCGATCGCGGTCTCGGGGCTTCTGCTCGCGCGGCTCCGGGCGATCGGCATCGATCCGGACCGAGTCCTTGCGCGTGCCCTCGTCCCAGCGAGCCGCTTCGAGCCGGGTGGAAAGCTCGTGACGCGCGAGTTCTTCGCGCTCTGGCACGCCGTCGACGAGGAGCCGGGGTCGAGCGGGCTCGCGATTCGTCTCGCCGAAGGGCGACGCGCGTCGGAGTACGACGTCGTGTCCGCCGCCGCGCTGAGGTCCCCGAACCTCGGCGAAGCGATACGCCGGTTCGCACGCTACAAGCGGCTCGCCTGCCCCGAGCATGTGCGGGTCGACGTCGAGAAGGGCGAGGTGAGCGTGCGCTTCCACTGGGTCCTGGCCGACACCCATGTGCCGCGTTCGCTCGTTGACGCGACCTTCGCTGCCTTCCTCGCGCTCGCCCGTCGCGGGACGGGGACGGACCTGCGGCCCCTCCGCCTCGAACTCGCGCGCTCCAGCGCGGACGCGGCGTTCCGCGAGCACTTCGCTTGCCCGCTCGTGCTCAACGCCCCGTTCGACCGCTTCGTCTTGCCCGAGAAGGCGCTGTCGCTCCCGTTCGTGACGTCCGACCCGGCGGCGCTCGCCGACCTCGTCCCGGGCCTCGACGTGGCGCTCGCGCGGAGGGCGGGGCCGGCGACGTTCGACGATGACGTCCGGATGGCGATCGTGCGGGCGATGTGCGGGGATCGCCCCACGATCGAGCGTGTGGCGCGCGACCTCGGCGTCAGCGTGAGGACCCTCCAGCGCAGGGTGAGCGAAGCCGGTCACACCTACCAGGGGCTTCTCGACGAGGTGCGGAAGACGGCCGCCCGGAGGCTCCTCGCGCGGACGAGCCTCGAGCCGACCGAGGTCGCGTTCCTCCTCGGGTTCGACGAGCCGAACTCCTTCCACCGGTCGTTCACCGCATGGGAGGGGCTTACGCCGCTGAAGTGGCGCGGGAAGAACTACGAAGGCGCACCGGAGGCGACCCTGGAGTCGTTTGCAGCGGCCAGGTGACGGCGACGACGTGCTCACCCTTGACTCCGTGCTTCTCGCACGATGCGACCAACGTGTAGAGCACGGCGAGATCGTCTCCGGCCTCCGCGTGTCCAACGAAGGGAGTTCGATCGCCCGAGCGCAACGCGTCGTAGCGACGCCTCCGGCGTGCCGAAACTACGGTCGACCCGGACGGGGAGAACCGAGGAGGTACCAGTTCCCGTAGAGGAGCAGCGCGCACGCGAGCCCGAAGAAGCACGCGGAGAACGGCTGTGGGCTGTCGTACGGGATGTCGACGCTGCGCTGCGAGGGGTTCACGAGGAAGGCGTTGAAGCGCTTCGCGGCGTCGAAGTGGTCGGTCGGGTCGGAGTTCGCGGCGTTCGAGATGCGGACGTCCCCTTTGTCGGTGATGAGGAACCCGTCGTAGTTGACGCGCCTGCGACTCCCTGTGCCGCTGTTGACGGTGTCCACGCGGAGGGCGCGGACGGAGGCGATCGGGAAGGTGTCGCGCGAGTGGAGGGGGCCCCACGACGCTTCGATGGCGCAGACGCCTTCGCCGCGATCGCACGTGAGGTGCAGCGTCCGCAGGACGGAGACGATTCCGGTGACGAGGATGCAGACGATGCCGAGGATGGCGACGGTGCCTCCGAGCGTGGCGGAGAGGGAGAAGGGGCGGACGGTGACGACGGGGTGAAGCGGGGGGTCGATCACGGGGGCCACGGTATCGCGTGCGTTGTGCGCATGCAGGGAAAGGGTGCGCTTCCATTGGGGCGCCCCGCGTTCTGCCCGCGCTGAGCATCGCTTGCGTCGGCGGGCGTCCCGAGCGTCGGAGAGGTGGCCACGAGCGTCACGACGTGGGGGGCATCGATCGAGCGGCCGGGAGGAGCATTGCCAGACAGATATCTCGCGTTTATTCGTCTGACAGATGCCCTGTGGCCGCTCGGGGCTGCTATTCGCTGGGCAGATACTTTCGCTTTATTCGCCTGGCAGCTATGATGGCGGCTTCGGTCCCAGACATGCGCCAGCTCATCACGACTCCCGCCCAGGTCGGGGAGATCCTCCGCGGACGACGCAAGGCACGCGGGCTCCCCCAGCAACATCTCGCAGCCAGGCTCGGCGTCAGCCAGAGCCGGCTCTCGGCGCTCGAGGCAGACCCCGCAGGCCTGACGCTCGAACGCCTCCTCGCGCTGGCCAACCAGCTCGGCCTCGAGCTCGTGCTTCAGGACAGATCCGACACGCCAGACCTAAAGCCTGAGTGGTGAGGCGTGGGCCGTCGATCTCACAGCCGAGCGCTCGGCGTCTGGGCGAACGGTATCCGCGTCGGTCGATGGGTGATCCCGACGACGGGACCGATGGAGCTCTCCTACGACGCGACCTGGCTCGCCTCACGCGAGGCGCGCCCGATCTCGCTGTCGCTCCCCATGAACCTCGACGGGGTCGCCCTGCGCGGCGAGCGCGTGGGGTTCTTCTTCGACAACTTGCTGCCCGACGCCGAGGCGATCCGCCAGCGCGTGCGCGCGCGCTTCCAGACGCGGAGCGCCGATGCCTTCGACCTCCTCGAAGCCATCGGCCGCGATTGCGTCGGTGCCTTGCAGCTCCTGCCCGACGGGGAGTTGCCGCAGGGGGTATTCGACATCACGGCGGAGCCGCTCGAGGACTCCGACATCGAGAGGGCCCTGCTCGGTGTCGCGTCCGAATCGACGCTGTCGCGCGACGACGATGACTTTCGAATCTCTCTCGCCGGAGCGCAGGAGAAGACAGCCCTGACGTGGCACCAGGGGCGCTGGTGCAAGCCGCGCGGGTCCACCCCGACGACGCACATCTTCAAGCTCCCGCTCGGCCTGGTCGGCGGGCGACAGCTCGACATGACCACCTCCCTCGAGAACGAGTGGCTATGCGCCGAGATTCTCGCGCACTACGGCGTGCCGGTCGCCGCGTGCGAGGTGAAGCGATTCGGTCAGGCGAAGGCCCTCGTCGTGACCCGCTTCGACCGTCAGCTCCACTCGTCGGGGCAGTACTGGCTACGCCTGCCGCAGGAGGACCTGTGCCAGGCTACGGGCACGCCCTCGTCGCGCAAGTACGAATCGGACGGCGGGCCGGGCCTCGTCGAGATCGCCCGCGTGCTCTCGGCGTCGGTCTCACGCGACGACGACCTCGCCACGCTGATGCGTGCGCAGCTTCTCTTCTGGATGCTGGCCGCGACCGACGGTCACGCGAAAAACTTCAGTATCCGCCTCCTCGCCGAGGGTCGCTTCCGGCTCGCGCCGCTCTACGACGTCATCTCCGCCTGGCCGATCACGGGCAAGCGCCGCGACCAGGTGCACCCGACGAAGCTCAAGCTCGCGATGTCGGTGCGAGGCCGGCACAAGCACTACGGCGTCGAGGAGATCACGCGGCGGCACTTCAACCTGACGGCGCGCGAGTGCGGGCTCGGCACCGACATGGAGAGCATCGTCGCCGAGGTCGTCGCGAGGACTCCCGCGGTCGTGGAGAGCGTCGGGGCGAAGCTGCCGGAGGGGTTTCCGATGCGTGTGTTTGATTCGGTGACGACGAGGCTCCGGAGTGCGGCGAAGCAGATCGGGCGGATGGAGGCGGGGACGTGACGCGCGCTATGTCCGCGATCTCGGCCAGGGCAGCACCGCGCCTGACGGGCAAGACCGGCACACGCGCATCTTCACCCGCTCACAATTTCTGCGCGCCCGAGAGCTTCCCCAGCCCACGATCGAACGTGCCCAGCGGGAGGTGACCAGCGCCTCGCGCGACCTCGAGCACAAGGCAGTCGGAGAACCCCAGCCTCGGGTGCTTCCGGTACTGCGAGACGGCCGCCTTCACGACGTCGGCGTCCTGAACCGCCAGCTGGTCGTGATCCAGGAGTAACTCCACGAAGTCGGCAATCCGCTCGGGGACAACGCCGTACACCGAGTCCAGCACCCGGACCGATTCCATCAGCACGAGGTGCGAGACCCACGCCCCGGGCTGGACGAAGGCCTCCGCTGCGGCCACCTGGGCCGGGTCGTCGCGCGTCAGCAGGCGAACGAGGACGCTGGTGTCAACGGCGCGCATGGCGGGCCTTCACGCTCTGCCGGACGCCTGCTTTGAGCTCCTCCAGGCTCCGCGGGGGGGGCGGCTGCGAGAACAGCGCCCCATGCAGGTCCTCGAAGGTGTGCCGACCGACACGCCGGACGGTGATGTGATCGCCCTCGGCGTCCCATTCCAGCACGGAGCCGGGTACGAGCTCGAGGCGCTTGCGAACCTCGGCCGGTACCGAGATCTGTCCCTGCGCGGTGACCCTGGATTGCGCGAGCTTCATTCCTTGAAAGTACCGCGGTAATGAGCGCGGCGCCATCCTCGGCTTCGTCTCGCTCGAGGACGTCTACCTCGCGAAGTCGCATGTCTCGTCGGTCGCGCCGCTGCAGGAGCTCCCGAAGCTCCGGAACATCCGCCTCGCGAAGGGCTTCCTCCCTGCGGAGGTCGCCGCGCTGAGGAAGGCCATACTACTGGTGACCGACGCTGCCTCGACTACCGGGCGCAGCGGAACCCGACGCCCTGGAAGCGGCCTGACGGGGCACTCCCCTTCCGATTCGCGGCGCGGAGATCAGACGCAGCTGTGCTGAACCAGGCGGCCCCGCGAACGACGTACGTCGTGGGATCGTAGTGGGTCGCAGTCCACTCCAGCACATTCGCTGCAAGGTCGTGGATCCCCCCAGGGGCGTCGCTCGCCGGATACTTTCCGGCGGGACACGTCCCGCCCGCCTGGACCCAGCACACATGCGAGCTCGGCGCGTCGTTCCCCCATGGGTACACGGTCCCCCGGCTCTGCCCACGCGCCGCCCACTCCCGCTCTTCCTCGGTGGGTAGCCTCTTTCCTTGGGCGCGGCAGTACTTCGCCGACTGTGCCCAGTCCACGCAGTTCATCGGATGATTCCCGCGACCCGCAACGCCGTAGTTGCAGGACTGAAGCGCTTCGAACGTCACTCCATCGCGCGAGGACTGCCCGGGGTGATCCGCTGTGCACTGCCCCGACTGCACGCATGCCGCGTAGGCGTCGACAGTCACCTCGGTAGTGTCGAGGCAGAGGGGTTGTAGCGTCACCGTGTCGTGACGCTCGCCCATCTCGAATGTCCCGCCCGCGAGCGCGGCCATGCCCGCAGGGCACGTCAGATCCCCGACGCAGGTCGAACGAGACGAGACCCACGCTTGACCGGGCCAGCAGCAGTGCACTCCGTCCGGCATCCGCGCCCGCCCTTCCTGGCATGCGGGCAGCTCGCACGACGATGCTGCCGGGACAAGGCCCGACGGGCACTGCGTCGGCGTCCCCACGCAGCCGCCCGACCAGCCTTGACCCGGCCAGCAGCAGTGCCCCGCTGTATCGCCGTTCCTTACCTGACCGTCACGACACGCCGAGGGCGCTTCTGCGGCCGCGGGGCAGCACCCGTACGCGTCGCGCTTCGACGCGTCGCATGAGCGATTGCACGGAGCTTGCGCGGGGCTGCGACGAGGGAGCGTCAGCGCGAACGCGCCTGATATCGCGAGGACCGTCCACGCACGAAGTCGGGGAGAGAGGGGAACACGTCGCATGAACAGCCAGGATTATCATGGCGAACGTCTGCCGAGGCTGGAGGTCACCTACTGGTGAGACCGTAGGACAAGCTAGCGGCGCGGGCGCGCGAACGAAGCGCATACGTCGGCTTGCATGAGACGCCGTACGGGCAAAACGCCCCTTCCGTCCACCCCCACTGACGAGCGACCACGGCGGCCCGCTTCGAACGGCGGCTGGCGCGGACGCCGTGGCGCTGGCTGAGGGGCAATGAGCACAGCCGCTCACGGCTTGAGCGACTGAATCTGGAAGTCCGTCGCCCAGTAGAGCGTGCCGTCGCTGGCCAGCGCGAGGCCGCTCAGGCCCGGAGAGGCTGGTGTCGCCAGTGTCTTGCTCGTGCCTCCGGCCACGGGTTGCCGTCATGGCCGTCACGCCAGGCTCACGCGTCCGCGACACGACCCACTCCGCCCGCATCCGCGCGTCACTCGAGATCCACGCCGATCCCACGTCTCACAACCCCTTCGCCACGAGCTCAACAGCAAATTCTACGGTGACTGCGCGCCCAGGCGCTGACGCGCGGCGCGCGAGAGCGCGTCGCCCGCGATGTGGAGGGGACCGCAGCCATGCACCGTGGTCAGCGAGACGCTCGACGTGTGGCTCGTATCGGTGGGCGCCGTGGTGAACAGCCATGACCCACGGCACATCGTGCCCATCGTTTCGCTCGTCGCGGGTACTTACTTCAATCCGAGCCGCTGCTTCATCGACTCCCCCGCCTTGATTGTGACCGAGACCGTTTGGTGAATCCCCATCTCGAGGTTGTCGAGCATGAGGATGTGCGTGCCCGCGGGAAGGGGCTGGTGGATGAGCGGCGTGCTGCCGAGCATGTTGCCGTCTTCAGATACGCGCGTGTAGGGGTATGTGTCGAAGGTGAGGTAGCCGACGCCATGCGGCGGACGGGCATCCGGCGAACTCGTCGCGGTTCGGGTGTCGTTCAGCGTCCTCGATGTCGTCCCCAGCACCTCGTTCCCTTCAACGATGTAGGCCCCCTGCGGCACCGAGTGGACGGCGACGTCGCGCGTCGTCGTGGGGTCACCCAGGCGCCAGCCGAGTCCGGCTGCGACCGTGATGGTCGCTGCGGCCACGACGAGATAAAGAGGGCGGCGGGTGGCCGAAATCGCGCGCGTGCCGGGCGCGACATCCGAGGAGGGCGTGCTCGTGGCTAGGTCTGAAGCCAATGACGTCGGGGCACGCACAGGCTGCACTGGGACCGCGACGGCGGTGTCCTCGAACGCCTCGCGCACACGGCTGGGGACCGTTGCCTCGAGCGCCTGAAGCAGTTCGCTCGCGTCGCGGTACCGCTCCGCTGGAGACAAGGCCATTGCGCGGCACAGAACCGCTTCCCAAGCCCCGACAGCCATACCGAATTTCGCCGGGGTCGGACGGACGCGGTCGGCGACTTGCTCGAAGAGCATCGCCATGGTCGCCCCGTCGAGAGGAGGCCGGTCGGTCAGCATCTCGGTCAAGATGAGTCCCATGGCGTGTACGTCCGTCCATGGGCCGGACCGGCCACGCCGAATCTGTTCCGGGGACGCATAGCCAGGAGAGAACGCGACTTGACTTGAACGCGTCTGGGTCTCTCCGGTGCCCGGCATCTCGTCAGCATCCATCATCTTGGCGATGCCGAAGTCGAGGACCTTCAAACTCGAACCACCTGGTGTGGCGACGAGCATGATGTTCGCGGGCTTGAGGTCGCGGTGTGCAACGCCCGCAGCATGCACGACCGCGAGCGCGGAGAGCGCGGGCTTCAGGAGGCTCAGGCACTCGGCCGGGGTTCGTCCTCCTTGGCCGCGACGGCGCCTCAACTCCTCGTCCAAGGTCTCACCGGTGAGCCACTCGAGCACCATCCAGGCCGCACTGATCCCGGAGGGCATCGCGGAGACGCCGAAGTCGTGCACGAGCACGATGTTCGGGTGGGTTATTCGGGCGATGGTCTTGGCCTCCTGGGCGAAGCTCGCAAGGAAATGGTGCTTCGCTGCGGCATCAAACTGCGCCGGGGTCTTCAGCACCTTGAGGGCGACCGGGCGGCCAAGAGCAGCCTGTTGCGCTCGGTAGACGACGCCAAAGCCCCCCTCGGCGATGGCTCGTTCGACGACGAATCGCCCCTCGAGCGTCGTTCCCGCAAGCCCGAAGACATCGAGCTCTCCGGCCGAGTTCATTGCACGAATAGCAGAACTGACACGTTCAGCGAAGTCAACGACACGCCCTTGACGTGAGCTCGGCGAGCGTCTGACGTCAACCTCGGTCACGACGGACTCACCGCCTACCGTCGCGAGCCTCACCCTGTACCCCGCTGGCACGCGGCGAAGCTGAGCGTAGAGGCTCTCTCCCCCGAGCACTGACGCGACCGCACGCTCCGCGACACGACCCACTCCGCCCGCGTCTCGCGTCGCCCGCCTCACAACCCCCTTCGCCCCCTTCCCCTCCTCGCGCGGCCCGTCGCGCCGGCCAGGGCAGCTCCGCTGCCTTCATGGCCGTCACGCCAGGCTCACGCGTCCGCGACACGACCCACGTCGCCCGCGATTCACGCCCGTCGGGCGATGGCTCGATTGCTCTACCCGAACGTCGAGTCGGGCGACGTCATTCCTCCTGCTGCCGCCCGTTCACGCATCCCGTTCGCACGCGCGCGGGCGCGTCTGGTATCTCTCGAGGCGATGAAGTACGGGATCCTGACACAAGCGAAGACAGGTCTGCTCGCCGGGGCGGGACCGCTCGTAGTCGCGTGCGCCGCTACGAGCAGTATCCCGGGATGGACTCCACCCCCGCACACCGTCGAGCTCGCCGCGTACGAGCTCGACGTGACCGAGACCACGGTCGCGCAGTACCGCGCATGCGTGGACGCCCACGGGTGTGACGCGGAGAAGCTCAACGCGCACGACACCTGCAACTGGGGGAAAACGGGCAAGGACGACCACCCCGTCAACTGCGTCGACTGGAACCAGGCAGAAGCGTTCTGCAAGTGGGCGGGAAAGCGCCTGCCTACTGCAGAGGAGTGGGAGGCTGCCGCGCACGGATCGACCGGATATAGGTACCCCTGGGGAAACGACGCGCCCGGCTCTCAGCTCTGCTGGAGAACGTCCGGGACCTGTCCGGTAGGCTCGCATCCGCGGGACGCGACAGCGTCTGGCCTCCAGGACATGGCCGGAAATGTCTCCGAGTGGACGGCAAGCGAGTTCGACGGAGGGGTAGCCTCGCCCCAGAGCACGAACGTTGCCGACAAAGGCGGTAGCTGGATGAGCCGCGAGTGGCTTGAGGTACTCCCCGCGCTCAAACTCGGCGGCGGCGACCCGGCGTCGTTTCGCGGCCCGGGTGTCGGTTTCCGCTGCGCCCGATAGCTTCCCCTCTCCGCACTCCACGCGTCTCGTGATACCGCTAGGCCTCCGGCGAGGACTCTCATGCGCACGCACGCACGCTACACGATGCTCGGTCTCGCCCTGGCGACCGCGTCCCTGCTGATCCCCTCGTCCGCCCACGGCGATGTCCCCGTCTGGCCCGACCTCTCGGCGCCCCCCGCGACGGCCCCCGACGGGGCGAAGGATGCTGCGCTTGTCATCGCCATTGAGAACTACTTCGTCGTCCCCAAGGTCCCAGGCGCCGTCCGCAACGGTACCGACTGGTACTCCTGGCTCGTCGACGGCCGGAAGGTGCCAGTCGACCGCGTGACGCTTCTCCGCAACGAGCAAGGCTCACGAGAGGAGATCCTGAAGCGAGCCGCCGACGCCGCAAAGGGCGTCCAGCCCGGCGGGACGCTCTGGGTCGTCTTCATCGGCCACGGCGCCCCTTCGCAAGACGCAAGCGAGGGGGTCCTCGTCGGCGTCGACGCGCAGCAGACCCCGGAGAGCCTCTACGCGCGCAGCGTCCGGCAGAGCGAGCTCGCGTCTGCGATAGGCGCGGGGACGCCAACCGTGATGGTGCTCGACGCCTGCTTCAGCGGGCGGGCGAGCCGCGGGCAGCCCATCGCCGCCGGGCTTCAGCCGCTCCTCGCGGTGCGGAGCGTCGCCATGGCCGGGGCCTCGCTGCTCACGGCCGGTCAGTCGAACGAATTCGCCGGGCCGCTTCCGGGGGTCGACCGTCCTGCGTTCAGTTACCTCGTCCTGGGCGCGTTGCGCGGGTGGGGGGATGCGAACGGCGACGGCGTGGTGACCGCGAGGGAAGCGGTCGACTACGCGCGCAAAGCGCTTACCGTGCTCCCGACGGGGCGCTCGCAGACGCCGCAACTCGTGAGCGCGCAGCCGGAGCAGCCGCTCGCGAGCCACGTGGCGGAGCGCGGCCCGAACCTGGCCGGGATCGTCTCGGGGGCATCGGTGGCACGGCCGGCCGTCGCCGCTCCGGAAGTTCCGCTCGCTGTCGCGCAAGCTCCGGCGCCGGCCGCTCCGCGCCCGGGGGGTCGCATGGTCCGCATTCCGGCCGGGAAGTACACGATCGGTCAGTAGGCGGCGCGATCAACGAGTTTCTACGATACCTCGGGCGGCTCGCCCCGCGTCCCATCGCGCCCCCTTCACCCCTCGCGCGGCCCGTCGCGCCGGCCAGGGCAGCTCCGCTGCCTTCATGGCCGTCACGCCAGGCTCACGCGTCCACGACACGACCCACTCTGTTCGCGTCCTCCCGTCGCGCACGATCATGCCCGTCGCTCGCCTCACAACGCCCGTCGCCCCGCTCTCCCCTCCCGCGGCCCGTCGCGCCGACCAGCTCCGCTGCCTTCATGGCCGTCACGCCAGGCTCAAGCGTCCGCGGCACGACCAGTCCGCCCGCCAGAGCCGAATCCGCGGGCGCAGGCCACGCGCTGCCCTATCCCTGATCTCGGCCGCGAGACCGCCGCCGGCGAGAAACGGTGAACATGGGTGACGACCGCGGGAACGTCGTATCGGTCCTGCGGACCGTTCGCGAGCAAGCCGCTGGTGGCGCGGTTCGCGTGACTGCACCTCCTCGCAGCCCGTGCTAATTATCATTACAGTCTACGAGCCGAAGCCGCCGAAGTGGACCACGCCGACGATGAGGAGTCCCGGATGATGAAGTGCAGCATGACGGGATGTACCGGCGAGTACGAGCCCAAGCGCGTCACACACACCGTTCGGCACCGCGGCGAGATCGTCGTCATCGATCATGTGCCCGCAGAGGTCTGTTCCGTGTGCGGCGATACGCTCCTCGCGCCGGAGACCGTTCGCGGGCTCGAGCGCGTGCTCGCGCATCCCGAAGCGCCGGTCCGGAGCGCTCCGGTCTACGAGTACGAGGACGGCGCGGGGAGAGCCGCGTAGGTCGCGTCAGCCCTCGCGCGGGCCGTCCCAGCAGGCTAACGCGTCCGCGACACGACCCACTTCGCCCGCGTCCTCGCGTCGCCCGCCTCGCCCCCTCGCGCGGCCCGCTCCGCCCGCGTTCTCGCGTCGCCCGCGATCCACGCCCGTCTCCCACTTCACACCGCCCGTCGCCTCCTCGCCCCCTTCGCGCGGCCCGTCGCGCAGAGCGTGGCCGCGGTGGCCTCGCCGAGCGATGCGGACGCGATGATCGAGAGCGCGGGGAGCCGTCGAAGCGCGTCGAGAGGCTCTTGCCACGGGAAGAGCTGCCCTCGGGAATGTGCGGCGTCGAGCCCGTCGATGCCGTGACCGAGGAGGGATTCGCGGACGAGAACCGGCCGCCGGAGGGCGATGCAGGCGTCCAATTGGTGGCGCGTGCCGCTCGTGGGGCCTGCTTCGACGAGGAGCGTGGCCTAGTGACCTGAGTCCGCGAAACGTCGGTGTCATCCTGAGCGTAGCGAAGGATCCCCCGAGCCAACCGGGCGCGGTCCTCGGGGGATCCTTCCGCCTTCGGCGTCAGGATGACGCCGTTGAATCATGGACTCAGGACACTAGGCAATCTGGGCCATCAGGCGATTGCGGCTTGGGAAGTGCCCGCCCGCCATTGGCGTGCCGATCTCGAACGGCGAGACGACGAGGGGGTCGGCTCGTGATGGCGCCGACCAAACCGGAGGGAGTTGATGAAGGAGCCGCCTGTCCGTTGCTCGGCCGCTGGCGGCGATGGCCGCTGACATGCTGGCGCCGGCAAGCCGGAAGGACGGCTGCGCCCTAGCTCGCGGGGGTGGCCGTGGGCTCGTCGCCAATCTCGATGAGCGGCTCACCCGACTCAAGCACGTGCCGCTCCTGAAGCGCGACGAAGTCGGCGTCCTTGGTCATCACGATCGCCTGCGCCGCGCGCGCAGCCATGAAGATGTCATGGTCGGACGCCGTCAGGAGGGCGAGGTCGCGAACAGCCACGGCTTCCAGCGCGAACGTCTCGCGAAGCCATGAAGCTATCGCCGGGGAGACTTGCGCATCGAGCCAGATCTTCATGCCGCGAGAAACGGATGATCCACCCGACGACTCGCGAACCGGAGGCACGCCTGGACATCCTCCAGCACGAGATCCGGCAGCTCCTCGAGCACCTGGGCGCTACTCAGGCCGGAAGCCAGCAGGTCGAGCACGTCCGTGACGCGAATGCGCATCCCGCGCACGCAGGGACGCCCACCGCACTGGCCGGGGCTCGTCGTGATGCGGCTCATGAGGTCAGACATTCTCTAATTCTAGCGCAGAGGATGCGGCGGGGCTCAGGGAATGCGTGCCCGGCACCGGTCATCGCCTCCGATTGCCCGACGGTCGATCCAGTTTGAACAGGGCGGGACGGCGCTCACGTCCGCGCAAGGCGCGCCGGCCACCCAGACCGACGCGGCGCTGGTCGATCTCGAGGATGACCTTGCCGGCCGGCGCGAAGCCCTTCCCTACCGTCCGAATCCATCCGAACCTACGGCTCCCATGTCGAGCCGCAGCTCCAAGAAGCGGAAGGCCGGTCCCAAGCTCGGGCACCGAAAGCCTACTCCCGAGAACCCCTCGCTCGCTGCCCATTACGAGGTCGTCGACGTCCTCTGGGCCGGCCTTCGCCGGATGGGTGACTTTCAGCGCGAGGCGTCCAAGATCGATGACGGCCTCAGGACGCGGTGCGCGCTGGTCGTCGACTGGGGCGATCGCCTCGGCCGCGCGTTCTATCAACACAAGATTGGCGGAGAGATGCCGACCGCCGCCGGGGAGGTGATGGTGTTCGACGCGCCGTTCGACATCGTCATGGACGCCGCCGCCGAGTTCTACAGGGTGTCCAACCACGTCGAGCCGCCGGTCCTCCCGGGCGAGGTGCGCGCCATCGTCCTCACGCTCGGCACCCTGACCGTCTTCCGCCTCGAGCGCGACGACACGCCGGTCCAGTGGAACCCGCTCCACGTGTCCGATTCGTACATGGCCAAGCGAGGAGACGTGCTCCTTGTCGCCTTCGCCGCCTGGCGCTCCGATCGGGCTGAGGGGTTCAGCTTCCCCATCGTCTTCCACACGAGGGACAAGGGCGACGCCTTCCTCCGGTGCTTCGAGGAGCACCTGCTCGCCATCGGGCGATCGCCGCCGACGCAGGCGGCGATTGAAGAGGAGCTCCGGCGCGTCCCCCAGACCTATCGGACCGAGGATCGCGTGGAGGTCTGCACGCGGGTCTTCGCGCTGGTCCGCTGGCTCCAGTCGTTCGGCGCTCTCCCCCACAACGACTGCAACGGCGTCGAGCTCGTCTACGGATCCGAGATGGAGCTCCAGAACGCCAGCGAGCTGGCCCGCGAGCTCGGGGACCATCGAGGCGACCTGAGCTGAGGCGCAGTCAGCTCAGGTCGTCCTTCGGACCCCCGAGCTCCCGCGCAAGCTCCGCCGCCCCTTCCAGATCGATCTCGCAGCCGTAGGTAATCTCGAGCCCGTTGAAGTCGTCCTCGGGCACCATCTTCGCGATCTCCAACCAACCGACCAGTGCGTAGGTGCGCGCCCGGACGTCACGGCCGCCGTAGGTGGGAGTGAAGCGCGCGAGCTCCTCCTCGACGACTTCGCGTGACGGCCGTGACGCGAGGATCGGCAC
>Ga0302157_10004695_pt1 | contig 14777 bp, 10 predicted proteins | sample I_Bog_N3_3_FD_193502 | JGI IMG/M metagenome (GOLD analysis project Ga0302157, IMG submission 193502) | Peat permafrost microbial communities from Stordalen Mire near Abisko, Sweden - I_Bog_N3_3 | ecosystem: Environmental > Terrestrial > Soil > Wetlands > Peat | place: Sweden: Abisko, Stordalen...
GCTCTCAGATGGCTGCGGAACGGGCGTCTTTTCTACCTCCCATCCCCGCCGGGAGAGAAAATCTGCCAGGAAATCGCCTACTGCGCCTTCATGGTATGTCGTGGATTCGATTTCGCACAGTTGACGCGTCAACCGGATGGGGTCAATGGGTTCGGCGGGAGACTCAGGGCGCAGGCGATCGGTCATGGTGCTGCCAGAATACCGTACGCGGTCCTTTAGGTTTTCAAAAATGCCGGGCGACCTCGTTTGGAGCCTTGGAAAGCCAGCTAATTCTGAACTCAAGGGAGCGTTCGATCGAAATGGGACGGACTGTCCCTGAACGCGTAGAATGGTATGTGGTATGACCACGAAATTTGCCCCCGCCCAACCCAGAACCAGCCCTGCGCCAGCCGCTCTGCGCAGCGCAAATCTGCGCGGTCCTGCCGGATGCCTGGAGGCGCTGGTGAACGAGGGCGCGCCCGATGCGCCGTTTGCCGCTGTGGTTTGCCATCCGCATCCGCTGGGTGGCGGGACCATGAATAATAAGGTGGTTTACCACGCCATGAAGGTCCTCAACGACCCGCAGTGGGGTCTGGGCTGGCCCGTTTTGCGGTTCAACTTTCGCGGTACGGGCTTGAGCCATGGGGCTTACGACGGCAAAGCAGAGGCTGGCGATGTGCTCGCGGCGCTCGACTGGCTTGAAAACGAATATCGCCGCCCGCTGGTGGTGGTTGGCTTCAGCTTTGGCGCGATGATGGCGTTGAGCGCTTGTTGTTCGCCTTCTCGGAGTCTAGAAACGGTGCGCGCGCTGGCCATTGTGGGCCTGCCCACTCAAGCGGACGGCACTGATTACCAATATCCCCATCTGAAGAATTGCACAATCCCCAAGCTCTTTCTCAGCGGAGCCGAGGACCAGTACGCGCCAGCGGCGCAACTGGAACAAGTGGTGGCCTGTGCCGCCGAACCTAAACAATTGGTGCTTCTCCCCCACGCCGATCATTTCTTTACCGGTCAACTCGAGCCTATGCAGTCGTCGCTCGCCGGTTGGCTGAAGGAGCAACTGCAATGACCATGGCCACCGATTCTTCGCTGGACACCCTGCACGCCACGGCCAACGAAATCTTCACCGGCGCAATCGAGGCTTGCAACATTGCATCGGCCTTTGACCGCCGCATTCGCTTTGAGGGCAACACGCTGCATCGCCTGATTCCCGACGGCAGCGGTCCGGCCTCCATCGATCTCTCCAAATACAAAAAGATTCTCGTCATTGCGATAGGCAAGGTAGCCGGCCCCATGCTGGAAACGCTCCTTGACCGCATGAACCGCCGCAAGGGCCTGCGCGGCATCTTCTGCTCCAACCAGCTTCCCAAGAGCCGCAGTTGGCGCTTTCGCTACTTCGAGGGCGGTCACCCGGTGCCGAACGAGGAGTCGTTCGCAGCGGCCAGGGCCGCGTTGGTCATGCTCAGGAAGGCGAAGAAAGACACGCTCGTTTTTTTCCTGATATCCGGCGGCGGCTCGGCCATGTTCGACCTGCCGCTGGACCCGCAGATCTCGCTCGGCGACACCATCGCCTTTCATCAATTACTGCTGGCCTCCGGCGCTCCGATCAGCGAGATGAACACCCTGCGCAAACATTTTTCAGCGGTCAAGGGAGGGCGGCTTGCCATTGCAGCGCCCGAAGCTGCCAAGGTCAGCCTGCTTTTGCCTGACGTACCGCTGCGCTCGCTCGACGCGCTCTCTTCCGGCCCCACTTCGCCTGACCATTCCACGGTGGCCGAGGTGCGCAGCCTGCTGGAAAAATACGATCTGAAAGCCAAGCTGCCGCCTTCGGTGCGAGCTTTCTTTGAGCGGGGAGATTTGCCTGAATCGCCTGGCAATAAGGGTTGGCGTCCGCCCTTTTTCCCCAAGCTCTCCAAGCCCAGCGCATTGCCTGAACGCCGTGTTACCGCAGCCGCTGTTATGAGTGGAGAAGAAGATGCCTTTAGCAAATCAGTCTTCGAGCTTCTGCTCAGCAGCCACGACATGGCGGAGAATGCCCGCACACTGGCGCAGAAGGCCGGCTACTACGTGGTGGTGGACAACAGTTGCGACGACTGGGACTACGCCGATGCCGCCCGCTATCTGCTGGGGCGCTTCCACGCGCTGCGCGCCGTTCATCCGCGGCTGTGCCTGATCTCTGTCGGCGAGGTGACGGTCAAGCTCGACCGCACTCCCGGCGCCGGGGGGCGCAATCAACAGTTTGTAATGGAATGCGCTCTTGAATTGGAGCAACACCCCGGCGAACGGCTCACGGTGCTCAGCGCCGGTTCTGATGGCATTGACGGCAACACGCGGTCCGCCGGAGCTGTGGCCGACCCCACAACCGTGACCCGCGCCCATACCTTCGGTTTCCACTTGAAGTCATCTCTGGCCGCATTCGACGCCTGCCCGATGTTCACAGCGCTGGGCGATGCGGTGGTTACTGGTCCCACGGGCCACAACCTGCGCGACCTGAGGCTGCTGCTCGCCGACAACACATAACGCGGCTCCCTGCGCGGAAGTGCTCATTTACTGGCGCATGATAAGGAGATTACTGCCGACCAGCAGGATCGTCGTCGGTGATTTTGCGCCACGCGCCCGCAGGCCGCGGAGATTGCGGGGCGGAAAGATTGATTCTGGTGCGCGGCAGCACGACCAGATCCACGCGGCGGTTTTCCGCGCGGCCGTCGTCGGTGTCGTTGCCGGCGATTGGGTGAAACTCGGCATAGCCGGCCGCCGAGATGCGCTCGGGTGAGATGTCCTTCAAATTGATAAAGAAACGAGCGATGCGCGTGGCGCGGGCCGAGGAGAGTTCCCAGTTGGAGTCGAATTCCGCGGTGTGGATGGGAATATTGTCAGTGTGCCCCTCGATGCGCAAGTCATACGGCGTATGGCTCAGTGATGCGGCGATCTGGCGCAGAGCGGGGAGCGATTCGGGTTTGGGGGTGGCCGAACCGGAGCTGAAGAAACCGGCTTCGCGCAGGCTGATTACCAATCCGTCGCGGCCCATCTGGATGGCGACAGAGTGCATAGCGATCTGACTGGATAGCTTCTGTTCCAGATCGCGGCGAACGTGCTCCAGGTCATCCTTGACCCTCGCGGGCGACAGAACATTCTCGTCCATGACGATGGCCGTCTGCCAGGCGGCTGCGTCTTTGGCCGACTTGGATGTGGCGTCGGGAAAGGCGCCCAGGGAACTGAATGCCGAGTTGATGGCCGCTGACACCTGCGCCTGCTTCTTCTGATCGGCCTTGGCAAAGGCGTACATGACCACGAAGAAAGCGAACAACAGGGTAATGAAGTCGGCATAGGAGACCATCCAGCGATCTCTGCTGATGTTGCCTTTGCGCCGCTCCCGCCTCATGCGGCGCGCTCCTTTTGTACCTGTTTGGTTTCGTTCATAAAGCTGGCCAATTTGACTTCGAGCATGCGCGGGTTCATGCCCTCGAGAATGGAGACCACGCCTTCGAGCATCATCTCGCGGCGCTGGTGCTCGTCGTGAATCCGTAAGCGCATCTTGCCGGCGAAAGGCAGGAAGAAGAGATTGGCAATGCCCACGCCATAGATCGTGGCCACGAAGGCTACGGCGATGCCTTTGCCCACTTCCTGAATATTTTCGAGATTTTTCATCACCTGAATGAGCCCCAGCACCGCGCCCAGGATGCCGATGGTGGGGGAGAATCCTCCCGCTGACTCGAAGACCGCGGGGAGCCTCTCTTCGTTTTCCGCTGTGCAGTCGAGACTGACGCGCATAATCTTGCGCAGCTCGTTTGGCTCAGTTCCGTCGACGGCCAGCATGAGGGCTTGCTTGAGAAACGGGTCGCGAATGGTCTCAAGGTCGCTGTCCAGCGAGACGACGCCGTTGCGGCGGGCTTTGTTGGCGAATGCGACCAGCAGATGGACCAACTGGTTGCTCTGTTTTCGAGGAGCGGAAAAGACGTGCGCCAAGCTGTTAAATGCGGCCAGCACCGTGGGGAGTGGAAACTGGAGCAGCACTGCGCCCATGGTGCCGCCAAAGACTATCAGCGCCGCGGTCGGCTGCACGATCTGGCCCAGGTTGCCGCCTTCGATGAGCAGCCCGGCAACGATGCCGGCGATAGCTAGTAAGACTCCGCCGATACTGCCCTTATCCATGAAAAGATCCTCGAAAAATCATGCGTGGAGAAACTGCACCCATCATTCAATGCACTAACGCGGTTTATTTCCGGGCGGCGCGGAAGAAGGCCCGGGCTGGCCGGAAACGTCCAGGCTGGTCAACGAGACTGCGCGCTGCAGTTCGCCATACGACGGCAGTCGCCTGGCGACCGAGGCCAACAGGCGCGCGCGGTAAGCGAGCACTCGCTCCACCACCTCGGCCGTGTCCTCGCGCACAATCAGCTTTTCTCCATTGATCAGGGTGAGCATGGTGTCCGGAGACGCCTCGGCGGTCTTTATCAAGTCGCTGTTCAGCACCATCGGCGCGCCATTCAGTCGGGTAAGTTCGATCATCGCCCCAAACTCCTTTGCCGTGGTTATCGGCGCAGGGCGGGAAAGCATAAGTAATTCGAAAAGATCAAGAGGAAGTGTCCGGGGCAGGACACAAAAGCGAGTGTGATAAAGTCCTCTGCTCCCACGCCGAAGAAGGGGCCAGATGCGACGGTAACCAAACCGGAAGCAGCGACCCAGGGTTAGCAAAAAAATTGGGAGCGCCTCCGGGGAAGGACCGCAAATCCACGCATCCCAAAGGAGAACCCCATGTCCCTGGGTGTCTTGAACAACCTCTCAGCAGTGTATGCAGAGAACAATCTGAACAATACCAACAACAGCCTGTCGAAAACACTCCAGCAGTTGTCTTCGGGTTCGAGGATCAACTCCGGCTCGGACGATGCGGCGGGTCTTTCCCTGGTCGATGGCCTGACTGCCAACCAGACGGCTCTGACCCAGTCGGGAACAAACGCTACTGAGGGTGCGGGCCTGCTGCAAGTGGCCGATGGCGCTCTGTCGCAAGTGACGAGCCTGCTCAACCGTGCCGTAACGCTGGCCACCGAGGTCTCGAACGGCACCCTCACCACTTCGCAGGATACGGCCGCCAACGAGGAGTATAAGTCGATCCTGGACGAAGTCTCGAACATCGGCTCGACGACAACCTACAACCAACAGACGGTCTTCGGCGGTACCTTCAATATCTACACCGGAGATTCCACAACGACAGGCGCGTCAATCGACAAGCTGTCGATCAGCGGTCTGAATGCGACCACGACCGGAAGCACTGTTGGCGATGCCAGCGGAACAATGAGCTACGCCGCGGGAACCTCGGCGGGCGTAACGGAAACCTATACCTTCGGCGCCGGAGCCACGGCGAACGACGTGGTCAGCGCTGTTCCCACCGCGATCAGCTACACGCCCAGTTCCGGTGGTGGTGCGCAGTCGTATACGCTGAGCGGCCTCACCGGCGGCACAAGCAAGGTCAGCGACGTCATCTCGGCGATTAACCAGGGGACGAGCACCACGGGCGTCAAGGCATCGTGGAACAGCACCACCGAGTCGCTGGTTCTCACGGGAACGGGTGATTCAGCCACCGCGCTCACTGGTACCATCACGGACGCCTCTGGCGCAACCAATTCACCCACTGGCTCAGCGGGAACGGTCACCGCAAGCACCGCAACGATCAGCTACACGGCCTCGGCAGGCATAGACTTGTCCGGCTCGAAGTTGGATAACGCCGCAGACGCGCAATCCGCGCTGACCAGCCTGAATACTGCGATTACCGACGTGGCGGCGCAGGACGGCTACATCGGCGCACAGATCAACACGTTGAACTCCATCAGCAGCGTGATGAGCACGCAGCAGGAAAACATCGAGTCGGCGCAGAACGCGGTGCAGGCCACTGACTACGCGACTGCGACCTCCAACATGTCCAAGTACGAAATTCTAAGCCAGACCGGCATCTCGGCGCTGGCGCAGGCCAACAGCGTGCAGCAGGAAGTGACCAAGCTGCTGCAGTAACAGGGGTAGAATACCCCGAGGTTCCCTGCGGCAGGGTTTCGTCGCTGGGATGGACTAACAACTGGAGTAAAGCCACACACCAAAGAAGGGCGTCCGCGAGGGCGCCCTTTTTGCGCAAGAAGGCGGACGGGGAAAAAGGCGCTTGGATTGCGGCGGAGTGGCTAAAGCCGAGCGCCGCCAGAGCCGATGAACTGGTTGTTATGAAGGGATTCTCGCGGCGTGAGGGCTTGGTTATTGGAAAGCGAAGTTCATAAGTTTTTTCCCATCAGGCATGACCGTGGTTGGTTCTCCGGCTGCTTGAATTCGGCCGGGAGGATGCGATGAGCGTAGTGGGGCTGAGTTTTGGATCTCCGACCAGCGGGTCTGGATTCGACGTGAGTACAACGGTTTCTTCGATTGTGGCCAATCTCGAGAATGTCGAGACGCCATGGAAGACCCAGTTGACCAAGCTGGAGAGCCAGGACACGGCGATCTCCAGCCTGGGAACGCTGTTCTCGAGTCTTTCCAGCGACATGAGTTCTCTCACCGATTTCGAGGGCGTCATGGCGATGAAGATGGGCTCCAGCTCCAACAACAATGTGCTGGAAATCTCTACGGCCTCGGCTTCAGCGATAGCGGGAACACACACGGTGGAGGTGGCAAATCTTGCGCAAACATCGAGCGGGTACCTGGCTGAGATTACAAAATCCACTGACACGATCTCCGGCTCCATCACGCTTCAAGTGGGCAGCGGCACGGCGCAGAAAATCAGTGTACCGAAGACGTCGGGGAATAACACACTCGCCGGCCTGGCAAGCGCAATCAACTCCTCCGGGGTGGGCATTACCGCAAGCGTGCTGACCGATTCCTCGGGTTCGCGATTGAGCCTGGTTTCTGGTACCTCTGGTGCCAACGGAGACATCACGGTGAGCGCGAATTCGATCGCCGACACCACCACATCGAGCGGCACATTGGCCTATACCTCTGCGGTGACGGGCGCCGATGCTCAACTAACGGTAGATGGCGTGTCCCTAACCAGCGCATCGAACACGGTGGCCAACCTTATTCCCGGCATAACCCTCCAGTTGCTGGCGCCCAGCCCGACTGAAACCACCAGTGCCGGCACCAGCCTGGAGCAGGTGCAGGTGGTAATCGGCAACGACAATACCGAAGTCGAGAGCACGGTGAACCAGTTCGTTACCGACTATAACTCGCTGGTCAGCGCGATGAACACCCAGGAGGGGAACGACAGCTCGGGCAATCCCGAGCCGCTCTTCGGCTCTCCCACGCTGTCGCTCTTGCAGCAGCAACTGCTGGGCAGCCTGAATACGCAGAACCCAAACGGGTATCTGGACGCGATTACCAACTCAGGCGATACGCTCTCCGGATCGATCAATATTTCGCTGGCCGGCGGTCTGTCCTTGGGTTACTCGGGCACGGCGGGCGCCGACGCAACAGAGGATACCGACGCACAAACCTCGACCGGAACACTGAATCCGATCGTCAACACCAGCGACACGCTCTCCGGCTCCATAACGATCCAGGTAGGCAGCGGCACGGCGCAAACCGTTACGCTCGATAGCTCAGACAACACGCTTACCGGTCTGATGAACGCGATCAACAACACAACAGATATTGGGGTTACGGCGTCCATTGTGACGAACAGTGACGGATCGTCGAGCCTCTCGCTTTTGTCGGGGACTTCGGGGAGCGATGGGACGTTGACCGTGACCTCAAGCATCTCGGACACCAGCACGCAGACAATTGATGTCCCAACATCGTCCGGGAACAACACTCTTTCCGGATTGGCCAGTGCGATCAACTCGGCCCACGCCGGAGTCACGGCCAAAGTCGTGACCAGCAGCAGCGGGTCGAAGCTTGAGCTGATATCGAACACCACAGGCTCGGCAGGGGCGTTGACGGTGGCCTCGTCGATCACCGACACGACGAGGAGCACGACTCTCGACTACAACAGCGGCGGGTCCGACATCAACAGCCTGACCAGCCTGGGGGTCAGCGTAAACAACGACGGTTCACTCACCCTCGACGCCAGCTCGCTTGACTCCGTGCTGAATACGGATTTCAGCAGCGTGGTGGGATTCTTCCAGAATGCGAACAGTTGGGGTCAGAGCTTCAACACCATGCTGACCAACGCGGGGACTAGTTCGAAGACGGGGATTTTGGCTCTCGCCTCGACATCCAACAGCAGCATCGAATCCACGCTGAACGCAAATATCTCCAGAGAGCAGAGCCTGATTTCCATACAGCAGACGAGTCTGACCGCGGAGCTGAACAGCGCCAACGAGATCTTGCAGGAAATTCCAACGGAGCTGGAAGGAGTCAACGAGCTTTACTCGGCGATCACCGGCTATAACGAGAGCAAAAGCTAACCAAGGAGTCTTATTCCCATGGGAAGTTATCAGGAACATGCGCTGGACAGCGCTTCGGCAGTCGATCTGGTCGTGGCGCTCTATGACGGAATCATCCGGTTTCTTCACTCGGCGAGCGCGGCGGCGGAACGGGGCGATGCGGCGGCCCGCCGGGCATCCGTCAAGCGCGCGCTGGATATCATCATTCATCTTCAGGCGCGGCTGCGCATGGACGTGGGCGGCAAGCCTGCGCAGGCGCTCAGCGAATTTTACGCATCGATCTTCGCGCAGATACTGCAAGCCTCGCAGTCGGCTTCGCGGCAGAAGTTCGAGCACGCCATCGAATGTGTCAAGAACGTGCGCGACGCCTGGCGCCAGGTGGCTAGAGACCCTGAAGTCAATCCAGCGCCTATCCAGGTATCCGCGATGTTATCCCCACTAAGGCAAGGGAATTTGGATAACGCCGACGTCGGCGGAGACACTTCCGCTGGCTCAAGATGGAATGCGTGAGAAGCAGGGAATAGGGAATAGGGAACAGACCCCGTCTATACAGACATGAGACCTGTCGTAGGTACTCTTTTCTGTAGGAAGGATGGAAAGACAAAGTCTCGCTGATTGAAGAGTCCCGTTCGCAGAGTGCGCTTGCTATTCCCTATTCCCTGTTCCCTGTCCTTCTCACCCTGCGACGGTCAGTTCCTCTTCCAGTTGTTGTTTCCGGTAGAGGCCGGCATAGTAGCCATCGAGAGAGAGCAGTTCGTCATGCCGGCCCAATTCGACGATTTTGCCGTGGACGAGCACGGCGATCTGGTCGGCGTTGCGCACAGTTGAGACGCGATGAGAGATCAGGATGGTGGTTGCGCTCTCAGAGTAGCCATGCAGACCGTTCAGAATGCGTTCTTCCGTGTAGGTGTCCACGCTCGAGAGCGCGTCATCGAGAATAAGGATTGCCGGCCGGCGCAGTAATGCCCTGGCGATGGCCGCTCGCTGTTTTTGGCCGCCGGAAAGCGTGACGCCGCGTTCGCCCACCATGGTTTCAAATCCCTGCGGAAATTCTTCGAACTCCTGACGAATGTGCGCCGCTGCGGCCGCCTTGAGCAGCTCTTCCGTGCTGGCATGGGGCGCGCCAAAGGCAAGGTTTTCCCGAATCGTAGCGCTGAAAAGAAAAGTCTCCTGCGGCACCATGCCGATGTTGCGCCTCAGCACGGCCAGAGGATAGTCGCGCACTCCGCGGCCGTCGATCAGCAATGAGCCTTCAGGCGCTTCATAGAGCCGGGTAATGAGGTTGACCAGGGTGGATTTGCCCGAGCCGGTTGGGCCAACAATGGCCAGGCTGGAGCCGGCGGGAATCTTGAGCGAGATGCCGCGCAGCACGCCTGGATCGCCGGATGTTTCGCCATAACTGAAATTCAGATCGCGAAATTCGATCTCGCCTTGGAGCACCGTATCTGCTTGAATTGTGGAGTCGGCGCTGCTGTCGTCGATGACCGGCTCAGCGCGCAGCAACTCGTCGATGCGCTTTACCGAAGCGGTTCCGCGCTGGAAGATATTCACCACCCAGCCTACGGCGATGATCGGCCAAGTGAGCAGGACCATATAAGTGTTGAAGGCTACGAACTGCCCCACGCTGATGCGGTGAGCGATCACCAGATGGCCGCCAACCAGCAGGGTGATGATCATGGAGACGCCGAGGATGAACTCGAGCGTAGGCCACAGCATGCCCATCAGCTGAACCAGCTTGAGCGAGCGAGCGATGTACTGGAGGTTGAGCCGCTCGAAGAGCCCTATCTGCGATTCCTCGCGGGCGAAGGCGCGCACCAGCCGGGCTCCAGAGTAGTTTTCCTGGGTTTGCGAGGAGATATCCGAAAAACTCGCCTGGATGCGCTCGAAGCGATCATGAATCCTGCTTCCGAAGTACTGCACCAGTATGCTCGCCAATGGCATGGGCGCAAACGCAACCAGCGTGAGCCAGGGGCTGATGCGCAGCAGGAAGAACAGCGCGCCCACGGTAAAGAAGGCAGTATTGGCGCTGTACATAAGGGCCGGGCCGAGCAAATTGCGAACCGCATTCAGGTCGTTGGTCAGCCGGGCCATGATATCGCCGGTGCGATAGCGCTGATAGAAGCCGGAGTCCTGCTGCTCCAGTTTTTTGAAGAGGTCGCTTCTGAGATCGAATTCGATCTCCCGCGAGATGCCGATGAGAATCCAGCGCTGAGAGTAAAGAAGGACGCCCTTGACCAAAGCGATGGCGATCAAAAGCCCGGCAAAGAGGAGAATTCTCTGGCGGCTGATCCCGTGTCCCATCTCGTCGATGGCCCGCTGGATGACCTGGGGGAAAAGCACCCAGACGGCGTTGGCCGAGATGCAGGAGAGGGTGCCCCACAGGTATCCCCAGCGGTAGCGGCGCATGTAAACGTAGAGGGGACCAAGATCGCGAAACATAGTCTTATTGTACGGGGACGGGCGAGCGGTATGAACGACTGACCGCGACGAAGCAAGCAGAGGGCTTGGGCACGAACCTACGTTGGCGTTCTCAGCAGCAGATAGCCGCCCACCAATCCGAATATGAGATCCGACGACCATGCCGCCAGGGCAGCGGGAAGATAATTCACGTCCCCCAGGGCGCCAAAAAGGCCATTCACCACAAAGTAGGCAAGCGCCACGCCGATGGCTACCGCGATGCCAGTGAGGGAGCCGCGGCGGCCCATGGAAAGTGCAAAAGGAATCGCCAGTACCGCCATGACGACAGCGACCAGCGGATAGGCAATCTTCTGCCAGAGCTGGACACGCAGGCGCATGGTGTCAAAGCCGCTTTGGCGCAGGTCGCCGATGTAGCGATCAAGCTGGCCGAAGTTCATCTCCTGCGCTTGCAGGCTCTCCTTTTTGAAGTAGCCAGGGTCTTCGTGAATCTCGGGAAAGGAGGTTCGCTGGAACTGGTGATACTCCTCAACGTTGGCGCCCGAAATGTCGCGCGTCCAGCCATTCAAAAAGCGCCACGTGCCAGTTTCAGGATCCCAGACAGCGCGCGCTGCAAAGATGCGCCGCGAGAGCGCGAAGGTGGAGGGATTGAATTCAAAGAGCGAGAGATTGGCAAACTCATTGCGATGAGGATCAAAAAACTGGTAGTAAAAGATGCGGTCGGGTTCGCCGGGATGCGGCTGGCCAAATATCCAGTTTTGTTCGGGGCGCAGGACGGTTTGCGCTGGCTTGCCTTTGATGATGTTGCGCAGAGCCTCCTGCCTGCGGTTAGCTTGGGGCAAATAATACTGGTCGAAAAGGAAGAGACTGACCGACAGAATGGCGGCGATGGAAACGATGGGAATTACCAGCCGGTAAAGGCTGATGCCGCACGCCTTCATGGCAATGATTTCGGAGTTGCGGTTGAGCACGCCGAAGGTGACCAGCACGGCGATCAGCACAGCCAGCGGGGTGATCTGATAGAGCATGCTGGGGGTGAGGTTGATCAGGTATTCGCTGACCGTGTACCAACCAATGTCGTGGCTGAGGATGTCCTTCAGCAGATCGAAAACCGTGAAAACAAGTATGAGCGTGACAAAGCCCGTCAGCACGAGGGCAAAGATAGCAAGAAACTCGCGCACCACGTACTTGTCCAGGATGCGCGGAAAGACGTTGCGGGCTTTGATGCGGCGGGGACGCGACTGAAACCTGGTTAGCAGAGCGGTCAGCGAGATGGTAATGGATTTGCGCGGAGCGGTGGATGACGGCGTTTGGAAGCGTGATGCCCACGTAGAGATCGCATTCAGAACGCGGCCTCCTGAGGCCATCTGCCACAGCAGAAAGATGCCGCCGGCGGCGAACAGAATATTTGCCATCCATACAGCGAGAAACGCGGAAATCCAGTTTTGCTTGGCCAGAGCGATGCCGATGAGAGAAAGCGAGTAATAGACGACGACCAGCGCAAGGGTAGCCACCCATGCTGCACTCTTGCCGCCGCGCCGCGAGGTCACGCCCAGGGGAACGGCGACCAGCATCAGCACGAGGCAAGCCGCCGGATAAGCGAAGCGCTTTTGCAACTCGATCTGGAACCGCTTGCCATCTGGGCCAAGCGTACGCGCCCGCAGTTCGCCCAGGGGCAGGGCGTAAATGGCCGTGTCCATGCGCCCCAGGTGCGCTTCGTTTTGCTGGCTGGCAGCCAGAGGCAAATCAGTGAAGTCAAACGCGGAGATATTGTATTGTTCCGGCTGGCCAGCCACTGTTTCGTGGCGCGCCCCGTTGCGCAGCCGCATAAGCAGTTCCTGGCCGGAATCGTTGGCCACGGTGGCCGAGGCGGCAGTGGTGACCAGCGGCGTGGTGGGATCGGTGGTGTCCGCCATGAAGACCTGACGCCAGTTTGCCGCGCCTGTTCCTGCGCGCACATCTTGCACGTAGAGAACGAAATTGTGAAAATCCTCATTGAAGACGCGCGGTTCAATCTCGTAGGAGGCCTGCATGGCAAGCGCTTTGTCCATCGTCAGAATGGCCTGATTAGCGCGCGGGGCCAGATAGAGCGAATTGGCCAGTCCCAGCAGCGTGCCGCCAATGGCAACAATGGAGGCCACACTCACAAAGTAGCCAATGCCCAGCCCGGAGGCGCGCATGGCGATAATTTCACTGTCGGCGGCCAGACGGCTCAGCCCCAGCAGCACCCCCACCAGCACCGCCATGGGGATGGTAATCATGAAAAAGTTGGGCATCATGAAAAGAATGATTTCCACGACGCTGGCGAGAGTGGAGCTGTTGTGAACCACCATCTCCAGGATGCGGGGCAGTTCCTTCATGAAGAGAATGAAGGTGAAGATCACGCCACCGATAAGGGCATGGGAGAGAATTTCGCCGGAGATGTATCGGTTTAGGATGCGCACATTTAAACTCTATGGCTAGTTTATCGTGGCTGGGCGATTCGCGTGTCGGAAGGTTGCCAGCCGCGCAGGCGGAGGCTATTTGCCAGCACGCTGACGGAGCTGAAAGCCATGGCGGCCGCCGCCAGCCACGGGCTGAGAAGAATGTGAAAGCTGGGATAAAGCGCGCCCGCAGCCAATGGAATGCCGAGCAAATTGTAGCCCACGGCCCAGATGAGGTTCTGGTGCATTACGCGCAGTGTGGAGCGTGCCAGATCGAGCGCTGCTGGAATGGCCGAAGGCCGCGCGCGCAACAGCAGCACATCGCCGGCTTCTTGAGCCAGGTCAGCGCCCGTGCCCATGGTAATGCCGGCATCGGCCTGGGCCAGCGCGGCTGCGTCGTTGATGCCGTCGCCCACCATGGCCACGCGCAAGCCACTTTTTTGCAGGGCGCGAATGCGAGCCAGCTTGCCTGCCGGATCAAGGCCGGCCTCGACTTCAGTGATTCCAGCCTGTTTCGCGATGGGCGCGGCCGCGGCGGCTGAGTCGCCGGTCAACATCAGCACGCGCAGACCGGCTCGGCGCAATGCGGCCACAGCCTCGGCTGCATCCTCGCGCAGCGCGTCGCGGGCGTCGAAAAAACCCGTGACAATGCTGTCGAGTGCCATCCACAGCCGCGTTACGCCCGGTTCCGGCGGCGCAATTCCATCTGGCAGCGAGACAGAAAACTCCTTGAACAACGCTTCGTTGCCTAAAAGGCATTCGCGGCCTTCGACCTTGGCAGTGAGTCCGCGACCCGGCAAGACCTGTACATCTTCGGCTGGCTGCCAGACGAGCGTGCGAGTCCGCGCGGCATCCACCACGGCATGGGCCAGAGGATGGTTCGATCGTTCCTCGGCGGCAGCGGCCATGCGCAGCAAATCGCTCTCGGTATTGCTCCCGAGCGAATGAACTGCCTCCAGCACCGGGCGGCCTAAGGTCAGCGTTCCGGTTTTGTCGAGCACAATCACATCTGACGGAACCAAACGGGCCAGCCGTTCCAGCGCTTCGCCGCCCTTGAAGAGGACGCCCAGCTGAGCGCCTCGTCCCACGGCAACAGTGAGCGCGGCAGGCACGGCCAGCCCCATGGCGCACGGGCAGGCGATTACCAGCACTGCGACGGTCGAGGCCAAGGCCATTTGAAGAGAGTGAGTGGTGACAAGCCATACCGTAAAGGTAAGCGCGGCCAGGGCTAGCACGATGGGAACAAAAATCTGACTTGCGCGGTCGGCCAGCCGTTCCATGGGCGCACGCGAACCCTGCGCCTGCCCAACCATGCGCGTGATCTGCGCTAGCATGGTGGCTTCGCCCAGCGATTCAGCATGGCAAACCACCGCGCCTTCATAATTCAGAGCCCCGGCCAGCACGCGTCCGCCAGTCTGGCGGTCAAGCGGAGTAGACTCACCCGTCAGCATGGATTCGTCCACCGTGGTGCGGCCTTCCAGGATCGTTGCGTCCACCGGGAAGCGCTCTCCAGGCAATACCAGCACGCTGTCGCCGGGCTGGATCTCTTCGAGCGGGACAATGGCCTGTACACCATCCACAACGCGGCGGGCGGTCGCGGGCCTCAGGC